>Ga0315284_10009257_pt1 | contig 14045 bp, 17 predicted proteins | sample YL17G09_16_MG_FD_203696 | JGI IMG/M metagenome (GOLD analysis project Ga0315284, IMG submission 203696) | Sediment microbial communities from Yellowstone Lake, YNP, Wyoming, USA - YL17G09_16 | ecosystem: Environmental > Aquatic > Freshwater > Lake > Sediment | place: USA: Wyoming | collected... | reverse complement strand
GTTATGAACCGAGTTGACCATAATTTGTGAAACTATCGACATCATAACTATAACCAAAAAGGGTTCCAGTGATCTTTTTGACGCAACGGCTAAAGAAAAGGTAAAAAATTTGAGACGGAGCTTGAATATTATTAGGGTTGTAATACCGGCGATGATAAAGGCAAAACCCGGATTAAAATAGGCAAAAGTATGATTAACAAGAAACGGTATGGAGACCCCGGCTGAGCCTAGAGCAAACTTTCCCGCAACTAAAATTACAATTAGAAGCATGTAGGGAAATAGAACCCTTGTGAGGGGAAGAGTTGCTAAACGCGGTTTATCTGTTAGATCTTCTTCTCTCTTGGGAACAAAAATTCCAAGCTTCGTGGTGATAAGTACCAAAATAAGCCCGATTACGGATCCCAAAATGGACGGAAACTCCTGACCCAAAAACACCGTCAGTATGGATGGAATGGCAAATGCTACCCCCGCCCAAATAGCAAACGGTAAGCTTTCCCAAAATTCTCTTTTGCCGTTTTTCCTATTTTTGGTTAAAAACCAAAGCATAAAAACAGGCACTAAGATTCCGATTGAATTAATTAGCGCCGCTATAAGAGGCACGGATGCCCCTGCAACCCCTCCAAAACCAACTCTTATTGGAGTTCCTGCAGCCCCAAATACCACAGAAGCGCTATTGCCCAAAAGCGCAATTATCACTGCATTAATCGGATTAATCCCAAGCCCCACAAGAAGCGGGGCGACAATCGTTGATGGCGTTCCGAATCCGGCCGTTCCTTCCAGGAAGTTTTCAAAAAACCAAGCTAGAAATATCACTTGAATCCTAAGGTCCTTTGAAATCGATTCCAGGTAGTAACCAATGTTTTCAATAATTTTTGTTTCCCTCATAATCTCCAAGAAGAATATTGCCCCGAAAATAATGAAAAATATATCAAGAGCCACTAAAAACCCCTTGGCCAGAGAAGCAAAAACATAAATGGGGTAAACCTTCCAATAAAAGACCGCCAAAGTGCATACCAAAACCAAAGTAAACGCTGAAACTTTAATCAAAGGAACTCTTTTCCAAATGAGAAGAAAAAGGAATAGAACAAACGGTAGAATTGCCAAAACGACGGGTAGAGACGTCATCAATCCATTTTAACTTAAATTACTTTACTCTTCCTAAATATTCCTTTGTTTCCGTATCAATCATTACTTTTTCTCCCTTTTTAATAAAAATCGGTACTCGAGCTTCCATTCCGGTTTCAAGTTTTACCGTCTTTTTTGGAGCATTAATTCTATTGCCCGCAACCTCGTTTGGAGATTCGGTTACAACCAGAGTCACGCTTGAGGGAAGTGCAATCCCAATCGCTTCGCCCTTATAAAACATTACCCAGCACTTGATATTCCCCAGAAAGAAGCCGATTTTGTCCTCAATAATAGCAACCGGAATACTTACCTGGTCGTAAGTCTTAGGGTTCATAAAAACCATTTCGGCCCCGTCCCGGTACGAAAACTCCATTTCGCGCTTCTCAATATCGGCCATCTCCACCTGTTCGTTCATTTTATAGGTAAACTCGATTGCCGCACCGGTATCAACACTTTTATATTTAACCCTCATGACGGCGGAGCCTTTCCCCGGAGACATAAAGTCTGCCTTTGTTACATAGTGCGGTTTGCCCTTAAAAATAAGGTACATGCCTTTTGTAATGTTACCCGCGTTAACCGAGATCATATTTTGAAAATTTCTTGAGCCGGAAAAGTTAGTGTGTCAGAAATCTCCGGCACATCGGCGGCTAGCATTATTAATCTATCCACCCCAACCGCAATCCCCGATACCTCCGGCAATCCCGATTTTAAAGCACTAATCAAATCCTCGTCAATCAGATAGTCTGTTTTATGCTGAGCATGCCGAAGCACTTTTTCCCTCTCGAACCTGTTTTTCTGTTCCTGCCAATCAATTAACTCCGAAAAGCAATTCCCAAGCTCAACTCCCGCCAAAAAAGCCTCAAATCTTTCTGCAAAACGCGGATCGTCACTCTTGACACGACTTAAAGACGCTTGAGAAATCGGATAATCATAAATAAAAAACGGCTTATGACTTTTTGCTAATTTTGGTTCTACTTCATTAAAAAATATTTTATAGAAATCTTCGTCAGTTACTTTCAAAACATCTTTACCGGCAAATTTTCTAAAAGCTTCGGCAACGGTAATTCTTGGCCAGGGCAAGGTTAAATCATAGGCTTCATTTTGGTAGGCCATTTTATTTCTGCCGATTATTTTAAGAAACAAGTTTTCAAAATCTTTCATTATTTCCCGATAGTCTACCTTTACTCTGTACCACTCGAGCATCGTAAACTCGGGGTTATGGAGCGGGCTAACTTCCTCTTCATTACGAAAGCACTTGGTAATCTCAAAACAGTTTCCGATCCCCCCCGCCAGGAGCTTCTTTATGGAATACTCCGGACTCATTATTAAGAAAGCCCGTCTCTTTTTTCCCGGGCTTGCCCTTCCGTAGCTCGGAGTGCGAAGGAGGGTCTCAAATACTTCCAAATTGGGTTCAATTGAGGGAACTGGAACCAAAATCGGGGTAAAAACCTCACGAAAACCCTGATTTTTAAAAAATGCCCGAATTATATCGATAACCTTTTCCCTAATTTCAATACTTTGCGAAATGTTCATATCAGCGTATTATATAGCCATTATGGAAAGTTTCGTAACCGTAAAAACCACAGCCAAAAAAGGACGGGGTGTCTTTGCCCTGCGGAATTTTAAAAAGGGAGAAATAGTTGAAAATTGCCCGGTAATCAATATTACCCCAAAAGAGAGGAAACGGGTTGGAAAAACAATTTTTAATTACTATATCTATCCATGGAGAAGCACCCGAAGCGGGTCTCTAGTCTTGGGCTACGGGTCCCTTTACAACCACTCCTTTTCCCCCAACGCAGACTGGAAACAAAACTTCAAAACCCAATCTATGGTTTACAGAGCCTTAAAACCCATCAAAAAGGGTGAAGAGGTTACCGTTAACTATAACGGTGAACCGGACGACGAAACCGAAATTGACTGGTTCGAAGTGAAGAAATAAATGTCTAGTAAAGCTTTTTATTATATTGCAGCTTTTGTAGGATCAATTATTGGAGGCTATGTTCCGGCAATATGGGGCGCTGCAGGAATGCTTTCCGTTTGGTCTTTGGTTTTTAGCACGATTGGTGCTGTTGGGGGCATCCTGTTAGTGTATAAACTAAACCATTAAAGGGTGGTATAATAAAACTGTGGGGAATTTCAATAGAGATGACAGGTCGACAGGGGGATACCGCGGCGGTTTAGCGCGAGGTAGGAGATCCTTTGGTGGGGGCAGAAGCTTTGATCGAGGCGGAGATAGGCCAATGTTTAAAACCACCTGCAGTAATTGCCAAAAAGAGTGCGAGGTGCCCTTTAGGCCCACAAACGGCAAGCCGGTTTATTGCAGCGACTGTTTTGAAAAAATGAGAGGCGGGAGATCGGATTCGCCCAGACCAGAAAGGTCCGATTTTAGGGCTCCGGGTTCTGATCAGAGCAAAACTCAGCTTGATGCTATAAATGCCAAGCTTGATAAAATATTAAATCTTCTGGAACCCAAAGTTTCCACACATGTCGTTCTTACTCCCGTTGTTTCCTCACCAACTGTAGAAAAAGTGGTGGAAGAAGTTAAAACTCCAAAAGCCAAAAAAGTAGTTAAAAAGTCAACTTCAACCAAGAAAAAATAAAGGTTTGTCAAATAACTTTATTTTGCATATACTAAATTCAGACCAGGATGAAAAATAAGAAACTGCTTCTTGATATTATTGCTATTGTAATTCTCACTATTTTGGGAATTATTTTAGTTAAAACCCAGTTTCTCCCCCACTTGGGAATGCGTTAAATGAAACAGCTTGTATATTATTCGGGAAAAATAGAATTCAACAAAGAAGGTTGTTTTGTCAGCGGGCAGAAGGTTGACTGCCCTCAGCCGCCGGCATCAAGAGTTACCCGAGCAGGAGATAAATTAGATGTTTTGCCCCGCATCGATAGCTTAGATAAACGCAGTGACTTAGTATTTACTTCTATCTTTCTAGCCGTAATTTTGAGTTTTGGGCTTTTGGCTATCTTTAAAGTCAAGGTTTTTGGTAAATCCTTGGGTGAATATCTAAAACCGATTTGGTATTTTGTTTTAATCTCAGTAGCAGCTGTTTTTTGGCAATATTTAGTGGGAATTAATCTTGGCGGAAGTTCAATTCAATTAAGAATCAGTCAATGGGTTTGGGAAGCAATAGTTTTAGCTTCTGCCTATAAACTAAGTAAGATTCCCAATTTTAGCTATAGAAATATGTTTTTTCTAGGGATTTTATACTCCTTACTTATCCACGGGCTCAAAGTTTCAATCAGATATTTCCTCTACGCAAAAACGCTTTTATATGTACTTGACCGTTTCCTTTACGGAAGTCTTTTGGTTATGGCAATTGCGTTCGTTTTAGGATCGGTTTTTGTTTTTCTTCGGAAAAAAGGTAATAGGACAACAGGTTAAGTTTAGAGTAACTTTCCCCACTTAGCAGAGAAGGATATTTTCTCTTTTAGATAGGAAATAGAGAAAGTGAAGCCAAACATTGTTAATGTTTCTCTTTTTTGATACTCTTAACATATGGAAAACGAAATCCAACCAAATATTCCGCCGGTCCAACCACTACCTCAAATTCCAACTCCAATTGTATCATCAGTGAGTTTGTCAAGAATTCTATTATTTATAGTTTTAGAACTAATAGTTATTTCAGGATCAGTTTTTGCAGGTATCCAAATTGGTAAAAAACAAGTAATAAATACTAATCCAATAACTATACAACCGACTATCTCTCCCACGTATTCACCTGTTGATACCAACATTGATACAAAAAATCAGGTGGGATTAAGAGGTATGTTTACAATTATTTGGGGTGATAGCCAGGATGGGGGAAGCTCTGTTTCATATTCAGTTTCAAATGGTACTCAAATGTATAATATACTGCCAGTTTCTGATGAAAACCCAGATTTGTTAAAGTTTAATGGAAAAGAAGTTCAGATAATAGGAATACAAACGGAAATTCCCAATACACTTAAACTAATATCAATAAAAACCGTAGATCCTCAATAAAATTAAACTTGGTATATTAAGTGCCAACTGGCTCCGATGGTTGAAAGCTGTGAGAACCTTTTTTATCAACCAACTGCTCACACCTATTTTACCAGATGAAGTAGATATGGGGTTTGTAAAAGGTTGTTTTCAAGGCTATATACCAGCCTTAAATATCTGACTAATACGGAAGCAGGCTTGCACTAGAACTAAGAAGTTAACCCAGTCTCTGCAGGATACCGATAACAGCGCTTATTATTGACAACACTCCACCGATAATGGCTAAATTTCTATACTTATTTTTTGCCTCAGATTTTGAATTAACACTAAAGCCGTAAGCCAAGCTATCTGGCTCGCCAAGTGGGACGATTTTAGAACAACTGATTGGGTAACAGAGATAGAATTTCCAGAAATTACCCTTCAGCAGACTCAATACTTCTTGGCTATTTGATCATACGACATTTCGGGTAAACCTAATTACCATCATTCATCTCTTCTATGGCTGTCAAATTCCTTAATCATAAGACCTACCCCAAAACCCCACTAAAAATCTCTTAACTGTTTGTAACTATAAAAGTCGTTTACTGCTATCCCCCCAAAGCCATGATATCCTTTCAAAGAGTCAACTATGGCTTTAACTGCATATTTAAATTCCTTAAACTGCAATACTGCCTCCAGCGACCTTAGAGATTTAGCTCCCCCGGGAGGACTCGGACCTCCAACATCTTCGTTAACAGCGAAGCGCTCTACCATTGAGCTACAGGGGAGCTAAATCTCCAACATCGATTCCGAAGCCAATTATACCAAATTTTGGGGAGTAATGTATAATCACCTCGTGGCAACTGACTGGATCAAAAAACAGGTTAACGATCTTAAAGATCAGCATCTTTATAACAACATCCTAACTATTGAAAGTGCTATTGGGCCGGAGATCATTATTAACGGCAAGAAAGTTCTTAACTTCTGTTCCAATAATTACCTTGGGCTTGCAAATCATCCGAAGTTGAAAAGTGCTGCAATTACTGCAATTAAAAAATACGGAATTGGTCCGGCTGCCGTCAGAACCATTGCCGGTACGACGACGCTTCACAAAAAACTCGAGGAAAAACTGGCAAAATTTAAAGAAGCCGAAGCCGTCATTACTTTTCAAAGCGGATTTTCCGCTAATTTGGCCGTTATCCCCGCTCTCGTGGGCGAGGGTGATTTAATTTTCTCCGATGAGCTAAACCATGCCAGTATTATCGACGGGTGCAAATTAAGTAAGGCCGAAGTGATTCGATACTCGCATATTGACCCCAAGGACTTGGAAGCAAAACTTAAAAAGGCGTCCAAAAAAGTTAAAAAACTTGTGATTACAGATGGCGTTTTTAGTATGGACGGGGATATTGCCCCACTCGATAAGATTTATAAAGTAACTTCAAAATATGGAGCAATGCTCATGGTTGATGATGCACATGGGGAGGGTGTTTTGGGGTCCGCGGGGCGCGGAATTGTCGATCATTTTAAACTTCACGGCAAAGTTGATGTTGAGGTCGGAACAATGAGCAAAGCTTTTGGAGTAGTCGGCGGAATGGCTGCCGGAAAAAAAGAGCTGATTGAGTGGCTCTCTCAACGCGCACGGCCTTTCCTTTTTAGCTCTGCCATGACAATCCCCGACGTCGGCGCCTGTATTGCTTCTGTCGATTTACTCCAAAAATCCGGTTCTCTGGTTAAAAAACTTTGGAACAACGCAGATTATTTACGAACGGGCTTAAAAAAACTTGGTTTTGACACCGGGACTAGCGTTTCTCCAATAATTCCCTTGATGCTTGGCGAATCAAAACTGGCGCAAGATTTTAGTAAAGAATTATTCAAAAATGGTTTGTTTGCCAAGGCTATAGTTTATCCAACCGTTGCCCAGGGTAAAGCCAGAATCCGAATTATGAACTCGGCGGGTCATTCTAAAAAACATTTGGACCAAGCTCTAAAAATCTTCGAGAAAGTTGGGAAAGAAATGAAAGTTGTGTAAACACAATCCCGAGCGAAGTCGAGAGACAATCTAATCTAAATAATCCTGAAGTTTTTTCCTTCTTGAAGGGTGTTTTAATTTACGAAGAGCTTTGGCCTCGATTTGGCGAATACGTTCTCTCGTAACGCCAAAAACTCTGCCGACTTCTTCGAGGGTCATTGCCTTTGTTCCCTCCAAGCCAAACCGCAGCTTAAGCACTTTTGCTTCACGCTCGGACAAACTTCCCAAAACTTCCTCCAGGTGATCTTTAAGTAGCTGCTTACTTGCCTGGTCAACAGGAGAAAGTGTCTGCTCATCGGGTATAAAGTCTCCCAGAAAACTCTCCTGATCTTCCCCAACGGGGGCTTCCAGCGAAGTCGTTTCCTGGGCAATCTTAAATATTTCCCGTACCCTGTCCGGTTCCATTTCCAGTTCCTCCGCAATTTCTTCCGGCACAGGTTCTCGGCCCAACTCCTGCATTAAACGGCGCGAGGTCCTATAGAGCTTGTTAATTGTTTCCACCATGTGGACCGGAATTCTAATTGTCCTGGCCTGGTCAGCAATGGCGCGGGTAATTGCCTGCCTAATCCACCAAGTGGCGTATGTTGAAAACTTGTAACCCTTTCTCCAGTCATATTTTTCAACGGCGCGGATAAGTCCTTGATTCCCCTCCTGAATTAAATCGAGAAGTGAAAGGCCCCTGCCGATGTATTTTTTGGCAATAGAAACCACTAATCTAAGGTTACTTTCCGTCAGTTTATCCTTGGCTCTTTTGTCTGCCTTCTCATAACGCTTAGCAAGTTCCACCTCGTCTTCGGCCAAAAGAAGCGGAACTCGGCCGATTTCCCTTAAGTATTGCCTGACGGGGTCTGTTGACTCGATCCCTTCAAGCCTTGTAAGAAGTTCTATCTCCCTGTCAAGTTTTTCTTTGGCCTTTTCATCACTCTCAATTTCCCCGGGAGTGACGGATTCAAAAACGTCAATGCCCTCGCCCAGAAGCTTATCGTATAGCTCATCAAGTTCTTCAATCCGCAGTTCAGCATCAGGGAAAACCTCAAGAAGCTCCTCTTGGGTCAAAAATCCCTGCTCGCGGCCCTTTTTAATTAAATCGAGTACTGGTTTTCGTATCATATGCGAAGCATATGATTGCAGTTATCATACTTTGTTTGTCTACACCCAGATGTAGACAAAGTACGTGCAACCACATTTTTAGCTTTCACTAAAAATTATACTGCCTCCACCTTCCTGATCCAAATCGGCTAATATTTTCGCGAGTTCATTAAATTGATTTTGAGCCTTAAGAAGTTTATCTTCCTCGCCGCTATCCTCCATTTTTCTCATTTCGATTGCCAAAATCTTAAGATTGTCCTTCAGGGTAACTATTCTAAGCTCTTTTTGGAGTAAATCAAGCTCTTTTTTAAGCTCGGCTGGATTGTCAACTAAGCTTTGGTTGTCTGCCAAAACCATTTTGGAATAACCCTCAAAAAGTTCCTTTGGTAAATTATTGCCAAATTCCGAAACGCTAAATTCCTTTTTCCTTGATACAAATTTGGTATATTCCTCAAGAAGTTTTTTATTCAAAGGTTGTAAGATTAAACCAATTACTTCCCTGCCTAAAAGCATTTTGGGATCAGACTGAAAAGCCAGCGCCAAAAGTCTTTCCTCCAAAAGATCACGGCGTCCTGATTCTTTGGGCTTTTCGTCCTCCTCTGTGGCGGCAACCGTCTCTCCTTTTACAAACCTGGATATTTGCTCTGTCACCGCCTCCAAGGGAACTCCAAGCTTCCCGGCAATCAAGTTGGCGTAGTGGGCCTGAACAATCTTATCCTCAATCTCGCCCAGAATCGGCGTAATCTCCTTAGAAATTTTGGACTTACCTGCCCCAGTCTCACCCTTAAATCTGGAAAAAACCGAGTCAATAAGGTAGTCCCAAACTCCCTTCGCGTGAATCAAATCGGATTTAAAAGATTCAATGTCCCCCCTTGCCGCCTCATCGGGATCTTTAAACTTGCTCAACTTGGCAACCTTCACTTCAATGCCGGAATTTTCGGCAACGGTTATTCCGCGCCTTGCCGCTACGTCCCCGGCAAAATCAGAGTCTAGAGCCAGAATGAACTTGGGAGCAAACCTGGACAAAAGTCTCGCCTGTTCTTCAGTTAATGCCGAGCCTTTTATAGCCACAACATTTTTAATCCCTGCCTGATAGGAGGAAATTAAGTCCAGTTCCCCTTCAACAACTATTGCAACTTTTTTCTTTTTTATTAGAGGGCGGGTAAGGTTCAACCCAAAAAGAACGCTGCTTTTATGATAAATCGGAGTTTCGGGTGAATTAATATACTTTCCCGTCTCGCGTTTGTCCCACGGCAAAACCCTACCCGCAAAGCCGATGGGATTACCCCTATGGTCAAACAGCGGAAAGACAACACGTCCGGAAAATCTGTCATATATTTGTCTTTCGCCATAAACGCCCCCGCCCCTGGCTATCCCTATCCCGGCCGCCTCAATATCCTTTGGCAAAAACTTTTTCCTTCCAACCAAAAACTTATCAATGAATCGGGAGTCCTCCGGTGAAAAACCCAATTGAAATTCTTTAATTGTCGAGATTTTTAATCCCCTGTCTTTTTGTAAATATTCTAAAGCCCGCTTTCCGAGAGTGTGATTTAGAAGCAAGTAATTATAAAACCTAAGCGCCTGAGAGTGAATCTCAATTAACTTTTCCCGTTCCGTTGCCTCCCCGAAATTGGCCCTAATAAGTGTTATCCCCGCCCTATCCGCCAAATATTTCAGGGCCTCGGGAAATTCCATTCCTTCATATTTTTCCAAAAAAGAATAGACATCACCCGCTTCCCCGCAGCCGAAGCATTTAAAAATCTGGAGCTCGGGCGAAACCATGAAAGAAGGCGTTTTTTCGCCGTGGAAAGGGCAAGTGGCTTTGTAATTCCTCCCCGCTTTTTTAAGCTCAATCCTCTCCCCGATAATTGAAACTATGTCACTTTTGGATTTTACTTCTGCAACCTGATCGCTCATTTACCCGATTATATCTCAAAATCCAAAATCAGGGGTAAATGGTCTGAAATTTCAACATTGGGAACTTTGAAGTTTTTGACCTTCACATCCTTCGAGACGAAAACGTAGTCCGCAAAATGTTGTTCTCCATAAAACCGGTACCCGTACGCTACCAGTTTCTTGGCCTGAATCACGGCATGAGTGTTTCTTGTTGTCTTTATCTTATTTTCCTTAATCAAATTCAAATATCCCTGCTCTTCAAACATTTTTATACTCTTCGTATCGGGTAGTAAATTAAAATCCCCTCCAATTATTCTGGAACCTTTAACTTTGGAGTTGCTGTTTATTATTTGCACCGTCTGTCTAATCCTGGCAAGGTTGTCTTTTTTATCACCGGGTCGCGGTACTCCATGAATGTTAGAAATATATAAGTCATTTAACCCCAGAGACAGGCTAAACATATTGGCCACTCCGACTCTTATATCACCATCCGGCATGTCCTTCTTCTTTTTGACCAATAAATTCTTTCTGAAAAAAGAGGCCTGTTCATAAAGTCCAATGCTCGAAACTTCCTTGCAGGATTGGAACAAGACAAAGTCAGGCAGTATCTTTTTTATTTGTTTACAAACACGAACATCCGCTTCCTGAAAACAAAAGGCGTCGGTATTTAGAGAGAAGGTTTTTATAAAATCGAGAAGGGTCTTTTCAAATACTCCGTGGGCTATGTTTAAAAAGATTATCCTCATTTAAAAAAGCGGAGGAGGCGGGACTCGAACCCGCGAGGGATTTCTCCCGCACGCTTTCCAAGCGTGTACCATAGCCGCTAGGTAACTCCTCCAGCAAAATGCATTATATCAAATGTGCCCCCGGGGAGGGGCGAGGATTAATTGAATTTAAAGAAGTTTTTAAAACATCACCACTTCCTGTTTTTTAACGCTGTGAGTTTTTTCCCATTCCTTTAGAGCGTCCCTGCCACCTTTGAGCATATCCTTTTCCCTTTTGATAGACAGTTTTTTTGAGGCCTCTCCGTATTCAAACCACCTGTATTGATTAAAACCCATAAGCTCGGTGTTGCCTCCCTTTTGAAGTAATAGGTAATAATAAAATTTTTCAGGAATTGTTTTGGAGTTAACCATGGTAGTGCTTGTTGCACGACCGGCCTCTTCCAAAACCCGGGCGGTCATGCCCGCCTGTTCGGAAGTCATACGAAGCACGGCCCGGACAGAGGACTCTCCACGCCTGACGGTAACTTTAGGTATTTCCCAATCGTCACCCTCTTTTTGTTTTACTAAAAGAAACTGGCGCCTTCTACGATTTTCCCGAAAAACTACTGCACCGCCTATTACGATTTGCTGATTATTTTTATTGTTTTTCATTTTTATACTTGGTGCGGTGGAGGCGAGATTCGAACTCGCGTGGGTGAAATTCACCCCCAAGGTTTTCGAGACCTGGCAGATAAACCACTCCTGCACCCCACCTTGCAACCCACTTTTATCTCCTGACTCTTCACTTTTGAACCTAACTGGGTGCACTCACCCAGAGTCGAACTGGGATCAACAGCTCCGCAAGCTGCCACTCTATCCATTGAGCTATGAGTGCCTTTCGATTACACTTAAGGCTATAGCTTTATTTATCACCCGGTAATTTAGTTGCAACCCAGTTTGTTACCCTATCAAGTCCGGAGGCAGGAACCTCCTCGTAGGGAATGAACACCGAAATCTTTTTCTTCAACTCATCTTTTATTTCGGGCTTTATTACCATCTCAATTCTTCCCGGAATCGCCGGAGTTTCAACAACCAAAAGATTGTTGTCAAACCTCTTACTAAACCAGAAGCGAGTCAAGTTCTGCCACGGTATCAGCCTGCCCACAATTTTTATCCCTTTAGTTGTCGCTTTGTACTCAATGTCTTCTGGCTTAACCGTTGACAGTACATAATACAAAAAAACCAGGGAAATAATCAAAATTACCGGCATAACTCCCTCCGCCAAAAAAAGGACCAGACTAACAATTCCGGCGATAGCAAAAGTGGTTACATAAAACTGCCTGTCGCGCCGTTTAAATGGCCTGGCAGGGGCGATCCAAGTCACCAAATCCCGCTCGGGTTCTCTTTGTAATGTGCCTGGGGCAGTATCCATATCAAGCGTATTATACCTTAAAATTTGCTATAATTGCAGTGCCTTCAAGGAGGATATGCCGAGCGGCTAAGGCAAAGGTTTGCTAAACCTTGGTCACGCAAGTGGCCGGTGGGTTCGACTCCCTCATCCTCCGCCCGTCAGATGAGTGTTGTCTGAACACAAAATTTCGCAGAAATTTTGAGAGGAGATAATGATGTAGCGGAAGAGTTTAAGTGGAAGCAATAAACTCGAAAGCGGAATCTGTTTCGACGAGGTGGGTGGGCAGGACGGTAATGCGCGAGTCTTGAAAACTCGTGAGCGCAAGCTCTAACAGGTTCGACCCCTGTACCCACCGCCAGTTGGGATGTGGCTTTTCTTTTTTTAAAAAACTTCTAGAATAATACCGTGGGGATAAGAGACAAACTAGCGATTCAAAGATCAAGACTTGCCAACGAAAGAACATTTTTGGCATACATAAGAACGGCTATTGTTTGTTTTGTTGCAGGGATAACCATTCTCAAACTAATACCTGATGGTGTATTTATTTCTACCACATCTATCCTTCTTCTACTTGCGAGTCTGTTTTTTATTGCTGTGGGTCTCTATACGTATTTAAAGATCAAAAGGGAATTACCTCGCGATCGTTAGACCCCAAACTCTGGCAACACCCGCTCTTTTGAGAACCTTTGCAGCCTCGCGGAGGGTGGAGCCGGTGGTAAAAACATCATCGAAAAATAGTACAGAGTACAAAGTACTTAATACATAGTTAGAATTTAGAGAAAAAGCACCTTTGAGATTCTGGCGGCGATCGTCACCTTTTAGCTCGACTTGAGAGACTATTGATTGCCTTTTGGTCAAAAGATCCGGGACAAATTTCCACCCCATTTGGGTTGCAACTTTTTTACCAATCTCAACCGACTGATTAAATCCTCTTGTGTTTTCCCGATACCAATAGAGTGGTATCGGAACCAAAACACTTTCTTTGACAAGGTCGGACCTTGTCAAAAGCTGATCGATAAAACAAGCGGTCAATTCTTGCCCGACAAGAGTTGAGTATTTGTATTTTAGAGACAAAATAGCCTTCCGGATTACGCCTTCATACTCCCAAACCGAAACCAGACCATCAAGTCCGTACCTTTTGGCACACCTTGAGTGTGTCACCCCGTCAATCGAAGCCCTCTCACAGTGGGGACAAACTGGCTTTGCAAACCTTACTTTTGCCAGACAATCGGAGCAAATGTATTTGCCTTCTTTCCCACAACCTAAACAGGTTTTGGGGAAAATTAGATCTAGAATTCCCATGTTTGCGGTACAATATAAGTATATGCGCTTATTTAATAAACGGGCACGATTCGAATACGAACTTACCGGCGAAGGGGTGGAAGCTGGATTGTCTCTGAAAGGCGCCGAGGCCAAGTCAATCCGTGAAGGTCGGGGAGATTTATCTAATTCGTTTGCCAAAATAATCGGCAACGAAATTTTTTTAGTCAACGCCAATATCCCGGCACAAGGTTTGGCCAAGTACGACTCAACGCGCACCAGAAAACTGCTTTTGCATCGCCAGGAAATACTGTCACTTGCCACAAAAATGAAGCAGAAAAAGTTGCAAATTGTGCCTGTTCGGGTGTACAATAAGCGGAGCTTAAGGCCTGACGGCCAAAAAGGCCGCTTTCTGATCAAGATTTACTTAGAACTTGGCAAGCCCAGAAGACGATTTGAAAAGAAAGAGGCAATTAAGCGAAAGGATATCCAGAGGGATATCGATGCTGAGCTTAAATTCAAATTGCGTTAGCAATTCGAGAGGAGAAGCCAACTGAAAGCCGAAATTTCAATTTA
>Ga0315284_10009256_pt1 | contig 14045 bp, 8 predicted proteins | sample YL17G09_16_MG_FD_203696 | JGI IMG/M metagenome (GOLD analysis project Ga0315284, IMG submission 203696) | Sediment microbial communities from Yellowstone Lake, YNP, Wyoming, USA - YL17G09_16 | ecosystem: Environmental > Aquatic > Freshwater > Lake > Sediment | place: USA: Wyoming | collected... | reverse complement strand
CATTCGAAAGTGTTCTGAGATATCCCTTTTTATTGATGGTGATTCCAATTCTCCGTGCCGGAACTGCAGGCGGGTCACCGAAAACCGGTATGTAGGGTTCGCGGCGGATGTTATCCGGCTTGATTCCAAGCAGTATGTGCATCATGACTGTGTTCCCGGTGCAGACCATGTAATTGATATCATCAAGGCTTATCCCGCTTTGAGCAGCGAGGGTCCGTCCCAGCATGTTGATATCGTTGACAACCGCACGATTCAGTTCCTCGAGCCCCTTTTTGTTTTCCTGGCAGTAAACGATTCTGGTGATGACATCCTCACCATGCTGCATCTGCGAGTTGTATGCCGAAGCGGCGGCACAGACTTCGCCGTTATTGAGGTTGATGCAATGTGCCATAATCGTTGTCGTGCCGATATCGACCGCCATTCCGTAATTGAAATCCGATCTGTCGCCGGGTTCAATCTGAATCACATCGAACCCCCCGTCTTTGTAAGCGTATGTCACGGTGATCTTGAAATCCGCTTCCCTGAGGAGATCAGGAAGGGTTCTGATGGTATCGAACTCTATTTTCATAATCGGAATCCGGAGGATGCGGTCTATCTCGCGTTTTATCCTCTCAAGGTCGGACAGGTTGTCGTCAAGGCTCGGCAGGGGAAGTTCGAGATATCCCTTGCGACACAAGGGATTAAAACTGAACTGTTCCCTGACTCCCGGAACCGCGGACAATCTTTCCTTTTCTTCATCGTAGCGCGGCGGCGCCTCCCCGATCAGGCTTCCATCAGGTATCCGGACGCGTACATCGGACTGAACTTCGGTGCGGCAGGCAAGCACGTATCCCCTTTGTATTTCATCATCTTCAACACATGAACCCTCTCTGGTCTGTATCGTACCCATCTGTACGACAACCCGGCACTTACCGCACTGTCCTTCCCCGCCGCAGAGTGAGCCGATATAGAGTCCGGCCTGCTGTGCGGCGTCGAAGATCGTCGAGCCCGGTTCCACGACCCCGGTAAGGCCTGTTCCTTCAAAATCAACCCGGAACAGTTTCTTTTTATGAGAGACCGCCATGGTGTTCCGCCACTGAAATTCACAGGGTTCTGTGCTCGAATTCTTATACTGACATACACATCACCGTTTAACCCTGGTGATGTTCAGGCAGGTAACGACTTCAGAAATTTCGTGATACCGGTCGCCTCACGGGGTCCGACGAGGACATCCCACCCGGACTCCTCACGCAGTTTCGCCGTCATGACAGCGACAAGACCGGGAATGATCACTTTACGGTGTTTGACTTTATCACCGATACCGCCGCTTTCATTCAGTTTTCCCGCTATCATCTCGACGGTGAATTTTTCGGCGGCCCATGAGGTGAGCACCGAAGTGCCTTCCGTATCCATGACGAGTATATACGACGGAATTCTCGAAGCCGTGACTTCACCCTCGACTGTATAATATGTGAGGGAGAAATTGGTAGTGACCAGCACCGGAGAATCCGGCCCGGGTTTCCCAACTTCCCATATGCCCGGTTTTACCTGAATCGGCTTCTGCGGATCGGTGTAGATATTCTGGCGAACGGTGAGCAGGGGGAGCAACTGCCAGTCCTCATACCCGGAAATGATGATTATCGAAGCGTATTTGGCAGTAAAGCATGCGGCACGGTTTGTTTCGAGGTGGGGATCATCGGAATCGGCGGCATTGACCAGAAGCGGGAATCCGACTTCACGGAAATTTTTTTTCAGCTGCGCCCTTCTCAGCCGGGTAAAATCCTCCAGTTGATGCGTCAGACCCTCCGACTTCGGTTCCAGTACCATATCCACCACACCGAGCTGACGGGCTTTTTGTGTGAGCGCCGGCAGTTCTTCAACCGGAGCCGTAATCACCACGGGGAGGCACATCTCCGCGGCTATGGGAGCGATTGAATCGATAGTTGCAGAAGTGATGCCATAGAGAAGAGGCTTCCTGTTTTTAATCTTTTCCGCGGCGGCTTTCATGGCTCCGGGATGTTCGGTCATGAGAACGAGCGGCAGTTGAGATGCGCCCTGCGCCTTTTCAGCCGCACTGGCAAACCTGGAAGCGTCTCCGCTGTCATTTTTCAACACGACGAGATTGACACCGATGGTGAACCCAACCCGTTCGTAGTGTTTCCCGTTGATCGTCCTCACCTTTTCCACAAGCTCGGATTCCGGAAGTGAATCAGACACCAGAATACCGATACCGGGTTCGTGATAAAAGGTTTCCTCGTGACGGAAAAGAACCGTTTCGTTCCCGACCTCCACCTTTTTTTCATTGTCGCCTATGGTAATGAGCCTGACGGGAGGCGCGGAAGCGCTTTCGAGGGCAGCCTTCCCCTGTTCAGTGATATGGGGGCATTTGCTGAGTTCGACCTTTTTTGCCGCAAGCTGCATTGCAAAAGCAAGGCAGGTCGGGACACCACAATCCTTGCAGTTGGTTTTCGGCAGATTCTTGAAAATGTCCAGAGCGGTCAGTGCCATGGAAGTCTCCCTGTATTTAGGAGGGCGGTGAAAAAGTATTTTTTTAAAAACGCGCCCGATAATGAAATATGTTGTCTATTGCTGTCAAGGGCATATAAATCTGTAGCGGCACGTTGCAACGTGCCCCAACTGTTTGAATTAAATGGATTTATTACGCTCTTTACACTCAGGACGCCCTGAAACACACATACTGGTGTTTTACAACAGCGCGGGCATGCTGATCGCCGGATGATTTTTCTCGGCGCACCACTCCATGAGTGCCATGCCATCGGTGGCGACCGTTTCATCCGCGATCTTATCGAAGAAATCCGGATCACCGAGCTCTTCGCTCCGTTTCACGAGTTTGTCATGAAGAAATTCTTTGAGCTGTTTCGGCATCCAGACCATTCTGAAAAGACCGCCCTCGGCAGTGATGAATTTTTTCGATGCCACATATAATTTCCCGACACCCAGAAAACCCGGCGTCTGGGAACCGCCACCCACAAACCCGGCAAGGGTGGTGAAGGTCATCCCGCAGGGTGTCATCCCGGGAAATTCCCTGTTCACTATCATGAAACCATTGCACTCGGGAACCAGAGCCATGATACATTCGAAACACCCGCAGCTCGTCATGGGGTCTTCCATGATGCTGTAAGCATTGAACCGCTTGAGTGTCTGACGGGAGGTCTGATAGACAAAATTGTTGACACCTTTCCACTGACCTTTGACAGCATCGATAACCTCTCCCTTTTTGACAGGCTGGTTGCATCCCTTCGGTTTTATTTCGAATGCCGCTTTCCCGTCGAGCCAGGAATAGGCACCGCACAGACCGAGACGTTCGGGGCTGATGATGCAGACATGGTTCGGCGCGTATGTCTGGCAGAGTGTGCAGGAATAGAATGTATCGACACTTTCGTCGGTCATGCCCGCGATTCGTTCATCACGGAAATTATATGCCTGCCGGGCTTCTTTAATGAGTTCTTCCACTTTATCCTTGTCCGAAATGAGGGTGACCTGGACCTTGTCGATTATCTCCCCGAAAAGGTCATGGAGCTGAGCGTGGAGAATAATCCCGAAGTGTTTGAGCCTGAATCCCTTCTTATACGTGTCCTTGGATATGCGCATCCAGATGATATCCCTCTGACCCATGTGGAATATACCCATAGCTCCGTTGAGATAATTGTGGAACTGACGTTCCATGATCGACTCAAAATCTTTTTGCATTTTCCGTCCGGCCACCTCGACAATGATACCCAGAGGAAGCGAGCCGCCTTCTTCCACCGTATCGACATCAGGCCCGATCATCTCTATTTTGCCATCCGCGATTTCATCCAGTTCCCGTGTCCGGAGATACTCGAACGCGGTAGAATATTTATGTCCGAACTGACAGTGCATATCCTCTTTTCTGACAGTCTCCCCCTCGAATGCCGCGGCAAACGGGACCGGAATGGGAATGTCGGTAACCTTGACCTTTACACCGCGCACCTGGATACATGTCGGTACGATTTTGTCATAATCGAGTTCGTGAACGACATGTTCGTAATTACAGATACCGGTCGGTCTGATTTCGGGAATCGGGGTGTCGGCTATCACCGGGAATCCCATGTTTATCGCTCCCGCACCGAGAGCGTATTTACGGTCGTCGACCTCGCCGAGAGTCAGCCCGAACGCATGCACCCGCGCACGGGTGTAAAGGAGGTTCTCTATCCCTTTCCCCGCCTTGATGCCTCCGAAGGTCATCGCGCTCCTGATCGCCCAGTTGAGCGGATAGATTACAGAAGCCGTGTCACGGCCATACGGGACGATATACGTATCCCAGCCCATCTCCACACCCTGCCCCTTGAGCTGGTCGATAACGCTCGAGCCGTTGACGGACGACCCGACAAAAATGAGAATATTCCTCTTCTGGAGCTCACGTACGACATGTACGGCGGTCTCAGGATCGGGCGCAGCCCCGATTACGGCGGCAAAACCCGGCATACGGCCGTCCACAAGCTGGATTCCCAGCTTCCGGAGCCATGTATCGGTATAAAACCCTTCACAGCCTTCCTGGGGCTCTTCCCCATAAAGGTATCGTAACACCATGGTTATTTCAGTCGTCAAAAGCGCCGAAATGCCGCAGTCGAGCGCATCGCCGAGATAGGGCAGCCAGAGATCCTCTGTCGGTGGCTTATGGAGGAGTTCACGGGCGTGTTCGAGAACAGGGCCGATTTCCCTGAGTGTTTTTACCTCGACTCCCATGAGGGCGTTGGCCATGGGGAGAAAGTACGCGGTCTCGGGAAATTCAACTTTCTGGTCTTCTCCTTTCTCTGCCACAGCTTTCGTATACAGCGCCCGGGCCTCTTTGTAAAAGGTATTCGCTCCGCGTATCGCCGCTCCTGCTATAATTCGTGACATTCCAAGTCACCTCCATGTATATACAAATTAACCACTATTTATCACCGAGCTTACCACAGGTTTTCCAATATCGTGATATCTTTCGGGTTTAAACCTCAACCGCGATGTTTCTGACCGGATACATCATGGGCCGCAGTTTTAACGCCTCGCGTTTTTTATCTATATGGTCTATCATACCCCGGGCGATAGCCACAGGTTCCTGTTCGAAACAATATCTGCCACCGGTGATACGGGCGATGTCCTCGGTGAGAAATTTCATGACTCTCTCGCACCCTCCAAGCTGAAACTGCGGGGACATGTTAACATAAATTCCGCTTCCCACCGCATAAAGACTGATGGCAACCGCTTTCTCGCTCATCCATTCGGGAGCGCACGCCGCCGCAGGTACATCCGAGATGGCTTCTCCCAGGCCGCCTTCCTTGACAATATTGGAAAGGGCAATCAGGATACGTGAATTATCCACACAGCTTCCCATGTGAAGTATGGGCGGAATACCGACAGCCTCACAGACCTCGAGAAGGCCCTCGCCGGCATATTCTTTGGCCGCTTCAGGGTCGAGCAGACCCTGCTTTGCACAGGCAATGGCGCTGCAGCCAGTCTCAACGACAAGGACATCGTGACGCAGCAGTTCACGGGCGATGACGACATGCGAGTAGTCATGGATCTGCTTTGGATGATTGCAGCCGACAATCGCACCCAGACCACGCAACCTCCCCTCCATGATGGCGTTGTTAAGGGGACGGTATGTCGCACGGTAACGTCCTCCAAGGAACTGGAACGCATTTTCCGAGGTGAAACCACCGACGAATGCCTGTGTTTCTTCGGGTATGAAAACTTTTTTTGATTCTCTCTTTTTATAACTTTCAATCGCCATTTCCACTATTTTCTTTGCGCTGTTGAGAGCATCCTTGTGATCATAATCGACAAATGTTGCCCCCTCGAACTTGGCCTTGCGGGATGTAGTGATGATTTCTGTATGGAAGCATTTGGCTATATCGACAATACTCGGCAGTATGCATTGAATGTCAACGACCATAAGGTCAACCGCCCCGGTGGCAATGGCAATTTCCTGCTGGAGAAAATTTCCGAGAACAGGGATGCCGTGGCGCATGAGAATTTCATTTGCCGTACAGCAGATTCCTCCGAGGTTTATGCCTTTCGCACCGGCTTCCTTTGCTTTATTTATCATTTCCGGGTCACGGGCGGCGCGAACAATCATATCGGAAACAGTCGGATCATGACCATGAACGATGATATTGACCTCGTCTTCTTTAAGAACTCCGATGTTCGACCGTGCCCGGATAGGATTGGGACTACCGAAAACCACATCCGAAAAATCCGTCGCCATCATCGACCCCCACCATCCGTCAGCGAGTGAAACCCGTATGGCCTGGCGCAGGATATTCACCGGATCATTATCGACACCGATATTTGTCCGGTGAATCATTTCAACTATTTCACGGTCGATACCACGCGGAATAAGGCCCTCTTCACGCCACATTTCCTTGGTTTTTTCCGGGGCTCTCTTTTGAAGCGACAGTTCTCCCTCCTGCTGGCCGAATTCCGCGAGGGCTTTTTCCGCCACTTCAGTGGCTATTGTGCTGATATCCTTGTCGCTTGTGTCTATGTTGAAATCCACAGCGATTCTTTTCAGCTTTTCCGGGTCTTTTATTTCGAAGTCTCTCGCAGTACCTTTCCCGACATCATGCAGCAACGTTGCAATATCCCGTGCATGGTCCGAATGAGCGGCAGTACCGGCAGCGACCATTCGTGCAAAGTTCCGTGCTCCGATGATATCGGCTGTCGCGCCGCAGACCCCTCTCGAAGCCTTTTTCGTAATACGGCAGGGACCCATAACGCATACCCTGCAGCAGACACCGGAAATCCCGAATCCGCACTGGGGTTGTTGATTCTCAACCCTGTCCCAGATAAATTCAATTTCACCTCCAAGAGTATTATTTATGATCTTCTGGACAGTCGGATCAATACTGAGTCTCTCATCTTTGTCCATATATGACTCCTTCAGTCAGTTTCTCTCTTAAAGAATCAATATATTCCATATCCTCTATAAGGATACCCTCATCACTCTTTCCGCTCCGTGCGATTTTTTCAGAATACGGGATCATACCGAGAATAGTCTCGCTATCGAAAAATTGTTCCACGAAAGCTCGGTCGTCTTCTCCCCGTACTTTGTTCACGATAATCCTGTGACGTTGAATACCCAGGTCTTGTGCCATCTCTCTTATATGCAGAGCAGTTTCAACGGAACGTTTCCCCGGCTCAACAACGATGATGAATGTATCCACATCACCGGCGGTTCCTCTTCCGAGATGTTCGATTCCCGCCTCCATGTCCATGATGACAACCTCTTTCTCATCCAGGAGCAGGTGTCCCACAAGTTCCCTGATAAACGCGTTTTCCGGGCAGTAACACCCCGTACTCGCTTTTTTGATCCTGCCCATGACAAGAAGACGTATCCCGTTATGATGAACACTGAATCTGTCCGGAATATCATCGACCCGTGGATTGAGCTTGAAAAATATACCCATCGAGCCCGGCTGAACTCCGGTTCGCTCAGCAATGATATCTTTCATATCCACCACAGGAATGATTTTTTCAGGCTCCGGGAATCCAAGAGTCGCGGCAAGATTGGCATCAGGGTCGGCATCTATTGCCAGCACATGATATCCGGCTCTCTGAAAAGAACCGCATAAAAGAGCGGATATCGTCGTCTTGCCAACACCGCCTTTCCCGGTAACAGCGATTTTAACCATTGTCTTATCACAAGTGAATGCATCATTTCAGGATAATGTGTCATTATCACATCATCTTAGGATAAATATCTTCTCGCCCGGTTGTGATGAGTTTTCCTTTGACCGTTGCACTTCAAGAATACTGCCAGATAATGATATCATTATTTGATGCTTGTACCTCACTTTATCAAAAAGTGTTTGATGATTGATATAACGGCTTTTAATCCCCTTCTTATCTATAACGGGGAATTTTTTTAGTCGCCGTCATCACATTTGCATGTATTATACTATCAATAGGTAAATTCTGTTCCGATTGTTTGAAACAAACTGCCAGCCTTCCGCCTGATAAACTCATCGCTCCCGGTATTATCGTTTATTGGTATAGAATCTTTGAGTATATTTAATCCGATTTTGTCTGAAAATACATTCTCATCCTTCGTTGTGACCTTATATGGTTATGAGGGTTATTCATAAATAATGTTGAGACCATGCGGAACCCGTTGTTTACTATCGACATCTAATTACTCCGATACATCTCTGCCCTTGAAAATCGGGAAAACGGGCAGGTGCATGGTCTTTACCTCCGACCATTGACAGTGTTTGAACAAAAGTCAAAGGTTTATCATAAATTTTCAACTGCCATCATTTTTTTTCAACTTATTATAGAGTTCTTCTCCCAGACAGTCTTGTGCATACCGGCACCACTGTATGCAGGAACCGATATCGTTATAGATAATGAACCCGCATTTTCTGCATACCACTTTGGTATCGGTCGAAAATATTTCAATTTCCCCTCCGCATTCAGGGCAGTTCTTTAATTTCAGCGTCGGAGTTCTCAAAAAGGATGTGCCGGGACATTTGTCTAACATAATTGTTACCATGTACGACAGTTTGTGAAATGTTTGGGCTTAAAATATTCAAGCCTGTTGAAAAAAACTTGTATCAATCTTTCAGTATCATGAATATTATAGGGAAGTAAATACAATTTTACAATTGTAAAAAAACAAAATAGTATATTTATTTTCTTACAATGGATTAGTTGACTTTGTTCCAATCATTTGTGGAAATATCGTTTGATATTATGGAAAGGTATGGTATGTAACGATCGGAACAGGAAGCAGTTCATGAGAGTACCTGTAGAATTACCATTTTTATAACCCGAATAACTCATGAAATTTTGATTATCTCCAGGTTAAACCGCAGATTTTTAAAAGTGTGTCGAGATGGAAGAACCTCTTCGTACAATCCTGTCATCTTTTACCGGAAAACCGGATGAGCTGATCCCGATCATGCAGCAGGTTCAGCACGTCTATGGATACCTCCCTGAACATGTCATGTCCGAAATCGCCGAATTTACCGGGGTGCCGGGAAGCCGTGTGTATGCTGTAGCGACATTCTATGCCCAGTTCCGCTTTACACCCATCGGGAGAAACCATGTGACCGTGTGCCGTGGAACCTCGTGCCATGTCAGAGGTGTGCCGCGGATTCTGGAGGAAATCGAGAAAAACCTGTGCATTTCCGATGGTCAGACCACTGAGGACATGGAGTATTCTCTCGAAACAGTCGCATGTATCGGCGCCTGCGGCCTTTCACCATGCATCATGATAAACAGAAAGGTCAAGGCGAAAATGACTCCGAAGAAAGTCGCTGAACTGTTCTCCAAAGGCGGTCATAAGTGACGTTGGATTTCGACGAAATACAAAAACGGGCCCATGAAGAGTGGGAAACATTGAAAAAGAGCGCACAGCCGCTGATTTTTGTCGGCACAGCCACCTGCGGACGGTCTGCCGGTTCGCTCGAAGTCCTCGAAACGTTTCAGGCGGAGGCATCGAGACGTGATTTTGATTGCACGGTTGTAGAGGTCGGCTGTATCGGGTTGTGTTATGCGGAACCCACCGTATTTATCACGAAACCGGGCAGGCCGGGTATTCTGTACGGCGATATCGATCCGGGGAAAGCGGTTGAACTGTGTGAACGTTACCTCCTCTGCGACGATCCGGCAGCCGAATATGCTCTCGGTACTGTCGGTGAAGGGAGCATCGACACTATACCCACACTTTATCAGACAGCGGTATTCAGGCAACAGGTACGACGGATACTGCGGAACTGCGGGTTCATCGATCCGGCGAATATCAGTCATTATATCGCCAATGAGGGCTACACCGGATTCATGAAGGCACTCTCCTCTGGTCCCGACCAGGTTATTGACGAAATACGGAAATCCGGTCTCCGGGGTAGAGGCGGCGCAGGATTCCCAACCTGGCGGAAGTGGAAGTTCTGTAAAGATGCAAAAAGTGATGAGAAATATATTATTTGTAACGGCAGTGAAGGTGATCCTGGAACTTTTTCAAATAAGTTGCTTTTTGAGAGTGACCCCCATTCGATATTAGAAGGGATGCTGATTGCTGCTTTTGCAGTAAATGCTGAAAAAGGTTACATTTATTGTCCATCAGAATATCCGCTTGCACTGGAAAGATTACAGAGAGCAATCAATCAAATGGAGAAATATGGATTATTAGGAAATAACATTTTTGGTTCTTCATTTAATTTTCATATTAAAATTAAAGAAGGAGCAGGTGCGTATATTTGCGGTGAGGAAACCGCATTAATTGAGTGCATTGAAGGAAACCGTGGAATACCACGTTTTCGCCCACCTTTCCCACCGGTCTCAGGATTATGGAATAACCCGACTATCATTAATAATGTGGAAACATTAGCTTGTGTAACTCTTATATTGCAAAAAGGATATGAGTGGTTTGACGAACTTGGTACTGAAAACAGTAAGGGGACAAAAACTTTCAGTCTATCGGGCAATATTCAACATAGCGGGGTAGTTGAAGTTCCTCTGGGAATCACACTCGAAGAAATAATCTATGCAATTGGCGGAGGAGCACGTGACAATAAAAAAATAAAAACTGTCCTGATTGGCGGACCCGGCGGCGGATGCGTACCCCCGAATCTGCTGGATATACCGGTAGATCATGATTCACTCCAGAAATTCGGTACATCGATGGGGTCCGGTGGCATTGTTGTGATCGATGAAAGCACCTGTATGGTTGATGTTGCCTGTAATTTCCTCGAATTTTCTCAAAGAGAGAGTTGTGGTACGTGTGTACCCTGCCGTTTGGGCACTAAAAAGATGTATGAAATTGTAAAAGATATAACCGAGGGAAGGGGTGAACCGAAGCATATCGATTTACTTGTGGAGTTGGGGGAGGCAATCAAATTAGGCTCTTTTTGTGGACTTGGCCAGACAGCACCAAACCCTGTGCTGAGCACTATCCGTTACTTTTTAGATGAGTACAAAGAACATATCAATAGTAAAAAGTGCCCTGCTGATGTATGCAACATGAATGTATGAAAGTATTTTTAAGGCCATGTCAAATAATTATGTTACATCAAAACAAACCCTGATGTAAAGGCAGGTTATGGAAAAAGTATCACTCACGATTGATGGTTTGGATGTATCTGTCGATAGAAGTATGACTATCCTTGAAGCGGCTCTCGACAACGGCATCTACATTCCGCATCTCTGCCATCACCCGGATCTGGAACCGGCCGGTGTCTGCCGGCTCTGCATGGTAGAAATCGAGGGGAAGGGGATGGTGATATCCTGCAGGACTCCCGTCGAGGACAATCTCGTCGTCAGTACGGAGAGCCCTGATATTGAAAAGGTACGGCGTGTGGCGGTGGAACTCCTCCTCGCCTATCATACGCCGGTCTGTCATGACTGTTCGTCGGACGGTCACTGTGAACTGCAGCGGGTCGCCGCCTATGTGGGAGTAGAAAGGGATCATCTGGAACACCTGAGACGCCCGTCGGAAATATTCCCTGTCGATACATCCAATCCCTTTTTCGACCTCGACCGGAACAAGTGCATTCTCTGCGGCATCTGTGTCAGGACCTGCGATGAAATCGAGGGTGTCAATGCCATCGATTTCCTCTATCGGGGATTTGACACGAAAATCGGCACCTTCGGAGACAAGCCCATCAAGGAATCTGTCTGTGAGTCGTGCGGCGAATGTGTTGCGAGGTGCCCGGTGGGAGCCCTGACACCGAAACACTTCCGCCAGCCCTCCCGTGAGGTGAAAACGACATGCATCTACTGCGGTGTGGGCTGCGTGTTCTATCTCGGAGTCAGGGGAAATAAAATTGTCAGTGTCCGCGCCGACAGGGAGAATACCGTCAATAAAGGCAGTCTCTGTGTCAAAGGACGTTTCGGTTACGACTTTATCAATCATCCCGAGCGGTTGACAAAACCTCTTGTCAGGAAAAACGGCTCGTTCGCCGAGACGACCTGGGAAGAGGTGCTCGATCTCGTTAGAGACAAGTTTTCACGGTACCGCGGTGAAGAGTTTGCCACCCTGTCATCGGCAAAGTGCACGAACGAGGAAAATTATCTCATTCAGAAATTTACGAGAGCAGTCATGGGTACGAACAATGTCGACCACTGCGCACGGCTCTGTCATGCACCGACCGTTGCGGGTCTTGCCCGGAGTTTCGGCAGCGGAGCCATGACGAATTCCTATGAAGAAATCTGCAATACAGCCTGCATTTTCGCCATCGGGACCAACACCACTGCCGCTCACCCCGTTATCGGACTCAAGATGAAGAAAGCGGTAAGGAACGGCGCCATGCTCATTGTCGCCAATCCGAGAAAAATAGATTTGTGCCGTCATGCCCATATCTTTCTCCAGCACCGGCCCGGTACCGATGTGGCGCTTCTCATGGGGATGATGCGTGTGATTGTCGACGAGGAACTCCATGATTCGGCTTTTATCGAGGAACGCTGCGAAAATTTCGAGGCGTTCAGGGAATCGCTCGGGGCGTTCGATCCTGATTTCGTCAGCCGGACGACAGGTGTGCCCCGGGAAAAGATTGCGGAGGCGGCACGGTGGTTTGCCACACTCAAGCCGGCATCAATTTTCTTTGCGATGGGCATCACGCAGCACAGTCACGGCACCGACAACGTCCTTGCGACGAGCAATCTCGCCATGCTCACGGGGAATGTGGGAAAGCCCTCATCCGGTGTCAATCCGCTCCGTGGACAGAACAATGTCCAGGGTGCCTGTGACGTCGGTGCCCTGCCGAATGTCTATTCAGGATACCAGAAAGTGGATGATCCCGGGGTGCAGGAGAAGTTTGAATCCGCCTGGGGCTGCAAACTCTCCGATTCCCCGGGACTGACACATACCGAGATATTCGATGCAATATGCGACCGGAAGATCAAAGCGCTTTACCTCGTCGGCGAAAACCCGATACTGACCGAAGCAAACGCGAATCATGTCGAGGAAGCGATCAAGAAACTCGATTTTTTCGTTTCTCAGGATATTTTCATCACCGAAACCAACCGCTATGCCGATGTCATTCTTCCCGCGGTGACGTTTGCCGAGAAGGATGGCACCTTTACAAATTCCGAGAGGCGGGTTCAACTGGTCAGAAAAGCCCTCGCACCGCATGGCGACGCCCGGCCGGACTGGTGGATAACCTGCAGTATCGCACAGAAAATGGGCGGGCGCGGCTTCGTTTTTTCGCACCCGCGCGAGATCATGGACGAGATCGCATCGCTGACGCCGATTTACGGGGGAATCTCATACGACCGTCTGGAGAACGGCGGATTGCAGTGGCCCTGCGTTACGGGCGAACACGACGGCACCCGGTTTCTCCATAAAGACCGCTTCTCCACGAAAAACGGCAAAGGGAGGTTTATGCCGCTGGAGTACAGGGAATCAGCGGAACTTCCGGACAGCGAGTACCCCTTGCTTCTTACGACTGACCGGAGTCTGTATCATTTCCATTCCAGCACCATGACCCGCCGGGTTGAAGGCCTCGAAATACTGAACAGCGAGGAACTGTTGAATATCCACCCCGATGACGCGGCTCGTCTGGGCCTGGAAGATCATGAAATGGTTTATGTCCTTTCCCGTCGCGGAAAAGTCAGGGTCAGGACAAAGGTCACCGATATCTATCCGCCAGGTGTGGTGTCCATGACTTTTCACTTCCATGAAAGCCCGACGAATGTCCTCACCAACTGCGCCATCGACCCAGTGGCCAAGATACCGGAAACGAAGGTGTGCGCGGTAAAAATCGAGAAAATCTGAATACCGGTAATAAACCATCACATTTGCTTAAACACTGTCAGGGGTCGGCGCGAAGCACCGATTTACATGCCCTTGACAAGTTCAAAAGTAACATATTTTATAGCGGGATGGATTGAGATTTCTTTCTCAAGCCATCCTTAATTGGAACAATACGTTATGGTTATTTTCTATTATCTTTCATTTTGTAGAGTGTAAACACATCTCCAAAATATTACACTTTAACAAATGGCTTCTTTTCATTTTTTCCTCTCTGATGTAATCTAACCTGGATTATTCGTACACTTTTCTGACAAGAATGTATCTGTTTTTGGGCTTTGAAAACCCTCAC
>Ga0315284_10009255_pt1 | contig 14045 bp, 10 predicted proteins | sample YL17G09_16_MG_FD_203696 | JGI IMG/M metagenome (GOLD analysis project Ga0315284, IMG submission 203696) | Sediment microbial communities from Yellowstone Lake, YNP, Wyoming, USA - YL17G09_16 | ecosystem: Environmental > Aquatic > Freshwater > Lake > Sediment | place: USA: Wyoming | collected... | reverse complement strand
CGGATTGGGCATTGTTTGTAGACGTAGAGCTGAATCTTGTACTCATCATGGTCCCTCACACTTCTCTCACATTGGCTTCCCAACCGATAGACAACACTTTCACGTCAATGTTAACCGGGAGTCCAGGGATCAACGGCATAGGCTGACCTGGCGGAATCTGAACTTGAACGCCTTGGGGTATTCTTGAAGACAGACTAATACGGCATTGGGAACGAAAGACAAAGGATTGCCTTTCAGTCTCAATGAACCCACCATCTATCGTGAGATCCTGCTGCAGTTGGTCAGATACGACGAGATTATCCGCGCAAAAAGTTTGTCGCAGCTGTAGAACCTGGGCATAGTCCTCGTATAGTTGCCATAGAAGTCCCTGTTCCTCCTCCGTTGCCTCCATGACCAAGTCTGTACCGAGTATCTCCATTGCCTCTTTTCTATTAAGAGCATGTGTGTGTGAATACAAGTTCTTCGTCAGTTGATCGACGATTTGCCCAATCTGCGCTTTCTCGCTATCCTCACGCAGGTGAAGCCTCAACAGCTTCTCAGCCAGGACACGGATTTGAGTATGCGCACGGTTCACATTCCCCAATGCAATAGGATGGACTTCTTCGGACAATCTTTTGAACACCTCTAGGATATGATCGGGATCCTGAAGGCCAACCTTAGTGGAATCTTTCGCCAACTCCATATAGGAAGTCACATCCTCCACGCTGATGCCTCTTCTGGTGTGCTTGTCAACTTCATCTACGGGATTGAACTGATTCCCTGTGGTGGGATCAATAGGGCTAAGCTCAGCAGCTTCCCCCATGATAATCTTGTCGGCTCCCAGGCAGATGAGCGTACCAGCGCTATGAGCGCGGAATGGCACCAGTATAGCGAACTGCTCAAGCGCATACTCGCGGAATGTGCTAACCAATGGCCAGACAGAGTCAACTTCGCCTCCACGAGTATACAGGAATAGATCCAAGTTATCTGTCTTACCCACAGAACGTAGTTGGTCGTAGAGAAACAACTGTGCCTCTGTAGCCAGTTGGGCGTTTAAGGCAGGAAGCTGGAACCCTGGAGGAAAGGCCCTGCGGTCGCTAGTAAAGTAGGACACAACCTTGGATTGACGCAGTTCCTGAATCTGTTTGATGATTTTCACGCGCTCTGGAAACGCCACACTGCCCTCCACACCTTGTTGAGCTAAAAGGAGACACCTACTATACTCCGTGCTCCAAGATCAAGCCACCAAACAGCGGCTTTCTACCGGCCAGCTACAATGATTGTACTTGGAGACAGAAAAATGTCAAACACCCTACTCACCTATGATTCCGCAACACCTTAACACCCCTCACTTGACTACATTGGCTGGAGAGCAGCGGTCAGCATTCAACCAGACTACCCATGCCAGAAGAGATCCGGCCAATCTCTTGACCTTCATCAGCGCCGGGCCCCCTCCCCCAACGCCCCCCCCAGCCTTCGCGCCCCCTCCTCCAACTCCTCCAGCGACACCAGCGTGAAGGCCAGGCGGCAGTACTCCCCTCCCCCTCCACCGGTAAAGAACCGCGCCCCCGGCACGAACGACACCCCCGCCGCCTCGGCCACCGGCAAGAATACCTCGCTGTCCACCCCCGGCGGCAACCGTAGCCACACGAAAAAACCCCCTCCAGGGCGCGCCCAGCGACACCCTTCCGGCAGGTACTTACCCAGCCCGGCCAGCAGCGCATCTCGCCGCTCCCGGTAGGCCGCCCGCAGCCGTTCCACCTGCCGGTCCAGCAGCCCCAACTCCATCAACGCCGCCACTACGTGCGCCGTAAAGTGGTTGACCCCGCCGCCGCTGTCCAACAACCCGCTGCCCGTGCAGCGCCGCACGATCTCCGGGCTGGCCAGCATCCACCCCAACCGCAGTCCCGGCGCCAGCACCTTGGAGAACGACCCCAGGCGCACCACCGGGCCGGCCGGCACCAGGCTATACAGGGGCGGTGGAGGGGGTACCTCGTACCACAACTCGCGGTACACGTCGTCCTCCAGCACCGTCAGCCCCTCCCGCTCGGCCAGCGCCACCAACGCCTGGCGCCGCTCGATCCCGAGCGTGCGGCCGGTCGGATTGTTGAAGGTCGGCACGAGGTACAATAAGCGCGCCCGCCGCCCCGCGCGCCGCAGCGTCGCCAGCGCCTCCTCCAACGCCTCCACCCGCAGCCCTTCGCCAGGCTCAGGGCAGGCTCCATCCTCGCCGGCTGGCACGGGCACCAACTCCGCCCCGTGATCGCGGAGCACGCGCAGCGCCAGGTAGTACGTGGGCGACTCTACCAGCACCACGTCGCCGGGCTGCGTCAGGAGCGTACACAGCAAGTCCAGCGCCTGCGACACGCCGCCGGTGATCATCACCTGCTCCGGGTCCGGCGCTGCCCCCTCCAGGCGGCCCAGCCGCGCGCACACCTGCTCGATCAGGCAGCGCGGCCCCTGCTCCGCCCCGTAGGCCAGCGCCAACGACCCATCCCGCTCCAGCGCCACCTGGGCTGCCTGCCGCACCTCGTCCGCCGGCAACAGCCCGAACGCCGGGTGACCCCACATGAGCTCAACGATCCCGGGCCGCTCATAGAGCTGCAGGTCCGGCAGCCATCGCTCATTCCTCATTGCTCATTGCTTCATTCTTCATTCTTCATTGCCTCTACGCCACTTGCTGGCCGGGGATGGGCGGGCCCCCGGCGTAGACCGCCGTCACCGCCATGCCTCCCACCGGCGCCCCCAGCACCCGGCGGCTCCCCAGCCAGCGCCCCTTGGCCTGGAACGAGACAATGTCCAGCGTGAGGAGCGAGGCCGCCACCGGGCTCCCCGCGGACAGTGGCTCCAACAGGCCGGCGGCCAAACCCTCGGCGCACACCAGCGCCCGCTCCCCGGCCGGCTGCAGCGAGAGCACCGGTACCACCAGCGGGTAACCCTGTCCATCCAGGAAGGCCAGCACCCGGATGGCCGTCAGCGGGCTGAACCCCTGCTGCACCGGCCGCGGCATCGCCGTCGCCCCGTCCGAAAGGGCAGGAGGGCGGGCAGCGGCACGGGCCACCAGGTAATCGGCCAGCACGCGCAGTTTGGAGAGGCGGAAGTGGCGCAGCACTGCCCGCACCTGGATGACACCCGCGTTGCGGATGCCCGTGTAGGCGTTGTAGCGCAACAAGTCGGTGCTGTTCAAGCGCTCCACGTACGGCCCCGTGCACTGCCAGCCCTGAAAATCCCCCTGCAAAATCCAGCCCTCCAGGTCGGTGGTGATGACCAGGATGCCCACCCGCGGGTCGGCGTCCAAATTCCCCACCGACTTGCGCAGGAGAAAGTTGCCAAAGATCAGCCGGTCCTCGACGTCCCCCGCCGGCATCACCGAAGTCACCGGCACTACGTTCGGAATCCCCTCGGCAGAGCGGCTGGCCAGGAACTTGGGCGTCATCTCCCCAGAGAGCGCCTCCACGAGCCCCGCCTGTGCTTCAATGATGGCCATACCCACACCTCCATCGCGCGTTTCGTGTTCTGTGGTGCGTGTTCCGTATTTCGCGTCCCGTGTTTCGTGGTGCGTGTTCCGTCTCCGCCCCCCATCACGCAACACGCATTACACATCACGCATCACGCATTACGCATTCCGCATTCCGCATTCCGCATTCCGCGTCGCCCCACTCCACACCGCCACCGCCACCCGCTCGCGGGCCACGGCGTAGAGTGCCTCCATCTCAGCCCGCGTCAACAATGGCACCCCCTCCAACGCATAGGGCCGGTCCAGCCGGTGATACTTGGGCTGGCCCAGGTTGGTGTAGGCCAGCAGGTCCCACCGCTCGACCGTGGGCAGTTCGCGCGCGATGAAATCGCCGATGGCGGCGAGGTTGGCCGCGTCGGCGGTGTACCCGGGGATGACCGGCGTGCGGATCCACATGGGCTTCCCGGCCGCGGCGATGCAGCGAGCGTTCTCCAGGATCAGGTCATTGTCTACGCCGGTGCTGGCCCGGTGCCGCTCCCGGTCAATAATCTTGAGATCGTACAGCACCAGGTCCACCAGCGGCAGCACCTGCTCGTAGCGCTCCCACGCCACTCCCCCACACGTGTCCAGCGCCACGTGTAGCCCCGCCTCCCGGCACAGCCGGCCCAGGGCCAGGACGAACTCTGCCTGCACCATCGGCTCCCCGCCCGAGAGCGTCACCCCACCGCCGGAGGTCTCGAAGAACACGCGATCCTTCTCCACCTCTCCGAACAGCCCCTCCGCCGTCCACTCCCGCCCGATCACCTCCAGTGCCCCCGCCGGGCACGCCTCCGCGCACGCCCCGCACACGGTACACCGCTCCCGGTCAATCCGCATCCCTCCGGGCGTCAACTCCAGCGCCTCGACCGGGCAGGCCCGCAGGCAATCCCGCGCCCCGATGCAGCGCACGTCGTACCACACCAACTCCGGCCGCGCCGACAGCCCCTCCGGGTTGTGGCACCACGCACAGCGCAGGGGGCACCCCTTCATAAACACGGTGGTCCGAATCCCCGGCCCATCCTCCGTGCTAAACCGCTGAACGTTGAAGGTAATACCTATGAGGGTCATAGTGCGTCGCACGTGTTCCGTGTTCCGTGTTCCGTGTTCCGTATTCCGTTCACGCACCACGCACCACGTTTCACGTTTCACGTTTCACGTTTCACGTTTCACGTTTCACGTTTCGCGTTTCACGCTCCACGTCCAACAGCCTCGGCTTCGGCACCGTCATCCAAAACGGCTTGGCCCCGATCCCCAACATCGGCCTCTCGCCCGGCCGGTAGGGGAAACGCGGCGACCATTCGGCGATGTGCATCCCCGACCGCCCCAACCGTGCCGACATGGTCGCAATCGTGAATACCCACTGCCCGTCCCGCCGCCCCAGCCCTGGCGCGGGCATCCATATCTTGGGTACCCGGGCTTCCTGGGTGTCCACCGTCAGCGTGGCGATCAACCCATCCTTATCGGTGACGCTCACCGTGTCCCCCTCCCAGGCGAACACCGCCATCTCCTTGGGCACCCCCCAGATGCGCCGCCCGCCCCACATAGACGCCTCGCTGTCCACCCAGATGTAGGGCACGAATATGCCGAAGCGCGCCCCCAGGCGGGCCAGTGGCCCCACCGCCAGTTCATCGTAGCGCAGCGTGCCCTCCAGGTAACGCACCAGCGTCACCACCAGCCAACGCGGGTTGAGGAATGGCTTCAGCCCGGATGGCAGTTGCACCGGCACGTCGGTTTTAAAGAACCCCATCCACAAGCGCCCCGAGGAACGCCACGGTGCGGGTGGATATGGAACTCGTCGCTCATAGTCTTGGCTCATCGCTTCTCCCCCTGTGGTTCATAGCGCCATTGCACCTGTCCATAGTCGCGCCGTCCGCTGCCCCCCACTCTCACCATCCACTGGAAGACCCCCGGCATCACCGCGAAGAACGCATAGAATAATACCAGATAGCCGGGTACATCCAGGACCTTGCGCCGGTCGCGGATCGCCCGCACGATCCTGTTCGCCACCTGGGGCGGCGTCATGTAGGGCACGTAATCCCCAAAGCGCGGCATGCGCGAAGCCGGGACGTGCTTGCGGAAGAAATCGGTGCCTGCCACCGTCGCCGGCCGCACCACCGTCACGTGCACCGGCGAGCCTTTCAGCTCGACTTGCAGCGTCTGGGAGTACGCATCAATGGCCGCCTTGACCGCCGCGTAGGCAGCCGAAGAACTGCCGACGAAGACCTTGCCCGCCGACGACCCCATGTTGACGATGTGCCCATGCCCCGCTGCCTTCATGAGCGGCAAGACCGCCTTCGTGGTGTAGAGCATCCCGTTGTAGCCCACACTCATCGTGCGCTCCTCCTCCTCGACCGACATGTCGGCCACGTCCACCCAGCGCACGAAGGCGGCGTTGTTCACCAACACGTCAATCCGGCCCGTCTGCCGGTATACCTCGGCGATCCACCCCTCCACCGCCTGGCGATCCGTCACGTCACACCGCGCCAGCGTGATCCGCTCGGCCCACGGCAGGCCCGGCAACTCCTGCGCCGCCCGCGCCAGGCTATCCTCCGCAATGTCGCACACGTACACCCGCGCCCCGTGGTCGGCCAACGCCTGCGCAACCGCCCACCCGATCCCCTGCGCCCCCCCCGTGACCAGCCCCACCTGGCCGGACAAGAACTGCATCGTCATAGTTTACCCCCTTGGTGTGAAACGTGAAACGTGAAACGTGATGCGTGGTGCGTGGTGCGTGTCGTTACTTCCACTCAACTCCCGGCCTCCGCCGCACCGGCATCCTCCTGAACCGGTACCGCGGATACCCCAACGTCAACACCACCTCCACCCGCCGCCCCTCCGGCAGCCCCAGCATGCTCCTCAACTTCCGGCTCCGCTCCAGCGCCACCACAAAGTACCCAACCTGGCACGTTCCCAACCCCGCCGCGCTGGCCGCCAGCATCACGTTGTATGCCGCGTACACCGCGTCGTCCCGCCCAAAATAATCGTCCTTGGGCACGTGCGCCACCAGCACCACGGGAGCCCGAAAGAACAGCGGGTCCTCCCCCTGCGCCTGCTTCCGCGCCAGGCGCTCGAAACCGTCCGCACTCTCCAGCACCCTGCGCACCCGCTTCGCACCCACCGTCAGTACCAGGAATGAACGCGCCAGCGGACTGCGCACCCGCTGCACTATCTGTGCCAGCGTCGCCACCGCCTCGGCGCTCAGGGCCGCGATGCGGGCCGGGTCATCGAACGCCAGCCAATCCACCGGCTGCCCGTTCCCGGCGCTCGGCGCCCACCGCCCCACCTCCACCAATTCCTCCACGACCCGGCGCTCCACGGACCGCTCACGAAACACGCGCAACGACCGCCGCCCCCGCCACGCCGCCACCAGCCCCTCGGCAGCAGGGAGCGCGTCCGCATCCACCAGCGGGCACTCCTCGACCGGGTACACGCTGTGCCGGATGGCGTCGGCCGGGCACACCGCCACGCACTGCCCGCACGACCAGCACTCCTCCGGCGCGACCGCCTCGACCCTCTCCCCTGCGTCTACACGGTGGTACACCCGCCCCGTACACACCGCCAGGCACGCCCCACACCGCGTGCACACTTCCTGACGAACCACAATCTCAGCCATACCTATTTCCTCAAGAATAGCGCCCTTACTGGTTCACGGGTACTTTCCAACCATCTGCACGTACGTAAACCATCTGCCGTAGGGCAGGTGACATATACGTCCGTGCCATCATTGGGCCATCAGTTGCCCGTATGCGTGCGCTTTGGCCAGTCGCACCAGGTGCTCCAATACCAGGTACCGCTCCAGTTCCGCCTCCTCCGGGTGCGACAGCTCTCCTTGCTTGCTCCTGTGCAACAACTCGCTGACGTGCGCCTGGAATTCTGGAGATGGGCGAATAGACAGTACCTGCGTATCGGGCACCCGCACCGTGATCTCAACCGTCATCACATCCCTCCAATCCCCAATCACCACTCCGCGATCCCCATTCCGTAATCCACATTCCGCATTCCGCATTCCGCAATCCGCATTCCTAAATCGCATGGGTTTCCCGCGCGATGATCTCGTCCTGGATCTCCTTACCGAGCATGACAAAGTAGGCGTTATATCCGGTCACCCGCACCAGCAAGTTCCGGTATGCGTCGGGGTCATTCTGCGCCGCCCGCAACGTCTCCGGGCTCACCACGTTCACCTGCAGACACGTCCCCCCCACCTGCCCGTACGCCCGCAGCAGCCCCGCCAGTTTGTGCCGGTTCTCCGCGCTCCTGAGCAGGCTGGGCGAGAAACTCATCGTGTGCGACGCCCCGTTCGGCACCGTCTCCAGCCCCAGGTGCCCCACGCTCTTCACCACCGCCGTCGGCCCCAGCCGGTCCGCCCCGTTCACCGGGCACACCCCGTTGCTCAGGAACTGCCCCCGCTTCCGCCCGTCTGGCGTCGCCGCCGTCACCGGCGCATAGGACACCCAATAGTTCCACGACAGATACCCGCCCCGGTAGCGCTTGCCCGTCTCCGGCGTCACCTGCTGGAACGCCTCGTTCGTCCAGAATTGGCTGATCTCGCACGCCAGTTCGTCGGCGAGCGCGTCGTCGTTCCCGTACTTGGGCGCCTTGTGCAGGAGCGTCTGGCGCAGCGGCTCGTACCCCTCGAAGTTGGCGTCCAGCGCCCGCACCAACTCATCCATCGTCACCGCCCGCTCCTCGTACACCAGCCGCTTGACCGCCGCCAGGCTGTCGGCCACCGTCGCCAGCGCCACCCCCTCCACCGTCAGAAAGTTGTACCTGGCCCCGCCCGCCGTGACGTCCTTCCCGCTCTCCAGGCAGCCGCCCACCAGCGCACTCACGTAGGGCGTCGGCTCGAAGCGCGCCCGCCCGCTGTCCGCCACGTTGTTCGCGGCGATCAGCAGTTCCATGATGCCCTTCAGTTGCGCCTTGAACGCCGCCAGAAACTGCTCGAACGTGGCGAAGGTGCGTGGGTCCCCCGTGCGCGGGCCCACCTGCTCCCCGCTCGCCGCGTCTTTCCCGTCGTGCAACGCCAACTCCACCGCCTTGGCGATGTTCATGTTCACGTCCACCGTCCCGGAGCGGTCACAGCCCTGCAAGGTGTTCTCCAGGCAGCCGACCGGCGCATAGTCCCACAACTCCTGCTCCGGCAGCCCCGCCCACCGCAGGGCACGCATACTGTTCTCGTCGAAATTGAGCAGGAACGGGCTGCCCTGGCTCCCCGCGATCATGTCCACCACCCGCTCCAGCAGCCGGTTGGGCGTCCGCGCGTGCAGCCGCACGTTGGGCTTGGGCTCCAGCAGGTTCATCTCCTGGATCACGTCCAGCATCAGGTAGGTCAGTTCGTTACTGGCGTCCTGCCCCCGCTCGTCCATCCCCCCTAGCGTGATCAGTTGGCCGAAGGAAGCGTTGATGCCCTGGTTGGTGCCCACCCAGCCCTGGAAGTCGTAGGCGTAATTGTGCTTGATCCACCAGCACTCCAGCCACTCCTTGGCCTCTTCAGCCGTCAGCCGCCCCGCCTCCAGGTCCGCCTGATAATATGGGTAGAGGTACTGGTCCACCCGCCCGGGCGAGACACCCGGCCCCGGGTAACTCTCCGCCACCATCAGCGCCATGTGTGCAAACCACAACGACTGCAAGGCCTCGGGGAACGTCTCCGCCGGCTCCCGCCCCACCTTGCGGCAGATGCGGGCAATCTCCGTCAGTTCCGCCCGCCGCTGCGCGTCCCCTTCCCGGGCCGCCAACTGCTCCGCCTCCGCCGCGTACCGCTCCGTCAGTGCCTGCACCCCGTCAATGCAGATCGAAATCGCCCGCGCCAGCTCCCGCTGCTGGGGTGTCGAGGCGGAGTCCTCCACCACCGCGTCCGCCTGCGCCCGGGTTCCCTGCCAGCCTTCCTGCAACACCCGCGGGTAATCCGGGATCAGGTGGCCGGGCACCGCCCCGCAGTTCCCCACCCCCAGCCCGCTCAGCCGCTTCACGCTCTTCATAAAGCGCTGCTCCACCTGCACGTACTGCCGCGCCTCGGCCCGCGTCAGCGTGCGCGAGAAAGCGGTCGAAAAGTGGGACCCGACCACCAGTTCCCCCTCCAGCACCTGCACCGGCAGATACTCCTCCACCACGCGCCTGAAAAAGATCGCCCGGCGCACCACCAGCGGCTCCTGCCAGAAGCCGGGTGGCAACTCCACCTCCGTCGCACTCGCCAGCAGGTAGGCCTTGGCTCCTTCGAAGAACATCAACATCTCCGGCACGTTGGTCCAATTCCAGGGGGCGTAGACCTGGTCCCAGGAGGTGCCGGCGCTGAACGCGCGCACCTGGTTGGTGTACTCGCGGCTGTAAAAGCACCAGAACTCGTCGCGCAGCCGCCGCACACGCGGGCTCAGCGTCTCGGCCGCCGACCAGAGTGCAGGTATCGTGGTCACGTCACATGGTGACGACATTGTGGCTCCTCCATCTGCGGATATCCCCTCCCGCGGGGCAGGATGGGCAATAGTGGCCTCTCATCATAGCACCACCCGCCACCCAAGTCAAATGCGCCTTGCTCATACCAACACGAAACCCCGGCCTGTAAAGGCCGGGGCTCATTGCATACTACGCTCGTATTGCAGGACCCAACCTCACCACCCACGTCTTCGGTAGTACCACCGCATAGCACCTTTGCCCGTCCAGTAAAGGACCGGAACCGCGCCGATCAACGAGAACAGGAGCAATGCGAAGATAACCACCTTGATGCCCCAGGCATAGATACCCATGGAATACCGGTCAGAAAGCCAGTCCCAGCCCCGAATGCAGCCGAGGTCGAACAACACGAAAAAGAGGACCATGGACAGGACACCGACTACGGCTCTGATACCTGGTGCCAGGTTCACTGAAAAGGCAATGCTGAACAATCCGGCGTCGAGCCCCCATAACACCAGCCCGACCAGAAAGAAGATGACGTGGGGCCACACCTTCGCGCTTGACCCGGCACGCTGCGCCCGGCCAGCCCCACTCTGGCGAGGAGCCTTTCCGGCAGTGGGTAGGGCGGTGGACCTCAACCCCAACACGACCGCGATGGCGTCATTTCGCAGCGGCTCATCGGCGGCAATGACATTGCCTATAGTCGCCCTTATACTCTCCCGCTGAGCCGGATCCAGTCCCTCGTAGAACTTGTCCAAGGATTCCTCAGCCTTTCCTACGTCATCACGAGCCCGCTCAAGCCCTGTGGTCTCATCGCCCTTCAGGCTGGCCTCAAAATGGGCCTTGGCTCGCAGGCAATACAGCGGGACCAGGTTCGCTCCGAAGGCTCTACGCACCTTGTCATCACCATCCTCAACCGCTTCGATGAACGTCGTGATGGTCTGGACGGCTTCGGCATAGTTACCCGCCGCAGCCTTCTCTTGGGCGACGCTGATCATCGCTCCCATCATAGTTTCGGCAACTGTTGCTGGACACATTGGGGCCTCCTTGTCGCGTGGTCTGGATACCTGTGCACCATCATAGCACACATTGGGCTGTGTCGCTTGACACAAGCAGATCAATCCGTCAACATACACTGTACAAATTCGTTGACAAACTCACGGCCCGCTGGAAAGCGGCCTCATCCCAACTCCTCCAGCGACCGCCGGATCTCCCGCAATTCGCGCTCCGTGATGCCCCACAACTCCGCCGCCGCCTGGTCCACCTGCGCCTCGACTGTGGTCAGGCTGGCCTCGTCATCCGCTGCTGCCAATTGGTGCGCCTGCTGCGACAACGCCGCCAGCCGGACGTGGAGGGGATTCGCGGTGTTGAGGCGAGAGATGCGCACCTGTTCCAACAAATGCGGCGACCCGAAACTCTTCCCCACTGAGTACGACCTGGCGATGAAGTTGGTGATGGTCGAATTGAGTGTGGCGCACAGGTAGTGCGCTTCCTGCTCCGACTCACAGGCTACAAAAACCACCGTGTTCTTGTGTAGTACTGGTTTCCCACCAACGAGTGGATCGGTAGCTTTTGCGAGAACTGTAGCCTCAATATTGGTGCCCATGCTTTTCCACGCCACTTTCCATGGGCTATATATCCAGTTGCCGGTGTTGGACAGGATATAGAACGGCTGACCCTCTCGGAGTTGTATGTATCCTGAACGGTGCAGTAGAATCGGTTCAAAGCGTTTGAGATAACTGTAGGTAAGTGGGTACCGAGCCTTCATTTCGCTTTCGGCAATTGCCCGCCAGCCCGATTCGGGGGTATGCGGCAGCAGGATGTAACAACTGGGCGTTGCTTTCCATCGGCCGATGTCTGTCCAACGAGCAAAAGGGTAAAGCAAATCAGATTCTACAGCCGCTTGCACAGCTTCAATTTTCCTCTTGCCTTCCTCGTTGAGGTTGGCGATTATGAGCTTGCCATCCGGCCTGACGTCAAGCACTTTCACCCAGAATATCCCGTCTGCCCACGTCACCACGCCAGCTCTGGCCGTGTAATCCGACTTTCCAACAACGCCTGCCACCGCTTTCAAAGCCCCAGGGTAAGCTGTGATCCAGGGAGATATTGGCTGGTCATCTTGGATTGGTTTGGCCTTAAAGTTGCTTCGCTTCGTTTTTGCAATGACCTCATCCAGTGTGTCTTCCAGAGCAATCCTGTGCCGTGGCAGAGGCCGCCACAGAGTATAAGGTACTGGATAGCGAGTCGGCTTGCCTTTCTCGCAGACAAATACGGATGTCCAGTTGGAAGCACCTTCGAAGGGTTGCAAAGCCACCATGTCGTCTACGTGAGTGACACGGAATGGTGCATCTGGTCCTACTCGAAATGCTCGGAAAACTTCCCCACTCTTAGTCTTGAAGACCGTTTGCGTGATGACGAAGCCAAGCCGCCCCTTTGGGCGAAGGTATTTATCAATGCAGACAAACGTGAACAACATAGAGAGATCTCGTTTGACTTTCCCCAGCGCGAATTGCTTACTGTCCGCTCGCGCTTGCATTTCATACTTCTGCCACAGCCACTTGGTCGCCTCCCGGTACTCACCGCTCAAGCTCTCCCAGTTCACCCACGGCGGGTTCCCCACTACAAAGTCAAACTTGCCCACCAGCACCGGGGCAAAGGCGTTCTTGATCAGCCGTGCCCAGATGCTGTTGCGCCCCTCCTCCTGCAACGTCAGAAACCGCCGGTACAGTCCCTCCAATGTCGTCTCGGTCATCGGCTGGCTCACCGTCAGCTCCCGCCGTGCCCGCGCCAGGAACTCGTGCGGTTCGTACCCATCGCGCACGCAGCCCTCCAACAGCGCCGAGAGCACCCCCATCTCCCCCGCCGCCACTACCTCGCCGGGAATCTCGAAATCGCCGACCACCGTATGCAGCCGGTAACTCTTGCCAAAGATGTCGGCCTGTTCAGTAGGGGTGAGGATCGAGTCGCACATGTACACCGGCAGGTCCACCGAGCCGCGCCGGTAGCGCAACAGGTCCCCCAGCGCCAGCAGGTAGTTGGTGCGCGCAGCGATCACGCTCAACGGGTTGAGATCGAAGCCGACGATGTTCTTGAGCGCCGCCTCGAGCACCTCAGCAGGCGGAATGAGGTGGTCAGCGGCGTACTGGCGCAGCCGCCGCAAGGCCAGGATGGGGAACGTGCCGCTGCCACAGCCGGGGTCAATCAGCCGCTTGTCCGGTTCCCCCGTGTAGCCCACCTGGTTCAGCAACCGCTCGGCCAGCCAGTCGGGCGTGTAATACTCGCCCAGGTCGTGGCGCAGTTTGCGCGGCACCAGGTACTGGTACAGTTTCTTGAGCAGGTCGCGCGTGTGCTCCGGCTCCAGCGTGGCGGTGGCCGGCTCGAAATCGGCCAGCCGGCGCGCCAGCGTCCGGATGCCACCGGCCAGTGAACCTCCCGCAGGTTCAGAACCTGCGGGAGGTTGGGCCCCCCATGCGTCCAGATACCAGCCGAAAAAGTCACCCTCCAGAAAGTTGTTGATGCCCAGCAGCGCAAAGGTGCCCCCGTTCTCCAGGTCCGCCAGTTCGCGGCGCAGCGCATCGTCGGGCAGGGCCGGCAACGCCGCGACGAAAGAGCCTACCAGCGCGCCGCCCTGCAGCGAGGCCAGTTCCACCGCCAGGAACTTCATCAGCAGCGCATAATAGGTGTGGACGGCGAAAAAGAGCGGCTTGAGCAGCGGCGTCCCCTCGCGGTCGCTCACAGTCCGGTAGAGCGCGGCCAGTTCGGACGCATCTTTTTCCGCCTGGCCCAACTCTTCGCCGTAGACGATGCCAAAGATGCGCTCCCACTCGGCGAAGAAGGTCGCCACGCGGGGGTGGTCGCGGTGGGCCAGCAAGGCGTTGTAGAAGAGATTTACCAGGTGAGGGGCCACGTCGCCCTGGGGGCCAAAGTCGGCCGCCAGCGCCTCGGGCGTGAGCGGCTTGCGCGAGAGCGAGCGCAGGTACAGGAGCAGCAGTTCGACGCTCTCCCGCCCCACCGGCACCGGGCCGACCATCTGGAAACTGCCGGGGAGTGGGCTGGCTGTGATCTGCCCCCCCACGCCGTGGGGGGTTGCGAGGAAAGCCGGCATGGGAGATTCCCGCACCCGCCCGCTGGCGGAATAGCGCAGGAACATGATCTGCTCCCCGTCCGTCCCTATCCCGATCATCTT
>Ga0315284_10009254_pt1 | contig 14046 bp, 26 predicted proteins | sample YL17G09_16_MG_FD_203696 | JGI IMG/M metagenome (GOLD analysis project Ga0315284, IMG submission 203696) | Sediment microbial communities from Yellowstone Lake, YNP, Wyoming, USA - YL17G09_16 | ecosystem: Environmental > Aquatic > Freshwater > Lake > Sediment | place: USA: Wyoming | collected... | reverse complement strand
CGCTCCCTATACGGTGATGGTTACTATCTTTGATAACAACTATCAGCAGATTATACCGGACAGCATTACTGGTGCTACCAACACGGTGGCCGTTGATTTAAGTTCATACGTCACCGCAGGCGGTGGGAGTATCGCTGGTACTTGGGGGTATGGATTTATAGCATAAGGAGGAGTTATGGCGTTGTGCACACGTTGTGGGGCAATAACAAATGATGAAGATACCGGGCACGTTTGCGACCCGGCTAATATCCCGGCTAAAGGGAAAGAGAAGATACCGGATACCAAGGAGAAGGATAAGTGAAGTTCGGTAAACTAAGACCCGTTGGTAAAGTTCTTGACCACTGGCAGTTACTCCACGAATACGAAGTAACTGGTTCTGCCATTACTTCGTATGCCATCACTTCGCCTTATAACGTGCTGATGATTAGCGGTGAGGGAGCGGATACTTCCACCACAGTCATAGATGAGTGCGGTAAGGCAGTAACTTGTAATGGCGGGGCACAAATAGATACCGCGCAGAAGAAGTTTGGTGCTTCAAGTATCCTATTTGACGGCACAGGCGATTACCTCTCGCTGGCGGATAGTGCGGATTGGAACTTTGGGACACAGGATTTTACAATAGACTGCTGGGTGCGGTTTAACGATTTAACTAACTTCCAAACCATAGTTAGTCAATACGAAGATGCAAGTAATTTCTGGCACGTTGATAAGACGGCAAGTTCTAACGGCAATAGATTACGTCTTTATTTCTACGATGGCGGAGCGTGGATGGGTAGATATGATATGACCGACGCTTGGTCGGGGTGTGCTGCAAATACGTGGTATCATATTGCTTTTGTGCGAACTACTACCACTTGCAAGATGTTCATAGATGGAGTATCTCAAACATTAACCGAGTCCGATGCTTTCGGGACAAATAATGTTGGCGATATGTCGGCAGTATTGAGTATAGGCTCACTTAACGCTGGTTCATATCTCAACGGCTGGCTTGACGACATCCGCATCTCAAAGGGTATCGCCCGCTGGACATCCAATTTCACTCCTCCGCTCAAGACTACGGCACTTATCAACGGGGATACGGATGAGGAGTATAAATTATTGGTAGAAATGATAAACTCTACTGGAGCAGGTGCATACGCATATTTGCGATTAAATAATGACTCAGCCGCTAATTATGGCGACCAGAATCTATATGGGGATAATGCCACTATTACAGCCATACGAAATACCGCTCAAGGAACTTTCTACATTGCTTATACTAACGCTGCGAATAAGTTATCTTTTGCGGAGGCTACTATTTACGCTAAATCTGGTTATCCAAGAACTATATTAAATACGCGTTCTGAGAGCGTAACTGGGACTACAGTTGAAAGGATAAGGCAATTAGGGGGTGTGTGGAATAACTCTACTGCTCCTATTGCTGCCCTTTATTTATTCTCCGAGGGTTTAGATGTAGGTTCTAAGTTTCTTCTATACAGGAAGGTCACATGAAAACAGGACGCATAGATTCTCCAGACATCATTGATACTACCTGTGAAGTAGTTTACGATAGCGGCGAATTGACTGCTACGGCAGCGTCTATCACCATCACTGGTCTTTCGGGAGATTTGGACAAGGAGTATCGGTTGCTATGCCGATTCATAGGTAGCGGGGCAGTGGGTGATTATAAACTCACTTTCAATACTGATACCGCCGCTAACTATGGACATCAGGAGATTAACGGGGTAAACGCCACGGCTGCGGCTGTACGCAATACTTCAATCGCCTATCTCGGCATAGGCAATACTGGGACAACCGCTTATCAGAGTTTTAGTGATACGGTTATCTATGCTAAGTCAGGGAAGGTCAGGACAGCGTTGAGTAAATACGCTTACGATATTACAGGGACTACGGTAACGGGGATAGTTCAGCGAGGTTATTCTTGGAATAACACCGTAGACAATATCACCCAGATGGTGATTACCCCTGCGGCTAATCTTATAGGGATTGGCAGTAGAATCATCCTTCTCAAGAAGCGCGAACTCACCTCCGGCACTAAGACAGGTGAGATAGACCCGCAGGGCACTACCTACGGTCACTGGCAGTTAATCTACGACAACACCCTTACCGCAGCCAAGACCAACCTGATGCTTTCAAGCCAGATGGATTCTTATACCAAACTGCTTATCCATGCTGACGGAGCGGATACGTCTACTGCGTTCTATGACTTTTCCAATGATGCTAAGGCGATTACGACAAACGGTAATGCTCAGGTTGATACAGCACAAAGTAAGTTTGGCGGGGCGAGTGCTTTGTTTGATGGGACAACTGATTGGCTAAGTACACCCAACTCAACTGATTTTAATGCCGCAGGTGGTGCTTACACAGTAGATTTCTGGGTAAGATGGAATAATGTTAGCTCTCCTGCTACCACCCAAGGACTCGTTGCTACTTGTGACGCTGGCCCTACAACTGGGTGGGGGATATGGATAGAAACCGGTAAGATAGTTCTTTGGGAGACAACAGATAGGATTAGCTATTCTTGGACTCCAACCGCAAGCATTTGGTATCATGTTGCATTTTGTTACGATGGAACTACCACTACCCTCTATATAGATGGAACAAGCGTAGCGACTACCTCTGCCGCTACTTGGAATAATGATGGCAATGCTTTGGTTGTAGGTTGGGATGGAGATACCGCTCATAATACACATTATCTTAACGGCTGGATAGATGAACTCCGTATCTCCAAAGGCATAGCACGCTGGACAGCGAACTTCACCCCTCCCACGCGGGCGTATAATGAGTTGGATGGGGATAGGGATGTGGTGTACCGGATGACAGTACGAGGCATAAAGGCGGGGACTACTAATTACCGTTTGTACCTTAACGATAACACCAGCGACGTTTATGGTAGACAGCATCTTGATGGTACGAGTACTACCGTATCCGCCGCGAGAGTAGCAACGGGAGACAACCTATTTTATTTGGATATTAACGGTGGTAGTGCGAGTGATGTGTTTATGACCAACGTATTACTTTATTCAAAATCTGGATTTGTCAGACCGTTATTGCAAGATAATGCCGATACAATTTCTGGAACTACGGTAACAAGGATGCGTCTAAGCGGTCAAGTTTATAATGATGTTACAAACAAACTTACTTCTATGAGGGTAGGGGCAAACAGTAACACTATAGGCATCGGCACACACGTATCTTTATGGCGGCTTAACCTATAAGGAGGAAACAATGGATCTTGAACAAGCATTAAAATCATCGTTGCAGGTACTCGACAGCATCAAACTGAAGTCACACGAACTCGATAAGGCCACGGTTGTGTTAGCAGATCAGGCCGAGTCACTGGCCGCCCGTGAAGAGGCCGTCTTGGCCCGGGAAGTGGCCGTAGCGCCCTTAGAGGATGCCAAGAAGGCTTTGGCCCAGGCGCAGGAACTCCGTGCCCTGATTGAGGCTGATCGTAAGGCCCTGACCGAAGAGCGCGTGGCTTTTGAGAACTTCCTGGTAGAACAGCGCCAGAAACTTAACGACGAAGAGGCAGCGCTTCTTCCCCTTAAAGAACAGGCCAATCAGGTGCGCCAGGATAAGATCGCTCTTGAGGCAGAGAAGAAGTCGTACAAAGAGAAGATCAAGAACGAGTTGTTAAACCAGCTCAAATCTGGTAAACTATAAATATGGCCATTCGGGTAAAGTTGTATAGGAAGGTTACAGAATCGGATCCGTATTCCGCCGTCGTTCCGGTAACATACAACGACCAAGGGATGCTCGAGACGGTTATGTTTCCTTCCGATACCCATTTGGAAGTAGATTATGCCGCCCGCGTTGACACCCAGCCGGTGTATCAGGGGTTCGCGCCGCGGGGGACTTTAACCAGCGCTCCGGACTGGTTGCTTTTTAAGTTTACTTATGACGGATCAAGCAGGGTAACTAAGCGCGAGATAGCGTATGATTCCTGGGATAATCACGATACAACGGCGGTGTACACATGAGTCTTTCAGTTAATCCGACAACAGGATTATTGGATGCTTTTGGCGGTACATCGTTGCCGTTAACTCAACCGCCGGTAGGTGACTATACGGTTTTGGAATCGGATATCGTGGTTCTTATTTCCGGCAACACAACGGTCACGATCCCTACGGCAGTCGGCCGGCCGGGTAAATTTTATCACCTGAAGAAGGTTGATTCAGGAACGACCACTACGGTAGCGGCTTCAAGTGGACAGACTTTAGATGGTTACCCAAGTGTTAAGGTTATTCAACAGTATATAAATTTAATGATCGTTTCTGACGGGGCTAATTGGTTGATACTATGAGCTATTTTCCTAACGCGACGGCAACGATATTGGCAGTTGGTGCTCAGACAGGGATTTCGGTCGATACCGAAACCACTATTGTCACCGTTCCCGCGAACGGCAAACGATACATCACATCGATTATCTGTACCGGGGAAGTAAACGCCCGGTGGGATGTCTATGTGAACTCCGTTAGGAAAATGGCTAAGAGAACAACGGACAGAAATGTCGAATTTAGTTTTGAAACACCCTTGGAAATAGCGGGGTCTACTGTCGTTGATGTGAAGGCGACACATCACGGCCCGGATACCAGCGCAGCGTTCCAGGCAACTGTGATCGGGTTCCTTTAATGAGCGATCTGGGGATTAACAAACAGTGGCTCGTAAGCCCGACCAAAGAGATTGAAGATAAATGGCGTGAAGTACAGATCCAGGAGCGTGTCTCGAGGATTGTACGTTATAGGCAGGACATAGACGACCTTAAAAAAGGTAAGATCCTGGAACTGGAAGCAAAGATTATGATGTTGGAGATGGAAGTCGACAGACTGAAGTCTGAAAAAACTATTGATGTTTCAGCAATTTAAAATGGAGGTGTACAATGGCTGATGGCTCTTTTCCGACCTTAGTATCGAAAGATACGGCGGCAAACGCGGTAGCAAATCCTATCTTTGTTGAATTGACAGATGGGACGACTGCTATTAGCGTAACAGGTAATAAACTTGACGTTAATGTCGGTACGGTTACTGTATCGGCTTCTGCCCTGGACATCAGGGATATCGTTGCAGGTGCAGGGGCTACTGGCGACAACATCGGGATAATGGCGAATACCGTCAAAGATGGCACGGCGGGTACGTTCTATTATCCGCTGGTTGATGCCGACGGACAGTTGCAGGTAGACGTTCTTACCGCGCCCGCTATCCGCACAATCACCAAGGCAAGCGACAGTATTCAGGTTTCAAAGGACACTAGTGTCAACAGCGCGACTAATCCGATCTATGTAGCGGTCACTACGGATGTTGTTTCCGCGACAGAGATTCACGATTATGACACAACTGTTGATACCGGTAACAACGATTACACCGTTACCGGAACAACCTTCTTACTCAAGAGCGTTATCTTCGCGGCTTCTGGTGGTATGAAGGCAACGATTCAAGCTGGACCCGTTGGTACTTTAGTGACCAAGGCCGTAGGGTTCATTGCTCATCAGGGAGGAACGCAGCAGTTATTTTTCGATCCGCCGATTGAGGTCCCTGTGACTTCTACCGGAACAGTTCGTGTAATAATGACTAACCGAGAAGGCTCGGCTCAGTCACTTTATTCAACAATAATCGGAAACGATATTCCGTAAACAGTAACAAGTAAGACGAAAGGGGCGATAGACACATGACCAAAGGTAAAGAGATTAAACAGACCATAGACCTGCCGGTAGGACCGGCGCAACCGACACCTCCTCCCGGGCAAGTCCAGGTTACCCAAGGGAATGTGTCTATCGTCACTGTTCAACTATTGAATGATATTAGTATGAGATTAGGCAAGATACTCGCGATAATGGAGAAGAATGGGTGATCTATACGGTTCACAAGACGTAACGATACGCAACGACGACGGGACGAAGATAGTCACCATCACTACTGACGGTGCTAAGGAGCGTCTTGATGTCAATGCGGTATTGGGTGCTCCTTCTGCGGTGCAGAACGCCCAGGTTATATGGACAGGTAACAACGCTCCGTATAAGGCGAATATGTGGCTTCCAGTGGCGACCTATACCGTCCCTACTGGTTACTACTTCTCTCCGTATCTGATGCAGTATTCGGCTGGTAACTCAAGTTCGTTAGTGCGTTCGTCTGAAGAAGCGGTATTCGGTTCGCTGAATACGAATACCAACGTATTCACTAATGGAGTAGCTTACACCTCTCCCAAGTTTGCGGCGTATCTGGAATTGCGTATGACGCAGACGTGCAATACGAATATGACCATTACCATAACTTATACGAATCAGTCTGGGGCTACTGGACGCACCGCCACTATTGCGTTAATAGGAAGCGGTCCTACGCAGAGTATGATTTACTATACTTACCTTATCACTCTGCAATCTGGTGATACAGGAGTGCGGGATATAACGAATATCAGCACATCAGCGACGGGAAATGGGAACTTCACTATCCACGGTATTATTGACATACTGCGTGACTCCGCTGATGCCGCAGGGGTTATTTATACTGACTATCCTCCGTTAAACTCGTATATCGTTCCTGCTAATGCAGTGGTGGGTTTGTCAGTGACATCGGCTTCAACGGCTGTTGTGGATAGGTATTTAGCGCTGACAGGACAAATAGGAGTAGTATAATGCCACAATATCTTGAAGATACAATGTTTGATGGAGAAGCGATAAGGGATACGGATGCACATAATTCTGCTACTGTTCCCGCACACGAACTTCCTATCAAGACACTTATCATAAATAATGGTCTTAACCAGACAGCGACTTGTCAGGTGCAAGCGTCAAGGGACGCAACGAACTGGTTCAATGTGGGAAGCACGTTTGACGTTGCTAATGGCTGGGCATATCAGACCTGTGATACCTTCTTCCCTTACGGCAGGATGGTCGTTCAATGCTCTGTAGCACCTACGACTGGAACGTTCTCAGCGTGGTGTGAGAAAGTGGGTAAATAATGGGTAGTCTTGATTTAGTCACAGGTGGGATTTTAACAAAGTCAATCACCTATTCTTCTACTACTGCGGGCGACCAAGCGGCTGCGATTGTTCCAGCGGTGGCGGGTAAGAAGATACGCATATTCTCCCTGGTAGTGAGCATCAGCATCGGGGGGACGAACTGCTATATTCGTAACGGCGCGGGCGGAACGCAGCTGACGGAGACGTTCTTTAGGACTCTTTCTGGTTCAGCGTTTCCTTCATATTACTCGCGTAGTGCATATCAGGGAATTTGGCTTTATGAATCTTTACCAGGTGTAGCGCTCGTATTGAATTGTACAACTGCGGCTGCGGTGGTTAGCGTCAGCCTTGTTTATTCTTACGTATAGGAGGTTTTGTGGACACCAGTTTCGCGGGGTATATGATAGAAGGAAGTTTTGCACTGGGTATTCTTGGTTTTATGTGGAAAGTGGCCGGGGATAGCAACAAGAAAGCCGAGACTATTTTCCGCAGGTTCGACGAGTACAAGAAAGAAGTGAAAACTGAGTTCGTGAGTAAAGAGGGTTGCGGTATTCGTCACGATCAGATTACTCGCGATCTCCAAGAGATTAAGACGGATGTAAAGATCCTTTTACGCAACGGTAACCATGAACCTAAACGTTGAAACTGGTGTTGTCTTTTGTCACGGCTGCGCGCGGATCACCTACAGCCGGTATTACGACCGGGAATATTATGTGGCCCGGGATATACGTTTGGATACTTATGTCCATGATACTGAGGTCAGGTGTTTAAAGTGCAACGTGGTCCTGGGGTACACAAAAGATGCCCCAGGGTTTTTCCAAACAGAGGAGGGTCAAAATGGATAAGATCATTTGGGGTATTGCGGGATTTTTACTCGGTGGTATGGGAGCATTTATCTACCTGAAGATTAAAGGGTTCCCAGCAGAAAAGAAATAAATATGGAAGAACCAGTAAACATAAAAAAGGTAGTTGATATTAGCCCAGCTACGCTGGTTAAAACAAGTTCTTCAACCGCCAAGGGGCTAATGGTAATCCTTGGCGTGGTAGCAATAGGTTTTTGTATTTATTTTACGGTAAGTAGGCTATTTAAAAAGCCACTTCCTAGTCAACCTGTTACGATAAGCAGCGTTAGCCCCGGCGGGATAGGGGTAAAGATTATTAACGAAGCCAATAAAAGACACCTGATATTATTTGCAGAACCGTATTTCCAGGTCTCTACAAAGTCAGACGAGAATGGGAATATCGGATGTAGAGTAGGTGTTCGATGGGAGTTTTAATGATAATCCTATTTATTTTAATCGCGTGTGTCATCTCGGCCGTCTTATACCGGGCCGGCGGAATGGGTAAGGAAGCAACAGCGGAGCCAAAATGGATACCTTTATGGTTAAGGAAAAGTTGGGTACGGGATTGGTTATTGCCGGGGGTACTATTATCCTCGTTATTGCCTTTCTTTTTTACCTTCTCGTGGCTATCCTTGGGTATGGTATTGCTCTTCTATATTCTATCTGGCGCAGCATTATCAACCTACTGGGATTTCCTTTTCGGCGAAGATAACTTTTATGCCCACGGATTTTTCTGTGGCCTGGCCGGGATCCCGTTAATCTGGGCGGGGATACCGATATGGATTATTGCGGGCAGGTTAATAATCTGTACCGTCGGTATGGGTCTCTGGAGTAAATTGGTCGGGAAAGATTACGTAGAAGAAATGGGCAGGGGAGTATTTTTTATCCTGTAAACAGATGGCTAAATGCCCCTATTGTGATGGCGCCATAGCAGAGGGCGATAACTTCTGCAAACACTGCGGGAGACCGCTTAAATAGGAGGATACATGGCTTGTAAAGCAAAGGGTAAGAAAGAAAAGAAAAAGAAATCAAAAAGGTAGGGTAAGATATCCGTCGATCAGGACTATTGCTTCTTTAGCGCTGCGACAGACGGCAGTTAAATAACCCCTATCGGCTGCACTCGCCAGAAAACGTTTCTGTTCTGGAGAGAGCGAGCCGGTAGGGGTTTTTAATTCTATAAGAAAGCCGTGGTAGGGCCCACCTGGCTCTAAAATGATCAGGTCCGGAGTTCCTTTCTGGTATCCCATACGCATCATCTTCATGGCCAGACCGGCACTGACCTTAAATCCCGCGGCTGGTGAGACGGCTACGAGGATATGAGGGTAATGTAATTCAAGATACATCGCGACTTCTGTTTGAATTTTATATTCCGGGCTGGGCATTATTCCTCCTACCACCTTTTCCAAGACAGTAGTATCCACATACAGGACATTGCATATCTTTGTATGTTTCATATAATAATTTTTGTCTTATTCGCTCATCTATTTTATTTAGATTATCCATTATCGAGTCCACAATTTTAAAAAATCATTGGCACATATATTACAAAACTCATGTTTCGTTGGTAAGTAGTCCTTATTAAGCGGGTCAGGGTATGCTTCGTTTCTATTAAGTGACAACAATTCGTTCACCATAGCTTCTATTAGAATAGGGTCAACAGTCTTGCCACTATTAGTAAACGAGCAGTAACCTCTTGCCAACGCACCGAGTAAATCTTCTCTCGACGATAAAATAACGTCTTTATTCGTTCGTAATGGCATATACCGGCTCATATTATCGCTTATAGTCATAGCAATATTTGCCTGATAGGTATACCATAAACCTTTATCTTTTCGTAACTGACGAGTAAGCCATCTTACCGCTAATTTAGTTATCATGATGTTGCCTCCCAGTGAATATTGGTTTCATTAGAAACTCCTTCCTGTTTCACTCTGTATAGCACCCAAGATTTTATCAACGCATGGAAAAATAGCTCTATTACTTGACCCATTTATTCTCCTTATTAAGCAAGACAGGAGTTGTTAAAGAATCAAATGCCACATCATAATTGCAGTTTCCGTTTACACAGTATAAACTTCTTTTATCGTTACTTGTCATGTGAGCACCCGCAACGGTAGGAGTTCCACATCTTGGGCATAATGGATATTCTTTATCTATTGCGGGTTCAGACTTACTTTTACGATACCTGTTCATAGCATCATAAATAGTCATAGCGATATTCGATTGATATGCATACCATAACTCCTTGTCTTTACGTAACTGCCGAGTAATCCATCTTACCGCTAATTTGGTTATCATTTAGACCTCCTTTATCCTGCAATTAGTAAACGAACAATAAGGGTTATCTTCTGGGTCTTTCCTTTTACTGCACATAAAAATAGTACCATCGTGTAATTTCTCATCTAACATCAACCTAAACGGACATTCTGTATCAGCTACCAATATTCTCCAATGCGAGTATTTCTCGCAAAGGTGATTCTGCATACTTTCGCCGTGTAAATAGTGAATAGTTTTATTACATTTAGGACATAGTTTTTTCATGACAACTCAATTTATCTCCTCTCTCAATAGTTACGGGCGCTCCACTACGCCGGCACTGACCACTTAGGATCGTTGTGTGATACCGGATTTCGCATCACCTGGATCAACTTATTCCGGGTCTTTAGGCAATTTCCACACTGCATCTTGAAGTAGGGTTCCAGGATCCTGAAGAACGCGCGCATGGGTTTGCCGCAGACGATGCAGTCTGGGGCCTTCTTGAGGTGCCAGTTATTGACCGCAGGATCCTTGACCTTAATGGCCATAGGGATCTCACCATCCATGCAAGTTGTTGTGAAACAGGCGTAATATTCTCCGCTGGAAGTTTGCACTTTCTTCATCTTTTTAAGACAGAGAGGACACTCCGGGTTACCGGGGATTATTATGTTGCTCATTTTGTCTCCTATGTTTTTGTTTTCAGTTGCCGGATCGTACTTACTCCGGGATTGGTATTTTTTGGGCTGCGGGCCGTGGGGTAGGATACAAATCATCTCCCCGGTAAGGGCGTTTTTCTTATACATATCTTTTCTGGTTAAGGGTTTCATTTTTTATAGCGACTCACTTTCTCGCACTCGGCGTTTATCGGGCAGCCGTCAGCCCATGCCGGCGGCTTACACACGATTTTTAGGACGTCTTTCTCAGTTTTTACCCCTATAGGAGCCTCTACAACGAGCTCGTCATGCACCGTAAACAGGATATTAAAGCCGCTGGAGGCCATCTGGAGCATAGATTCGGCCATAATATCGCGTGCGGTGGCCTGTACAGCGTTTTCTACCAGGGTACCTCCCCATGTATCCTCGGGTACATAGCGCTTAGTGACGAGGTTCGCGGCCATGAAAGAGAGCCTATTTTCGGCACTCACCTTGGGGCGGTGGTAGGCCAGAGTCCTGCCCATGGGTAGTTTCATACGCAAGAACTCGCCATCCAGGTACCAGAGTACCCGGCCTACTTGGACAGGTTTCTTGGTGTTTACGGCCTGGATCGCCCCGGCTTCCATAGCGTACCAAAACTTAGGTACCTTTTTAAAGGTGTTTCTATAGGCGCCGACCGCTCTCGTGGCCAGGTTTAAGTCTACCTCTATATTATAGGTGGCGCAGGTAGCCTGGAATTTGGCTGGCCCCATACCAAAACCGCAGCCGAGGACGGCTTGTTTCCCTAACTGCCGTTCGCGTTTATCTTTCTTGGTGATCCCGGGCTTCTTGTAGATCTCCCGGGCCATGTGGACATAGATATCCGGCAGTTTGGGGTCAGTGTCCTGATCCCTGAACATCTTCAGACCGGCTTCTTCATCTGCCAACCACATAACGACCCGTGCTTCAATCGCAGCGAAGTCGGTAATAAACATTTCGTATCCTTCACTTGGAATAAACATTCCGCGTATGCAGGACGAGAGCACCGGGAGGGTCGTCCCCCCATAAATTGCAGCAAATCCCTCAGGACTTGCTTTGAGGATTTTGATAGGGGTCTGGTTGTCGAAATCGATGGTTGTTGGCCGCGGCATATTTTGGAGTTGGACGAGTTTACCCGTCCAGCGGCCGGTTGAGGCCCCATGATAGACAAGAATATCGCGTATGCGTCCGTCCTTAGAGACTGTTGCAAGGAGAGCGCTATATTTTGCATTACTTGTAAGCGAGAGCTGTTGTCGGAGTTGTAGAATACGGAGATTTTCACCTCCAGCTTTTTCCAGGGCGCCCGAAACAGTTTTCTTGGTAAGGTCGGGAAGGACGCACCCTTTCTTTTCAAGGTAGTTTTTGATCGCGAGTCTTTGCGTACCGGCATTTATCTCTCCTCCTGATATGGTTTGCAGTTCTTTGGTCAATTCGTCTACTTCGGCTTTGATACAGATGTCCGCGTTCCGCACTGCTTCTACGTCGATAGCGACACCGTTTGAATTTATGTACTGATCCAGGAACCAGATCTTCTGTTCCTTATCGCACAGATCCGGCAGCCGGCGATCGATCTCGCGCTCGACCTCAACATCCTGCGCGCAGTATTTATAGAGCCGGTCGAGTTTAGGTTGCTCTATTAACCCGGTGGATTTGGATATGTAACGCATGGTCATGTTGCCTTGGGTATCTTTTTTGTGGTGGCAATCGAGTGCTTCGGCGGCTTTCTCCAAAGACCTGGGTAGTGCATGAGCGCTGCACTTCGCGGCAGTACAACGCCACTGTTTCAAGGGGATAGGGTCGGCTAGATACAGCGGGGTGAGTTTGTTTAACCAAATACATCTTTCAAAATACACATTGTGGCCATGAAACTCCGCCCCCAGCTCAATCAAATTGTTCAGGACCTCGATACCACTGGGTAAAGTCTGGCGGGTAAGGGTGATGATCGGACCGTCGCCGATGGCGTAGCATAGGCACAGGATCTCGGTCGACGGATGCTCTGAATATACCCAGGCGCCGGCGGCCCAGATATCACACTGGGATCTACTCTCAAAGTCTATGTATACTCTTTTAGTCATATTGGCCTCGGTTAAATGGCCGCGTGATTGTCAGGATGCGCGGCACCCCCTGCCCCTTCTCAGGGAATTAGACTGCGTGTGTCCCTTCTACCATCCGTTCTTCGCGATCTCGGGTGCGCTCTTTAAGCCACATGAGTGCTTCCTCGAGTTTCGTTAACGCAATCGCATTTGGACGACAAGCATACTTACCGGATTGAAAACCCCGTAAACGGTCGATGACGATTGCTATTAAATTCTCGTCCATGATGCCGTTTACGCCGCTTTCTTTGATTGGACCATCCTGGAAATCCACTAGACCTATCTGTTCGCTGTCAGATTTCCGAATTATACTATAGTGGTGATGTGCCCCTCCGGGTCCGATATACGGAAGCGCTTCTACAACAGTGTATTTGTGACTAAGATCAATTATCATGGTTCTCCTTAATTAGTCTTCCCAGGGATTCTTGGCTAACTGGCCTTCTCCCGCGGGTGTTACGGTCTCGGATGCAACGGCGTCGAACTCGTCCTCAACGCGAGGGCGGCTCGAGAAAGTAACATCGTCCGCGAGTTTCTGGATACCTGCAAGGTAAACAGTAACCCCGTGGTTTGGTTTCAGGAACGGTGCGATAGTCAGCACGGCTCTTACCCAGCAGCCCGGATATAACTCGGACGGGTCAGTGATAACCGTCTTATCCTGGCGTAGGCACTTTGGTTTCTCTTTAGAAGTGGTACGAACGACGATGTATCCTTTTTCGTTCTCGTCGATCTTACCGTTGTCTTTCGGTTTATCTCCGTCGCGGAATTTGGGCAGTTTCAAAGATGCAAGATCCACGTCCGGGCCGAAGTTGGCACGCGCGATCTTGACCACCTCTTGATAGAAGGCTTTCATACTATCCATAGGTATCCAGGTCGACGCGGGGTGATTAGCGGCTTTGAGTTTAGCGGCCAGTTCCATCTTAGGGAAAAGCATGGTGGCGTTAAACTTTAAGTCGCCGTTTAGTGTCTCTACTGCCTCGAATAATGCGGGGTAGGAGAGGCGGAAAGCGGGTGTCTGATAGATCTGTCTTACTGTTTTGGCTTGGTTATTCACTTTTTTCCTCCTGATTTCTTGATTGTGTACCCATTGTCGGGCACCTCGGTTAAGTCTGTTATCTCGTTTTTCCTGTCTTTCCCTAATACCTTTTCAAGTTGCGCCGGGGAAATCGGCTTAACTACAAACAACTTGTCGCCTAGCTCGGCGAATCTCTTTAGGACTTCTTCTTCGCT
>Ga0315284_10009253_pt1 | contig 14046 bp, 13 predicted proteins | sample YL17G09_16_MG_FD_203696 | JGI IMG/M metagenome (GOLD analysis project Ga0315284, IMG submission 203696) | Sediment microbial communities from Yellowstone Lake, YNP, Wyoming, USA - YL17G09_16 | ecosystem: Environmental > Aquatic > Freshwater > Lake > Sediment | place: USA: Wyoming | collected... | reverse complement strand
GGCTGGCCGGCGTGTAAGCCTGGTAGACCAGCGTGTAGCCTTTCTGGTAGGTGCTATCCGAAGCTGCGCCGGTAGTGATCATGATCTTGCTGTACTGCTCGGCGATCACGGCGGCGGCATCAGCCAGCCCGCTGCTATAAGGGCTGATGAGAAAATCGGCCTTATCTTCATTGATTAGCCTGGTATAAAGCTCCTGGACACGATCTTTGTTGCTTTCATCATCATAGAACTTGGCAGCAAAGGTCACTGCCGTGCCGTCCGCCAGCTTGATACCACCAGCCGCGTTGACCTGGTCGATCCAGAGGGTGAAACCGTTGATCTGGCGGGTGGATTCCACGTTAAGTTTGCCGGTTTGCGAGGCGGTGAAGCCGATAGTCACGGTTTTGGTCTGCGAGGCAGGCGGTGAGGTAGATGGTGCAGCTGTGCAAGACCACAGCAGCAGGCTGAATATTGTGAAGACATTGATCAAAACTAATGCTGAGCGTTTCATGGTTTTCTTCTCCTTTAACTTTAATATATTATGTAATCTAATGACCTTCCAACTTTCCCTGCCAGGGACGGATCAATTGGTCATGACCATTATAGTGCCACTAGGTATTGGCGGCTACCTCTGTCTGCAATGGGGTATCCGGTCATCCTGCGTAATTCGTTGTTAATATCCGCTTGCGTTAGTATTGAAGTAGATACGCGTGTCCTGGATGCCCTTGGCAAAGAGATAGAGGCGACCCCCAAGGCTAGCCGCAGACAGGGATACATCGGTCGTGCCGCTGCCGACTCTGGCTAGCCACGCTCCAATAACCAAAGAGATGGCTGGCAAGTAGCGCACGCATACCCGAGCACGTTAGGCGGCTGCCTGGCTAGTGTGAGCCTTGAGCGCTTCTTGATGCTGACGGAGATGTTGCGAGCGCTCCCGCCAGTAACTCAATTCCTGTTCTCTGGTCAGGGTGGCGGTCTGCTCGCGCACTTTCGCCGCACCCAGACGCTTCATCTGTACACAATCAAACTTCTTCGTCTTCATATTCGATTACCTCCCGCGGTGAATAAATCGCGATCTGCTGGTAGCCCTTGAGCGTATTCATGGCGTTGTACAAGGGGATCTTCTGAAAGTGGACGATGTGCTGGAAGTTCCAACTGACGATCAGCGCACACTCTGCGACCGTGGCCAGAGCCACATGAAGCGCATCGTCAGAGTATTTCGCCTTGACGATCTTAGCCTGCAAGTAATTGTCGCGCAGATCAAGGGCGCTTTCGGTAACGTCCACCACATCGGCAAAGCCCAACATCTCTTCATAAGAAGCGTCTCACAGTGGGTGGCGCAGCTACCATCCCATCTTGCACGACAGCCGAGGTAACCAAGACGAATTGCCCGCCTTTGACTTGCTTAAAGAACGTCATGCTCGGTTGCTGGAACTCATCGTCGTATACACCACCAAAGACCGATGTATCGGCGTAGATACGAATGGTTTTCATCTGTCGGCTTCCTGTCCCAGTAGTGTTGATATGTATTGGCTGCCAGCCTAACGATTGATTCTACGCAGTATAGCAAGACCGTTAGATTATAGTATACTGCACCCTCGCAAGGCATTACTTTCTGTTATGCGCATAACTCTGTGCCTGATCAAATTATAGCACAAATTTCCTCTTGACCGTTTATCATATACAGGCTAAAATTCACGCTTGCCTAAAAAGCAGATGCCCAATAAGCGGACAGATATTTCATTATAAAATAGTATTAGGATGGATTTGTGTTCGATAACTTAACCAAGCGCCTGGAAGATATCTTCACACAGCTACGCCGGCGGGGAAAACTCTCCGAGCAAGACGTAGATGTGGCTTTGCGCGAGGTGCGCCTGGCTTTGCTTGAGGCGGACGTAAACTATGGTGTGGTCAAAGACTTTGTGGCGCGCGTACGGGAACGGGCGATCGGCTACGAGGTATCCAAGGCCCTGAATCCTGCTCAGCAGGTGATTAAGATCGTACATGAAGAATTGATCAACACGCTGGGCCAGCCTGCTGCGTTGGATTTAAGCGGCCCCAAGCCGCGGGTGGTGATGCTGGCCGGGTTGCAGGGTTCGGGTAAGACCACCGCGGCCGGAAAGCTGGGGCGCTGGATGCGGGCGCGCGGTGAGCGCGTGATGCTGGTGGCAGCTGACCCCTACCGTCCGGCGGCGGTACAGCAATTGCAGTCTCTGGGCGCCAGCCTGGACATAACCGTCCACGCAGAGACCGGGGTAACGCCCCCCAAGCTGGCAGCGGATGCCGTAGATAAAGCCGCCAAGGGTGGTTACAGCGTCGTCATCCTGGACACAGCCGGACGTTCCCAGTTGGATGACGAGCTGATGAAGGAGTTGAGCACCATCTCCAACCAAGTGCACCCGGTGGAAACGCTGCTGGTCGTGGACGCCATGATCGGCCAGGAAGCGGTCAATATCGCTAAGGGCTTCCACGAGGTGGTGCCTTTGACCGGCCTGATCCTGGCCAAGATGGACGGCGATGCCCGCGGCGGGGCAGCCATTTCCATCCGCTCCGTGACCGGCGTGCCGATCAAGTTCCTGGGCACCGGCGAAGCCTTGGACGCCATCGAGACCTACGACCCTGGCCGCCTGGCCTCCCGCATCCTGGGCATGGGCGATGTCATCGGGTTAATTGAGCGGGCTGAAACCGCCCTGGACCAGAAAACGGCTCAAAAGCAGGCCGAGAAGCTGCTCAAGGGTGAATTCACCCTGCAAGACTTTGCCGACCAACTGCGCCAAGTACGTAAACTGGGGCCGATTGGTCAGTTAATGGATATGCTGCCGGGCGGTATGGGTCAGATGGCACGCACCGTTTCCCCCCAACACGCCGAACAGCAGCTCAAGCGCACCGAAGCTATTTTGAGCTCTATGACCCCGATGGAGCGGCGTAAGCCAGACGTCCTGAATGCCAGCCGCAAACGTCGCATTGCCCGCGGGTCGGGCACCCAAGTTCAGGAAATTAACATGCTATTGAAACAATACAGGGAAACGCAGAAGCTTTTCAAAACGTTTAAGAAAGTTGGCCCGCGCGGTATGCCGCGCATCTTTGGATAAGGGAAGAAACCACAGATACAAACCATAGAATATATTAAACAAGGAGATTGATTTACATGGTTCGAATTCGATTACGCCGCATTGGCGGGAAAAAGCAGCCCAGTTACCGCATTGTTGTCGCGGATAAAGAAAGCCCACGTGATGGCCGCTTTTTGGAAGTTTTAGGCCATTATAACCCCCGCACTGAGCCGGTTACCCTGATGTTGCAAGAAGATAAGATATACGATTGGCTGAAAAAGGGCGCTCAACCGACCGATTCTGTCAATCAAATTTTCCAGACAGCAGGTCTGCTCGACCGCTATGCTCGTTTGAAGGCTGGGGAACCAGTTGAAAAACTACTGGAAGAAGCTGTTGCAACAACTACTACGCGCAACATCAATCCAAAGACTCGCCGGGATTATACGGCTTTATAACAAGCTATGAAAGACTTGATAGAATTCATCGCCACCTCCCTGGTGGATGATCCTACCCAGGTACAGGTCAAGCAAATCCAGCGCGGTACAGGCTTTCAACTGCTCCTGCAGGTCGCCAGGGAAGACATGGGGCGCGTGATCGGCAAACAGGGTCGTGTGGCAAATGCCATGCGTACACTGCTCAATGTTGCTGCCGCCCAGCAAGGTACGCAAGCCAACCTGGATATTGAAGAACCGAGATGATACCTGCCCAGGGTTCACCCAGGAATTTCTCAACGGATTTCCTGGTGATCGGGCAATTGGGTCGCGCCCACGGCGTTAAAGGCGAAATCCGCATGTCGCTGTTGACTGATTACCCTGAGCGGCTGCAGACTGGCTTAACAATGTATATCGGCGAGCAGCATAAGCCTGTGCGCATCACCAATTGGCGTGGGCTTGGACATTCATCTGGCCAGGAGGTCATGCTGGTCACTTTCGAAGGTTATAATGACCGTGAAAAAGTCGAGACGCTGCGCAGCCAAATGGTGTATGTGCGCACCGACGAACGCCCGCCTCTACCTGAAGGCGAATATTACCAGCACCAACTGCTTGGCTTGCGGGTGATGGACGAAGATGGCAAGGCGCTCGGTGTGCTGGTCGATATTCTTAGAACTGGCGCAAATGATGTCTATATAATAAAAGCGGAAACCGGGCGTGAAATCCTCTGCCCAGCGATTGACTCGACCATACTGGGTGTGGATCTGGAACAGGGAGAAATGCGGGTGCACCTGCTGCCCGGCCTGATGGAGGATTAGAGGGGCTGTGACGGACGACCAACGGCTGTATTGGGTGGGGTTTAACCATGTCAAGGGAATTGGCCCGGTACGCTTTCAAGCGCTGATAGACGTCTTTGGCGACGCCCAATCAGCCTGGCAGGCCCCCGTGGATGCCTTGCGCCACACCGGTCTCAATAGCAGGATCATCGAAGAGCTGATAGCTACACGCAACCGCCTTTCCCTGGAAAAATTGTGGCAGCAAATCGCCTCTCAAGACATCCGCGTGCTGACCTGGAACGACTCGGAATACCCGCGGCTTTTGAAAGAAATCCAGCAACCACCACCAGTGCTTTACCTGCGCGGCTGCCTAACACCCGAGGATGAATGCGCCGTATCTATCGTGGGCACCAGGCGCGTGACTCCCTATGGACGACAGGTGGCTGAAAGAGTTGCCAGGGTGCTGGCCCAAAACGGCGTCACGGTAGTGAGCGGGCTGGCGCGCGGGGTGGACTCGATAGCTCACCAGGCTGCATTGGATGCAGGCGGTCGCACAATAGCAGTTTTCGGCTGTGGAGTGGAGCAAGTCTATCCCCCTGAACATCGCCGGTTGGCGGAGCAAATTCTCCAGAACGGTGCTTTGATCAGCGATTACCCGCCCGGTACCCCGCCGGAAGCCAATAACTTTCCACCACGCAACCGGATTATCTCGGGGCTGGCGCTGGCGGTGGTCGTGGTGGAGGCTGGGCAGACCAGCGGTGCCTTGATCACGACCCAGTTTGCCGCCGACCAAGGCCGCGAGGTCTTTGCTGTGCCAGGTAGCATCTTCGCCCCTGCCTGCCAGGGCACCAACCGTCTAATTCGCGATGGCGCCACGCCTCTGCTGCAACCGGAAGATGTGCTGGAAGTCCTGAACATGGAGCAGATGGCGGCACAGCGCGCCGCCAGGACGGTTTTACCAGCCGACTCAACCGAGGCCCAAATCCTGGCATTGCTCAGCCATGAACCAACCCACGTGGACGAAATTCAAGCCAGGTGCGGGCTGCCCATTGAACAGGTGTCGGCAACATTGGTGCTGATGGAGCTCAAGGGGCTGGTGCAGCAGACAGGCGGGATGAATTACGTGCGTGAAGAATTGGCTGCATACAACGTGGGATAAATTTGGGGAGTCAATAGCGAGGTTTACCATGTTCGATCATTACTATGCTGTCATTATGGCCGGTGGGGGAGGCACCCGTCTCTGGCCTCTCTCTCGCCAGAATCGGCCCAAGCAAATGCTCAGCCTGGTTGATGAGCGCACGATGTTCCAGCTTTCTGTGGACCGCCTGGTCAAAGGCGAAAGGGGCGGCCTCTTTCCCCCGGAACGTGTTTATGTGGTCACGGTGGAGGAGCAGGCGGCTGCTCTACAAGCGCAGTGCCCCGAAATCCCGAAACAGAATTATCTGCTGGAGCCGATGCCGCGCGGCACGGCCTCAGGCGTTGGGCTGGCAGCCATCGCCCTGCAAAGCCAAGACCCGCAAGCCGTGATGGCCGTCCTGACCTCCGACCACCTCATTGTGAACGTAGAACGTTTCCACCTGCTGCTAAAACTGGCTTACGCTACCGTCGGGGGAAATTACCTGGTTACGCTAGGCATCCAACCGACTTTCCCCTCAACCGGCTATGGCTATATCCAGGTCGGTGAACCACTAAAGGATGTACGCGCAGACTCGACCCCGGATATGCAAGCCTGCCAGGCGGTAAAATTCAAGGAAAAGCCGGATGAAGCCCAGGCGCGAGCTATGCTGGCGGATGGCAAGCACGCCTGGAATTCTGGCATGTTCGTTTGGAAAGTGGAGCAAATCTTAGCTGAGTTTGGACGGCAAATGCCGGCCCTTTATGCCGGCCTGCAGCAGATTGCCAAAAGTTGGAGCACAGCGGACAGAAATAAGGTTGTTTCCACAGTATGGTTATCTCTAGAACCGCAGACCATCGATTACGGCATCATGGAAAGGGCGCGCCAAGTGGCCGTCATCCCAGCCGGCGGGTTGGGTTGGACGGACATCGGCAGTTGGGAATCGCTATTTGACGTGCTGCCAGCCGATAACGATGGTAATATTGTGCGTAATTGCCAGGGTTTGACCCTGGATACGAAAGATAGCCTGGTATTCAGTACACAAAAAGAACGCCTGGTAGTAATTATAGGCGTGGAGAACCTGGTGGTAGTGGATACTGAGGATGTCCTGATGATATGTCGCAGGGAACGTGCCCAACAAATTCGGGAAGTTGTGAATATGTTTAAGCAGACTAAACAGGAATTTGTATAAAACTACAGATAGACAAGATATACACAGATCGAAAAATATTAATCCTCTATCCGTGTTCATCTGTGTTTATCTGTGGTTTCAATAAAAGTATTAGGAGATAAGCACTTGGGAGCATATTGCATTAAGTGCAAAGTAAAACAAGAGATGGCAAATCCACAGCCAATTTTTTTTAAGAACGGAGTGCCGGCCACACGCGGCACCTGTGCGGTGTGCGGGACGAAGCTTAATCTAATAGGACGGACGGACGCCCATACCGGCATGACAGCCCCTGACCCCTCCAAACGCCGCTCTGGCAAGCTGGTGATCGTCGAGTCGCCGGCCAAGGCGCGCACGATTGGCCGTTTCCTGGGGAAAGAATACACGGTAAAGGCCTCGGTAGGCCACGTGCGCGATCTACTGCGCTCCCAATTATCTGTGGACGTGGAGAATGACTTTACACCCAAATACCGTGTTTTGAATGAAAAACGACCCGTGGTCAAGGAACTTAAAGCCCTGGCGCACGACGCCGCGGAAATCTACCTGGCCACCGACCCAGACCGGGAGGGCGAGGCCATCGCCTGGCACCTGATTGAAGCCGCCAATATCGACCCGCGCATCACCCAGCGGGTCGTGTTCCACGAGATCACCAAACCGGCCATCGACGAGGCCTTTGCAAACCCCCGCCCGCTCAACACGGACTTGATTGACGCCCAACAGGCGCGCCGGGTATTAGACCGCCTGGTGGGCTACAGCATCAGCCCGCTCTTGTGGCAAAAAGTGCGCAGCCGTCTATCCGCAGGACGGGTCCAATCCGTGGCGCTGCGCCTGATTGTCGAGCGCGAGCGAGAAATCGACGCTTTTGTCCCGATCGAATACTGGAGCATCGGGGCAGAGTTCCACCCCGAAGGCAAGAGCGAGGACGCCTACCTGGCCCGGTTGGTGCGTATCGATGGCCAGGAGATCGAACTGGGCAATGAAGAAGCTGTGCGCCCGCTCCTGGACGATATGGAGCAGTCCGGCTACTTGATCAGCAAGATCAAGCATGGCGAGCGCAAACGCAAACCCTCGGCCCCCTTCACCACCAGCTCCCTGCAGCAAGAAGCTTCGCGGCGGATGGGCTACACCGCCAAGCGTACCATGGCCATGGCGCAGCAATTATATGAAGGTGTAGAAATTGGAGATGATGAAACAGGCACCAGCGGTAGTGTCGGCCTGATCACTTACATGCGCACTGACTCGGTCAATGTGGCCGTCCAGGCGCAGGAAGAAGCCCGTACCTATATCAACCAGACCTACGGTGAAAAATTCGTGCCAGAGGCTCCGCCCACCTATAAAACCAAGGCCCAGCGGGCACAGGAAGCCCACGAGGCCATCCGGCCTACCTCAGTCATACGCACGCCAAACTCCATTAAAGAGGACCTCAGCCGTGACCAATTCCGTCTCTACCAGTTGATCTGGCAGCGCTTCCTTGCCTCCCAAATGTCAGGCGCTATCTACGACACCATGACCGTAGAGGTCGAAGGCAAAGGCCAGCAGCACCAGTACCTGTTGCGTACTTCCGGGTCGATTGTGCGCTTCCCCGGTTACCTGGTGGTATATGAAGAAGCGCGTGATGAGGATGAAAAAGCCGCTCCCCTAACCGTTGAAGATACAAATGGGACAGGCGCCGAGGTTATCCAGGAAGAAAATATCGTCATCCCGGCCAGCCTGCAGGAAGGACAGACCCAGATTTTAATCCGTCTGATCCCCGAGCAGCATTTCACCCAGCCTCCACCGCGCTACACCGAAGCCACGTTGGTCAAAACACTGGAAGAAAACGGCATCGGGCGACCCTCCACTTATGCGCCTATCTTGAGCACAATCCAGCAGCGGGGCTACGTGGTGCGGGACGGCAAACGCCTTTCACCGACCGAGACCGGCATCATCGTCAACGACTTGCTCATCGAGCATTTCCCCACCATCCTGGATGTAGGCTTTACTGCTCACATGGAAGCCGACCTTGACCTCATCGCCGCTGGAGAACAGCCTTGGGTGGAGGTCATCCGCAGTTTCTACGGGCCTTTCGCAGTCCAGCTTGCCAGCGCCCAAACCGACATGCCTGAAATGAACACCGGCCCCGAACCGATCGGCAGGGCCTGCCCCGAATGCGGGCACGAGCTGGTGATCCGCTACGGGCGTTATGGCAAGTTTATCGCCTGCGGGAATTTCCCGGAATGTCGCCATACCGAAGCCTGGCTAGTAAATATCGGCGTAAAATGCCCCAAGTGTGGTGGAGAGATCGTGGAACGCAAGACGCGTAAAGGACGCCAATTCTTCGGATGCGGCAACTACCCGGCCTGTGATTTCATGTGCTGGAAACGCCCCTTGCCCGTCCCCTGCCCGGCTTGCAGCGGCACACTGGTAATTGCCAACAAGAGCCAGGCCCAATGCCTGGAATGTGAGACTATCTTCCTGCTCGACCAGGTGTTGCCTGAGGAGGCCGAACAGGTCTCAACCTGAAACAAGTTGCACAAGCCAGCGGCATAAAACTTGCACCAGCATATATGTCACCCTGAGCGCCAGCAAAGGGTCTCCGCTGTGCCAGCTTTGAGAACCTCGTACCGCTCCGCATGACATCTGGCTAGATTATTCGAAGGCTCTGAAAGTTACCGGTTGCATAATTTATCAGTCTCGTCTACAATAAGGATAACCCTTAGATAGGGAGTTTGGCCATGGACGCGATCCGTAAACAATTTGAAAAACCGCTGGTAGTAGGTATAGTTGGCTTTCTCATCGGAACTCTATTTGGCCTGGTTGTTCTTGGATGGGGGTTATGGCCTGTCAAATGGACAGACGCGACCGCTCGTGACCTGCGAGCAGATGCGAAAGTTGACTATTTGCGCATGATGATCGAATCCTACGCCGTCAACCATGACGCCGCCCAAGCCAAAGCACGCTGGGTAGAATTGCAGCCCGGGGCAGATCAGGTCATGGAGCAGTTGGCGAAGAATGAGCCGCAACTGGCCAGCACCGTAAAACAGTTCCAGACCGTCGTCAAAGCCCAAGAAACGGCAGCCACGCCCGGAACAGGCAAAGCACCAGAGGCTAGCGGTGGTTGGAGTCAAACCCTGCTGTTGGGAGGTCTATGCTTTGTCTTGCTGTTTGTCGCTGCTGCGCTGGTTGGCTTCCTGCTTTTACGCAAGAGACAGCCAGGGGCAAGCGGGAAAAGCTTTGGGCGCCGGGCAGCGGCTCCTGCCCAAGAGCTCTATCCAGAAGATGATGTGGAGGCGTATGGCGGTTATCCTGAGCGCCCGCGTCCTACCGAATATCGCCCCGCAGGTGCTGGTGCGGGCGATAAAATGCACATCGCCAATTACATGAGCACTTACACCCTGGGCGATGACTTGTTCGACGACATGTTCAGCCTGGACGCACCTTCGGGCGATTTCTTTGGCGAGTGCGGTGTCGGCATCTCTGACACCATCGGCACCGGCGACCCCAAGAAGGTCTCGGCGTTAGAAGTGTGGTTGTTCGATAAGAACGATACCGAAACCGTGACCCGCGTGCTGGCGAGTAAATACGCCTACCAGGACCAGGCCACGCGTCAGAAACTACTGGCGAAAGGCGAACTTGTGCTGGCAGAGCCCGGGGTACAGACCGTGCTTGAGACCGATACACTGATCATGACCGCCCGCGTGGTAGACATTGCCTACGGCGAGGGTAGTGTGCCTGGCTCCAGTTTCTTCGAGCGCCTTACCCTGGAGCTATCTATCGACCGCAAGTAAGAGCGTGATGAACGACTGAAGATGCTTCACTCCGCTTCGGCCGAAGGCGAAGACCTTCATCAGCATGACGCGGCGCTCGCGCCGACATTTGGTGGCACTAATTTTCACAGATAGCAACCTGATTTAGGATAATTAAAATCTTAAAATCAAGGCCAGGTGACCCCCTTTCCCTGCCCCATGATGCCGCGCCCCATCAGCACGCGCTCATCCAGGTCGGTGATGCCGCGCAGCAAGGCGGAATACACCGCAAACCACTGCAGCGGGATCATCAGCACGAAGGGCGCCAGGAGCGGGTGGACACCGGGGTATTTCGCCAGGTCATAAACGAGCACACGCGCCCCGTGCGTCTCGGCCAACTGGCGCACGCGTTCGACCAGCGGGCGTGACTTGTCCGTACCCATCAGGATCACCATGGCGGGTTTCTCACGGTCGAGCATCTCGGCCGGGCCGTGTCGGAACTCGCTGGCATCCATGAAAGAGCCGTTGACCCGCATGTTCTCCATGAAAACCGTCAGACCAAACTTGTAAGCCAGGCCGTAGAGTGGGCCGCTTCCCAGGGTATAAAACAGCCGTTCATCGAGGAATTCTTCCGCCAGTTTCTTAGCGGGCATTTCCTCGTCGATATACTGGCGGTTCAACAAAGTGGGCAGCCCATATAGCCCGTCCAGAATTTCTTTGACCCCCTTGGCGCCTTTCAACCGGGCGACCTCCAGTGAGAACAGGTAAGCAGCCGCCAGCGGCAGGATATACAGCGCTTTGGAGTTGTAGGCGATCACCTCGCCCGCTTCCTTTCCCATCAGGCTGTCGGCCTGGTTGACGATGGCGATGGTATGCGCTTTGTGCGCTTTGGCATGGCGCAGGGCTACCACGGTATCTTCCGTGGCGCCCGAAAACGAAGCCAGGAAGACCCAGGTTTTAGGCCCCAGGCGCGCCGGATTGCGCCAGACAAACTCATAAGACATGAAGCAATCACTGGGCAGGTCGGTAAATTTATCCAGCAAGTATTTGCCAGAATACAAGTTGACCCAGGAATTGCCGCTGCCGACCCAGTAGATGTGGCTCACGCCTTCATCGACGGCCTTTTTTGCCAGTTTGCGGATGTCAGGCGCCTGGTCTTTCAAAAAGCGCGCCAGATCCGGCCCTAAGACGGGTGCGGTAAATAAGGTGCTGTTGCGAGCTTTATCAACAAGTTGTTCTATATCCATTAAGGAGTTCCATTCTTTTCTGGAAGTTACGGCACTGGGGTGATAGTCGCCACGGGCGAGGGTAAAGGAGTGGGTGTCCACCTGGGCAGGGCATATTCCTGAGTAAAGACAACCTTCTTTACCCCGTTCGTCTCCAAATAATATACCTGAACCGTGTACCATCCCCCCGATACAGGCTTCCCGGAGCAGTACAAGCGTTTAGGGTATTTTTCCACGACCGTGCACTTAAAAGTCTCATTGCCGATATCAAGGAAAAACTGCTCTTTCTTCACCATATCAGTGAGCTGGATGGTTATACCATAGGTCCTTGCACTCCACTGGCCCCAGGCATAGATATAAGCTCCGGTAAAATCGGTGCCAAAGCCGGCTGCTTCGGCTGTTGTCGTCATGACAAAGGCTGTCTCCACCATAGAGGCCTGGCTGTTGGCATAGGCCGTGGTTGCTGTTCCCGAAACCGACTGGGTCTGGGCAATAGCAGTTAGGGTCTTCTCCAGTTCGCGGTAAGATTGGGCCAGGGCCGCCTGAGTCTCCTGCTGGAACTGGCTGAGAATATCCTGAGCTGATACCGTCTGGAGCAGGGCTGCCTGGGTGTTCTGCTGCGAACGATTGAGGACACTCAAGGCAATCTGGGTCTTAGCTATCGCAGTCTGAGCCTGCGACTGAGACGAAACCAGGCTATCAGAGGTCAAGTTTAAGTCAACTCCCGTTCCAGTCTGGATAGCTGTCAGGTCCGAAAGCTGGCAGGCAACCATTGTAAAGAAGATAAAAAAAGGGATGAGGATGTTTTTCATTGTTTTCTCCCGTATGCTGCTGGTGAAATCATGTTGTCACTTCCCCGACTACCGGCGGTATTTCTCCCTAAACTTTTCACTGATACGGTAGACATAAGCAAGGACTTCGGCCACGACTTTATACAGCTCCGGCGGGATTGTTTCATCAATCTCCAATGTTGAGAGGGCGCTCACCAAAAACGGGTCTTTGCGGATAGGGATATCATGTTCCCTGGCGACTGCGATGATTTTATCGGAGAGCCAACCCTGGCCTGAAGCCAGGATACGCGGGGCTTCATCACGCTCGGGATCATAGCCCAGGGCAATAGAGCGTGGTCGCTGCTGGCGTTTTGCAATGTTGGGTTTGGGTGATTCGGGGGCCTTCTGGCCTGCCATATTACACTTCCAAATCCACTCCGCCGGTGCCATCTAACCTGTTCCTGGTAGGAGTAAGCTCTCCAGCAGCGGTTCCATGCGCCATCTGTATGACGGGCAGGCTGGTCTCACAATAGGTAGTTTTCAGGATAAACCCTAACTCTTCCATACCACTCGCTAATGCCGGTAGTTCATCTTCAGCCAGGGGTTGCAAAACGGGATTAGATACGGTCACGCGGGCGCCGATTTTTCGCTCGATGATGGCTAAATCTACATCTATCGAATTAATTTCATCGAGTTCAAAGTGCATGACCAGATGGGTATTGTTAATGTCAATCTTGCGTTTTTCCCCGCCTTTCGATTGGTAAGCAATGCGTATCTGGACGATCTCGGGCTGGCTTTGAACATTGCCTTGTGCCGTGGCAATCACGGGCAGTTCCAGAGTCAGCCAGTTGCCTCTCATCGGCGGCGTTTGCGGTTCCACATTCCGAAACTGCGTCCAGCGCACCCGATCTAACAATTGTTCAATGTCTTTCGCCACGCTTTCGGGCGCCTTCCCGGCCAGCTCGCCAGGCAGACGCGCTAATATCATCCACTTTTCCTTATCGCCCTCGGCGGTCTGGGGAAGTTGGGCCCTGCTTAGGACAAAGCGAGCCAATTCACGCTCAAATATTACCAGCCTTTCCGGGGTACTCAGGAGACTGGTATTATCTTTCACGAATTGTGCCAGCTCGGCTTCGAAAGCAGCCTGCTTCTGCGGGATATCTGGGGGGAATTGCAGCTTACCCTGGATGAACTTGATCAGGTCGCGCTGGAAAGTTGCCTGATTTTCAGGCGAATTTAATAACCTGGCAATTTCCTGCATGAATTTTGCCTGTTCTGCAGGCGTGTTCAATAATCTAGCAGTTTGCTGTATGAATTGTGTCTGTTCTTCGGGTGTGTTCAATAGTCTGGCAATGTCCTGTATAAATTTAGCTTGCCCTTCAGGTGTGTTTAGTAATTTAGCTGTCTCCTGCATAAATTTCGCCAGCTCACGTTCAAAGCCAACCTGCCCCCCTCGGGTGTTTAATATAGGTAATTGTTCTTGTTGTTGGGCTTGAATGAATTTAGCCAGTTCACGTTCGATGGGTTGTCCCAGGGTAGTAAGCGCCTGGTGCAGGTTCTCCACCAGGTCGGCCTGCGGGGTATCCCAATTGACCTGGAGCTGTACAAGCAAGGATATGGCTTTTTGAAGCTGTTCAGCCTCCTTGGGAGGCAGAGGCAGTTTTGCCAGTTGCTCTAGCTTTGCCTTAAGATTGGATACCATATCCGCCAACGGGGGCGAGTTGCTTTGGGTTAAGGCTAATGATAGCGTCTCAGGGGTGACTGGTTGCCCCTCCGCCTTTAACACCGCCGCCTGCTGCGCCTGTCCTTG
>Ga0315284_10009251_pt1 | contig 14048 bp, 12 predicted proteins | sample YL17G09_16_MG_FD_203696 | JGI IMG/M metagenome (GOLD analysis project Ga0315284, IMG submission 203696) | Sediment microbial communities from Yellowstone Lake, YNP, Wyoming, USA - YL17G09_16 | ecosystem: Environmental > Aquatic > Freshwater > Lake > Sediment | place: USA: Wyoming | collected... | reverse complement strand
TTTCGTGCTCCTATTGGGGAAAGAGTTACCATTTCGGCAGCGAAATGTCAAGTAAGTTTAGGCCATCGGCGGCCAGATGAACCCCTTGCACGCGCTCGCTCTGTCTCTTACCCCAGCACGGCGACCAGCTCGGCGACGATCCGGAGATCGGCGGCAGCTTCGGGCGTCAGGATGATCGGCTCATGCCCGACCGCAGCCGTATCGGGCCGAAGGACGATCGAACTGTGCCGCCTCACGCCGCCGCGAAGCGGCACCTTGTGCGCTAACCTTCCAGTCGTGCCCACCGCCTCCGACCTGGCAACGCTTGTCCGTTGCGCGCACCGCATCCATCTGGATGCCACCGGAGACCCGGCCGACAGAGTTCCCGCGAGCGACTTCCTCCAGTTCCTCTGGGAGGAGGGACGTCTCCACGAAGACGCGGTCATTGCCGAAATGGACGTCACCCCCGTCTCGCGCGGGCCGTCTCCCCCTGAGCGCGTCGCCGAAACTGTCAGGCTGATGCGCCAGGGTGCCCCATCCATCTACCACGGCTACCTGGAACACCAAGGCCTCAGGGGCGAACCGGACCTCATCGAGCGGGTCGAGGTCCCCTCCCCTCTTGGCTCGTTTTCGTACCTGCCGGTGGACATCAAGAGTGCCAGAGCATTCGAGGATGAAGCCGGAACGAGGCCGAAGAGGCGCTACCTGATGCAGCTCTGCGCCTATGCCGAGCTGTTGGAAGCCCACCAGGGCCGCCGGCCTGTTGTCGGGAAGATCATCGACCGCGACGGTGCAACCCAGTCGCTGGATCTCGCCAGGGCCTGGCCCGACTACCTCGCCATCCGGGGGCAGTTGCAGGGCATTCTCTCGGGTGAAGAGGCCACGCACCCTGGCTGGAAGGGTGCCTGCGCGTACTGCGCCTGGCAGGACCGGTGCTGGGAAGAGCTTGTCGCTTCTGATGACCTGACCACTGTCGCCGGCCTGGGCGAGGGCACGCGTCAGAAGCTCCTCCCGGTCGGGGTGACAACAGCGACCGAGCTCGCCGGCGCAGATCCCGGCACCCTCGTTGCCGCCAACGGCATCGGTCAGAAGACCGCACAGACCTTGACGCGGCAGGCAAAGGCCCAGAAGGCCGGGAAGCCCGCCCTCCTGGCACCGTGGGCACCTCCCTCCGCTGAGTTCGAAGTCTCATACGACGTCGAGGACTTTGCGCCAGGCCCTTTCGTCTATCTTCACGGCTTGCTGATCCGCAAAACCGGTGCCCGCCGGTTCGGTGAGGCCGGCTTCACCGACGCGGATTGGGGCTCGTTCGAGCCGGTTTGTGCCGAGCTCCCCGAGACCGAGGAAGCGGTTTGGCGGAGGTTCCTCGAAAGGGTTCGAACCCTTGAACGCCGGGGCGAGTACAGGGTCTATGTGTACTCCCACCACGAGAAGACGATGTTGAAGCAGCTCGCGGAAACGTACGGCGGTTCGGCAGAACTCAACGCATTCATCGACCGCTTCGTGGACCTGCTCCAGGTGGTGCGGAATCACGTGGTGTTCCCCACCGACGGCCGCGGCCTGAAAGCCCTCGCACGCTTCATCGGCTTCGAGTGGCGCGATCAGGACCCGGGCGGTGCCCAGAGCATGGCGTGGTGGGCGGAGTACGAGAAGGAGCCGGCCGCCAACAGGAGGCTTCGCGACCGGATCATCGCCTACAACGAGGACGACCTCCGAGCCACGTTTGCGCTTCGAGATTGGCTCGAGTGCTTCGCCGCGCCGAGCGCACCCTCACTGGGGTAAGCGTTGGCCTCGGGCTATGCTGATGTTATGAATGAGTCGCCCAGGCAGAACAGAGAGCCGGAATCCCAAAGACCGTGAAATAACGATAGAAGGGTTGCCGAGATGGCAAGCGCACTCGAGCCGATCATCCGCGCCGCTCCTAGAGCTTTCTTCCAGGAAGTACTCTCTACAGGTTGGTATGGATGCGAGCGCGAGGCCATCAGCCTCTTCGCCTTTAGGCACCTGCTTGCCCACGTCAAAGCAGGTTCCGTCCTGCATGATCCCGCTCAGATTGCGATCGAGGTGGCGGTACCGCAGATCCCCGGCCCCAGGCGGAAGACTCAAGTGTGCAAGGACCTCGTTATCTGGCGGGAGCCCGCTTCCACGTGCTGGTCCGAACCAGCTCAGGCTGACAACTTCCCTTTATCTGTGCTCGAGTGGAAACACGGACGATCCGTGCCGGCGGAAGAGGACGTTGAGTGGTTGCGCACCTTCTCCGCAGGCCGGGAAGGCTTCATCGGTTTTGCCATCGCCTTCGATCTGCGCTCTCGTCGCCTTAGCGCGTGCCGCGTCGCGCTTTGCCAATCGCAACCGGGTTGGCTCATAATATGAGTCTGTACTGGCGGGCTGTCTTGTGGCTGCTTGAACCGATTCAGCGGGAGGAGTGGATGTGGAACCGTAAGGTCTTGCTGATTCTGTTCGCCGTGCTTTTCGTTCAGCCCGTTCCCATGTGGGCTGACGAGTCGATTGAGTACAAACTGGCCTCAGTCGACGCGGGCCACCCCGTAGCGAGCAACGACATCACGGTCGCGCGATTCCGAAGCCTTCTTGAGCAACTCTCGACCAAGTACGTCGAGGATAAGGGCAAGATGGCCGGTATGACCGTGAAGGCGCAGCAGTTGCTTCGCGAGCAAGGTGTGAACGAGAAGATGCTGAATATCATGGAGGGTATGAACAAGATCTTCAGCCAACCCTTCCCTAATCAGAAGTGCGCGGAGTACGTGTCGTTCTACATCCAGTTTCGCACAAAGGGCCAGTCTCATGACGAAGCTGTCAACGGGCTTCGCACCCTGCTTCGAACGCTCGGTATCCCTTAGATGCAGGGCGCCAAAATGGATGGGTGCTAGGTATCACTTTTTCACCTTCCTGGCGCTCAACGCTTGCCGCATCGAGCTTGGCCAGTCCCATCCAGGTTGGCTTGAGGTATGAATCTGCGCTGCCCAGTCACTTGCCGGGACCCGAGTCGGGTCCTTCCTCCTAGTTGAAGGTTGTCTTGTCCCCAATCTTGCCCTACCCTCAGTTAACGATGACTCGACCTGCTTGGTGGCATAACCTGTCGGCTATGGAAAAATGAATTTAGGCCTGGCCCTCAGATGAGTACGACGTCGATCGTTGAAATCGGTAGGTTCGAGATCAGCCGAAACCAAGCGGCTCGGTGGCGGAGCGGAGAGCTATCCAGGGAATGGGCAAAGCAGTTTCCTCAACTCTTTGATTCCGACGACCTGGCGTTGGCCAGCACCCAGGGTCCAATGGGCTATCACTTCGTTGAATGGCTCGGGGCGATCAAGCTCCTTGAACTCACCGGCTGCCTCTCCCTTGTCAGTAAGTACGAGTTTCCAAAGCACAGAAGGAAGAAGGATATCCTGAGCAGGCTCTTGGCCGAACCGGTGTTGGCACTGATCCAAGATCACACCCGTTTCGGCAGGACCCAATGCCCGGACCTCCTCGCGTACTCGCCCGATTACGCAGACTGGTTCTTCTGCGAAGTCAAAGGCCCAGGTGATCGCCTTAGCGGACGCCAGCGACTTTACTTTGAGGAACTCGCCCGCGTCAGCGCGAAGCCAATCCGCTTGCTTCGATTCAAGTGGGGCCACGGCTGAGCCCCGCAACCAGGGGCAGGCAGCAGCACAGCTACAGGTTGGCCCTAAGTCCCAGTTCCGGCGCCCGGCTGCGCGGCTCCGCTGCCCTTCGTCCGCAGGCGATGCGCGGCCAGCAAGCGGACTGGTCACAGCCTCAACCGGCCCGGCGTCGTATCATGCACATTAGGGTTCTAAGGGGGTGTGATGCCAGGTGCTCGAAGGCAAGCGCGACGAGGCATGGCGCGCCTTCGACGAGGCGGCACGCGAGATCGAAAGGCAGAAGGACGCGCTGTTGGACGAGATCAGCAAGCGGCTGGAGCAGCACGTGAAACAAGAAAGCCTTTTCACGATATGCTGGCAACTCGCCTAGGAACAATGACGAAAGAACGGGGACAAGACACTGATGGCCTATGAACAGAAGAACATCAAGGAACTCGTCGATCGGGCTGTTACGCATCAGTGGAGCATCCCTGAGTTTCAGCGGGGTTTCGTCTGGAAGTCCACCCAGGTGAGGGACCTCGCTGAATCGCTCTGGCTCGACTATCCAATTGGCTCGTTGCTTGTCTGGAACAACTCCAAACCGACCGAGGAACGGGTCGCTCTGGACGCCCTGCGGCCAATTCAGTGGCTCGTAGATGGCCAGCAGCGCACGACGGCCCTGTGCATCCTTTTCGGGCGGAAGCCGTACTGGTGGCCGTCGTCGGACGAGTGGAACAAGATGGTCAAGCGGTATGACATCCGGTTCGATGTTGATGCGAAGCAGGAACCTTACTTCTTGGTCGCAAACGCCGCGATTCGCAAGGCCAAGGGAAACCGGTACGTTCCCGTGTCGTGTCTCCTCGTCCTCGATACACGGGAGGAACGCGACCAACAGAAGCTGATGGCGCTCGCGCGCGAGATCAAGCTCCAGGGCCTGTGCGACGGTCTCGACGCCATGGAGGTCTACACACGGTTGGACCGTGTCCGCAAGATTCGGGAGAAAGCGATCGTGACGGTCTCCGTGGATCACGAACTTGAGGACGTAGTGGAGATCTTTTCCCGCCTCAACAGCCGTGGGACTCGGGTCACCGAAGCGGATATCTACCTGGGTGTGGTGGCCGCCCGCAACCCGAGCTGGGTTCGCGATAGTTTTCTGCCATACCGAAACACCCTCGCCGACGCGGGCTTCGATCTCAACCCAAACCTCCTCTTCCGGACGATCACGGCCCTCGGAGAACGCAGCACACGCTTCGAGGAGATCCCGGACAGTTTCTGGAACGCTGAACGGATACTCCCAGCCTGGGAACGCACAAAGGATGCATGGAAACGCCTCATCGCGCGTTTTCGCGTCTACGGCGTTCTCAGCAACGACATCATGCCGACCGAGGCCGCCCTGGTGACCATGGTGAGTTTGGTCGACAGGTTCAAAGACGACGCTGGGTTCGAGCTTGCTCTCTATTGGTTCCTCCAGGCCTCCCGGTTCGGGCGGTACAGCGGATCCAGCACGACATCGCTCAAAGAGGATCTGCGCGACCTCGACGAAGCTGGATCCCTACGCGAGGCAGTCGCGAAGCTCTTGCGGCGCTTCCGTCACGAAGACCCGATCGAAGTGGAGGATTTCCTACGCGAATACAGCGATAGCCGGTTCGGGCGCTTTTTGCTTTACCTCCTGGTTTACAACAACAAGGCCCTTGACTGGGACGAACACTCGCACCGAATCGGTTTCGAGGGAGCCGAGGCTCTCGCGGATTTCCGGCCGCAGTGGCATCACGTCTTCCCGAAGAAGTACCTGGAGCGGCATGTCAACGGCAGCCTCGTCGACGCACTTGCGAACATCGCTGTGATCGGACCGGCGATCAACATTCGCATCAGTGCTCGGGCTCCGCTGGACTACGTGGCTCGTTACGGAATCACCCCTGAGAAACTCCTACAGCAATCCATCGACCCGAGCTTCACGTCCGTGCCAACCACGGGCTTCGAAGACTGGCTCGGGACGCGAGCCGACCGCCTGGCAGCGGCAAGCAACGACTTTCTGTCTTCGCTGAGAAAGACCCTATGACCGACCAACCCGAGAAGCTCGACCTGGGCTCGCTGGACATCGCGGAGGAGCGGCGGCAGGAGCTGCTGCGGCTGTTCCCCGAGATTCGAACCGAGGGGGGCAAGCTCGACCTCGAACGCCTCAAGCTGGCGCTCGGCGAGGCGGTGGACGTCGGGCGGGAGCGGTACGGCATGAACTGGCCGGGGAAGGCGGAGTGCTTCCGCACCATCCAGGCGCCCAGCCTGGCGGCGCTGCGGCCGTGCCCGGACGAGAGCGTCAACTTCGACACCACCGGAAACCTGATCATCGAGGGCGACAACCTCGAGGCGCTGAAGCTCTTGCAGAAGTCGTACCTGGGCAAGGTCAAGATGATCTACATCGACCCGCCGTACAACACCGGCAACGACTTCATCTACCCGGACAACTACACCGAGAGCTTGCAGACCTACCTCGAGTACACCGGCCAGGTGGACGCCGAGGGACGCAAGTTCAGCACCAACACGGAGGCGGATGGCCGTTTCCACTCGAAGTGGCTGAACATGATGTACCCGCGGCTGTACCTTGCGAGAAACCTGCTGCGGCAGGATGGCGTGATCTTCGTCAGCATCGACGACCGAGAGGTCAACGCACTTCGATTCTTGCTGAATGAGGTGTTTGGCGAGGATGCCTTCCTTGGCCAGTTTGTTTGGCACTCGAAGAAGGGCGGCGGCGGCGATGTGAAGGCAGTTGTCATCGAGCACGAGTACGTGTTGGCATTCGCGAGGGTTGGCCCGGAGGGGTCTGTAGCGAAGGAGATGCTGGAATCACTTCCTTTGAACCTCATGGATGAAAAGGGCGCATTTCGCAAGGGCCGAGAACTCAACAAGTGGGGGGCTGGTTCCGCTCGTAGCGACCGCCCGACAATGTATTTTCCCATCCCTGGGCCACAGGGTGAGGATGCCTACCCGATTCGAAATGACGGCTCCGAAGGCAGATGGAGGCTAGGAAAACAAGCAATGCTGAGAATCGTCGCCGAAGGGAACGCCCTCTTTGAGAGGCGCGACGATGGGACCTACATCGTCTACGAGAAAATCCGGTCGACAGAACCCCGTCGGAAGTCCTACCGGACGCTGCTCCTCAGTGAAGGTACAGCTGCGGAGGGGACGTCAACGCTCAAGCTGCTGTTCGTGGGAGTCTCACCGTATGACTATCCAAAGCCGCTGACCCTTCTTCGGCGACTCCTGGAAATCGCCGGGGTGGATGACGGTGACATTGTTCTCGACTTCTTCGCGGGCTCTGGGACAACCGCTCATGCCCTTCTCGACCTAGACGCTCAAGACGGTAGCAGTCGCGAGTTCATCCTCGTGCAGCTCCCCGAACCGACTGGTCGCGAGGACTTGCCAACGATCGCGGACATTTGCAAGGAACGCGTTCGCCGCGCAATTAGGACGCTCAACGAAAAGGACGAGGGGAACCTCGATCTGGGAGATGGTTCAAGGCAGAACCGCGGCTTCCGCGTCTTCAAGCTCGCGGAGTCGTGCTTCCGGCCATGGGACGCCGGTGCGTCGAGGGATGCCGGGGAGCTGGCTGAGCAGCTCGAGATGTTCGTCGACCACATCCGGGACGGCCGCACCGACCAGGACCTGCTCTTCGAGATCCTGCTCAGGAGCGGCTATCCGCTCGCGTCGCCGGTGGGGAAGCTCGCGCTCGCGGGCAAGACGGTGTACAGCGTCGCCGGCGGCCTGCTCTTCATCTGTTTGGAACGCGAGCTGACGCTGGAGCTGATCCGCGCCATGGCGGAACGGAAGCCCGAGCGGATCGTTTGCCTCGACGAGGGGTTCGCCGGAAACGACCAGCTCAAGGCCAACGCGGTCCAGATCTTCAAGACCAAGGGCGTTACCAGCTTCAAGACTGTGTGACGGGCAGGGCAATGAAACTGCAATTTGACCCCAACCAGGGCTTCCAACTCGACGCGGTGGCGGCGATCATCAACCTCTTCGACGGACAGCCACAGGGGCCGTCCGAGTACGCCGTGATCGACACCGGTGCATGGGCCGGGGAGCTCTACGCGGGCCAGGCTCGCACCGAGCTGGGCGTCGGCAACCGCCTGCTGGTCGCCGAGGACAAGCTTCGAGAGAACCTGCGCGCGATTCAGACGCGCAACGACATCGAGGTGGCCGATCCCACGGCGCCGCCAGAGGCATGGGAGCTGTTCGACGGCCCGGCCAACCAGGCCCGCCTCTGCCCGCACTTCTCGATCGAGATGGAGACCGGCACCGGCAAGACCTACGTCTACCTGCGGACGATCTTTGAGCTGTCGCGGCGCTACGGCTTCCAGAAGTTCATCATCGTCGTTCCGAGCGTGGCGATCCGCGAGGGCGTGCTCAAGAACATCGAGATCACCGGCGAGCACTTCCGCGCGCTCTACAACAACCTGGCGTTCGAGCACTACGTGTACGACGCGAGAAAGGTAAACCGACTGCGGCAGTTCGCCACCAGCACTACGTTGCAGATCCTGGTCATCAATATTGACGCCTTCCGCAAGAACTTTACCGGGACCGAGGAGGAGCGCAAGAGCAACGTCATCTACAAGGAGAGCGACAAGCTGTCGGGCCGCCAGCCGATCGAATTCGCGCAGGCGGCGCGGCCGATCGTGATCATCGACGAGCCCCAGAGCATCGACGCCACGGACAAGGCGCAGGAGGCGATCAAGGCGCTCAACCCGCTGTGCACACTGCGCTACTCGGCCACCCACCGCAACCCGTACAACCTCATCTACCGCCTCGATCCGGTGCGCGCCTTCGAGCTGCGCCTGGTCAAACAAATCGTCGTTGCCGACGCCGCCGCGCGTGGCGCCGCCAACGATGCCTTCGTGCGCGTGGAGCAGATCAGGTACGTACCGAAACTGGATGCAAAGCTGCGCATCCATGTGCAAACCCCTGACGGCCCGAAGGAGAAGGTGGTGACCGTGAAGCAGGGGTCGGACCTGTTCACCCTGTCGAACGAGCGCGCCTGCTACCGCGAGGGGTTCGAGGTTGCCGAGATTAACGCTGAGCCGGGGAGCGAGTACGTGCGCTTCGCCAGCGGTCGCACGCTTCGGACGGGCGAGGAGATTGGCGGCATGCGCGAGGACGTTTGGCGGGCGCAGATCAAGCACACGGTGAGACGACACCTGGAGAAGGAGCTGCAGGTTCGCGCGCGTGGCCTCAAAGTGCTCTCCTTGTTCTTCATCGATCGCGTGGCCAACTACCGCGACTACGGCGCTGACGGTCACCCGGTGAAGGGGAAGTTCGCCGAGGTGTTCGAGGCGGTGCTGGCGGAGCTGGCCAAGGACGGCCGCTACGACGAGCTGCCGTGGCTGAAGGAGCCGGTCGAGCGCCTGCACAACGGGTACTTCGCGCAGGACAAGAAGGGCGTCCTCAAGGACACCCGCGGCGACACCCAGGCGGATGACGAGGTCTACAACCTCATCATGAAGGACAAGGAGCGGTTGCTGTCGCTCGACGAGCCGCTGCGCTTCATCTTCAGCCACTCGGCACTGCGGGAGGGGTGGGACAATCCAAACGTCTTTCAGATCTGCACCCTCAACGAGACGAAGAGCGCGGTAAAGAAGCGGCAGGAGATCGGCCGCGGCATGCGGCTGCCGGTGGACCAGAACGGTGTGCGCGTCTTCGACGAGTCCGTGAACAAGCTTTACGTAATGGCGAACGAGAGTTACGACGATTTTGCGCGGGCGCTCCAGACCGAGTACGAGGACGACTGCGGCGTGACCTTCGGCAAGGTGCCGATCACTGCGCTGGCAAAGCTTACGCGGGTCGTGGATGGCGCCGAGCAGGCTATCGGCCGCGAGGCGGCGGAGGCGATCCGGGCGGCTCTCGTCCAGCAGAGCATGCTCGATGGCGATTGCCGGATCCAGCCGGCGTTTGATCCTAAACGCAAGGATTTCAAGCTAGACCTTCCCGAGGCGCACCGCGACCTCGCGGCGGCCGTCGTAGACCTGTTATCGGCGTACCAGATCGAACGCCACATCCGCAGGGACAGGGACGAGGGCGCCAACCGACTCAAGAAGGAGGTGACGCTGAGCCCGGAGTTCCAGGCGTTGTGGGACCGGATCAAGCCGCGAACGACGTACCGCGTGGAGTTCGCCACCGACGAACTCGTGCACCGCGCGGTCGAGGTGATTCGACAGATGGAGAAGGTGGTCGCGCCGACGATCCATGTGAGCGCCGGACAAGTACATGTGAGCAAAGCGGGCGTGACCGCAACGGCTGTGAGCGTCGCCGAGGAGAAGCCGACCGACTATCTCCGAGTGCTGCCTGACATCCTCGCGTACCTTCAGAACGAGACCGAGCTGACTCGATCCACGCTGGTGCGCATCCTGAAGGAGTCCGGGCGACTCGCCGATGTGTTCGCAAACCCGCAACGGTTCCTCGATCAAGTTGCCGCCATTCTTAGGCATGAGCTGCACCGCCTGCTAGTCGACGGGATCAAGTACGAGCGTCTGCCGGGAGATGGTGCCGATGCCCAGTGGGAAATGCTGCTCTTCCAGAACGAAGAGCTGATCAACTACCTGAGCGCACTCCAGGTGGAAAAGTCGGTGTACGAGTATGTCGTGTACGACTCCGAGATCGAGCGCGAGTTCGCCCGCAGGCTTGACGAGCGCGAGGACATCAAGCTTTTCGTGAAGCTCCCCGGGTGGTTCAAGGTCGACACCCCGGTCGGCCCCTACAACCCCGATTGGGCGATCCTCAAGCTCGACGGCCAGGCTCTCTACTTGGTTCGGGAGACCAAAGGCACGCGCGACTTCCTCAAGCTGAGGACAAGTGAAGCCGATAAAGTCCGGTGTGGCCAGAAGCACTTTGATGCCATTGGCGTACCGTTTGCTGTCGCCATCAGCGCAGATGACGTGTAGCCAGTGCCTGTGTGATCTTTGAAGCTGGTCCAAGAACCACCGGCCCCTGCCAGCAGTAGGTTGACGGCTTGGACCTCCGAAGAGACAAGCAGCGGAGGTACCTCATTCCCAGTGGTCCACGTCTAGACCTGGAAGGGGTGGCGATGCGAGCGGTGGGACAAAAAATAGCACGACGACCAGCGCGATGCGAAAGCTGATCTCGGAAGGAGTATGAACCATGGCTCGACGCAAGCCGCTCGTGACCCTGCACCTTGAGAACATCTCGGGCAAAATGCTCACGAATTCGTGGGATCTCATCGCAGCACATACCGAGCACCGCCAAGGGGTCTATGCTCTCTACCGCAAGCGCAAGCTGCACTACGTGGGACTGGCGACCAACCTTGCGGGCCGGCTCAAGAGTCACCGCCGCGATCACCTCAAGGGCTCGTGGGATCACTTCAGCGTATACCTGACGATTGGCGATGAGCACATGAGGGAGCTCGAGGCGCTGCTCCTCCGCATCACCAAGCCAAGTGGAAACAAGGTCACAGGAAGGTTTGCCAAGTCGCAGGACCTCAAACCGAGGTTGCGCCAGCAGTACCGAGCAAGAAAGAAGCGCGAGGAAGATGAGGATTTCGACGGCTTGGGACCTGGCAAACGGGGCGAGCCGAGGCGCAAAGTCGTCCGGAAGTCCAAGGCGACCGGCCGGAGGCCCAAACTCGCTCCCTACGTCGACAAAGCCTTCAACATCAAGGCCCGCGCGAAGGGGAAGACACATCGAGCGCGGGTTAGATGGGACGGGACAATTCGGTTCCTCGGCGAGGTCTACAACTCACCCTCACTTGCGGGCAAGGCGGCAATCAAACGCATGGTCAACGGCTGGACTTTCTGGAAGTACGAGCGATCCCCCGGTGATTGGGTACCTTTAGAGGAACTGAGGCGACACCGGCGCCAGCGTTAGGGAAGGAGCTTGGAATCTTCGCGAGCCATTCCCTGTCGCTAAGACGGGACTTGCTTCTCGCCCCAGCCCGTTAGCATTTTGAGATCACTAGTGCCAAGACACACAAAACCATAATCACAAAGCAGCCGCCCTTCTCGGTTGAGTCGAACGGGGCCATCGCCAGGTTGCCAGGTAGCCGCCCGAGGTGATACTGCCTGGACATATACCAGCCAACCACGAACCCTGCCAGGATGAACGGAAGTAACACCCACCAACTGATCACTTGAGCCTCCTTACCGGCCTGGTCCTGATTGGGTAGCTCTCCGCCCCACCCGGAAGCGGCCCGAAAAGGCGCCGCGCCAGTTCAGAAAGCGTCTCGAGCCCCTGAAAGTCCGAGCGACGAATCACCCTGAGATTCGGTCGTTGCAGTTTAACCCCCTGTGCGTTGCCCTTCGTGTACTTGGCAACGGGGAAGCGCTTCAAGTCTGGGAGTGGCTTCCCGGGGGCGCCGCCAAACCACAGAAACGGCCCAAGCTCTAGCGTCTGTGAATCAAACACCAAAACGACCACGCACCCGCCTGGCTTTCGCGCCAGGCTCATGTTCACGGTGAAGCGACCGACTTTCGAGCCCCGGAAGGTCGCCTTGAGCTGAACGTAGCGGACGATCCCGTTTGCCTCAAGGACGAGATCGTAACCGCCATCGTCAACCTGCGGTTTGAGTATGTCCAAGCGCTTGATCCCGGACCGCCACATGTGCCGCATCAATTCACCCGCGAATAGGTGCTCCAGGAGCATCTCGCGGTATGAGGACACCAGACTGTGTTCGGTGGTTGGCATGCTCGCTCCCTCTTCTTGTGTAGCCGCCTTCCCTCACGGCGCGTACCGAATTGGGTTCCGTGATCCGTTTGGAAGGAGGTGCTCGACGGAACCGCCAACATACTGCTTTCGAATCCTGGACTCCGCAACAGTCCCCCGAAATTCCCAGCGACCTCGAACGCGCACATCCGCCCGGGAGCGGTGCCGGTATTGAGTGCTCCCGGCTGGGTGCCAGCCCGTGATGCGATACACCTCGCGGATGACCCCGTGGTAGACCGCCATGGCATACCTGACTGTCTCGCGCCTCTTGCCAATCGCCCATACGCCGCGGGTGACCTCGTAAAGCTGCCGAGCCGACATGCCAGGACGATAGAGTTGATTGATGCGGATGAGGATTGAGGGTTCGCGGAGTTTCACCTTCTTCGCGGCGTAGCGAACAGCGAGTTCCTCAAGCGGCACTCGGCCGAAATCCGCCGAGTGCTTTCCTCTGATCTGGTCCCTGAGTTGGCGACGGCCGAGTACGTCGATTACAGCCGCTTCGATGGCGTAGGCGGTGGCCTCGTCCGGCAATCCGTGAGCGAGAATGTCGATCCTGTGGTTCCTGAAACGGCGACGGTGAGCCAGGCCTCGCTGCCCCTTGCCCTTTCCGACATAGCGGATCTTGCCGTCGGAACGGCTCACATAGGCATAGACGTAGTTCTTCATCCTTTCAGCGACCTTATGAGGGATTCGTTTTGCCTGCGTCACAGAGTTCCTCTCCGGCTAGGCCGCTGGCCCGAATAATCTCCCACTGGCAGCGCAATTGAGGAGGCCGCAGCCAATTGGGACCACGGGGGCAAACGTGGCTGCACAATGGTGCGTTGGCTCGCGATCGCGTGTCATGGATCAAGGATAACCCCTGGTACGTGGTTGAGGAGGCTTCAAGCACAATCAATTATCCCGGCTTGCCTGCCTCCCGCTTGACGATGGAGCCCCGAGCGCTACAGTCAAAAGAGAGCTTTGGAGCATTGGGGGGCCTGACGATGCGCATCCACTCCCATTCGAGCCTGGGTTCGTTCGAGAGCTGCCCGAGGCAGTACTGGTACCAGTACATCGGCAAGCCCCCTGTCGAGAGGGTGGACACGATCGAGGCGTTCCTGGGGACCTGCGTGCACGAAACCCTCGAGACGCTCTATCGGCTCCGCCTCCGCGGCCGGGTGCTGTCGCAGGAGGAGGCTCTCGAAGCGTTTGAGTCCGCTTGGGCCAAGTTGCGGAAGAAGAAGGAAGAAGAGTAGAGGGCGGACAGACGGTTTCAACCGCGAGCCGGGAAAGAGAGAAGACGCCTGGATTCCCGCTTGCGCGGGAATGACGGCCCTCACCCCGCCCTCTCCCATGGGGAGAGGGAGTCAGAGTGGCGGTCGCGCGCTGTCTGAGGAGGAGGCTCTCGAAGCGTTTGAGTCCGCATGGGCCAAGGGGTGGTCGGAAACGATCCGGATCGTGTCCGAGGAGCTAACGGCCGGCGACTACAAGCGAGCCGGCTAGTAGCTCACCTATGCTCAGCGTCTTGCCGAGCCACATACAAGTTCTGCCGTCACGCCGACCGTTCGAGGACGAAGCGCGCGCGCTCGTTCCGCAGCATCGCGAACGGCGTCACGCACTTCACACCCAGGCCAAGGCAGGCATCCGGCACCTTGATCTTTTTCCTCGAGGTCGAGGCGATCTCGTGGGTCACGACGGTGTGGCCGTGTGCAAGCGCGTATGCAACGAGGAAGTAGTCCGCAACCTGGAGGAACGTGCTGACGGCTGCGGGCTCGTAGTGCTGGTTGG
>Ga0315284_10009250_pt1 | contig 14049 bp, 12 predicted proteins | sample YL17G09_16_MG_FD_203696 | JGI IMG/M metagenome (GOLD analysis project Ga0315284, IMG submission 203696) | Sediment microbial communities from Yellowstone Lake, YNP, Wyoming, USA - YL17G09_16 | ecosystem: Environmental > Aquatic > Freshwater > Lake > Sediment | place: USA: Wyoming | collected... | reverse complement strand
GCAACACTGATTCCTATCATAAAGACAAGGCTCTCCAGGCGCAACCCTATCCCGTAGGAGGCAACTGCAAAGGTTCCGAACAGGGCAATCACCTTGATCATCACGAGATCGGCCAGAGACCAGAGGGCAAGTCTCAGGGTGCCGGGAATGCCGATCTTGATCAACCTCCACATGAGATCAAGCTCGACCTTCGGCTTTTTCAGTGAGATTCGGACCCGCGATGCCTTGCGGGTGAGAAGGTAGAGCACGATAACCGCCCCGATACCCCGGGAAAAGATGTTGGCACAGGCTGCCCCGGTAACCTCTAAACGAGGGAACGGCCCCAGCCCAAAGATGAGGAGCGGATCTATCACCGCTGTGAGGACGCAGGTAAAGGCAAAGATCTTCATGGGAAGCACCGTGTTACCTACTCCCCGCAGAAGGGCATCACACACCAGAAGGAGAAACATAGTGATACTGCCCAGAAAGGTTATCCGCATATAGTTAAGTCCGGTGCGTACCACCGCAGGCTCAGCACCTACTAACTTCAGGAGGTCTCCGGCAAAATAACAGCCGATGAGGCCAATCAAGACAGAGGAAGCCATCCCTAAAAGGACAGACTGATTGGCTACCCGGTTGGTCATCTCTTTTTCCGCAGCCCCGTAGAACCGGGCAACCATGGCCGTTGAAGCTATGCAGATCCCTTCAGCAACGATCATGAGAGTCCATGACAACATCCTCGCCATGGAAACAGCAGCGATGGCCTGAGGGCTGAGCCTGCCCACGTAGAACATATCGATCAGGCCCAGAGCAGTCTCTGACAGCAGCCCCAGGATCATGGGGAGGGCCAGGAACCAGAGGTTCCTGCTGATACTCCCTTTAGTAAGATCCCGGACGAATCCTTTTTGTCGTTCTGTCGGTTGTTGACTTTCCGTAGTCATCAGACCCTCTTTAACCTAAATAGTTTTTAATCATACATGAACAGTTTGTGAATTGGGATTAATATTCACAGGAGCGGCTGCGCTCGAACTCCTGCAGGATCTCCTGTGTTGGCTCTTTGTCAAGAAGGCTGACAACGACGATCGCTACGAGCGACAGGATGAATCCCGGCACGATTTCATAGAGCCCGAACCAGCCAAACTGTTTCCAGATAAGCACTGTGATTCCGCCGACGATGATGCTCGCCAGTGCCCCATTGCGGGTCATCCGTTTCCAGTACAGAGACATGAGGATTGCCGGGCCGAAGGCGGCGCCGAATCCGGCCCAGGCATAGGCAACCAGGTCGAGGACGAGGTTATCAGGATTTAAGCCGAGCACGATGGCGATCACGGCGACGATGATGACGGACCAGCGGCTGACCCGGAGCAGCTCCCTTCCACCCGCATCCCTGCGGATCAGTGCCTTGTACAGGTCCTGTGACACGGCCGACGACGTGACGAGGAGCTGGGCTGAAGCCGTGCTCATGATGGCGGCGAGGATCGCTGACAGGATGATGCCGGCAAAGAACGAGACGAAGATCTCGTTTGTCATAACCATGAACACCGTCTCGGTGGCAGTACCTACCAGCGTCTGTTTCAGGAACACCCGACCAACCATCCCGACAGCGACGGCGGCAACAAGCGACAGGATGACCCAAACCATGGCGATGTGCCGTGCCTGCGGTATCTGCTTCGATGACCTGATTGCCATGAAGCGGACGATGATGTGCGGCTGTCCGAAATATCCGAGCCCCCACGCCATGAGCGAAATGATTGCTATAAGGGACAACGGCTTGCCGTCAACTCCGGTGAATGGGTTGAGGAGTTCATGATTGACGCCCTGCAGGGCTTTCACGGTCAGTACCGGCCCGCCGAGGAGAGCGATGGCGGAGATTGGCACGATGAGTATGGCAAAAAACATCATCACACCCTGGACGAAATCGGTCCAGCAGACAGCCATGAACCCGCCGAGAAGGGTATAGAAGATGATGACAGAGGCACCGATGAGCATCGCCCAGAAATACGGGATGCCGAACACGGTGTGAAACAGTTTCCCGCCGGCGACAAAGCCGGAGGACGTGTAGAGCAGGAAGAAAATCAGGATGAAGATCGCCGAGACAATCCTGAGCGCCTTCGAATGGTCATGGAAGCGGTTCTGCAGGTAGTCCGGGAGCGTTAACGAGTCGTTTGCCACCTCTGTGTACGTGCGCAGCCTGCCTGCAACCACCTTCCAGTTGATGTAGGTGCCAATGATGAGGCCGAGTGCGATCCAGCCTGCCTCTATTCCTGCGAAGTAGGCATAGCCGGGGAGGCCGAGCAGGAGCCAGCCGCTCATGTCAGCCGCCTCAGCGCTCATGGAGGTGACCCAGCTCCCGAGGGTGCGGCTGCCGAGGATATAGTCCGAGATGGACTTCATGCGCCGGCAGTAAAAGATACCGATCGCCATCATACCGGCAAAATAGAGAATGAACGCAGCACTGATACCGAGACTGTGTGATGTCATTTCTTATACGTTATAAAAAACTAAAGGGGCTGATGCAAGCAGAATCAGCATCATGCCTGTCTTTCAAGAGAGATTTCTGCAAAACAGGGTTACACGTTGCTCAACAACATTTTTAAAAAATAAATAAGTAATAGTTCTTGCTATTTGGAAATGGCTGTGGTAAAGTTTTACAACAGTAACAGTACACCGTTGTTGAGTTTTTAAATCCAGGAAACTGGACGCGTTTCGCTAACGTTAGTCATATAGCAAAGAACAGCAGCTGAACAACATTAATCGCAACCATGGTGTTTCGCTCAAACCGTGGTTGCGATTTTTGCATTTAAAGGCACTTCATACGGGATGTACACTAACAGGTTGCTTAAAAAGCAACCTTTACAGGGCTGATCAAAAATGTCTAGATGCAAGGCGCCCGAAATCCTGAGGAGTGAGGCGTACTTTGCCGTACGCTGCAACGACGAAGGACGAGGGGAACGAAGCAGATGGGCGTTTTTCGGCAGCCTACTAGTTGAATCCGCAAGGAGCGGATGACTAAACATTTCAGAAAGGATTGTATTCAATGGAAAACGGAAAAGTAAAATGGTTTAACGAATCAAAAGGGTTTGGTTTTATTGAACGGCCTGATGGTGAGGACGTATTTGTTCACTACTCAGGCATCACCGGTAACGGCCATAAAAGTCTTAGCGATGGCGATCAGGTTACCTTTCAGGTCCAGAAAGGCCCAAAAGGGCTTCAGGCTATAAACGTAAGTAAGATTTAGCCACCCAAACACAGCGGAAATCCCAATCTGCTGAGCGACAGATTGGGATTTATTTGTCTGACAATAAAAAGAAGTAAACCCATAACGCCACAGAAAAATTAACCGCACAGAACTTAGATAAGATTAGTTTTAAAAAAATTAAACTTCTGGGTATATGCGAAAGGAGAGATACATGAATTCAGAATCCCTGCAGCTCAGCACAGCAATGGTTGGGCTTTTAGGCAGGCACAACATAACTACTGCAACACCGGTGCAGCAAGAAATCATACCGGCGATATTTGAAGGGCAGGATGTTATAGCTCAGTCAGAAACCGGTTCCGGCAAAACCTTGAGCTTTGCGATTCCACTCATTGAGCGGATAAATCCCCGTGACGGTTTGAAAGCACTTGTGATTGTGCCGACCCGCGAGCTGGCCCAACAGATAGCAACTGAGTTTGTCAAATTTTCCCACAACAATCATCTGGGCATAACGCCGGTTTACGGCGGAGTACCCATCAGTGAACAGATCCGGAAGCTTAAACGCACCAATATTGTTATTGGAACCCCCGGGCGTCTGATCGATCTGCTGATGCGCGGCGCTTTATGTCTGGACACCATACAGTATCTGGTCATAGATGAAGCGGACAGAATGCTTGATATGGGTTTTATCGATGATATCGAAAAGATCATCCGGCATGCACCCCGCCAGCGACAAACGCTCCTGTTCAGCGCAACGATTGCAGAGGATATTGTCCGCCTGAGCCAGAAATACCTCCGCACCCCGAAGCGCCTGCAGTTAGCACCAAACGTAAAACCTGAATTTCTGCGCCAGGCCTACTACCAAACCAGCCCTGAGCAAAAGCTGCAGCTCTTGATCCTCCTCCTGAGAAGGGAAAAGAGTTTCGCGCTGGTGTTCTGTAACCGCAAAAACAAAACTGAAACAATTGCCAGACAGTTAAGCCATAAAGGCATCCAGGCCCGATGCCTGAATGGTGGAATGACACAGACACAGCGGGATCGCGTGACCGCCGATTTCCGCCATAAGGCATTCAACGTTCTTGTCGCGACCGATGTCGCTGCACGGGGTCTGCACATTGACGACATCACCCATGTATACAACTATGATATTCCGCGGGATATTGATTCATACACGCACAGGGTGGGACGCACTGCCCGCGCCGGTAATCGTGGCAAGGCAATCTCCCTGGTCGACCATGGCGAGGGTAAACGATTTTTCAAGCCGATCCTTGCTGCGTACCGGGGTATGATCGAAATGAAAACGGTGAATGACCGTGGGTATTCCGACCCTGGTGAAACATTAAAGGCAGTACAACAACCAAAGAAAAGATACGCATCTGTACAGCTCCCCGCTTACAGGGCTCTTGCGGGTAATGGTGCATTCGCCGGGGAAGAAAAATAAAAACTCGCTTCCCATTGCACTATCTGCTATATTGCCTCTGGTAAAAAAGGAAGGAGAATTGATTGAAAAAAGTACTTTTGACAACGGTGTGCGGGCCCTTCGGGGTAAATTCAGACGACTGTACTGAGCATGTAATGCCTGAGCTTTTCCACGCTCAGGTTACACGGTCTCAAGGAATTTTCAGCATCCGGTCAACGTATATATCATACGGGCTGGAATACATTGCCAAGAACATAAAAACCCCATCGACGGTACTCCAGTACCCAACCATGAGACAATTCATCCGTGAGGTAAAAAAAGGATATGACTACGTCGGGATCAGTTTTGTTATCGCTACGTTTGAAAAGGCTAAAAAGATGGTCCAGGCGGTAAGAGAATTTGCCCCCGATGCAAAAGTAATCCTGGGAGGATACGGAACCGTGCTTCCTGAATGCGAGGCATATGGTGACTATGTCTGCCGTGAAGAAGGCGTTGCTTTTATGCGGCGGCTTCTCGAAGAAGTCCACGATGATTCACCACCGCAGCATGTAGTTTATTCTACCTCGGGGAAAATTCTCGGGTTCCCGGCATTGAAAGGGGCGGTTATCCTGGCCGGCCTTGGCTGTCCGCACGGGTGTGAATTCTGTGCCACCTCGCATTTCCACGGGAGAAAGCACATTCCATTGCTCAGGACCGGTGAGGACATCTACCGGGAAATAAAACGGGTGCATAAGACCCTTGGTAATGCAAAGCTCCCCATCGGCATTATCGAGGAAGACTTCCTCCAGCAGAAGAAGCGAGCCCAGGAATATCTTGATTGTGTCATGATTGACCGGGAAGACCCTGTCCCCATTTCCTGTTTTGCAAGCGCACGCTCCATATCACAGTGGGATCCCGAGGACCTGGTCAGGATGGGAATCGAATCGCTCTGGATCGGAGTGGAATCAAGGGAGGCACCCTATGTTAAATTAAAAGGGCTTGATGTGAAAAAGATTTTTGATACCCTCCATTCACACGGTATCAATACCCTCGCCTCCCTTATCATCGGCCATGACTTTCATACTGAGGAAAAGGTGTGGGATGATTTTGAATATCTCATGTCCATGAAACCTACCCTGAGCCAGTTTCTTATCCTTGGCCCGACCTGCAATACCCCGCTGTTTGAAAGACTGCAGAGCGAGGGGCGGCTCCTCGACGTCCCCTATCGACACTATGACGGGTTTCACCTCATGTTCCGTCACCCCCACATCAGTAAGGAGAAGATGGAGCAGTTGATCCTTGATGTGTACGATGAGGAATACAAGCGGCTCGGCCCGTCAGCCGTACGGTTTGTGGAAACACAGTTGTCAGGGTATCTCAGGTTCAAGGATGCAACGGATGGACGGCTCAGGAAGCGGGCAGAACAATACCGGGAAAGCTGCCGTGAAGCACTGCCGCTGTTCCCTGTTGCTGCGCGTTATGCTCCGACACAAGAGGTGGCTGAAAAGATCAAAACAATTGAGCACGCCATAATCAGCCAGGCAGGCAGGGGCGGCATTCAGAATACCATAAAGGCCATGATTGTGCCTGCGCTGGCTTTTGCGTCAAAACTCAGGCTCAGATATGGCAGCTATCCGCAGCCCAAGCTCGCCCGCACTGAGTACCGGATGTCGCAGCATGCTCTGATACCTGTAGATTTGCGGGGAGAGGGCATCCTGAAGATAAAGCTGAGGCCTCAGGCCGCTGCCCATCACCCGCTGGTGATTGATCTCCACGGTGTTTTTGACCGGATAACAGCTCCCAAATTAATGAAAAGAATCGAAGGCTATTTGGCAAATAACCGGGGTACCCTTGCGATCAACTTCAGAGGACTGACCAGTATTAACCGGGAGGCACTTCTCAGGTTCCTTAAAAAGCTGAGAGTATATAGCGAAAGAATCAAACTGGTAAGCATTGACTATCTGAAGAGTGAATGGGGCGATATTGTGAATTATGCGAAGAGTTATTTTGAGGTAGTAGCCGATGAAGACGGTTTAGCCAGTTCGCTTACTTGAACTGCAGAGTTACCCGAACTGATCTGCAGTACAGATAACCGGTGAGAGAATAGAGCAAAAACTACCAGATCCAAACATCTTGCCACACCAACCACCCTTGGGATATACTCCCTCGTCAAAAAGCGATTTCTATTAAGGAAAAACATTTCGGCATGGGAATAGAGCTGCTCGAAGAGCGGTTTCAGCAGTATAAAAGGAAATATCCCCAGAACCTTCCTGAGCTGGCATTGCTTGGACGAGAAATATCAGGCCACCAGCAAAGCATAAGAAAGATTCTCAGGAATATACCTGTGTGCGCTGAGTGCAGCACTTCATGCTGCATCGGGATACCCTGTGACGGGTGGTTTACCTCTTTAGATTATTTTGCCTACCGGATGCTGTACGATTTCCCCGAAGCTCTCAAGGTATCATCCGGCGAATGGCGGAACTGCTCCTTTCTTACGCAGGCTGGCTGCTCACTTCCCGAGGACATGCGGCCTCTTCCCTGCGTAAAGGTTAATTGCGCTCACCTGAACCAGGTTCTCGAAGAGAGGGGGGAGCTTTCTGAATTCAAAAAATTATGCGAGGCGCTTGACGATATCCAGACCAGGCTGTGGGAACTCGTCGGTGCGCATGAAGAGTAAGATTTATTCCGGCTCACTTTCCCTGCACGTCAATATCGTATGACCGGTGTAAAGTCCTCCCAGGTTCACTGGCACGATCGAAACGGTAAACATCAGGATACGAAGGGCGATAGATTACCCCCCCTCTACGGTAAAAGCCTCCTGTAAGGTCATCTGCTGAACGCTTTCAATCTTTTTGAAGAGGTCGGGCCTCTCCTTTTGAATACGTTCTTTGTGCCGGAAGATGGCATCCCACAGTCTCTTGGGAATCTTATACTGGTTAACCGTCCCCTTAAACGGCTCCCCTTCTATGAGGCTGAAGAGGTAGTCAATCTCTTCATCTTCATAATAGGGGTTGATCGCATACCCCTGGGCGATGCGTTGAATGTCAGGATTCAAGAATTCAAAGGAGTGCTGCCACCAGTTGATATATTCCTCAATGCCGTTTTCGCCTTTGAGTTCCCTGATCATAGCACGACCAGCGTGATAACCGCACATCAAAGCCCCCTGGTTCTCAACCTCGGCAAAGGCAGCTGCATCGCCAATAGCAAGGACATTTTCCATAGCCGGTCTCTCGACAGGCATAAAAGCCTTTACAGATATACCCATCTTATAAACAATCTTTGCACCTTTAAACCACGAAGCGTAGTGGCTCTTCTCCATGAAATTTCTCAAATCCTCTTCAGGGTTTCCAGGTGCGGGCCTGATTGCACCCAGTTTCTGGAACTTCTCTCCATGGACCGTCGGTAGGAAATGAGGGGGGGCAAAAGGAGAGATAGACTTACCGTAAAACTGCGTCCAGCTATTAAGATACGGGTTATTAACACCTTCCATAATATACTGGACCACGTTAAACCTCCCCATGAACGTCCTTCCCTTATTCAACCCGATACTCTCCGTGATCCGGGAGTTGATGCCGTCTGCGGCAATAACCTTCCTGGCTTCCAACCACCTCTCCTGACCCTTGTCCAGCACAAGAACCCTTGCCCCTTCCTTGGTATTTTCTGCCTTGAGGGCAAGAGTGCCGGGGAATACCGTTACTCCTGATTTTTCAACCTCGTTCAAGAGATTCCGCAAGAGTATGCTCTTATCGAATACGGCGGCAATAGGATCATTGCTGCTGAAATTAATGCGCCGCCATGCGGTGAGAGGCACCTCCAGTGGTAGAGGGGATAAAGTCCACCGGTATATCTGACCTCAAATCCGTTCCGGAGGAAGGTGATTTTTCCTACCTCGACCTTGATATTCTCATTGAGGAAATCACCTTCCAGTCCATAGAACATCATACAGTCTGCCCTCGTCCACCTCGTGATATCACTTCTCCTCTCGATGAGGGCAACATTGAGATTCCCTGCAGCAGCAGTCCTGGCAGCCATGAGACCAGCAGGTCCACCTCCCACAATAATGAGGTCGTATTCCTTTGTTTGTCTCATACAAAAGCCCAGTTCATTATTTTACGGATTTACCATCACCGAGATTGCTTTTTCATCCCGTAACCGCACCTCAAAGGCTTCGTTTACCTTCTCCAGAGGAAAGGTATGGGTAATAAATTTCTTTACCTTAACGCCACCGGCTTTCATTGCTTTCAATGATCTCTTCATCTCTTGCAGCGTATGCGCTGCATTTCCCTGGACCCGTATCTCCTTTGCCATGAGGGTCATAAAGTTTACTGTATCTTTATTATCCCTCACCCCAACCCCGACAAAAACTCCCCCCTTCTTTAAAACCCTGATCCCCTGCTCCAAGGTGGGAGTATTTCCACCTGCTGTATCGACAGAGAAATCAACACCCACTCCCCCGGTCTCCTTTAAGATGTTCGATACGGGATCTCCCATGACCTTTGGATTGATATACCTCCCCTTAACAAGGGTCTCAGCCAGGGTGAGCCTTGACTCGTTGACATCTACCATGAAGATCTTTTTCATTCCCAGGTACTGTAAGAGCTGGATGAGAAGCAGCCCGAGGTTGCCTATCCCGAAAACTGCCCCAGTTATGCGGGGAGTAATTTTGATACCCGTATTGAGGAGGGCATAATAGACAACCGCTATGTGGTGGACCAGTGTCGCTTCGTCAAAAGAAACTTTAGGAGGAATCTTCAAGGCAACGTGCTCAGGCACCTTGATGCACTCAGCAAGACCTCCTGGTATGTGAAAGCCCAGTGCCTGGATGTGACGGCACCGATTTTCAAAACCTTCCCTGCAGAAACTGCACTTGCCGCAGCCCCAGAAGGGCTGGACCACAACCCGGTCACCGGGCTTCAAGGTCGATCCTTTCCCCACCTTCTCTACAACTCCTGCGACCTCATGGCCAGGAGTTTCACCTTTCTCGAAGAGTTTTATATCAATGGTATGCCTGTCATCGTAACGGTAGACGTCGGTCCCAGAAACCCCGCAGGACTTCACCCGGATGAGAACCTCTCCGCTCTTTACTTCAGGTTCAGGTATTTCCTCGATAATAAATTTTTCATGATAATCTTTCCACCGTGCAATCTTCATGGGCAACCTCTCACGGTACCAGGAGTACCTTTAATGTATCAGACTGACTGGCACGTTTAAATCCCTCTTCCCATTCCTTGAGCGGCAGGATATCAGAAATCAGTGATTTGCAATCGATCAGCCCGGACTCAAGGAGTTTTAATCCAATTGTCCACGTGAGAGGCGGCTCTGCCCTGCATCCAAGGAGGTCAACCCCCCTCATCATGATCTTTCGTGCCGTATCAATCTGTACCGGCTCATACCCGTTTCCGGTCAGAACTATACGTCCACCGGGTCTCACAATTTCCAATGCCTGCCTCACCGCCTCAGATGCCCCTGCAATCTCTATGACCAGGTCGAACCCCTCTCCTCTGGTAATCTCCAGGGACTTCTTGATCACATCCTCTTCTTCGCTGTTGATGCTGAAATCGGCTCCAAGTTGCGACGCAATCTCAAGTCTTCTCTTGTCACGTGCAAGTCCCGCGATCATGAGCGGTGCGGCACCGGCCTTTTTTGCAACCTGAAGGCACAGGAGCCCGATAGGCCCGGGCCCCAGGATCGCCACGCTCTCCCCGGCCCTCATCTTCCCCTTTATCTGGACTGCATGTACCGCGAGCCCCAGAGGCTGGCACAGTGCCGCCTCTTCAAGAGAAACGTTCTCTGGAATCTTTCTCACGATCTTTTCCGGCAGGGGAAGGTACTTTGCAAAGGCGCCGCTGTGCAGCATAAAGGCGCTTACCTTCCTGCACAGGGTTGGAAAACCGCTCACGCACATAATACATTTCCCGCAGTAGTCAATCGATACCTCAGCGACAATCCTGTCACCGACCTTAACTCCCGTTATTTTTTCCCCGACCTCTCTCACCACCCCTGAAAACTCATGCCCCATCCCCAACTTGTCAACCTTCAGCACCCCTTTTGGAAAGCCATGTTTCCAGAGGTAGAGCTCGGTACCGCAGATGCCGGCAAATTTCACTTCTGCGATGATGTCATAAGGGGCATAGGGATTTTGCCCAATCACGGGGTCAGGGCATTCCTCCAGGGTGAATCTTGAGTCAGCTAAATGTACTACTAACCTCTGCATGGTTCAACGGTCACCTGACCTTCTTAATAACATCCTCCAGCCCCAGTTCCTTCAGTTTCTCAGGTGTGGGGATGCCATTTTTATCCCACCCCCTGTGCTGGTAGTAATCATCAAGCATGGTCTCCCACTTCGCGGCGTCAATCATCTCTCCCTTGAACGGACCATTCGGAACAGGACCTGTTCCCCATTTGCCCGCAAGCACATCATCTTTCCTACTCAATCCCATCCTCACACCAAAGGCCCGTTCAATATTATAGACCCTTTCTGCAGCAGTCTCCATGGACTTCTCATCTGTCTCAATCCCGGTAGCAAGGGAAAAAAGGGTGTAAAGGGTCTTCAGAGGAACAACCTTGGCAATTGCCGGAACGAACCTGCAGACCTCGAGCATATCAATGATGGCTGACTCGTGCTGGTAGTAGATGGCTACTGCTCCCTTTTTATAAGAGTCACGCAAGATGGCTTCCTTCGTTCCAAACCTGGCCTCTGCTTCCTCAGGTGTCATCGCTACCCTCTCAGGGACAAGTGAAGCAGTTTCTACCCCCGGCATTCCCCGTACATGGTCTGCGCCTCTCGTGGAGGTAGCGAAGCAGAGGCACATCCCCTTGAGCATCCTGCATTCTATCCCGTTCAGGGTCATTCCCTTGGCATGACTCACGTACTTCTCTGCTTCTTTCCCGAATCTTTTTGATGCCTTGACGATCCCTTCAGCAAAAACATTCCCAATCCCTTCCCTGAAGGCAACCTTTCTTGTCATCTCCACCATGGCTTCATGGTTCCCCCAGGTCATCTCAATGCCGTCAAGGTCCTCCCTCGATACGATCCCGTTCTCATACCAGTCCATAACCGTAGCGAGTGCAGCTCCCATCTCCAGGTGATCTACCCCCAGCTGGTTACCCATGTTATTCAGTTTGAAGATAGAAGGAACATAGGAATTTCCGCATACCGGACCGTAAGGAGTCCATGCACCTTCCTCTGTCTTATTTCCCTTTTCACCTTTGTAGGGACCTTCCTTCACCTCAAATTTTTTCCAGCAGCGGATGGGACAGTTGTAGCAGCCGAAGTTTCCCTTATAGTACTTTTCATTCATTGCCTTGGGATCGAAGTTCTCAATTCCTTCAAATCCACCCACCTGTTTGAAGTTCTTCACTGCCAGGAGACCTATTTTTTCTGTAATCGCCGTACCGGCAGTTTGCCCTGCCTCTCTGAAGCGCTTGTATTCAGGCGCATTGGCCATGAGCTGGTATACTTCTTTAGCCAATCGATTGAAGCCTTTTGGATCAAAGAGTTTTACTTCGCCTGTACCTCTTACTGCAATGGCCTTCAGGTTTTTCGACCCCATCACTGCCCCAACCCCTGTCCTCGAGGCAGACCTCTCCTCGTGGACGATGTTGGCAAACTTGACGAGGTGCTCCCCGGCCTGACCGATAGAAGCTACCTGAACCTTCTTATCACCTATCTCTTTTTTCAGAGTCTCTTCTGTCGCTCTGATATCTTTCCCCCACAGAGAGCGGGCAGATTTTATCTTAACTTTGTCATCATCAATCCACAGATAGACAGGTTTGTCCGCCTTGCCGGTAATAACGATGTGGTCAATCCCTGCCTTTTTAAGAGCAGGGCCAAAGTGCCCACCGGCATTGGCATCCCCGTGAATACCGGTGAGAGGAGACCTGGTTGTTACCGTAAACCTTACAACCGAAGGGGCCTTGGTGCCTGAGTACGGGCCTGTTCCGAATATCAACCTGTTTTCAGGTGATAAGGGATCTACTTCAGGTCCTACCTCATCAAAGAGGAGCCGTGAGTTTATCCCCCTGCCTCCAATGTACTTAACCCTTAAATGTTCTTCCAAAGGTTCTTTCTCAATCTTTCCGCTGCTCAGGTCAACCCTTAAGATGGTACCTCTTTCCCTCTCCATATTCAGTTCCCTCCTCTTCTCTAAATCTTTATGCGGCCGTCAGATACAATTTCTCAGTTTTCCAGCAGCCAGTTTTCAATAATCCGGGCGTAAACCTCCCAATTCCTTTCCTTCATGAAGCAGTGACCCATGGGTTCAAATACCTTGATCTCCCGTGCATGGTAATACTCTGCAAGCCACTGGTTGGTTGGAGCACCTGAACTGAAGCCTTTCTCCTTCCCCATCACGTAGACTGGACACCTGACCTTCTGAGGGTCAACCGCTGTAAGCCCTGATTCCATGGCAGCCTGCCTGGATTCCCAGCCATCTTTTTCAACATACTCACTTAACACCGGTTCATCAACCAGACCCTCTTCGAAGTTGAATCCCCGTATCTTGTTTATATCCCTGGTCACTCTCACCAGGTCTCCCTTTTCCTCGGCTACGCCCTTTTGTGCCATGTTTCTCAGAACGGCTGATCTGTCGAGTCTCTCCGTTAATGCCTTGCAGGTTCCGCTTTCTATGAGAAAAAGTTTTGCCGGGTTTCTTCGCTCAGCATATTTCTGCACCACAATACCACCGAGGCTGTGGCCGAAGAGATAAGGTTCCCTGCCCAGGTAATTCACCACTGCCTCAACGTCGTCCACATAGTCCATGAAGCGGCATGCCCCCAGATTCTCGAGCGGATCACTCAGATAGTGCCCCCGGTAATTCATGGCATAGGTGTCCCACCCTCTGCTTGAAAAGTATTCGCAGAAATTGGACCAGATCCAGCTCCCTCCCCCTGTGCCATGGCAGAAGAGGATAGAGATGGGATCTTTCCTCTCACTCGGAAGGTAATGCTCTACCGCCAGGCTGCCTACCTTTATGATCTCTTTCTTTATCTCATACTTCTCTGCCATTGTATTCTTCCGTAACGTGTCACCTTATCCTTTCACCAGTCCTATTCCTGCCTCATATGCCTTATGAAGTTCTTCTGGGTATCTTGCAATCATACCCTTCCTCTCATCATCCAAACCATGAAGGATCCCCTCAAAGCCACAGGCTGATAACGCTTCTACTGTTTCGATCTTGTGAAACTTAAGGCAGAGCATGACGTTCTCAATGATATCATCGTAAGAGTCGATCGAGGGGTAGCCCCAGGTACCAATGACCATACCCCTCTTCCATGTCTCAAGTTTTCCTTGGTGTCTATACCGGGCAAAACAGTCCCACCGGTCTAAGAATGTAGAGAGCTGAGCACACTCTCTCCCTGTGTAAACAGGAAAACCAACAATGATAGCATCTGATTCAATGATCTTCTGGTAGATATCAGTCATGTTATCTTTGACAGCGCACATCGGTTCGAAGTCAGGGTCTTTGCACCTCCT
>Ga0315284_10009248_pt1 | contig 14051 bp, 18 predicted proteins | sample YL17G09_16_MG_FD_203696 | JGI IMG/M metagenome (GOLD analysis project Ga0315284, IMG submission 203696) | Sediment microbial communities from Yellowstone Lake, YNP, Wyoming, USA - YL17G09_16 | ecosystem: Environmental > Aquatic > Freshwater > Lake > Sediment | place: USA: Wyoming | collected... | reverse complement strand
TCCAAGAATACCCTTTTCAGATTTCGTTCCAAACATTTCTTGAACCTGAACTAGATTTTCTCCCGTACTTCCTGCTTTTAGTTTTTTAATAATAGCCAATAAACGTTCAAAATTATCTCCACTAGTTCTCGCAAATTCTTTGTCCCCGAGAAAAGAAGCTACAGCATTTCTATTCTTAGTCATGTCATAAAGAGCTCTTGCTAATTGAGTTCCAGAGGTACTGCTACGTTGCATAGCGTTGTGAAGAGTCGTAACGAGCAGAATAGATTGCTCCATCGACAGTCCCCACTGTTTAGCCACGCCACCAAATGTTGACATGCCGTTAATATACTCATCAAGAGTGCCTGCATTTCTTTTCCATAAAATAGCGAAGGTCCCAGCGATAGACTGCATTTTCTCTAAAGGAGTACTCAAACCGGTCATTGTATCGCCAAATACGTTATAGAGGTCAATGAGAAGTCTCGCCGTCTTAGCACTATCAGCAAACGTACCAACTGATAGTTTCATAGCAACTTCTGTTCCGGCTATAGATGTAGCTGCATTTTGACCAGTCTCTGCTATCTTAGCATAAGCATCTGAAACCTCATTAACGCTTCGTCCTGTTTCTCTGATAAGCTTAGTTAAAGACTCGCTCATCATACCTTTTGTTTTTTCACTGAAATCAGATGTCAATGCTCCCATCTTAGCCATCGCAGCGTCAAATTCAATAATACGCTTCATTCCATCGCCAAGAATATTGAGAAAGCCCATAAAGACAGTTCTCAGGGCCAGCCATACTGGAATAGTAACCATGGCTCTAGAAGCAAGTTTTCCTACATCAATTTCGGCTTGCTTCGCAGACGCTCCCATGGCTCTAAAAGAAGCTCCGGCCTGAGTCGTCACACCTTTTAATTGGTTGATGGCCTGTTGTACCTGAGCAGCCTGACTTCCGTCAAACCTGATTCTTATCAGATACTCCATCGTTGCTTGATTTCCTGCCATAATAGTTACCCTTTCGGTCTTCTTCTAAATACAAATTCTGACTGACCGATAGTCTGTTTTTCTTTCTCCCCTATCTTTGATAACTGACTGCCGGGGGAAGGCTTTTTCTTTTTATATTCTTTGCTCTTATAAAATAAATACGCGTCTTCAAAAATAGAATTATCTAAAACTTTTTCGCTCACTTCTCCTAAAAAAATATCTGTAGTTAAACTACTATACATTCCAAGATAAGATAAAAGAAGTCTCTGTAAGAACGAAAGATTGGTATCATTAGAGAATAAACGAAATCCAAGTTCTTTAGCATTGAACATTGTCTGATATTTTTCGGTCTTTGCTAAATCTCTAACAATCTGCTCTAATTCGCCTTCTTCAAAGTTTAATATCATTTCTCACCATGAAAGAAGAGTAAAATACAATAATATTCATTAGGTCGTTTGAAATAGATTTAAAGTCATCAAAAGTATTAAATGCTCTAATAAACGTTTCTCCTTCTTTTTTCATAGTGCAAAGAAAAGCTAAATATGTATACACATGAACCATAACTTGACTTTCTACTGAAAGCTCTAAATACATAATCTTCTGCAAATTAAGATTACGAACTTCAGTATTTAAAGTTTCGATTTCTTTTTTGTAGACATCTAACTCCTCTTGCTTGTCTTCTTTTAATGCCTGACCTAATTTGAGCATTAAATCGTCCTTACGTTTTTCCAGAGCCGCTACATCTTTATCAATCTGAGCAATATCAATACCGCGTTTAGCATATAATTTAACGAGGTCTGCTTCCATCATAAATTGAGAATCGTTCATCATCTCAGTAAATTTCTTAGCTCGTTCGCGATTTGCTTCAATTCTTTGGTCATAAGAGGGAGGACTCACTTTATATGTAACTCCGTCATGTACGAATTCAACAGCGTTATTATGAATAAGTTTATCCACCATTTCTGTTTTTTCAATCTTTGTAATATCTTCTAAAACCTGTTTTAGCTTATCTTCATTAATTGGTTGTTCGTCCATTTCTTACTCCTTTAAGAAAAAAGGAGAAGACAGTCAGTCCTTGTTAGGCTGGCCATCTTCTCCCGGTTTGGAAAATCTAAATTGGGTTATATTTAACCCTCGATTATGCGCGTAGACTAAATCTCGGAGTTGCCGAATTTCCTCATAAATGAGTTCTTTGGCTTCTGCCTTGATTGCGTCTTTATTTTCGAGAATTTCAAATCTCTTCAATAGCTTACCAACCAAAGATTTACCCGTATAATCAAGCAACTCTTTGAGATAATCGGAGTCAATTCGCAGTATCTCCTTACTCACATTATCCTCCTTACCGGTGGGAGAGGGTCTTTATAGACCCCCTCATATTACTTACAGTGCTGCTTCGTTACTTGTAACAAAGCCAACTTCGCCCTCAAGCGTAGCTCCACGAGTGACATAATCAGCCGTAGGTGTGCCTGCTTCTGTGGCAGTTGGTGCCAAATCCAGAAGCTTGTACCCGAGTTTAAACGTTCTCTTTGAAGCATCAGTATAAACTTTAACAATAAGTGAAAGATTATCCTGAAACTGACGCACGTCGAGTTTACCCCAACTTGCTCCAGCTTTTCCACGAAGAACTTCTTCAATCGTAAAAGCTTCAAGAATACGACCCAATGTGACTCGCGTCGTGATGTTCCTGATGCCGTATGAAACAGTATTAAGATTGCCGATTTCTTTAATATCTTCGCGGTCAAACGTCACTTCTATACCTGCACTTTGCAGACGATAGAGATAATTTGAGCTCGCAAGATAGATACTGCAAGAATCAGCTGTAATACCAGCTAAGTCTGCATCGTTGTTCGTAAAAACAGTACCAGTATATGTACCTGCTGAGAACCACACACGAATAACGTCTCCTGTTGCAGACGCACCGTTAATTGTGAGAACACCAGTACCAGAAACATAACTATAATCCGTTGAATTCAAAACAGTAGCTCCAGTAGTTACGTTGTGTTTAACAACTTTGAAAAAATATACCGAAGTACCACTAGTAGAATTATCAGGGTCAGCAACGGGTGACGGAGTGTTAACTGTTACTGTACAATTATTTCCGCCCGATGCGATAACATAACGCTGACAAATAAGATATTTGTTTGCGTTCTGCAGCATGATTTCGTCTTCACCAACAAACGAGAAACTTCTTTCAATAAAACCATCGGGACTGCCAGCATTAATACTGAGACTTGCGGTACGAAGTTTAGGATAATATATCGTTCCTAAAAACGTTCCGTTATCATCAGTTTTATAACCAGCAATATCGAACGTTGCCGTCTTGAAGTCAGTCCAACTCACCTGTGTAACAGAGTTACCTTTTCCGGTAAGCTGTCTCCAGAATTCCATTGAACCATATTCAAGCTGGCGAAGAGTGAGATTAATCGATGGGATGCGTTGGCGCCAGTCAACAATACCGTCCCTGCCGATTTCCTTCACCTTCTCACGATTAATCGTTGTAGAGGCCGTTAATTCTTGGGCGCGGTCAATTTCCGCTTCCACGAGGTCTCCACTATTTGAAAAAACTTTTGGTCTATAATAACTAGAATGTATCATCTATTTACTCCTCCTTTGAGTATTCTAAACACCCTCTCCAATAGGGTTTTTATCTTAGCGACTACGCGCTGTGAAATCATTGAGTATGAACAGTATAATTACCCTGTTTAAACTTTAAATTCTGGTGAACTTTCCAGACAGTATCTAACCACATTTTGGTCTTTTCTATGTAATTCATAGCGGGAAGTCTTCCTTTAACGCCAGATGGAAGAGCCATAACTGTAGAGCCCGTTCCATTCTTGTCATAACGAAAAGTAAAATCTCCTTCTCCTACTGCACCCATCCAACCAGGAACTAAGTGATACTTTCCACCGAAACGAGGAATACCGCCAAAATTGGCCAACTTCCAGTACGGAACCATTTTAGAAGTATTTCCTACTCCCCAATCACCATCACTTATTTTCTCGGCTGTTATTGAGTTTTCTAACTGATTTTCTGCGCCTTTTTTATTAGTCGGCTTTTTTTTGTTAGCATCAATAACATCCTTCATGTGAGAAGCAGTTTCTTTAGCTAAAGCTTCTACTCCGTCTTGAATAGTCGTAAACTTCATCTGTACGTCTTTAAGAAATTTATCAGGTAATGTGCTATTCGGATTTACATAGGCATCAATCGTTAAAAGTGCCATTATGACGATTTCCTTACTAGAAAAGATATTGTGTGTCTAAACTTGTCTTTCTCATCTGCAGCTTCACCAAAGTCCACCTTTCCATCAGTGTTCCAGTCGGTTACCCAGTCTCTGCCATTGACAGTTCTTTCTAAAACTGAGTTATCTCCAGACTGGTGTGAGTGGTCATAGTGAACCCATCCATCTTTCAGCTTGTCTTTCATGTAGTCTGCTAAATCTAATCGTTGAGCATCGCTTTTAGAAAAAATGTCTATTATGAGAAGATACCTGTTCTCAATTGTTGTAGACCCTATTTCTAATCGCGTGGTAGAGGTTTCAGCAAGTCTAACACATACTATCGGGAGTGGTACTGAGCTTGCGTAAACCTCTTTAAATGTTTTACAAACAGTGACTCCTGTCCAATCTGATGCTAGAGATGTCTCCAGAAAATAGATTGTCGATAACTCTATGTTGCGCGATGTTCTAAAGTAGGAGCCACTCATTTTTTTCCTTTAATCACATACCAGCATGATGGCCGTTATATTAGTTGCTGTAGCCTGATTAAACGCTGTAGAATCAATATCTACTGGATAAGACCTCGTCACAGCATCAGAACCTCTCGCTGAAAACAGAGTTGTACCTGCTGAATTCTGAATTACAGTCACCCACGATACTGCACTAGGGTCAACAATAATATTTCGTACTTTATGTTGCTCGCTACAATTTTTACCACTTGCTAAATAAACTGTCATAATTTCTCCTTAATTAAGGCGAGAAATAACAACCCTGATTTGGTCGAAAGGTCGTTTGCTAATTAAAGCGTTATTCCCTGTGCCTTCTTTATAGACTTGGTATAAGTCTGAATCTATCTCAATTCTTGCTGCGTTTTTAAAATACGACATGTATTTCTTGTCGCAGATTACCTCTTTAGCTCCAATGTTAGCTAATCCGTATTGTTTCCAAACAAGAGCCTCTGGAGTAATCTCTCTTACATACGCCTTTATAGTAATAGGATTAAGTTTTGTGTCGATGTAGTTCTTTTCATACGGGTCAAAGTCATCTCCGGCTGTCTTAGAGCTGAAATAGAACTTTATTTTAGTAGAAAGTCCCGTTTTCTGCAGAACATACTCAAGCTCGTTTTTTATAATTTTCTTAGGATTACGCATATTGGAGGAGGAGCCTCTCACTCCTCCCTAATTTGTTACGGATACTTCAACAGAATGTACTCATCAGCTTTTCCACAGATGCCATCATAGTAGGAAGTATAGGAAACATCTTTCTCTACCTTCCACAACTTTGGAGGCTCAGGAGGCGTTACCGACTCTTTCTTGAAGAACTGACAACTCGCGAGAAAGACGCTCGAGAGTAACAATATCGCGAGCCAATACTTTCCCTTTTTTAGTCTGAAGTTCATGCATTTCCTCCTTGATGGACTTTATTCTATTCAACATAGATTCCTTTCGTCCTGGAATCCAGTCAAATATTTTGCCGATAATAGTGCCCCATCCTGCCATAAGCTATGCTCCAGTCTTAGGAATAGTAATTCCTGTGACCATCGCTATGACAGTAGCAACCAAACCAGATGCCGTAACTAAAATCACGGCATACGCTGGAAATACAACAGCAGCGGTAGCCAAGCCACCAACCACGCAACCACCAGCAATAGCGATTATAATATTTTTCTTACTCATGTTTTCCTCCTTTGGATTTTTTACTAACTGGCCTCATATCATCTCCTATAGGTGGATGATTTAAGGCTATTCTTCCCATTAACTTAACAGCTGGGAGAGCCCAGTGTCCTTTACGCAAAACAGGTATCATCTTGGTAAGAATACTACAAAGCCCGACAATGGCGGAGGTAAGAGCTATAATAGCTGCTGTTAGTTCTCCAACACATTTAACAATTTGTTCTATGTTTTCCATTGGTCTCCTACGAATTAATCAGAGTATCGGGGTCAAACGGGTTAACCAAGTCAAAGACACCGTGAGTATTTCTTTTTGCGATAGCTACCATCTTTGCGATTTTCTCGTTAAGTGGAAGGTCTTTCGGAACCGTTATAGTTAAATCAGGCAATCTATAGGATTTATTATCTGGTTCCATTAGAGTCGCCGTAACTAGAGCTATAAGGTTCTTTTCCTTAATACAGGGGTCTGGAAAAATATTTGTACCAGCCACATCAAAATCAGCAAAGTTATTCACTGAAAGATGTACTAAGGCCGCTTCAACGTAGTTCTGTACTTCGGTAGAACTATAGTTAGAGTAATAAGTATATTGAATTTCTATGGTATCACCGGACACCAAAGATTTTGTAATTGTAAGCTTATTCGAGCTAGAATCGAACGAATACTGACCAGAGGTTAGCGCAACATCATTATGAAGAACTTCTGTAACTGCTATAACATTAGCTTCAGTTAGAGTAAAGACAGCTGAGTTTTCATACGTAAAAATATCTCCCGGCACCATTGTGCGCGTAGTATCGCCAAGCAGATACCGAACTAAAGTTTCTATTTGTGAAAGGGGTACTGACATTTAATCTTCGTCCTCTTCGTCTCTCTCATATTTAAAGCTTACTTCTTCCCGTGGTTTGAATTTCTTTACTAGAAGAATTTGCAAACCTCTTCCTCCTAAGAATCTAAAACCTTTATTTCTTAAAACAGGAAGAGTAGAATTATCTTTTCTAATTTTTATATAAACATCACTTTTAATATTCCACAGAAGTATTGTTAGAAGATTACGTGCTACATTAAGGTCACGATACTTCATTTTTAAATAAAAACGTTCCTTACCGCCGCCAACGCTTTTCCAGACCATTATAAGACCATTAATATCGCCGAGTTTATCATAATGAAGATAGATATGACGACATTGTTTAAGAAAACGTTTAAGCGTCTTCTCGTCTTGTGCATATAACCGAGAGTTGTTTTCGGTAAAATAAAAATCGAAATCAAACTCAGAAGTTACATATTCTAAAAGAGCGGTTAGATGAGTCTTTTTATTTAAATGAAATTCTTCTAACACATGATGTCCTAAGCTAGGAGAGGTGGAGGTATTACCTCTCTCCACCTCATTTATTTAAACTAAACAGTTCTAGTGAACTTACTAATCGCATACGTGTTATGCGTAGCCAATGCTACCTGCTCATAACCGGTCATGCCCACCGCCAAGTAACGAGTCGTTGAGACCGTCACAGGGTTAGGAGACACAAACACCAAACGCTCGGCAGTATCACCGGATTCGGTGATGACTCCGCCAAGGCGTTCAATCTCATTCATCTGTTTCCGGACGAACAAGAGCGGTTTGCCAACTTCGGTTGTGACACCAGCAAGATAGCAAACGGTAGAGGCAAGAATAGCAGTAGCACCACCGCCGTCACGCGACAGTGGCTGATTAATCCTAATAACCTTAATCCCTAACTCATTGAAAGCATCAATAGTAGAATGATACTTATTGTCCTTCCAATCCCAGAGCTTAATATCCTTGTCAATCTGTGTACCAGCGACAAGAACATAATTCTCAGAGTAATCAATAACTTGGTCAATCATATCGATAACGTGCTGATAGTTGAAACTTGTTTCACCCGAACGAAGGTCGTTGAGGTTCCCACGAGCAATAGCAGCCGCATCAAGCAACGCCAGAATACGGTAATTCTCTTCCATATTCAGCGCACGATTAATAGTGGCCTTCTTTCTCGCAAGAGTCCGCTCTTTAGCATTAGCTAAGTCAGTCAACTTAACATAATATTCAGGAGAGGCGAGGTCAACGAACGAAAGCAACGCGGGAGAATCAGGGCTAACAGCCACCTGAGTCAAACCGGATGCTACAGTCGTATAGATGTAATCAGTTTCAGCAAGCACATCGAAATCGTAAACATACTCATTCGGGGCTGCTGTGTCAATTTCGCACAGAGCATCCACGAGCTGAGGGTACGGACGACGAGGGTCTTTAGGTTCCCCGATAATCCGCGCCAATTCTAAAGCGTCATGCTTATACATAATCATTATTCTCTCTTCTTATAATATTTTTTATCTTCCCGTAAAGAGAAGCCTCTGTTTTCAAAACTATTTCGTCGGATTTCCGAGTGTCGGAAACGCGATTTTACCAATTTTCTCGCGAGCTGCGGCTTCAGGAGATTTCTCACCTTTGTTGTTTGAGCCCTTAGTAAGATTCGGCTTTACTTCGCCCTTTTTAAGAGCTTTCAGTTCAGCGTTCTCTTTCTTAAGTTTAGCGAGTTCGAATTTTGTATCATCCATAACATCAGCGTCAGCCAGTTCCTTAGCAAACTCACCGAGACCTTCACGTCTCTCCTTGAGTTTAGCTTCAGTTGCGGCTTTCTCAGCCTCTTCTTTAGCCTTGCGGAAAGATGCCAACTCTGCTTCCAGAGCCGTAACCTTTTCCTTAAGTTCGTCCTCACTGCCGTTTTTCAGACATTTTTCGTCAACGAGACTTCCACAAGTAGGACATTTTTTCTTAGCTGCTTCCTCGGCGGCCTTCTTAGCATCTTCAGCCTGTTTGGCCTCTTCTGCTTTCTTGACTTCCTCGGCTTTAGCTGCCTCTTCTTTGGCCTTAATGCCAGCGACTTCCTTAACAATGTCTTTAACATCGTCTTCAGAAATAGAAGCGGTAAGAAGAGAAGTCGGATTACCCGAGCTAGGTCCTTTGTCATTATTAAGTGACGTTGGGCTAGCCTGAGCCTTCGTAGCTTTAAGTTCACATAAAGTAAACGCCTTTTCAAGCTCTTCTTTGGATAATTCGCGACCCGCAATCTCCATAGCAAACATCTGAACGAGTTCGTCAGCCGAACCCTTCTTGTACTTATCAAGTAATTCTTTCATATTCAACTCTTTCGCTCTCTTTAGTATTTTCCGTCTCACGTTATCTATTGAAACACCCAGTTTTTGCAGCGTTTGCTGTGGCTTTTCTTGGGCCAGTCTTGCCAACGCGTTTCTTACGTGGGCTGGGTCGTGAATTGGAAACATTCTTATTTTTCTTGGTTCGCCATTTATCTTGTTTTTCGTAGTGATGATGACGGCAAACATCTCATCATCAATATTTTTTCTTTCTTTATATGTTAACTTTTTTCCGTCTTCTGTACTCTCTTCGAGTTCATTAGACATAACAGTTTCAAGTTGCTCATCAGATTCTTCATAGTTATTAATAAAAGAAACAACGTCTTCTAACATCGCTAAATTAGCTACTGTTCTTACTTCTTTAAGCTGTCGTGGTTTTCCTTTTTTAAGAACATCTAAACGAGGAGTGAACGTCATTTCCATTTTAGAACCACATTGAATACACTTGACTTTTGCCGTATCGCCTTCGTAGTCCATAGACAAAACATCGAGAAATCCTTTTTCATGACAAACCGGACAATCTGCCTCTGCACAAAGTCGAGCGATGTTCTGAGCATCTGACAAATACATTCTAGCAACTTCTGGAATATCTTCTGTCTTCTCTTCTCCGTGAATAAAGTTTTTAGGAGCCGTCATTACTTTAGCAAACTCTAGAACTCTGGTCTTTGCCATTTCTAGTACTTCGCTGCCGGGAAATGCTGGAGATTCTTTAAGTAGAAGAGCTCCACCCGCAAACTCAATGTCTGTGAGATTATAGCCTTCTGTAGGATTGGGCTCGCGATTTCCCCAAGCTTCAAAAGAAATAGCTAGCGTGTCCTTCTGCATTAATTCCTTAATAGTATCATAGTCATCAGCAAAGTTGCTCTTAAAAAAAGCACCGTAGGCGATAATAGACGACTCTTCAATTTTTGCATCAAGCCAAAAGCCAACTACGCGTTTACGCAGATGGTCAAAGTCAATGGCTTTTCCTACAAGAGTACTAAGTGATTTATCAACTTCTTCTCTTGGAAGAGTACAACCGTTCTTATTCATTCTGTCTACAAAAGCATAGACGCATTTAAAAACAGACAAGTCGTGAGATGGAAAGTGGATTCCACGCTTTTTTCCAACTGCTTTTAATTCATCTTCGCTTCCCTCGAAAAATTCAAATCTCGAGTTGTATGTCATGTCTTCCAAAAAAAGTTCAATTCTGTTTTTCATTGATTTGCTCCCAACGTTAGTTCCTTTAATCCAAGTCTATCTTTTATTTCATTAGTAATTTTAAATTTATTACTTTTACTTCTATAGGTTATCTCTCTAAAATGATTTATTCTGAATCTTACTGTAGTTTCAAGATAATAATATCCAGAAGGAATAGATTCAGGAATATGAACACTTCTGTCAATAGTATCGTAACGACCAATTGGAAAATTTCCTGTTCTAGATGGAAGCTGAAATACAATGCCATCAACAAAAGCTTCGGAAATTTCAGCTACTATCGGATAATATTTTGTAACGTGAATATATTGAGTGAGTTGTTCCCCAGCTAGATATTCGCTTTCAACAGTTGAAAGATTGTTACTGTCTGCTTTAATAACCTCTATTGGATAAAACATCAAATATGAAAAATAAATCATCATAAAAAAGGCCATCGCCAAAGTTAATAAGACGAATCTGTTTATAACCTTCGTTACAAAAAAATTATTGTCCATGTTTAATCACCAAAGATATTACTGCTATTACAACGGCCGTAAGAATTAATCCTGTCATTCCGTATACTATCTTTTTAATAGGGTCAAAATCACTCTTCAAAACATATTGTTCAGAAATTAATTTTTTAAGGTCATCTACTCCATTTTTAATATAAGAAACATCTTTTCCCATTAAAGCCAAAGATAAGGATGTTTGTTTGATTTCACCTTCTATGTCTTTTATTCGAGTTTCTTGAGGGCAGTCGTCTCTATGATGTCTAGTGTCATCCATACTAACGTTTCCCTATGTTCTTGTAATTCTTTTTTTCTGGTCCCTGTTTGTCTGCAGGAACGTTAGTGCTATCTGGAGATACGTTAATAGAATCTAAGAAATCGGAAGGCTGTCCTTCAACGTTTTGTACTACAGGAGGATACATAGTCTCCATATCATTAACTTCTTCTGCCTTACGTCTCTGTCTCTCAATATCGTAATCAACTTCTCCAAGAACTTCAGATGCCGTTCTTTTAGAAATAAGACCACGGTCATATAGACTGCGAAGAATCTGTCTGGCTGGGTCATCAAGAAAACTAGCGATAGGTGTTGAAGAAATATCAATTTCCTCATTCATCCACTTCTTATGAGACGTATCATTACGAGCGATAATTTCTTTAATAACATCTACAAGTAGTGCTTTAAAATCTTTTATACCCTGTCTAATTTCTCCTTGAAGAGGTTTGGGATTAAGAACGGCTTCGCGTCTAGTTGACGATACTCCCTGAACAATATCAACTAATCCTAATCCAGCTAAAATTTTCTTTTCGATAGGAGCGAATATTCCTTCGTTTAGAATTTTAGAATAGTCTGGAATCATGTGTTCTAGAGTCGTATCAAACTGAGTAGCGTATGTCGGTGCGCCATCTTCAGACTTCTTACGTTCTACAACAGCTTTTAGGTCATCTGTGACTTTAGCAAGGTCATCTGCGCTATATGTAACGTTACCATCTAAAGCTAAACGCTCAGACCCCTTTTTAATAAGCAGTAAATATTCTAAAGCTCTTCCAACGATGAACTCGCCCTTATCGCTTAGAAGCTCCATAAGCTTCATGTTTTTCCAGACGCCTTTTCTGATAAGCCACGGGACCGGTTCATAGGTACCCCAACTCTCAAAAGGTTTCTGAACGAAAATAACCTCATTCTTGCTCTGAGGAAGCGGTAAGTTGTCTTCGGGATTAGAGCTGACGCGTAAGGCATATTTCTCTTCCCCAAGAATCACAGCATCGGCGTTCTCAGGACCACGACAATCTATATCCTCACCATCAACAAAAAACATGGTCATAGGAAGTTCGAGACCACTTTTCTTGTCTTTTTCCCAGAAGGTTCTCAATAGAAGATGAGAAGAACCTTTCCAGCGTTCACGAAAATATTCTTTAGCAAGAGCCTCTAAACCAGTAGGAATCTTGCCTCGATAGCTCTCATTAATATTCTTTAGCCACAGATTAAGTTGTGTTTCTAAATTTTCATTAGAGCAATCGACTTGATAATTAACCCACGCGCACTCAATGGCAAAATCGAGAACGGTATTAACTATTCCCGAAATATCTTCTCGTAAAGTATTCTTTACAACCAAGACCTTGTCGCGATAGGTATTCGGAGTAAATATTGTTTTGGCTTGAAAGAACGAAAGTAAATCGTTAACATACTGAAGTAACGGATTCATACCTAAAATTTTTGCCATAGTTATTGTCCATGAAACGCAATTAGCGTTTCTATTGTTTTATATTTTTAAAAGCTTTTTCCCAGACTATTAGAGTATCATAACCATATTTTTTATATGTAATCAGTCTTCTTTTATCTCTTTTTTTATACGTCTTTACATTCTAGGTTTCTTTTATGCATCAAACTCCGCTTTTGAAATACGATGTTTTTTTAATTGCCTTATTCAAATTGAACTCGTTGTACCACTGTGCAATTGCGAACACTTGAAATGCTTGAAACAAGTGGTTCTGTGAAGCTACACATTCGTAAACTGTACGAACGCCTGATTGCATAGCAACAACGCTATTAAATTGAATATCGAATTTGTAATCGAGAGGGATGTCAAAGCGTCCACCGTAAAAGAGGTCTTTAAGTCTTTTAATAGACCAGTCTGAGGTGTATTCTTCTTTGAACTCTGGTTTCCCGTTTTTAAAGATGACTCTACCGTGGTCATCCTTATCAAAGTCGATAGCTATCTTTTCATTGAAGCTAACCCATACTAAATTTTCTATGGGAAAAACTTCGGCTAGAGAACGATATACTGCTCGTCCCGTTCCGTCAGTACAGTCAAGTGCGATAAAATTAGCTTGAAACTGTTCTGCTAACCATCTAAACAATTTGAATTGGTCTTTATCTGTTAAATTATATGCTGTTATATTATATCGATACTGATACTGTTTATTAACCTCAAACACTATTCCTATTTCAGAAGGAGCCGACTCTCCTATATCAGCAAAAATATAAGTAGTCTCAGCGTTCTTTGGTTTTTCTAGCATCAATATCTGATGAAAAAGAGGAAAGTTCTCTTTATTAATTTCAAATGTTTTAACAAATTTCTCTTCGTTATAGTTTTTACGAACGCGCTCCATATCAAAAACAGATACACCGTCTTCAACAATTTCGCCTTTTATAAAAACACGATAACCTAAACTCTGTTCGCCACCAAAATCCTTGACAGCTTGAATTTTCGAATTATCGTCCCATTTAGGATTAACATACTGCGGTAAATTTAGTACCCACGCTTTTTTAGATAAATCATAAAAAGCTTTTCCGCAGGGAGAATACTTGGTAAAGTTGGTCATTCCTGAAACACGAAACACACAACCGTTTTCTGAAACTGAATCGCGTCTTTGATTATAAATCTGTTCGGTCTCAAAGCTCGCTTCTTCGATATACAAACGCGTAAAGTGCTTTTGGAAAAACTGGGCTCCCGGTTTCTTACCAGTAATATTCATATTGACAGATTCCATCAGAAACCCATTAATACAGCTGACTCTATAGTTTGGAGATTTAGTTGTTTTTGGTTGGAAAATCTGAAAGAAAGGATGATACTCGAGAATTGTCAACACATCTTCAAGTACGCCACGAATATGAATCTGGTCGTAGGAACTGAAGCCGACTCTCTCGTTTTCTGAAACAATCATGCAAATTAACAGGTCAACCTTTTCAACAAACAGGGTTTTACCAAAGAGGCGTCCACCCAAGCAGTATAAGTCGCCTGCGCCTTTGCGCAGCATAAAATTGTCTTTTATTGATACTTCTGGATTATTATCGAGAAGCCACTCATGCGAAAGAAGAGGTATCTGTCCTATACGAACATGACTCAGTTCTTCGCCTT
>Ga0315284_10009247_pt1 | contig 14052 bp, 12 predicted proteins | sample YL17G09_16_MG_FD_203696 | JGI IMG/M metagenome (GOLD analysis project Ga0315284, IMG submission 203696) | Sediment microbial communities from Yellowstone Lake, YNP, Wyoming, USA - YL17G09_16 | ecosystem: Environmental > Aquatic > Freshwater > Lake > Sediment | place: USA: Wyoming | collected... | reverse complement strand
ATCTCGTTTCCTCGCTCCCCGCATCCGACATAGATGATGACCTGCGCGTCCACCCATTTAGCCAGCTGGTGCTGGGAAACGGTCTTTCCGGAACCGAACGGCCCGGGAATCGCGGCTGTCCCTCCTTTCGCTAAGGGAAAGAACGTGTCGAATATCCTCTGCCCGGATATCAGGGGTATGCTGCTCTCAAGCTTTTCCTTGAAAGGGCGCGGCTCTCTGACAGGCCATACCTGCATGCTTGAGATCTCATGCTTTTTCCCGTTATCGGAAAGGACGCAGACCGTATCGGTTACCTTGAATTTTCCGTCATAGATGTTCTCCACCTTGCCCTTCATCCCGTGAGGCACCATGACCCGATTCTTTATGACCTGGGTCTCCTGTATCTCTCCGATGACGTCTCCTTCTTCCAGTTTGTCTCCTTCCTTGACCTTGGGAACGAACTCCCACTTCTTTTCCTTGTCTATCGACGGAACGAAGATCCCTTTCGTGATGTAGTCCCCTGCCTGCTTCCTGATAAGGTCTAGAGGCCTTTGTATCCCGTCATAAATCGACTTGAGGACGCCTGGACCGAGCTCTACCGAAAGAGGCCTTCCTGTACCCTCAACCGGCTCATTCGGCTTTAGACCCGACGTCTCTTCGTATACCTGAATTGAAGCGACGTCGGCCTTTAGCTTGATGATCTCTCCGATGAGTCTTTGGTCGCCGACTCTTACGACCTCGTGCATCCTGTTACCCCTCATCCCGTCTGCCTCTACTAGAGGACCTGCAACCCTAATGATTCTTGCCATTTTTAATCCTTTTTTTATTTCTTTAGCTCGAAACCGATAACCTCCTTTACCATTTTACCAACGAAATCCTCTCCCGCGCCCGACCTGTCGGGTATCTCGACGATGACTTTCCCTGCCTTACGCAGCTTCTCTATCTCCCTTCTCGAATTCATCGCGAGAGCGTTTGTTATCAGGATTATCTTTGCCTTGTCGCTGACCTCGAGCAATGCCCTTGCAGCACTGTCTCTGTCTGCCAGATAGACGTTCTTCAACCCGGCCAGTGAAAGGCCGGTAATTGTTAACCTGTCGGCTATGAGATACATTTTTTTCGCTCGCTACTCCTTAAACAGGATTTTTACTACCGTTGGTTTAAGTGAAAGTTGCAGCCTGTTCATCACGCTGTTCAAAGTATTGTCAACGCTGCTGCTGCCATCCTTGCTCCTTACGATGACGCCGTAGTCGCCGATGCTTTCCACCTTCGCGCCTTCCAGCAGATCCGCATATTCCCTGTCCACATAGAACACCGGGTCGTCGATATTTTCCGAGCCGTTGCCGGCCAGGCTTTTCATGATGGCGGCTTTATCTTTCTTGCTCATCCCCATTATCCGCGATTTTGCTTGCGTAAAGACTTCCTCCACCATCTCGGTCTTCTTGGAGTCTACTTTCTTCTTCTTCTCCATCCTCGCGTCCGAGAGAATCCTGCGAGGAATCAGGTCTATCTCTTTCCTTCGATTAGCCAGAACTTCGCCGTATGCCTTCTGCGCCTCCTCCTCTATCTCTTTCCTGACCCGCATGATCCTGGCCTCCGCATCCTTCTCCAACTCCTCGATCTCCTTGTCTCCTGTTTCCCGGATCTTTCTCTCTATTTTATCAAGATTTGTGGTCATCTTATCACCAGCTCCATGATATCTTTAGGGCTTAATCCATTATCAATGGCTACCGCCATCGCCCTCAGGTTCTTGACCTCGTATTCCTTCAGTTTCAGGAAGCCCAGCAATATGCCTATGTGAAATGGACTGCCCAGGAACGCCCTCCTGTATTCGGCGAGTATGTGTTTCTTGAACGCGAGCTCGAGTTTCAGCAGCGACTTGTCTTTTTCATAGTTCTTCAAGCCTTCCGAAACGATATCACGATAGTAAGTCGACGACATTGCAGAGGATATCTCCTGCATGTCTTTCCCTGCAAGGCCCCCAACCTTTGCCCCCAGCCGGAAGCCTCCGGATATTATGAATTTCTCGGCCTTGCACCTGCACAGCGCGGAACGAAGCAGTATCATCACATTGACTATGTCGATCTCGGACCCTACCAGCTTTTTTGCGTAAGCGGCGTCCTGCGAAGAAAGCCCTTCTATTTCGTTCCAGAGGTTTTCGTAGAAGCGTTTGTCCAGCATAGAGGAAGTATAGCCCTGCATGTTCAGTTCTTCAGTCGTAGCATTGGACAGGAAATCGTAGTTTGTCCCCTTCAAAAGCTCGACCGCTTCCTTTTTGGTTTTTGCGTCCGCAGCCTCCTTAACGAACTTCTTCATATCGCCGGACAGGATCGGACCGTATGCAGAGTAATCAGCATCCTTTGCCTTCCTGTCTGCCGGAGCATCGAAACCGTTAAGTATCAGCTGGAGCAGCTCCACTTCGTGAACCGACATGTAGGCTTTGAAGAATTCATGAGTGTCCCTCGGCGCAATCCCCAACGCCAGCCGGTTCACGGCCACGAGACCGGAAAGGAGCGCGTTCTCGATCTTCCCGGTATCCGTGCCTGCGATCGTCAGGTCCTGCTTGTAGGGCGTGTGTTCCAGAAGGGAGACGTATTCCTCAAGGTTTTTTGCCGATGCAAGACCTTTTATGTCTTCGTCTTTGAGCATGAAGCTCTTCAAGGCCATCACCCGGGCGTTTGGGTATGCATAGTTCAGCGGGCTTTTAAGGGAAAGTCCCATTTTTATTGTATGCTTTTGAACTCTTTTAGCGTTGTCTCCACAGCCGCTTCCATGTTCTTTTTAGCCTCGTCTTCTATTTTCTTGACTTCGGCGCCTGTGGTTTTGGTTATCTCTACGACTTCTTTTTCCGCGTCTTCTTTCGCCTTCTTTGACTGCTTGTCCATCTCGGCGTTTGCCTCGTCGACTTTTTGTTTGATTATCTTTTCTCTTACCAGTTTTGCGTCGCTCGTCTTTTTTTCTGCTTTAGCCTTTGCCATTTCCACTTTTTTGGCGACTTCTTCCTCGACTTTTTTGATGTGCTCAAGTTCGTCCATTGACTCACCTGTAAATGATGATAAAGATTTAATACTTCATATTTAAAAATGATTCCAAAACAAGTCAAACATTGTCCGGAAATTCCTTAATAATTGATCATAATAAATTTTCGACAGTTTAGGTCTTTATTTCCCATAAAATTCGGTTAACGGCTTCTTTAAAAGTTAATATCCGATTAGATCACTAGATTAATGAAAGGGATATTGTACATTAAAAAGAAAATAATTCATACAATGTTCAAATTATAATAGATAGCATAAGCACGCCCTTAAAGGGGGATTTAAGCCAACCAATTCAAACCAAATGATAACGGGAAAAAAAACTATTCCCGGCTCTTAAGCAATTCCTCGATAGTCTTGGCATAAGCCGGCCGGGTGATAAAGACACCGATGAACACGCCGAGCATCGTAGTCAAGGCAAAACCCTTAAGCATGCCGGCAACGAAAGTCATCAGGGGAAGCATGATCGCAATAATCGTCGCTGCAGACGTAAAGATGATGAAAAACGCCCGCTTAATCCTCTCTGCAAGGCTCGCCGATTTTTTATTGGCACCGCCCCTTGAAGCGATCGTCTCGTCGGTAATCACTATCTGGTTATCAACCCCGGTACCTACCGCCGCAATGATGCCCGCTATCGCAGGCAAATCAATCTCCCAATTGATGAGCGAAGCGACGCCCAGGATGATCACTATCTCGCTAAAGCCCGTTACTATGGTCGGAACCACGATGAATAGCTTCTTATATCTTAGATATATGACCAGGGAGACGCTGATTATGCCTATGATGCCTGTGATGAGGCTGTATCTCAGGAACTGGGCTCCAAGCGACGGGGGAACGGTAGACTCGGAATCGATACTAGCCTTCGCCGGAAGATTGCCTGAAGTAAGCCATATCTGGTTCTGCCTGAGTTCGTCCTCGGCTTCCTGCCTCGTAGAAGCGCCGCCTGTTATCTGCGCAGCATAGACGCATTCGCCACGCGTATCAAAATTCAGGCGTGGACTAGTCTTCAGGCCGGTGACATTTTTTATCCATCCTTCAGGGCTCCTACGCTGATCATCACTCAAAGGAATCCTCTGAACAGTTATGCCTAAATCCCTGACCTTGTTAACGACGGATTCCGGAATCTTTGCATCATCCTCTGCCACGATGGTCCGAGTAAATCCGCCCTTGTCGTACTTCTCGTACTCGGCCAAGGTCCGGTTCATATCATTCTCATAAACTATTATTATAGGTATCCTGGAACGGTTCTCTATGACCTGCACTGCCGTGTCTCCGAAATAGATGTCCTTAGATTCCGCCGCGCTCGAAGAGGTATTGCCGAGCAGCCCGTGCAAAGTCTCGGTCATGAGAATAGTCGTACCCTCGGGCCTGTCAAGGAAGATATCCACTGGCCTGTTTCGGGGATTGTCCAAGCCGTAGAACTTGCCGGCCGCTACTTTTCCGAAACGGCAACCACCCTCCTGATTCAGTTGAACAGCAACCTCCCACGAATACCCTCCCCCGCTTCCGGCAGGATAGATACCCGACCTCCCGGTATTCAAGTCAATTTTTATCTCAGAGCCTTTGACCGCAAGCTCGCCGTCTATCCTCTGCTCGAAGTTTGCCTGCTGCTTCAATATCTCCTCGATAGCCCTTACTTCTTCAGGCGAGGCTTTGGCGATCTTTATGATGATGTACTGGTCTCCATAGACGTTGACAGGAATGTCTTTCAGGCCCATGGAGTTTAGCCGGTTCTCAAGAATGCCCTTTTCGATAGTCATCACTTCAGGAGACACGTTGCCATCGAGCTTAAGCCATATTTCAGTGCCTCCGGCAAAGTCCAGACCATAGTCGAGGCCGTTGCCGAAACCGATGCCTTTATCCTTGTTTATCGCCGTTATGTTAAAGACCAGGACCAGGGATAACACTATGCTCAGGATGAATATCCATATCCGTACGCTCCTCGAAAGATTTCTTAAAGAGTCCATGTTCGCCTATTTCTTCCTGCCTCGCCTGAACAGATTGAATTTGCCGCCCCTCTCCTCTATATACCACTTCAATATCCCGGCATTCATGAACCAAGTGCTGGAAACATCAGCGACGAGACCCAGAAGCAGGACCGAAGCGATGCTGGCAAGGGTGGCTACGTGCGTGATCATCGTAGAGATGAATAACACAACTACCATCACGACGAAGGTCGTCCCGGTCATCGTAAGGCCTGTCTTGATGGCACTGTCTACGCCTTCGTTGACGTCGCCCTTCCTTTTCTTGAGGATCCGCGAGGTCAAAAGAACGTCAGTGTCAACCGAATAACCAACGAGCATGAGCAACGCTACAAGCGATGCGGGCTCAAGGACTATGCCAAAGAGACTCATAAAACCCATGGTGATCACGGCATCGCATGTAGCCGACAACAACACGGCTATGGAAGGAATGAGATCCCTGAAAGCGAAGAATATGACGAGCGCCATGAGTATGTATCCTATGACAGCCGCCTTGAGCCCGTCGGTTTTAAGCTTTTCCCCGAGTGTCGGTTGCATGGCATCAATGTTCATGTTCCTCTTCTGCAAGTCTACCTGCACGCCTCCGCCGACGAAGTCTTTGAGCGCATTCTCAAGGTCCGTCTTGTCCATGTCTATGGAAACCAGGGTAAGAACCTTGGACGAATTGTCAAAACTGACATCTACTCCCTGCTTGAGCCGGACGGTAAGCCTCTTGGACAGATCCTCTGGAGGCGCATTCTGCAATGTCGCGGTAGCTATGTCCGTCTTGCGCAGGCTTCCGAAGTATTTTTCAAGGATGACGCGCGTCTCATTGAAGGTCGCAACAGAAGTGGTCGCTATGCTGACCTTGTTCTTATTCGTCTCGATATCGCGGCCCATGTAGACTTTCAGGTCTTTCAGGCCTATCTCAGAAAGGTCTTTGGCTATGCCGTCAAGCGTCTGCTGGTCGAAGGATTTGTCGGTGGCCACCTCGATAAGAGTGCCGCCCTTGAAATCTATGCCCAACGGCAAACCATTGACGAGCACGATAACGATCATCAGAATGGAGGCGACGATAGGGATGAAAATTAGCGACCTGTAAGGCACTTTCCCGACGAGCGTACTGTATATGTTGTCAAACATTGTCCCTGTCTCAAATGTAAGAATAGACTTAGATTTTACGATTTAAATATCCTCTTAGAGGTCTTTATTAATTTTGACTCCAATATTAGATAAGGGAGAAAAGAAAAATGGAAATAAGAGTTGGCGATGCCATGACAAAGGGCGTCATATACGCCGCACCGCAGGACAACATACAGAGGATCGCTGAAATAATGAAGAAGAACGACATAGACTCGGTGATAGTCATGGAAAAAGGCAAAGGCGTGGGCATCGTGACCGATACCGACATAATAAGCAAGGTCGTGGCGTCGGCCAAAGACCCTAAGGCCACCCCGGTCTCGAACATAATGACCTCGCCGTTGATAACGATAACCCCGGACAAAGACGTGGACAAGGCGGCCAGGATGATGAGGGACAAGAACATCAAAAGGCTTGTCGTGACGCAGAACAACAAGATAGTGGGTCTCCTATCGGAGTTCGACCTCGTAAGAATAGAGCCCGCGCTGCACATACTCATAAAAGAGCACAGCAAGTGGGACATAGCCGACATACCCTCGCTGGTGGGCACCATCAGCGGGAACTGCGAAGTCTGCGGCGAATACTCCGAGAACCTGACCAATCTCGAAGGAAGACTGGTCTGTGATGAATGCGTGGGACAGGAATAAATAGAGCATGACCATCGTAAAAGAAATAATGACCAGGAACGTCATGACCGTCAGCCCGGACGATCTTGCGACCAAGGCAAGGTCCATCATAAGACAGCACGGCTACAGCGCCCTGCCCGTGATGGAAAAAGACAAACTCGTGGGCATAGTATCCCGCGGCGACATCCTGAGGATCACTTCCAACAAGACAAACATCACCGTCGCAGGAATAATGAACAGCAACCCTGAGACAGTGCCCGTAAACGAAGACGTCTTCAACGCCGCAAAGCTATTGCTCAAGTCGAGAATCGGACAGGTGATCGTCGCTGAAAACGGAACCCTGAAGGGAATAGTTTCTTCAATAGACATCCTGAAAAGATTCCGGAGAGAAGGCTATCATCCGATAAAAAAGAAGGTCGAAGACCTGATGATCAAAAACCCGAAACGGGCGCAGCCCGAAGAAGAGGTGTCGGCCATCGTAGACATGATGTACAGCGACCACTGGAATGGCCTGCCGGTCGTGAAAGACAATAAAGTCATCGGCGTAGTGACAAGGATCGACCTGTTCGGAAAAGACGCAAGGATCTCCAAGGAATCGGGCAAAGCCAGGACCACCCGGATAGAGAATATAATGAGGACCCCGACGGCCACCGTAAACCCCGAAACATCGACGGAAGAAGCCGGAAAGCTTATGACTGAAAAAGGCATAATAATGCTGCCGGTAGTCGGAAAGAAAGGAGAACTACTAGGCGTCGTCAATATAGAAAACGTGATTGCTGCATACATATCCTAGACCGATACAAGATGAAATTCTCGATGGATTGCCAGCTTACGATGAGTAAAGAAATGAAGGGAATAGACCTAAAAGCCCTTCTGGAAAAGACCGGCGACTTGCTGGATAAAGGCGCTCCCTCCTGCGCAGGCGCGAAGATAGAGAAACAATCCATCTCAGGAGACAAGATATTCCTCACGATAACCTCCGGCCGATTCGTGAGGCCGCATGATGCCGTATTCCGGCTTAAGAATTTCCTATCGCAGCACCTGGGCAAGGAACAACACATAGGCGTCAGGGGAATAAAAGCCCTCAAATACGTCGTCGAATACGAACTAGACAAAGAGCCTAAGAAGACGTTCACCATACCCTTCGTAAAAGAGATGACGTTTTCCGGCAAGACGTGCCGCATGGTGCTTGAAAATCTGGACGAAGAATTCCTGCAAAACAACTACGTTGACAGGATGATCACGCTCGTAACAGACAAGGTCGAAGCGCAGCACTATGAAGGAAAAGCCGAGCACTGGGAACTGATGTGGGCGTCCCCTGAAAAGAAGCATGCCTGGAACAAAGATCCCACCGTCGAGATGGAGAAGAAGAACTGGATAATGCACCGCGGCCGCGGACAGTGGATCTACGGCCCCATGGCCACAAGGATCGTCAAGACCTTCGAATCCATCGTCATGGAAGAACTCGTTAAACCACTGGGCTTTTCCGAGATGATATTCCCTAAGGCCGAAACCTGGGATATCTGGAAGAAATCAGGACATGCGAAAAGCATATACGGTGAAATATATTACCTCTGCCAGCCCAAGACCAGGGACAAGGAATACTGGGAAGACGTGATCGATACCTACAAGATAACTGGAGAAGTGCCCCTGCACCTCATAAAAGACAAGATAAAGGAGCCGATAGGCGGGATCACATACGCGCAGTGTCCCGCGTTCTGGCCCTTCCTCGACGGAAAAACGCTTGCCGACGAAAGCCTTCCTGTAAAGGTATTCGACCGCTCAGGAACCTCTATGAGATACGAATCAGGCGGCATACACGGTATCGAGCGCGTGGATGAATTCCACAGGATAGAAGTGGTATGGACTGGCTACCCGGAACAGGTCCGGGACGTTCGGAAAAAGATCATCGAATGCTACAAGCACATATTCAACGACATCCTTGACTTGGAATGGCGCATGGCCTGGGTCACGCCCTGGTTCATGGCCCAGGAAGGACTGATCGGCCTAAAAGACAAAGACGAAAAAATACACGACGTAGGGACGATCGACTTCGAATCATACCTGCCCTACCGCGGAACGCGCAAGGAATCAGAGTGGCTGGAGTTCCAGAACGCATCCAATAATGGGGACAAGTATACGAAAGGCTTTAATGTGAAGTCGCAGAAGGGGACGGATCTGTGGTCAGGGTGTACAGGCATTGGCATGGAACGGTGGCTGGCGACGTTCACGGCGCAGAAGGGCCTCGACATGGAGAACTGGCCGAAGGAGTTCAGGAAGAGGTTCGGGGAAGTGCCGCAGGGGATAAAGTCCTTATGAAGAACAAGTGAGCAACTGTTTTTATTATAACTTCCACATCTCTATCAGCAACATTACATCGTTTAATTCCAGCAAACCTCTGCCCCACATGTTTATTGCTGAAACAACCTTTCTTAATGTTATCCTACCGCAAGGAGCCTGATCCCCTGTGACAGGGCAGATGAGAGAAACTCCGGGGTTATCTTTAGAGCAACTTATTTTGTCGACCTTGGCTCCCCAATAATTTAAGGCTTCGTCGGAGACAAACCTCATCCTGATCCTTGTTGTATTAATAAAGTCGTAAGAAGTCCTATTCTGATTAGGCACAGGGATCCATGTGTAAGAAGTGGAATTCCCGGATAATCTAGAGGACGTGCCAATATAGTCATTATATACGTATAGATAGTCGTAATCCTTCTCAGTGTCATACTTGACATGGATGCTGCCAAAATATCCATCTGGACAGTTATATGTTGTGGAGTAACAGTTCATGTTATTTTGATAATTGTGTGGGCTTTCAAAGACGATGTTATTTTCCCCTTCTGAGAGGTTGAGTGAAGGCGTTGAATAGCAGGTTAATGTCGTAGTAGTTGTAGAAGTCGTCGTGCTTGTAACAGAAGATACAGGAGAAAACATTTCAGGATCTAAGGAATCTAGGATGCCGTCGCCGTCATGGTCTCCCCAGCCGATTTGTCCCCGGGTGTAATTGCACATCGATTTATCGTCCGCTTTCATTATGCAGGGAACAGTGTTGTCGCAGGTGATGCAGTTACCGTTAGGATAAAAGAAGTCTGCGGAAGAAGAATAATTACATGAATAACATCTATCAGCGTCATACTCATCCTCAGCCCCAAACGCGTGAAGAATCTCATGAGGATAGCTATGATCGTAGTAGGGGTCGTTAGAATATTTATAAGTGGTTATCACCGCCCAATTATTAGGGTTTGCAAAGGCTTTCCGCATACATGTTGGATAATCATCTTCGGAATAGACGGAAAATAAAAGCACAGACTGGTCTGCACCGCTTGCGTCTTTTACGTCGGCACCCATGTCATCAGGATAGTAGCTGTTATTATTAAAATCAGAAAAGCCGGCGTTTTTGATCGCATCCTCCATCCATGTGCCGCACCACGAAGGTTTTGCATCAAGGCATTCATCTTCGCAAAGGCGAACGGATTCATTTACAATGTAGGTGTTGTAATAGGAGTAGCTGAAGTTAAGATTGGCCGCCTGAGGAGCCATCTCTGCCAGATATTGGCCTGCAAGGCTTGTTTTTGTCATGACACTTGATTTAACGTCTTCAGGGTAGGTGATGTTGTATCTGGAAACGAATAAAACGGCAATGTGTACCTTTCCGATAAGGTACTTTGCAGTATCCGTCCCCCAGTAACGGCCAAATCGGACCCTAAAATCGTCGATATTAATTGAGGAGAAATTGCCAACTCCCAAGGAGCCTGCATCAAGGTCTGGTCCGAGATATTCTTCCGACCCGTTATCAAATCCTTTTCCCAAGATTATCAGTTTGGGTACTCCCTGAAATGACCTGCACCCATCATCATAACTAATATTGTCATAATAAGATCCCTGTTCACTCAATGATGCCCTCTTGCGCACATGTCGATCGACATAAATTGTTCCAGGAATCAGCTGCATATCCAGATAGTAATACTCGCCAAAGATAAGCCCATTCAACGATTCGTTCATAACAATTCTTCCGTTAACCGAAGCATACGATATTATTTTCCTCTCTGATGCATCCAGTTGTATGCTCGACCAGTTACCCTGCCCCCAGTAAAAGAACATCCCTGGAGCCCATTTTCCGCTCCCTGAATTAGTGTCGTTTACCTTGAATTTCGCCTGAACTTCAAGATTATCCCAGGAATTGTTGAGCTCTATATGAGCGAAGGTGTCAGGTTGCGCATTCAAGACAAGTTCGCCCCCCTGAACTAAAACAGTGTTATTCTGGGACTTGTCCACGTTCCACACGGTTGAATTAAGAGCGTTACCGTTGAAATTATCTGTTAGTGACCACTCCGCAAAGACTGCTGAAATAAACAAGGATAAAAGGCCAAAATAAAGAATCAGATTAAGCCCTTTCATTATATAATGTATTTGCTTGGGCCATATAAAAAAGCGATCGGCCTCAAGGACAAGGACGAGAAGATGCACGACGTCGGGACGATCGACTTCGAGTCATACCTGCCGTACCGCGGAACCAGGAAAGAATCCGAGTGGCTGGAGTTCCAGAACGCGTCCAACAATGGAGACAAATATACGAAAGGCTTTAATGTGAAGTCGCAGAAGGGGACGGAACTATGGAGCGGATGCACCGGGATCGGCATGGAACGGTGGCTGGCGACATTCACGGCGCAGAAAGGCCTCGACATGGAGAACTGGCCGAAGGAGTTCAGGAAGAGGTTCGGGGAAGTGCCGACAGGGATAAAATTCCTTTAATCTTAGCTTATGCTCCATGCGATTATCAGTCTTGTCACATCATTCAGGTCAAAAGAGCTTGCGGCCCACAGATTTATCGCGTCTATGATCTCGCCTAGCGAGACATTGCCACATGGCGGATGATCTCCTTTTATCGGGCAAATTGTGCTGTCTTGATAGCATCTTATCTTGTCTATCTGGACGCCCCATGAATTGAAGTATTTGTCTGAAACGAATTTTACGTACACCTCCGTAATGTTAACAACCTCGGAATCGGACTTACCTGCGTATGGAACGTCGACCCATGCATATGAGCTGGAATTGCCAGAAAACATTGTGTAGGCTCCTGAGTAGTTGTTGAATACGTAAAGATAGTCGTAGTATTGTTCCGTAGCATACCTGACATGAACCTTGCCCAGGTATCCTTTCGGACAGGAATATACGCCTGAGTAACAATTCATTTCATTCGGATAATCGTGAGGGGTTTCAAACAAAACATCGTTATCCCCTGCCGACAGATTGAAGGATTGAGTAAAACTGCAAGGCAGAGTTGTAGTAGGAACAGTCGTTGTCGTTGTAGTCGTTGAATTTGCGCATTGAACGTACATCTCCGGGTCAACAGGGTCAAGCAGGCCGTCACCGTCATGGTCGCCCCATCCGATCTGTCCTCGGGTATAGGGGCATATCGTTTTTTCGCCACCATACTCTACATTCATCATACAGGGGACAGTATTATTGCACACGTAGCAATTTCCGTTCGTATAATACCACGGGGACATTCTTTCAATGCATCCGCGGAGGGAGCAGCTTACTGGGTATTCGTCTTGAGCTCCGAAGCAGTGAAGGATCTCGTGGGGATAAGTCGTGTAGTATCCTGAGATATTCGATGAGCCAAATGTTGGGATAACTACATAGTTCTCTTCAGCATAACCTCCAACCCCGCAATTCATATAACGATCCGGAGAATACACTGAATACAGAATGATAGAATGATCGGCCCCGTTAAAACCACGGAGCGTCTTTGCCATTTCATCAGGCCCTGAATATCCAAGATTTTTAACCGCATCGTCCCTCCAGGAGCCGCACCAATCAGGAACACTGGCGCCTCTACAACTATCAGTGCAGAAGAGAACACTTTCGTTAGAAATAGCAGAGTCGTGAAACGAAACGCTGAAACTAAGATTAGCTGCAGACGGAGCTAACATTGTCAAAAGTTTTGTTCCATAATCGAGATTTGATTTAACGTTATCCTTAATGTATTCGGGATAGGTCAAGTTATTACGCGTGACAAACAACACGGCTATGTGCACCTTTCCTATCAGATACTTTGCAGTATCGTTGTACCATTCCGGGCCGAATCTGATCCTAAAATCATCGATGTAAGTGTTTGAAAAATTACCTCTTTCCAGGGAACTATTATACTCCTCGAACCCATTATCGATTCTCTTGCCCAAGATTAACTTCTTAGGAGGACCGGAAAAATAATTAAAATTATACTCCAAGGTAAATGGATCGCTCATATTGAGTTCCTCTCGCAGCGAAGCGCGCTTAAAGATAGTAATCGTAGAAGTATTATCTCTCTCCTTGATGTAGTCAATACTAAGATAGTAGTATTCCCCGTAAGAGATAATTAATAAGGTTTCGTTCGAAACGATCACTCCGGAAACTGAAGTATAGGAGATTATCTTCCGCGCTGACGCATCGAGCTGGAGGCTTGACCAGTTGCCCGGACCCCAGTATAGAAACAAGCCCGGAGCAAACAACCCGCTTCCAGAATCGACATCGCTCACCTTGAATTTAGCCATAAAAGTGAAATAATCCCATGAATTGCTTATCTCAATGTGAGCGAAGGAATCAGACATCGCATCAAGTATCAGCGCCCCTCCCTCTTCTGTAACAGAATTACTCACAGACGCATTTAGATGCCATATACTGCTGTTCAAAAACCCGTCATTGAAATCGTCAGTCAAAGACCATTCAGCGCATACCGTAGAGGTAAGTAAACATAGCGATAGGCAAATGTAACCCGATACGAAAGCAAAATGAGTGAACCTTTTCTTCATAAAGAATTATTATCCAGGCCTAATTAATACTAAAATTGACGGCAAAGTGACCGAAGGAGTTCAGGAAGAGATTCGGGGAAGTGCCGTAGGAGATAAAGTTTCTGTAAACACTAGGGCGAAGTTTCAAATAATAAATTCAGCTTAAGTTCATAATCCAAGCCGCTTCTTCTCTCTTCCACAGTCTGCGCTCCTCATCTCCCTGACTTCGATCACGGCGTTTTTCCCTGGTTTTAGGGCTCCTTCAAGGGCTTTTAGGTCGGCTTTGGGCCTTGATTCCCGAGTCTTTTTCATTCCTCTAATTCCTCTTTCGTTTTGTCGAGCACGGCTTTGGCGTTTTCCAGCATTTTTTTCAGCGTCTTGTTTTCAAGGCTGGTCGCAACGCCGTATTGCTGCGTCTCTCTTATGTCCGTGATGGTAGGGCTTTCCTGGGTTTTTTCCGGATCAAGCCGGCTGATCTGCTGCAATAGTCCCGCGTCCAGTTTTACCTTTTTGGTCTCTATTAAGCGATAAATCAAAGCAA
>Ga0315284_10009246_pt1 | contig 14052 bp, 10 predicted proteins | sample YL17G09_16_MG_FD_203696 | JGI IMG/M metagenome (GOLD analysis project Ga0315284, IMG submission 203696) | Sediment microbial communities from Yellowstone Lake, YNP, Wyoming, USA - YL17G09_16 | ecosystem: Environmental > Aquatic > Freshwater > Lake > Sediment | place: USA: Wyoming | collected... | reverse complement strand
ACGATACAAACCTATCTTAGTTCCTATTTTACAGAATTCCAACAGCAACAACTTAAGAATCAATACAAGGATTATATTGCTGAAAACAAAGCTTTTCTTGAGGCAAATTCAAAAAAAGACAGTGTGCTTACTCTCCCCAGCGGACTGCAATATAAAGTTATTCGGGAAGGAAAAGGAAGCAAACCTACTATGAATGACAAGATAAAGGTCCATTATACAGGTACACTCATTGACGGTACCGTATTCGATAGTTCCTATAAGCGGAATGAGCCAGCTGAATTCAATGTTGGACAAGTTATTCCCGGTTGGACCGAAGCTATGCAACTGATGCCTGTTGGTTCAAAATGGAAGGTGTTTATTCCTGAAAACCTGGCTTATGGCAGTCAGTCTCCTCAGGGATCGGTTATTAAACCTTTTTCAACTCTTATTTTTGAAGTTGAATTACTTGAAATTCTGCCTGTTGGATCTAACTAAGAGATTTGGTTAGGTTTTGCTATAAAACACCCTTCAAGCGGTCTCAAACCCTTGAAGGGTGTTTTTTTATGCTGAAGCCTCACGGTATTTATGCGACAACAAAATATCAAGTGACAACAATACACTTATGCACGCAATAGCAATTGTTGCTATCAGTAAACCACTGGTATTGAAATGAATTGAAAAATCAATGTTTTTCAGAAAATCAATTGCCGGTTCAACCGTTCCCGAATAAACCGATTTGCCAGGATTGTCGCTGGCAATGGCCCACCAGCAGAATATTATTAGCATAAGCATACTTGCTGCAATAAGGGTCCAGGCTTTCCGTCCCAGGAGAGGCTTATACACATGACTTGCCTTTTTTTCGCTTTCTTCCAACAACTGCATAACCCGCAAGGTAAAATCAGAAGAAGTAGTCAGTGAACCTTCTTTTCTGATCAGCTTCTTTAAGGCATCGTCGTTTTCAAATATTTCTTCCATAACCCTGGTTTAAAAGATTAAATATAAACTTTCTCAGATATAAGCCCGACTAATTCCTGAAGTTTCTTCCTGGCCCTGAATAATTTAACTTTAATATTCGATTTTGCTAGTCCGGTAATGGTATGGATTTCTCCAACACTGGAATCATTCAAATAATACAAAGTGATGAGGGCTCTTTCATCTTCAGGCAATTTCTGCATGGCTTTTTCAAGCATTAATCCCCTTTCCTCATCCTCATCAGCGTTGTGTTCATATTTATCGAAGGTTTCCTTGAAAGTGGATGTTTCATCGAGATATAGAAAATCACGCCTTTTCAAACGTTTCTTTGAAATAGCGGTATTATATACAATCCGGAACAGCCAGGTGGAAAACCTGGAGTCCAGCCTGAAACCCGACAGACTGCGGTATGCCTTTACAAAAGCATCCTGCACAACCTCCTCGGCATCTTCACGATTATTTAATAAACGGTAAGCAAGGGTGAAGGCGAGATCCTTGTGCCTGTTAACTAAAACCGAATAACCCCGGATATCTCCATCCAGAATACGACTGATCAATTGTTTGTCATTTTCCTGCATCATGCATCTTTTAGACGCCCGGAATATACATTTGGTTACAAAGGTAACTATTAAGTTTAATCGTTGAATCGTTTATTTGTTGAATCGATGTGGGGGTTTTGAGTTTAGTGCATCGGGTTTTGTTTTGCTCGAATAAACGATTAAACGATTAAACGATTAAACAAATAGCCATTTATCTGTAACCGATTCTGAAATCCAGGCGTCATAGATACAGAAACCAGTATTAATCATTAAATTCTATAGCCATGGGAGAATCTATTATTGCAATTATGTTTTTTATTACTTTTTTCGGCTGCATTTTTGGTGTGGCCTATTTTTATTACACAACCCGCAACAGGGAAAGGCTTGCACTGATTGAGAAAAATGCTGACGCGTCTATTTTTAAAGTAGAACCGGTCAACATTTTCAAAAAATTCTCAATTAAGCTTGGAATGCTTTTTATGGGAGGTGGTCTGGGTGTGCTTGTAGGAAATATCTTGACAGTGTCTACCCGACTGGAAGAGCCTGTAGCTTACCTTTCGATGATCTTCATGTTTGCCGGAGCCGGTTTGGTGGCTTCGTATTTTGTGGCACGCAGGATAAAAGATTAAATGCCTTTTAAGGCAGTTTCAATTTTTTCTGCCGGAAATGATTAGCACCCTTCAAGCGTTCACAGACCCTTGAAGGGTGTTTTGTTAATTTTAAATTGCTTTTCCACCCCGTTCTCCGGTCCTTATCCGGATACATTCTTCCAGCGGTGTGATAAAAATTTTGCCATCGCCCACCTCACCTTTGGAATTTGTACGGGCAGCTTTAATGATAGTATCTACCGTAATATCCACAAAAGCATCATTAACAGCTATTTCCATTTTGACTTTCGGGATCAGGTTAGGAATTACCCTGGATCCCCGATAAATTTCTTCCCGCTGTTGTTGTCCGTGACCTGAAACCCGGCTTACAGTTATGCGTATTATTTCAGCCTCGATTAAGGCTTCTCTTACCTGATCGAGTTTATTTTCGCGTATTATAGCTGTTATCAGTTTCATAGCGCAATTTTTTTATTGTTTTTCATTGAATTGTTGATAAAGTTATCGGGGATTTAGCATCCCGTATCCCTGCTCGCCATGATAGGTGTGATCGAGACCTTGCATTTCGGCTTCGGTAGATGCCCTGAAACCAACTACTTTGTTTACGATAAAAATAATGATAAGGGTCACAGTGGCTGCGTATGCAATAGATATTGACACTGCGACTGCCTGTACTCCAAATTGCTGCAGGGTTGTCCAGGATCCGCCTGCTGCTTCGGCGGCGCTTTTCATCCAACTATTGCGGATAAAGAAGACAAGCAGAAGTGAGCCAACAATTCCTCCGACGCCATGAATTCCGAAGGCATCTAAACTGTCATCATATCCAATCTTGTTTTTTAACAGGATGGCCTGGTAACAGATAAAGGAGGCCAAGATTCCGAGTGCCATAGCACCGGCAGGCTGAACTACACCGGCTGCAGGTGTTACAGCAACCAGTCCCGCCAATATACCGCTGGCAAATCCCAAAGCCGTAGCCTTACCCTGATGAATAGCTTCAATGATAATCCAGGACATGGCTCCTGTAGCTGCAGCTGCCTGTGTGGCCGTTAATGCCTGGGCCGTAAGCAAACCGCTGCTGATACTGCTTCCCGCATTGAATCCAAACCAACCTACCCAAAGCAAGCCGGCACCGATCATAGTCATTACCAGGTTGCTGGGTGCCACTGCAGTTTTTGGATGACCGCGACGTGAACCCAGATAAATCGCGGCAACAAGTCCGCTTACACCTGAGGCTATATGAACCACTGTCCCACCGGCGAAATCAATAGCGCCCTTGGCTCCCATGTTAAAAAGAAAACCATCACTCGCCCAAACCCAGTGACACAAAGGATTATAAACTAACAGACCCCACAGGGCAATGAATACTATATATCCTTTAAAGGAAATGCGCTCTGCAAATGCTCCGGCAATTAATGCTGGTGTGATAATGGCAAATTTACCCTGAAACATGGAAAAAACGTATTCGGGAACTCCTGCCGAGGTTATTGTTTCATCAATACCCTTTAGCATAAAATAGTCCTTATTCCAGCCAATCCAACCTCCCAGTACATTCGATCCAAAACTCATGGAATAACCCACTACCACCCATAAAACTGCCATAATACCCATGGCCACAAAACTGTGCATCATGGTTCCCAGTACATTCTTAGTTCTTACCAGACCGCCATAGAACATGGCTAGTCCGGGTACCATGAGTAAAACCAATGCCGTTGAGGTGAGCATCCATGCAGTGGCTCCTGTGTCGATCTGTGTCCCGTCTGATGCGATGATCGACCCGGCCGTCATAAAGAGCAATATACCCGAAGTTATTGCACTTTTTTTAAACAGTCCTTGCATAATACATGTTGTTTAATTATTACTATCATTATTCCGGGGCAAATATATAAAAAAATAGGGTATTCAAACCAATAATATAAAAAAAATGAAATAAATAATAAAAAAATAAGGGTATAAATTGGGAATATATACTAATATAGAAAAAACATTATAATATATAGGGGGCTGATTATAAAAACCAAAAGCGAATAATAAAAACGAAAAAGAAGATTTTGCAATTCGAGGATGATAATTTACAAAGCAAAACATAGTAGAGACAGGGCATGCCCTGTCTCTGCATTTGTATTTCCTTTACAATAAATTCATTTGTGAGGTGACGTCAGCCTTTGTCAGGCTTTATTGGCCCTCTTCCGGTCGTGTTCGCCAAGGAGAATCTTCCGGAGTCGCAGTGAATTGGGCGTAATTTCAACATACTCATCTTCCTGGATATATTCCAACGCCTCTTCAAGGCTGAAGCGCATCGGCGGAGTGAGTTTTACTTTTTCATCGCTTCCGGAGGCACGCATGTTGGTGAGTTTTTTTGACCGGGTGACATTAACCACTATATCGCCCGCACGGCAATGTTCACCGACAACCTCACCGGCATATACATCTTCCTGCGAATATACAAAAAATTGTCCGCGGTCCCTGAGCTTGTCAATGGCGTAAGCATAGGCAATGCCTGTTTCCATAGAGATTAGCGAACCATTGATGCGTCTTTCTATGGAACCTTTGAGGGGTTCGAAATCCTTAAACCGGTGTGACATGACTGCCTCGCCGGCTGTAGCGGTGAGTAAGTTACTTCTTAGACCGATGATTCCGCGAGAGGGGATATCGAATTCAAGATGTAAGCGGTCACCTCTCCTTTCCATCATCAGCATTTGGCCTCTCCTGGCAGAAACCATTTCAATGGCTTTACCCGAGTATTCCTCCGGTAGGTCGACGTATAGCACTTCCACAGGTTCACACGGCTCACCGGCAATGCTTTTGATAATGACTTTGGGCTGGCCCACCTGTAGTTCGTAACCTTCACGCCGCATAGTTTCGATGAGAATGGACAAATGCAATACACCCCTTCCATATATGATAAAGGAATCAGCAGCGCCGGAGGATTCCATCCTCAAGGCCAGGTTCTTCTCCAATTCCTTCTCAAGCCTTTCCTTAAGATGCCGTGAGGTGACATATTTCCCATCTTTTCCATAAAACGGGGAATCGTTAATCGTGAACAGCATGCTCATGGTCGGCTCGTCAACGGTAATGGATTCCAGTGCCTCGGGATCTTCAACTTCGGCAATGGTATCACCTATGTTGAACCCCTCGATTCCAACCAGGGCACATATGTCGCCACAGTTTACACGGGGAGTCTTTTTATAGGTCAGGCCTTCATAAACCGATAATTCCTTAATGCGGGTGCGTGTGACACTTCCGTCTCTTTTAACAAGGGAAACATTCATACCTTCCAGCAGTTCGCCACGGTGAAGCCTGCCAATGGCTATACGGCCAAGGTAATTCGAATAATCGAGATTGGAGATCAGCATCTGAGGCGTGCCGTGCAGCTTTATCGGAGGTGGTATGTGCCTGACGATAGCGTCGAGCAGTGGCGTAATATCATGGGTCGGTTTCTTCCAGTCGTCTGACATCCAGCCTTGCTTCGCCGAACCGTAAATGGTGGGAAAATTTAACTGATCTTCCGTAGCGTTCAAATTGAACATCAGTTCAAAAACCTGCTCCTGAACCTCTTCAGGACGACAATTGGGTTTATCAACCTTGTTTATCACAACAATAGGTTTCAGACCCAGATTAAGCGCCTTCTGCAAAACAAACCGCGTTTGTGGCATGGTCCCTTCAAAGGCATCAACCAGTAAAAGCACACCATCAGTCATATTCAGGACGCGTTCCACTTCACCGCCGAAATCGGAGTGCCCTGGCGTATCAATGATGTTTATTTTTGTATCAGCATAAATAACCGATAAGTTTTTAGCCAATATGGTTATGCCCCTTTCGCGTTCGAGTTCATTACTATCCATAACCAGTTCTCCCGGGCTTTCATAATCTTTATAAAACTTGGTATGCAGTAGTATTTTATCCACCAGCGTGGTCTTACCGTGATCAACATGGGCTATAATGGCAACATTTCGGATATCTTTCATTCAAAATAAAAATTGGGCTGCAAAGGTATGGAAAAAAGTTCTAGAAGTTGTAAAAGTACTAAAAGTTATAGAGCTTTTAGAGCATTTACAGCTTTTAAAGCCTAAACAACTATTGCTATTAGCTGTAATTTTTAGTATTTTTAGCGCCTGATTTTTCTTTCTGATAACTTTTGTAATCAGAGAAATGAAAACATTATTTTTATGTTCAGTTTTTCTATTTTTTATGGCATCAACCATCAATAGCCAGCCTCTTCTGACAGTGGAACGAGTCGATCTGGAAAAATATCTCGGCCGGTGGTATGATATTGCCTCTTATCCTGCCAGTTTTCAAAAAGGTTGCCGTTGTACCACGGCAGATTATGAACTCGTCCCTGGTAAAAAGTACATCCGAGTCGTTAACCGTTGTGTAAAATTTAAGAACGGGAAATCCAAAATCTCTGTTGCACGGGGAAAAGCATTTATTGTTAAAGGATCGGACAATACTAAGTTAAAGGTTCAGTTCTTCTGGCCTTTCCGGGGAGATTATTATATCATTGGATTGGCTAATGACTATTCCTGGGCCATTGTAGGTCACCCACAACGGAAATATCTGTGGATTCTCAGTCGTGAATCGTATATGCCTACTGACACTTACAATCATATTCTCGCAATCATCAAAGAAAAAGGCTATGATCTGAAGCCTCTCCAAAAAACTCCTCAAAACTGCGATAATCCTGAATAAAGTATTTTTTTCATTCAAAACTGGCAAGGGGGGTATAGCTGAAATGCTAGCCATAGCCTTGCCTATGATCGTGTCAACCTCCTGTGATGGGATAATGACATTTACCGACCGGTTGTTCCTGTCACGTCTCGGTCCGGAACAAATGAATGCTGCAATGGGTGGCGGGGTAGCCATGCAGATGATGATGTTTTTCTTCATTGGTTTGACAGGCTATACAACAGCTCTGGTAGCGCAATATTTTGGCTCGGAACAGAAAAAAATGACTACCATAGCCGCGTTCCAGGGTATATTAATTGCACTTATCGCCTACCCTGTGATAATGATCTGCAAGCCTCTGGGACTGGCCTTTTTTAATTTTATGCATGTGCCGGAAGGTCAGGTTGGTTATCAGATAACCTATTATAATATCGTAATGTACGGCGTAGTCATTAGTATTCTGAGAAATGTTCTGAGCTGCTACTTTTCAGGTCTGGGTAAAACTAAGATTGTTATGTTTGCCGCCTTGACTGCGATGCTCGTGAATGTTGGGCTTGATTATGCAATGATTTTCGGTAAGTTCGGATTTCCTGCCATGGGCATTAAAGGGGCGGCAATTGCAACTGTCACAGGGGGATTTACCGGTTTGCTGGTATTGGTAGTTGCCTATTTTGGGAAAGGCAACCGGCTTGAATTTCAGGTTGCAGAATCCTTCCGCTTTAACCTGGAAGCCATGCGGAAACTTTTGCATTTCGGATATCCTGCAGGACTTGAACTTTTCCTGAATTTTCTGGCCTTTACAACTGTAATTTATATTTTTCATTCGCATGGTCCGGTTTCTGCTACAGCAAGCACCATTATGTTCAACTGGGACCTGGTTTCCTTTATTCCCCTCTTAGGAATTGAAATAGCGGTGACCAGTCTGGTCGGACGTTACATGGGCGCCGGAGATCCTGAAACGGCACACCGGTCGGCCATGTCGGGTATTAAGACCGGCATTTTCTATTCCATAGTTATTTTACTTTTATTCTTATTGGTGCCGGAATTTCTGGTGAGGATATTCCACCCCAGGAACTACAGCGATTTATTCGATCAGGTTGTGCCTGTGGCAACCTCTATGATCAGGATCGCTTCACTGTATGTACTTGCCGAAGCAGTTATGGTAGCGATTGTCGGGGCCCTGCGCGGAGCCGGCGATACACATTTTACTATGATTATCGCAGTTTCTGCACACTGGACTTTCGTTCCCGTTGTATATCTTATGTTGAATGTATGGCAATTGTCTCCTGTTACTGCATGGCTCGGACTGGTAATTATGTTCCTGATATTCTGTGCTGTATTAATATTGCGCTATCGGAGCGGTAAATGGAAGGAAATCAGAGTTATTGCGTCCGGAGATTCTTTCTCCAGATAAAATAAACGGGAAGGCCAATCAGGACAATAATAAGTCCCGGCCATGTATATAAGGGTTTATAAATAAGAAGAATAACCATGATAAAGGCAATAACAGCCAGGTAAAATGCCGGCAATATCGGGTAAAAGGGCACCTTGAATAACCTTTCCCTGTTGGGGTATCTTTTTCGCAGTATGAACACCGATGACAGCGTAAGAATATAGAACAGAAGAACCGTAAAAACTACATAATCGAGCAGGTTACTGTAGGTGCCCGACAGGCACAACAAGGACGTCCATATCCCCTGGATGATCAATGCCCTGGCCGGTACTCCCCTGGAATTAAGGATACCGGTTTTCCGGAAAAAAAGTCCATCCACAGCCATGGCATAATATACACGGGCACTGGAAAGGATAATACCATTGTTACATCCGAAAGTGGAGATCATTACAAGCAAAGCCATCACCAATGCAGCTTTTTCACCCAGTATCCCCTCCATGGCGGCGGTAGCCACCCTGTCCTCGGTAGCGAATTGGATACCCCTTTCAGATGCTGAGATTCCTGTGGCCGATCCCCGCACGGGTAAGGAGGTTAAATACACCACATTGACCAGAATATAAATTGAAGTAACAATAATTGTTCCGTAAACCAGGCTTAACGGCAAGGTTCTCCTGGGATTTATCACCTCATCGGATGCAAAGGTGATGTTGTTCCAGGCATCTGAGGAAAAGAGTGAACCCACCATGGCTGTCGTGAGGGCAATTACTAGCCCGAAACCAGCCAGTGCATTAATTTGGCCTCCGTTAACTTTTGCACCCGACCAGAAGAGTTGCTTGTTCATTTCCAGTGAATCTGCATTGCCGGCGACAAAAAGCCCGATAATAATAAACACTATTAAAATACTTACTTTAGTTGAGGTAAACAGATTTTGAATGATTTTACCCAATAAAATGCCTTGGGTGTTAAAATAGGTTAGAATAATAATAGAGCCAATGGCAATGAGGTGTACAGTAGAGAACTTAAGAAAATGCCACTCAAACCACAGATTGCGCTCAGAAACCCATGGTATAACAACTCCTGTAAATTTGGCAAAGCCCATGGCTACAGCGGCTATAGTCCCACCCTGGATCACCAGAAAAGCAGACCAGCCGTATAGAAAGCCGATCAGAGGATTATAGGCTTCCTTCAGAAATACGTATTGACCCCCGGCATGTGGCATAAGTGATGCCAGTTCACCATAACCAAGAGCAGCAATGATTGTCAGTACTCCTGTGATCAGCCATACCAGCAACAGCCATCCGGGAGCACCAACATTTCGGGCTATATCTGCGCTTACAATAAAAATACCTGAACCTATCATCGATCCGGTAACGATTGCCGTAGCATCGAATAATCGTAAGCGTTTCTGAAATAAACCAGGTTGGATTGATGGCATGGGAAATTGACATTAATGGGGGTTGGTTATACTTCTTAGGAAAAACATTAGGCATTATCAATTGTTATAAAAATAGGGATTTGCCATGCAATTCCCTAAATTTTCACCAAATATTTTGGCAGCTATGGCTAAATAAACTATATTGCGAACTTCAATTATAAACAATACATTATGCTACATTATAAAGAATTAGGGCTAGTGAATTCGAGAGAACTATTCAAAAATGCTGTGAAAGGCGGATATGCAATTCCTGCGTTCAATTTTAACAATCTCGAGCAATTGCAGGCTATTATCAGTGCCTGTGTTGAAACAAAATCACCGGTTATTCTCCAGGTATCCAAAGGTGCACGCAAATATGCCAATCAGACTTTACTTCAGTACCTTGCCAAAGGCGCAGTGGAATACGCCAAGGAGCTTGGTTACGCCATTCCCATCGTATTGCACCTTGATCATGGCGATTCTTTTGAAACTTGCAAGTCTTGTATTGAAACTGGTTTTTCATCGGTAATGATCGACGGATCTCATTTCCCTTATGAAGAGAACGTGAGATTAACCAAACAGGTAGTAGATTTTGCACACCAGTATGATGTTACCGTTGAAGGTGAACTGGGAGTATTGGCCGGTATCGAGGATGAGGTTTCGTCGGATCATACATCCTATACAAGGCCTGAAGAAGTGGAAGACTTTGTGAAAAAGACCGGAGTTGACTCTCTGGCTATTTCTATCGGAACATCTCATGGCGCTTTCAAGTTCAAGGTAAAGCCCGGTGAACTTCCTCCTCCGCTGCGCTTTGACATTCTCGAAGGTTGTGAAAAGCGGATCCCCGGTTTCCCCATTGTACTTCACGGAGCATCCTCGGTTCCACAGGATATCGTGGACGAGATCAACAAATATGGTGGTAAAATGGAAAACACTGCAGGTGTTTCTGAAGATCAATTACGCAGGGCTGCAAAATCGGCAGTATGCAAGATTAATATCGACAGTGACGGTCGTTTGGCTATGACAGCTGCCATTCGTAAGGTTTTTGTTGAAAAACCCGGAGAATTTGACCCGCGCAATTATCTGGGACCAGCCCGTGATAAACTCAAGGAGCTTTACAAGCATAAAATCATTAATGTGCTGGGTAGTGCCAACAAGGCCTGATTGAGCAAGTACATGGTGTTGAGAAAAAACACCCTTCAAGGGTCTCTGACCCCTTGAAGGGTGTTTTTATTTGGCGCAATTTTTGCACAGTTAAAAATTTTACTGCATTGCATTTTTACCGGAATAAACTAATTTTATAGCTTGTTAGTGATTAATACCACTGATCTGGAAATATGAATGAGGTTTTAAGAAAGCATTTGCTGGTCCTCCTCTTAGCAGGCCTTTCACTGGCCGGCTTTTCACAATTCTATAACGGGCACCAAATGAGTTTTGGCAAAAATCGCGTTCAATACAATGAGTTTGTATGGTCGTTCTATCGGCATGAAAAATACGATGTTTATTTCAACGAAGATGGTAAAAACCTAGCCGATTATACTGCCGATTTTGCCGAAAAAATTATTCCGAAAATTGAAGCCTTCTTCGATTATACATTAGAAAAGCGGATACTTTTCTTAGTCTATAACAGGCTTACCGATTTCAGACAAAGCAATATTGGACTGGTGACAGGAAAGGATGAATATAACATTGGCGGAACTACAACGGTTAGTCAGAATAAGGCGTTTTTATATTTTGAAGGAGATTTTGATAAATATGACGAGCAAATTACCGCCGCTGTCACCCGTATCATAGTCAATGAAATGCTGAACGGAACTGCACTGATCGATAACGTTGCCAATTCCACCCTGATAAGCATTCCAGCCTGGTACAGCGAAGGATTGGTGGCCTACCTGTCAAGACAATGGGATATCGAAACTGAGAACCAGGTAAAGGACGGTATTATCAATGGCAAATATGATAAGTTTAACCGTCTTACCGGTGATGATGCCATTTATGCCGGTCATTCGTTCTGGAAATACATAGCCGATACCTACGGGGAATCAGTAATACCAAGTATCATCTATCTTACGAGTATCAGTAAATCAATTAAGACGGGGTTTTCCAATGTTCTTGGCTTCAAGATCAAGGAACTTACCTATGAATGGATGGGCTATTACCTGAACATGTTTGCCGATGATGATGCAAAACCTAAAACCCCTGATTCAGGCAAGATGTTGAAAAAATCTAAAAAGGGGGTTGTGTATGAGAAGATCAGGATTAGTCCCACCGGTAATTATTTGACTTATGTCACCAACGATGTGGGTTTGTATAAAATCTGGCTCCTGAATACTCAAACCGGAAAGAAAGAGAAGATCTTTAAACATGAATACAGGCTTGAACAAATCACAGATTATAGCTTTCCCTTAATTGCATGGCATCCGTCTGCCCGATACATCAGTTTTATAACTGAAGAAAAAGGAGGCATGAAATTGTATTATTACAATATTGCCGATAAGAAACTTACGGTCAGAAACTTCCTGTACTTCGAAAAGATCCTTGATTTTTCATTTTCTCAGGAAGGATCGATGTTTGTATTTGCAGGTACGCGTTTTGGGAAAACAGATATTTATGTGTATGATATTGCTTCTTCAACAACCCGGCAGGTTACGAATGACCTGGCTGATGATAATTTCCCGCGCTTCATTGAGAACGATAACAAAATTATTTTCAGTTCAAATCGCTTATCCGATACGCTGAGTGCTGAGACAGGAAAAACAAACAAAGCAATGACCAGCGACCTTTTTATTTATGATTACAAAGGAAACTCAGATGTGCTGATGCGCCTGAATGATAATAAATATACCCACAAGACCAATCCAAACGAAATCGGAAGGAATGATTTCATCCAACTGAGCGACAATCAGGGCGTTATTAACCGATATATTTCAAAATTCGACAGTACCATCAGTTTTGTTGACACAACCGTGCATTATCGATATTTTGCTGAAACGGCTCCCCTGACGCAATACGCCCGGAATATTCTTGAGCAGGATTATAATGCTGCAACTGAAAATGTAGCAGAAATAATCTTTAACCAAGGGAGATATAATATCTATTATCGTCCACTTAATAAACAAGCTATAATAACCGAAGGTATTAAACCCACCGCCACTCAAAAGGCACGACAAAAATTGTTAGCTGCCAGGGACAGTCTAGGAAATATAAAAAAAGAAGTTATCCCTATACATGAAGTGGCTGACAATACTATTATTACTGATGGTGATACGGTTACACTCGGCAATAATATCATTGATATTAATAAGTACATTTTTGAGATTGAAAAGATCAATGTTTACAATGAGAAACTCAATAACAAGAAATTGGAGGTTGCCATTGACACTGCACAGAAACGCCGCCCCAAGATACGACTATATCAACCCGTATTTTACCAGAATAACCTGGTAACCCAGATCGATTTTAATTTCCTGAACGCTTCATACCAGGCATTTACCGGAGGCGCTTTTTATTTCAATCCGGGCTTCAACGTATTAATGAAAATTGGAGCTAACGACCTTTTCGAAGATCTTAAAATAACAGGAGGGATAAGGATATCCCCTGATCTTGATGCCAATGAATATCTGCTGAGTTTTGAAAACCTGAAAAGGAGACTCGACAAACAAGTGGTATTTCACAGGCAGGCTTTCCGAAATAATGTTTATGATATTGACGGTGTTTATGAAGGTGAAATTAAAACACACATGCATTTGCTTTCTCTGATTCTCAGGTATCCTCTGTCGCAAACAAAATCCTTTTCCTCCACTATTTCATTCAGAAATGACAGGACGGTTTATTTATCCTCAAATGTCAACTACCTGAATGTCCCCAATGATTACAGGAACTGGCTTGGTTTGAAACTGGAGTATAATTTTGATAATACCCGATCGCTTGGAATGAACCTGTATACTGGGACTCGTTATAAAATTTTTGCTGAAGTCCAGGAACAAATTTATAAGAATCTTTACGAGTTGGTTGTTTTTGGAGCCGACATAAGGCACTACACCCGGATACACCGTTCCCTCATTCTGGCAAATCGGTTTGCCTGGAGTTCTTCTCAGGGATCAAGCCGTATCGTATATTACTTAGGGGGAGTAGACAATTGGATTAACCTGAGTCCAGGACGTACACCAACATTTATTCCCTTTACGGAGATTCCTATTGATAGAACCCAAAATTATGCTTACCAGGCCGTGGGTACCAACATGCGTGGATTTTCTCAGAATATTCGAAATGGTAACAATTTTGCCGTATTTAATAGTGAAATTCGCTTTCCTGTGTTCAAATATCTGGCCAATTATCCTTTGAGCAAGAGTTTCTTTGAGAACTTCCAATTGGTGGGCTTTTTTGATGTAGGTTCCGCCTGGTCGGGCCCTACTCCATGGTCAAGTAAAAATGCTTATGATTCAGATATTATACAACAGGGCCCCATTACTATCACTATTGATACTG
>Ga0315284_10009245_pt1 | contig 14053 bp, 16 predicted proteins | sample YL17G09_16_MG_FD_203696 | JGI IMG/M metagenome (GOLD analysis project Ga0315284, IMG submission 203696) | Sediment microbial communities from Yellowstone Lake, YNP, Wyoming, USA - YL17G09_16 | ecosystem: Environmental > Aquatic > Freshwater > Lake > Sediment | place: USA: Wyoming | collected... | reverse complement strand
TCTTTACAGCGGTAGACGTTTATCCACGGCAAAGAGCCAGTGAATTGTGTTTCACCACGCCGGGGCACGCTTCCCGTGGCAAAATAGAGTGGCGCGTCATACGCCATGAGCGACATAGCACCATCAAGGTAGGCGATATCGATATATTGACCCTGACCGGTTTTTTCACGCGCCGCCAGCGCCAGCAAAATGCCGATGACACCATTGAGACCGGCCCCGGCTATGTCCGCCAGGTAGTTACTCGGCAGGCAGGGTGCGCCACCTTTCGGCCCAATCTGGCTGAGCAGCCCGGCGATGGCAATGTAGTTCATGTCATGACCCGGCAGATGCGCATAAGGTCCCGTTTGGCCGAAGCCGCTCAGCGAGCAATATACGAGCCGCGGGTTGATTGTTTTCAGCGCGTCGTAGCCGGCGTTCAGCCGTCTCATTACGCCAGGGCGGAACCCTTCGAGAAGAACATCGGCCTTTTTGACCAGCCGTTGAAAGACTTCCTGCCCTTCAGGCGTCTGCAAGTTGACCACGGCGCTGCGCTTGTTGCGATTGACGGTGTTAAACGCGGCTTCCCTGACGGCAATTTCAGGCACGGATGGCGTCCGTGACGGCGGGTCAATACGGATAACATTGGCGCCAAAATCCGCCAGAATCATGGTTGTGTAAGCACCCGGATAGCCGCGCGCCAGGTCCAGCACCAGGGTCCCGTCAAGTGGCTGCATAATACCCCTCCTCGCTATTGAAACGACTTTATCATACCGTATGGCGGGGAAAACGCCAATTGATAGACAATCCCCGAACAAAGAACTGGCTGTAGAATCACGCACCCTCACTATGCTACAGTGTTACTGACCCCAAAATCGCCACCGGAGGAGAACATGCGCACGCCATTTATCGCCGGCAACTGGAAAATGAACACTAACTTGAGTGAAGCCCTCAAACTGGTCGGCGAATTGAAGCCTCACGTCGAATCAATCACGGGCGTCGAAGTAGCCGTCTGCCCTCCTTTTGTTTCGCTGGCGGCAGTTCGCCAGGCACTGACGGGAAGTAGTATCAAGCTAGGCGCACAGAATATGTATTTCGAGGAAAAGGGCGCGTTTACCGGCGAGGTCTCGCCCTTGATGCTGGCCGGATTGTGCGATTATGTCATCCTGGGCCATTCAGAGAGGCGGCAATACTTCGGTGAGACCAGCGAGCTTGTCAGCCGCAAAGTCAGGGCCGCCCTGAAGGTTGGAATTCCGCCAATCCTGTGCATCGGCGAAAATCTGGGTGAATTCGAAGCGGGCAAGACAGCGGAAATAGTCACCGGTCAGCTTACCGGATCGCTCCTGGGTGTCGAAGCGGCGGAAGGGCTGGTCATCGCCTATGAACCGGTATGGGCAATCGGCACGGGTAGAGCCGCCACCGGGCAACAGGCAAATGCTGTCATCAGTCTCATCCGCCAGAATGCGGCGCGAATCTACGGGCAGGCTTTCGGGCGCGAAGTGCGCATTCTCTATGGCGGCAGTGTCACCGCCGATAATATCGCCGAGTTTGTGGGACAGCCTGACATTGATGGAGCGCTGGTCGGTGGCGCCAGCCTTAAGGCAGAGCAGTTTGTGGCCATCGTCAAGCAGACAGCCAGGCTGAAAAATCAATAATCAAATATCAAAGAAAACTCAACTTCATTTGTCACTCCCGACCCCGTATCAGGCACGGGGCAGGCTCTGACCTGGAATCCACACCGACTTCAAACGGCAGGTCCTTTTATGGAGACTTCACTCCGGATTCCCGCTCCCGTATCGCAGTACGGGACAAGTTTCGCGGGAATGACAACCTGTGCGGGGGTTTTCGTGCATTCGCTCAAGTGAGGAATCAGAAATCATGAATAGGCTGGTGGCAATTGTGGGTCCCACGGGTGTCGGGAAGACGTGGCTTTCGCTTAAATTGGCACAGAGATTCAACGGCGAAATCGTAAACGCCGATAGCCGCCAGGTCTACCTCCAAATGGACATCGGCACCGCCAAACCCACCAAAGAAGAGCTGGCGCTTGTCCCCCACCACCTCATTGATATCATCAACCCCGACGAAGACTTCAGCCTGGCACAGTACCAGAAACTCGCCTACGACGCCATCAATAGCGTACAGTCGCGCGGCAAACTACCGTTTCTGGTGGGAGGCACCGGGCAATACGTGTGGGCAGTGCTGGAAGGCTGGGTGATTCCTCAGGTGCCGCCGGATTCAGAATTCCGCCATTCACTTGAGCAGAGAGCGGAAGCAGGTGAAGCCGCGGAGCTATACGCCGAATTGCGGGACATTGACCAGGCGGCCGCTGGAAAAATCGACCCGCGTAATGTCCGCCGCGTCATCCGGGCGCTCGAAGTGAACCGTCAGAAACCGTTCTCTCAGACCGCCAGAAAGGTACCCCCGCCATTTGAACCACTCATCATCGGGCTGACATTGGAGCGGAAAGAGCTATACCGCCGGGTTGACGCGCGTGTGGATGAGATGATTGCCCGCGGCTTTGTTGAAGAGGTCAGGCGCTTGCTGGACATGGGCTACAGCCTGTCTCTCCCCGCGATATCAAGCATCGGTTACCGTGAGATTGGGCAATACCTGATGGGCAAAATAACACTGGAAGAAGCCATCTTTAAGATTAAGACCGGTACGCACCGTTTTATCCGCCATCAATATGCGTGGTTCCGGCTGGAAGATAAGAGGATGAGGTGGTGGGAGGCGGGGGAGACAAAAGAAGAAGAGGTGGAAACGACGATTAAGGAAATCCTCTCCGGTTAACTGCAACGCATTGATTAGCTGTAGCGCATACGTTAAAATGTGGCAAGATAAGGCGATGAAAGCTGAAACACTTAACTGGTTGAAGTCTGCGAAATATGACATTGAGAGTGCCCGGGCAATGCTTCAAACCGGTCACTATTTATATGTAATATTCTTCTGTCATCTGTCAATTGAAAAAGCCCTCAAAGCAGTGATTTCGGAAACATCATCTCAGATGCCGCCGAGGAGCCATGACCTGTTGTTTCTAGTCGGACTTTCAGGTATGACTCCCACGGAAAGCCATTTGGACTTTATCGGCGTACTGAACAACGCTCATATTGCTACAAGATACCCCTCCGACCTGAGACAAGCCAGACGGCAGTATCCGAGGAAAATCGCAGGTGAATACTTGAAGACAACAGTGGAGGTCATAAAATGGATAACATCGCACCCGAGCTTCAAGAAATAGTCGGACGGTATAGAAACCAGCTAGAAAAACTAGGCATTAGAATTTCAGCTATTTTCCTGTTCGGTTCGTGGAAAACTGGCACAAACCGCGAGGGGAGTGATATTGACCTCATCGTGGTGTCATCCGATTTTTCCCGCATGGGTCTCCGCAAACGCCTTGAAATCCTTGGGGTGGCGGCTGCAAGAATACTGGAACCGATTGAAGCTTATGGCGTTACTCCGGAGGAAATAGAGAAGAATGCCGTGCCTGCTTTTTGGGCAGAGACGCTGAAGAAAGAATCGGTGAAGGTTTGAGAACCTGACTACGCTTGACAGACGAGAGGATAAGGTGGTGGGAGGCGGGTCGATAAGAGAGATTGAAGCATTGTTGAGAGAGTCCGTTGGGTAAAGTCAAAACTGAATTTAAAGGCGAAAAAGTAACTATAAGAAAGACCACGAAGAAAGATTTACCCGCCCTGATGGCTTTATGGAATGATGGCCGGGTCATGAAGTGGGTAGGTTATCCTCAAGGGCTCGATATGGATATGGTCAAAATGGAAGACTGGTTCCACCATTGGCAGAACAAACCACATCGCCACCACTTCACAGTTCACGATCAGTTAATAGGTTTCTGTGGCGAGGTCTATTATGAAGTGGACAACATACACAGACGGGCTGCGTTGGACATCAAGTTTATACCGACCGCCCAGGGAAAGGGACTGGCTATCGATGCTTTCAAGACCCTCCCCCGACTTGTGTTTGAGTCCGAGACAGAAGTGGAGGTTGTCTGGACAGAGCCAATAGAGGAAAACATTGCTTCTCGTAAGCTGTACACGCGTTGCGGATTGAAACCAAAATCCCGTCCAATAGATTAGGTGAAGGACCTTCGTATTTTGAAATGCGCAGGAAGGAATACTTTACCACATGCATATGAAGACAATCGGAGTGCTACAAATAAGACGCTATCAGGATTCTGACTATAATACGGTCTGGAACTTGCACATATCCGGCCTTGAGCAGTTTGATGTGGACTTGGGTATTAGTTCACTCGAAGACGACCTCCGGGATATACAAAACCATTACATCAAAAACGGTGGAGAATTCTTGGTCGGACTTCACAGAGGTAAAATTGTTTGTATGGGTGCCTTTCGAAGAAAATCCGCCAGTCTCGCGGAAATCAAAAGGATGCGGGTCCATCAGGACTATCAGAAAAGTGGATTGGGACAAATCATGCTTACGACTTTAGAAGCTGAAGCGTCGCGACTCGGTTACACTGAGTTATGTCTAGATACGACGGCACAAATGTTGCCTGCCCGAAAACTGTATGAAAAAAACGGATATACCGAGACAAGACGGGGGCAGATTGCGGGACTTGAGATAGTTTATTATTACAAAAAACTTGCTCGGAATAAGGGGTAGACTATTCAACGGACAAATAGATTCTTCGTTACGTCTAAGAATGACGCGGTTGCGCCGTCTGGATTCCCGCCCCCGTATCGAGTACGGGGCAGACTGCGCGGGAATGACATTACTTTTCTTCATCCCAACGCTATGTTGTCAATCAGCCGCGTCTTGCCTACCCGCACCGCCATTGAGACCAGCGCCTTGCCCCTAATCACGTTTAGCTCTTCCAGCGTTTCCGGGTCGGCAATGGAAATGTAGTCAATGACCGCCAGCGGCTCTTTTTGAATAAGCTCCGTCATCTGACCGTGAATCTTCTTTGCGTCCCGCTCGCCCTTCGAATACAGGTCTTTTGCCAGCATCAGGGATTTGTAAAGGACCGGCGCCGTTTTTCTCTGCTCCAGCGTCAGGTAAGTGTTGCGACTGCTCATCGCCAGGCCGTCAGGCTCACGTGCGGTGGAACATACTATCACGCGGGTGTTCAAATTAAGATCGGCGGCCATCTTCTGGATTACAAGCGCCTGCTGGGCGTCCTTCTGCCCGAAATAGGCATTATCCGCCTCAACGATATTGAATAGTTTGGCGACCACCGTGGTCACGCCGCGGAAATGGGTTGGACGTGACGCCCCTTCCAGTCGCTTCGTCAGTTTATCAACCTCCACCCATGTGTCGTGGCCCGGCGGGTAAATCTCCCCGTCTTTCGGCACAAAGACCACATCCGTGCCTGCATTCTCCAGCCTTGCCAGGTCGCGTTTCAAGTCGCGCGGGTAATTCGCCAGGTCTTCTTTTGGTCCGAATTGCGCGGGATTAACAAAGATGCTGACAACCACGGATTTGTTTTCCGCCCCGGCCGCCCTTACCAGCGAAATATGCCCCTCGTGCAGAAAACCCATGGTGGGCACAAAACCAACAGACCCCGCGAGAGCCCGCCGGGCTTTCTTCATTTCGGCAACTGTTTCAACGACTTCCATGCTGATTATCTTGCCCAAAGGTGAGCGTAGAAAAACCCCCCTCGCCCCCTTTGCGAAAGGGGGAGGACGCCAATCTATTTGGCGGCCTTAAGTTCTTCTAAGACCGCGGAGTCAATGATGTAGCTGTGCTCTTTAGTCGGGAATACGCCGGCTTTTATTTCTGCCTGGTATTCGCCAATGGCTTTAGTCATTATGTCCAGAAGTTTCGCGTATTGTTTGGCGTGCTTCGGCACGAACTCTGAGAAGAGCCCCAACAGGTCGTTGATAACCTGCACCTGTCCGTCACAGCCCGGACCCGCCCCGATGCCGATGGTCGGGATGCTCACTCTTTCCGTAATCAGCGCCGCCAGCCGTGCCGGGACGCTCTCCAGCACCACGGCAAATGCACCCGCCTGCTCCAGCGCCAGCGCATCATCGAGAAGCCGCTTCGCCACCTCAACCGATTTACCCTGCACTTTGTGCCCGCCGAACTGGTTGACGGACTGCGGCGTCAGACCGATGTGCCCCATGACCGGGATGCCACACTCCACCATTCTCTTGACCTTGTCCGCCACCGTAACGCCGCCTTCGAGCTTGACCGCCTGCGTGCCGGCTTCCTGGATAAACCGCGCCGCATTTCTCAGGGCATCCTCGACAGAAATGTGGTAGGTCATAAAAGGCATATCGCCGATAATAAGGGCATGTTCGGTGCCGCGGACGACGGCTCTGGAGTGGTGAATCATGACGTCCATGGTGACGGGGAGAGTGTTTTCGTAGCCCAGGACAACCATTCCCAGGCTGTCGCCTACCAGTATGATGGGAATGCCCGCCCTGTCAACAATTCTGGCGGTGGAGTAGTCATAGGAGGTGAGCATGGCGATTTTCTCGCCACGGAGCTTCATTTCCCGGATGTCATTGATGGTAACGCGCTGTGCTGGCATGGTCCACCTCCTTATGAGAGCACCTTTTCCATGACTCCCTTGGTGGCAGTAATCCGGTTCTTCGAATCAACGTAGACCAGCTTCGGGTGGAATACGCGCGTGTCTTCTTCTTTCACATCGCAGTAGGTCAGGATGATAACTGTGTCGCCTTTGTGGACGAGGCGGGCAGCGGCGCCATTGAGGCAAATTTCTCCAGACTCACCTTCGATGGCGTAGGTAGTAAGGCGCGAACCGTTATTAACGTCGAGCACGTGCACCTGCTCATAAGGCAGAATATCCGCCGCCTGCATCAGCTTGCGGTCGATAGTGACACTGCCCTCGTAATTAACATTGCAGTCGGTGACCGTCGCCCGGTGAATTTTGCTTTTCAGCATTACCCTCATTTCAAGCCTCCGCTGGTATTGCTATTTGACCAGGCTCTTTCCCTGTAGCAGAGCTTCAACAACCACGCCAAATTGCGCCGTGAACCACGCCTTTGCCATGACGATATTGCCTTTAAAAAATACTACGTAGTATTGTGTCCCGGCCTTGGCCGGGGTAAAGAAGAGAGCCTGGTAAGGTCCCGTTTCATCTGCCTTGTACCCGCCGTTTTTAGACACGATTTTCCAGTTGCCGCTAGCTACCAGTTCGATGTTCTGCGCCTGATAAAAGACAGAAGTCGACTTGAGGTCCGGCGTCATGAGCGTATAGACCTGGTCGACGGTCATGTTTACCGCAACGAGCTTGTCCAGGTCGATAACTGTCTTGACCGGTGGCGTCGGCGTGCGGCTACTGCCGGAGCACCCGGCCAGTAGCAGGGAGAACACGACTACGACGGACATGCACATCGCCACCAGCCTTTTCATCTACCGTCTCCTCGCTATCACTTCAGGTTTACAGAACTGGCAGAGCATCATCGCGCCGGCGCTCAGCCCTATCCTTTGCGGTCTCTTCAGACCTTTCGCCATTTTTCCGCTTGAAACCCGTCTTCAGAACAGCCCGCAGTTCGTCCGCCTTATTCTCATCGATGCGGCCTTTTGCCAGGGCAACCGGGATGGTCTGCAAACCCAGCTCACAATATACAGACAGCACATCAGGGGCTTCTTTTCTCAACGCCTCGATATGTTTCCTGACAGTGCCGGCATCGCCCCGGGCGATGGGACCGGTGAGGCATTGCGGCACGCCTACAGAAGCGATGTTGTTTAATGTGCCGCGGAGTAGTGGCAGAAGAGCTTTCGTTGCCTGGTCACGGGGCACGCCAAAGGTCTGCCACAGGTCGTCAGCCACCTTCACCAGCGTCACCATGTAGTTGCAGGCAATCACGGCCGCCGCATGGTAAATGACCTTATCGCTGGCTTTCAATTCGATGCAGGTCCCGCTGAGAGCTTCCGCAAGGTCTTTGAGAACGGATTTTAGCGGTTCTTCCGCTTCTATAGCAAAAGTGGAACCGGCGATGTTATCGATTGCTTGTTTTACACTGGCGAAGGTCTGGAGCGGATGAAATGCACCTGCCCTCGCGCCGAATTTGGTGGCCGGCTCCAGCGTCTGCGCAGAGTCCGCGCCAGAGCAGTGCACCACGCCCTGTCCCTTATGCCAGCGCACCATGGAAACAACTTCCGGGATAGCCGCGTCCGGCGTGGTAATGAAAACCAGGTCGGCGGCGTCAGCCACTTCCTGGCTGGAATCAAACACACGGCAATCCTTAATTGTCCCGGCCAGCTTTTCCGCTGAAGCCCGCGTCCGGCTGGATACGGCAACCACCGGATAGCCTTTTTCCGCAAGGCGGATGGCAAGGGCGCTTCCCACCGTCCCCGCACCGATAAATCCCAGTTTCAGCATTTTGACCTCACCTCCCGGAAAATATAAATGCCCTCTCGGTCACAGCCAGAAAGGGCATTCACGTTTCCTTCTCATTGCCGTCTCGGTCATGTCCGATCCAAGCGACTCTTGTCAGGTTCGGTTTTTAAAGGCTCGCCACACTCGGTTGGCGGCTTTTCAATTGTGATATTAGCATTGCCTGCCACGTTTGTCAATAGTCATGGCGGCCGGATTTTGAAGGGGTTCCCCGCCTCCCACGCTTCAAGACGGGGAACCGCCACAGCCGGCGCCGGTGTACTAAATCTTCGCCACCCATTGCGTGGGCAGGGGCGGCAGGTCCTTGGTAAACGGGTGTTTTTCCCAGCCGGGTATTCTCGCCACCCGTTTGGCGATTGCCTTGTATTTTTCCCAGTCCGCCGAGGCATAGATGGCCATCCTCTGCGCGGCCAGGGAGCCTTCAGCGTGGATAGCGAGGACATCATGATGGAACCCGGTCAGGTCCTTAGCCAGCCGCACTGCCTTCAGACGGTGTTCCGTGGGCACGCCACCTTTGGCCGCCAGGTACTTGTCGATATAAGGCCGCTCCTCGGGATTCATCCAGTCCTTATAGTTAAAGACCGTGCAGGCGATACCCCCGGTGATGTCCGCCAGCAGTTTTGATGCCTCATGCTGACCGTTAGCAAAGGAAAACTTTGCCATGTTCGTGTAGGAAAGATTGGGCGCGGCGAACCCCATATCGGGGAAGAGGTCGGGTTGCATGCAGGCGGCGTTCGCCAGCACGTCGACAAGCTGGGTGTGCATTGCCAGCCAGGCCAGTTTTTCCTGGATATGGGGATATTTGTCCACTCCGTTGTATTCGGCCATTAAGGCGGCGGTGCCGGCAATCTGTTCGGTGGAAATGACCTTGTGGCAGGTGCCAAACAGCCGGTGGAACACGCCGAACAGCCATGCCTGGTCGCGCGTGAATTCCCATTCGCCGCACATGAAAACACGGTTCCACGGGATAAAAACATCATCGAAGACGATCATGCATTCACTGACGCCGGCGCCGCGGCCACTGCTAGGCCAGTTCCACTCCGCCTCTTCGCCGGTCTCTGTATAATAAGGCGGAGAAGTGAACATTTTAATGCCCGGGGCGTTGACAGGCACGGCGAAGACGACAGCGTAGTCCTTATCTTCCTCACGGTGCGCCCGGCACGGCTGGACGATAAGCTCGTTGGCGGTCGGCGTAGCGCTGATGTGCATCTTGGCGCCGCGCACCACAATCCCATCCTTATTCTTATCGACAACGCGCACATAAAAGTCTTTGTGCTGTTCCTGCTGGGAAGGCCGCAGACTGCGGTTGCCCTTCACGTCCGTAATGGCGCCCGTGATGGCCGGGTCATCTTTCTTCAGGTGTTTGCGGTAATCTTCTATTGCATCCGAGTAATGAGTTCCCTTTGCCTTATCGATTCTGGCGGCGACAATGCCCGAGGCGGCCAGGGCATCCGGACCCATGCCACTCATGCTCGCACCCCATCTCATGCAGGTGATGTAGACCTCACGGCGCCGGATCAGGTCTTCAGAATTCCTGGGCTGTTTCCAGAGGAACAAATACCGTTCGTTGTTTTCCTCAATGGTCAGCAGGTCTTTGAACTTGGGGTGGTTGTAGAGATGATAGCTCATAGCGCGCCCGTTGATGGGCCCCTTAAACAGCGGGTTTTTGGTGATATCCGGGACCCTTTCACCGTTGATGTAGATGACTCTGCCATCTCTAAGGCTTTCTACATATTGTTCGACAGTCCGTATCATTGTTTTCTCCCCCCTTTCTTTTATTATTTCAGCGGACTCTCACTCTTGAAAACTCCGTCACATGCGGCACCTCCCGGCGATGGACAGATAGAAGAACGCCATCAAGATATCGATTGTAAAGAACTGCGAATATGATGCTCTATCAAAAGGACGGTTGTCAAGGATTCCGCTGACAAAAAAGGATAAGCCCCCTCCGTACGAAGAGAGCTTATCCAGCATCCCGCTATTCTATTGTGGCTTTACGGCAAAAGGTCTTTCTTTTTCTGCTCGAAATCGTCTTTCGTGATTTCACCGCTTGCGTAGCGGCGTTTCAGAATCTCCAACGATGAATCCGCAGCGTGCGTTAATTCGTTATGGCGATGGCCACGCCCTCCACGCGCCAGGGCAATAATACCCCAGATGACAAATCCCCAGAAGACTACCATAGCCAGCGCCATAAACCCGGCTCCGCCGTAGCCCCCCATCATACGCGGACCCATCCAGCCCCAGTAGCCTCCACCCCATCTGTAGAACAGTCCCCAGACAGTGCCCGCAACGATAAGAAGCGCAATTACAACGCCCCCGGCAATGAGGGCTACCTTACCAGTCTTACTCATGATTCCTTTCTCCTGTTTCACACCGGCTTTCATTGATAATCAGTCCTCGTCATCCCATCTCTGGGGTTTGACGGCAACTGCCACCGGCACTCTCTTGTATTCGAGTTCCTTCAGCTCACGCCTGTAGCTGCACTGCAGACATTGCTCAAACCAGCCGTCCATATCACGGTCCATATATACGTCTCCGCCGCACCTGGCGCAAGCCTTCAATCTCCACTTAAGCATTTTCCTCACCTCGCTTCCAGAATAGTCCTGGAACACAATGAAATAATACGAAAAGGCGGGAAAAGTGTATGTGACAATGCTCACAAATGTGGCGTTAATCGGGAGGGCAGACAGATTGAAGGACTAACTTTCTTCTAAGATGATTTCGAAGGGGCAGGTGAGAGCCCCGGTGGGACAGACGGCTTCGCAGATTGTGCACCAATGGCATTCCTCGGTCTCAATTACAGTAACCTTATCCTGGACGATAATGATAGCGCCGCATTTGCAGACTTCTATGCACAGTCCGCATAGATTACACTGTTCCGGGTCTATTTTCGGCATCTGCGTCATTACTTTTCGCCTTGCACACTCAATTTAGCGTTCAGATTACCTCTGCGTATGTAACCTTTGTCTCACGCGGCTTCTTCCGCCGCTTCCTGTAGCGCCCGCTTGTCAACTATCACAATGCGGTGCCGGTCAAGCCGGATTAGTCCCCGCTCTTCCAGCGCCTTGAGCGAACGCGCCACGACCTCGCGGGCAGTACCCGCCATAGCTGCCATCTCCTGCTGGGTGAGCCGCTCACCCGGGCCAGTGCCATCGCCGGCATGCTCCAGCAAGATTTTTACAACCCGCCCGATTACATGCCTGAAGGACAGGTCTTCCACCAGCTCGATAAGCTGGCGGGTGCGTGCCGCAAATCCCTGGATAACACGGGCGCCGACCTGCGGGAATTGCCTCAACACCGCATCCAACCTGTCTTTTTTAATGCCATCGATGATTACCGCGGTCATCGCCTGCGCGCCTACCGGACTGGGACCATTGTCAAAGACGGAAATATCGTTCAGCACCTCGTGGGGACGGGCAAGGCTGATTATCTGCTCTTTTCCCTGGGCGGAAGTCTTAAAGAGCTTCACCACGCCCGAGTTGAGGAAATACAGCGATTCCGCCGGTTCTCCCTCCATGAAAATCATCTCGCCGCGCCGCACCGTCTTTTCGAAAAAGGACTGCCTGACAATTTCCAGATCGGCCGCGGCGAGTCCTGAAAAATACGGGAACTGAGATAGGACCGTGCTATCTATCACCATTTGCACACCGGAGGATTACCTGACATTACGTCAAATTATACCAGCTTGCAGCGGGGCAGGCAAAAACAGGGCGCATGCATGGTGAATTTCGCACTGCATGCAACTTGATTTGTGCGCAGGGGCGGTGATATGCTGATTGTACATTTACGTCCGATTGCGTACGCACAATAGTGTGGGGAGGTTTTCTTCATGGCAGACCAGTTCAAGCTACTTTTCAGCCCGCTAAAAATCGGCCCGATGACCGTGCCTAACCGCATCGTGGTGCCGGGGCATTACCCCAATTTCAATGACCCGGATTTTCTGCCCGGCGATAGGCACATCGCCTACTGGGAATCGAAGGCTAAGGGCGGCGTGGGCATGATTTGTACCGGCGTCACTCCCGTCCATTCCAGCGTGGGTTTTGCGGCAATGCTCCAGCCGCACGCGGTGGAGAAAATGAGAAAAGCCGCACAGGCAATTCAGAAGCACGGCACGAAATTCCTGGTGCAGCTCTGGCACGGAGGCGTTTCCACAGCCTCGGACCTGGCCGGGCGTCAGGCATGGTCCGCTTCCGAAATCTCGCGTGGCGCGGGCATGGTCGCCCACGAAATGACGAAAGATGAAATTAAGGAAGTCATACAGGGCTACGCCATGAGCGCCGCCGCCTGCAAAAGAGCCGGGTGTGACGGAGTGGAATTGCACGGCGCCCACAGTTACCTCATCAACCAATTCATGTCGCCTTTGACTAACTACCGCACTGACGAGTACGGCGGCTCGCTGGAGAAACGGATGCGGTTCCCCCTCGAATTGATTGACGCGGTGCGCGCCGCAGTCGGCCATGATTTTGTCGTCGGTATACGGTTCAACGGCGATGAATTCCAGCCGGGCGGCTATACAATCGAAGATATGAAGATAATGGCACAGATGATGGCAAAGACCGGCAAGCTGGACTACATGAACGTCAGCACCGGCTATCTGCTGGCCATCGCGCCCATGTATTTCCCGCCGGGACATTCCGTCTACCTCGCGGCCGCAATCAAGGAAGTCGTGGACATACCCGTCTGCTGTATCGGGCGCATTAACGACCCGGTCCAGGCGGAAAAAATCCTGGAGAGCCATCAGGCCGACCTGGTAGCCATGAACCGCGCCACTATTTGCGACCCCGAACTACCGAAGAAAGCCCGGGAAGGCAGGCTGGACGAGATCCGCAAGTGCCTCGCCTGCTCCGAGGGTTGCTGGCAGAGAATCGATACCCGGCACCCGATGGGCGCCACCTGCGCCTACAACCCGGTGGTGGGGAAAGAAAACATCCCCGGCTGGCTCGACCTGATTCCTACCCCGACTCCCAAAAAAGTTATGGTAATCGGCGGCGGACCGGCCGGGCTGGAGGCGGCCCGTATTGCCGCCGCCCGCGGCCATAAGGTCTCACTTTGGGAAAAAGGTCCGGAACCGGGCGGGCTTCTGCTCACGGCGGCTAAAGCGCCCGGCAGAGCCGACCTGCTGGAAGTGCCCCGTTACCAGAAATATCAGATGAAACTGCTGAACGTGGATGTGCATCTGAACACCGAGGTCACCGCGGACATGGTGGTCAAAGAAAAGCCGGACGTCGCCATCGTCGCCACCGGCTCGTTCGTGCGCCTGCCCCACGATATCATTGGCATTGACCAGCCGAACGTCACCAATATCAGGGATGTCCTCGATGGGAAAGCAGACGTGGGGCAGAATGTGCTCATCGTGGATTCCCAGCGCTTTTTACACGGGCTGACCACTGCCGACTTCCTGGCTGAAAAAGGCAAAACGGTGGAAGTGATTTTCCCCGATTTCGAACCCGCCGGCGATGCCGAAAACATCACCAAAATAGCCCTTCTCCAGAGGCTCTTGCAGGCCGGGGTCAAACTCACCGCCTATACCCGGCTAAAGAAAATAGATGGCAGCACCGTAACCGTGGGGTCGGTCTACACCGAAGAGGAGCGCAATATCGAAAATATCGATACGGTGGTGCTCTCTTATGGCGGCGTTGAGAACAACAAGCTGTTCTACGAGCTTAAGGGCAAGGTGCCGGAGCTCTATTCCATTGGCGACTGCAAGGGCGTCAGGAAACTGCTCTGGGCGACCAA
>Ga0315284_10009244_pt1 | contig 14053 bp, 16 predicted proteins | sample YL17G09_16_MG_FD_203696 | JGI IMG/M metagenome (GOLD analysis project Ga0315284, IMG submission 203696) | Sediment microbial communities from Yellowstone Lake, YNP, Wyoming, USA - YL17G09_16 | ecosystem: Environmental > Aquatic > Freshwater > Lake > Sediment | place: USA: Wyoming | collected... | reverse complement strand
CAGCATCGTTGAGTTGGGCGGAAAACCGATATTGAGAGAAGGGGCAAAAAAGGTTGGAGCTGTCGTCACTGATAACGGCAACTTCATTCTTGACGTCGAGTTTGGACTTATCCGAAAGCCGGCTGAACTGGAGCGGAGGCTGAAGGGGTTGACTGGTGTCGTTGAGACAGGGCTTTTCATAAACATGGTTGATACAGTCTACATTGGCACGCATTCTGGAGTAGAGATGTTCAGTAAGAAAGCTGTGGGTCAAAAGTCCTGAGCGTGTCACCTGCCACAGACATAAAAGCTTATGTAACCTACAGCGCCATGATCTTTTGTGGGCAACAATGGAGAAGCAGGAGCTGAAGCAGCTTAACAAAGACTCATTGCCCTGGTTCTACAGATTACTACTCAGGATCCCCCTGGCTAACATGTTTGAAGGAGCTTCTTCAGGCATTTTCTGGGCCATCATCGTACCATGCTTCTTAGCTGTCGAGTTTTTCCTGAGCATATTCCTGCTCGTATACTTCGTTTTCCCCATAAACATCATTATAGCCGGGATAGTTCCTGCAACCATTTTCTTAATCTTTGTGAGAATCAGCCTTGAACGATTCATAAACTGGTGGAACGCCTCAATCGACACTGGCTTCAAATGGAACGTCGAGAGAATGGCTCAAGAATACATTGACTCATTGAAGCCAAAAAAAGAAGAAAAAGAAGCCTAAGCCAGCTGAAAACACGGTTTTCCAGCCTCCATTAGACAGAGAAGTCTTTTCACGCATCGATAGGCTTAATTCAAACTTTCTCAAACAACATAACCAGCAAAACCATAGCCGGGGTAGCCTAGCCTGGCCAGGGCGCCAGACTCATAATCAATTACTGAATCTTGATTGGAAAGTCTATGAAGAATGGCTCAACAAACACTTGTCAAATACCTATGCAAAAGATACCCTCAGATATTCCAAGAAATATTCTGATGTTCTGATAGCCAATAATGCCAGCAAGTTGTTAATGCTTTCAAAAGATAAGCAAAGATTAGTAATGGCAGCATTAAGCAATCTATCAAAGTTTCTAGGTAACTATCAGCAATGGAGAGAGTCAATAAGAAATGCTGGATTAAGATGGTCCAAGATTGATAGTTTTGAGAGCTTTTTACGCATAATGAATAACAATCACAACGACCTTATGGAATGGCTTAGGAAAGCTTCTGCCACGCTTGATGATGAAGGAAAACTCTATCTCAGATTCATGCTGTTGTCAGGTCTTAGGAAAAATGAAGGCATACAGTCCTTTAATCTGATAATAGAGCTAAGCAAAAAAGGAAGATTAAGTGATTATTTCAATGAAGAACTATCATTGCTTGAGCATTACCGATTCAAACAGTTTCTAAGAAACACTAAGAACGCCTACATTTCAGTGCTGCCTAAAGATTTTGTAATGCTAATAGCCAATAGCAAACCAGTATCTTATCCAGCAATTCGTAAACGCTTAGAGAGAAATGCCCTCAAACTCAGAATAAAAGAACTAAGGTCTTACTATGCTTCATTCATGGTTAGACACAACATCATAAGCGAAGAAGTAGACTTGCTACAAGGCAGAGTACCCAAGTCTGTGTTTGTTAGACACTACTTGAAAGAAAACCCAGTGGAGCTTAGAGACAGGGTAATGACAGCTCTAGGACAGCTTGAACAAATGCTCTAGTTATTCTGTTTTTGAAGCCATAAAGATTCAAGGCTCAGCAAAAAGTGAGACTGCCACAAATCATAAAAACTGAGTAATGAGGATTATCTAATGGTGCAAGAGCTTGCCTGTCAAGGAAAGAGACCCATATTTGTCTGCTGCTGCATCCTTCTTCTTTCCAGGGCTAGGCCAAGTATATTGTGGAAGAATACTCAGAGGAATAGTGTTTCTTCTTCCAGCTTTTCTGTTAATGCTTCTGGATTTCTTCTATAGTTTTGCTGCTGCTGGGTCATATCGTGGAATGAACATATGGGTTCTTTTTGATGCTCCTATCAGTCAAACAGTGCAGTTGTTTGTCAGAATCGTAGCTACATACGATGCCTACAACATAGCCAGAACAACAGAAAAAGACAAATCAGATAAACAGCTCAATAACTCAGGCATTACTTGAAAGAGAATCCTGTAGAGCTTAGAGATAGAGTGATGGCAGCTTTGACACAACTGGAACAATCACTCTAGCTTTTTTTCTAGGTGGCTTGCAAAGGGTTTGAGAGATAGATTCTGCACAACATTTTTGCTGTTCAAATCTATGAGAAATGACTCCACATCCATGATTCCCTCCCAGGCAACTTTGCCTTTTTGAATAAACTTGGAGTAATCTGTATAGTCCTTGTGGATTGAGATTGATATCCTGTCAAACCCCAATCCTTCACCTGCAGCTCCAAATATAATGTTTGGGTTTTCTCTTGCGAAGTCAATAGCTTTTTGAAGATGGTTCTCTGGGTGCTTCTGAAGATTACGTTTTCCAAGAACTACAGCAACAATCCCATAGCCCAGCTTGGCAAGATTGGGAACTGCAGTGTAATCCAGCATACCTTCCTTCTCAAGCCTAGTTCTAATTCTGGAAACTGTAGGCTGAGAAGCACCAATCAGCTTGGCCAGTTGTCCATCACTTCTTCTGCTGTTTCTTATGAGCTCACAAATTAGCTTCAACTCAATGTCCTTCATTAAGACCATCCTACCAAATACTTTATTGCTACAGGATATAAAGAGACCACTAGGAACAGAAAGAGTCACTGCTTCTAAGCACATCACAAGGCACTATTGGAGTCCATCATTCAAAGAGCTGAGAGACAGAGTAATGACAGCATTAACACAGCTTGAGCAGACTTTAAGCCTTTGATTGCTGAAGTTTTTGTTCTCTTTTCTTTATTTCATTGTAGAGGTATTCAAACCACTCATAATAGCTCTGATTTTGCTCTTCCTTTCGAATGCCTTCTATCACAGGCTTCATCTTCTCCCAAAAATCAGTAACAGTCACAAGTTGACTGACCAAAGAAACATCTAGCAGCTTATTTTTAAGAAGAACTCCAACACGTTCCATGAAGTTTCCAACAATAAAGAAAGACAGGGGAATTGGCTTTTTTGAGAATGGTGCTCCATACTTTCTGACGAAGTCATCATAGTCTTTGAACTCTGCTTCAAAGACATCTGCACATGCCTCTAAGAAGTCCCTCTTTGTGCCCAAGGGAAGAGATTCTAATCACAAGGTCTGTTTGTCTTATCTTGGTCTGATGTCTAATCTGCCACATGTAATAGATAGTTGCCAATGTAACACTTGCAGAAGCAACAGCTATAGAAACTGTCTGTATTTCACTCACTATTGACACCCTGCTATTATCTCACTGGATTATGTATTAAAAACTAGGTCATAAACAGCTCCTAGACAAGAAACGCCACAAGTCAAAACATTCACAATCATTCAAAGAGCTTAGAGACAGAACTCTACAGTTCCATTATTTTTGGGATAAATCATTCCCATCTAACCTGCAATTGAGATGTGCACTGGTTCTTTTGGTTCTCTCAGAATTATGCCTAATGCAAGCAAGACAAACATTATGAGGACATAGATGAATATGCCCTTTTCTCCTCCTGGAAACCCATTGAAAATGAACCCAATTACAAAAATACCGATCGACATGCCAGCAGCTACTAGTAACAGAATGACACCAACTTGCTGCGTTCTATTCTCTATTTCTATTGGCATGGTGAACCTGATATCTTCCTTGACAGTTAAGCTGTGAGTATACTAGGGTTTACTTAGATTATTAGATTTCTGAAAGAAGATTCTATTAGGAAAGAAGAGAAAAAAACAGAATGAAAATCCACTCTTTCTTCTATCTTCAAACATCTGCGATGAAGAAATCCTAGGGACTCCTTGAAATCTTTGACAGAAGAGTTAAGACAAGGATTGTCCGAGTTCTTATTGAAATGACGAATACATTCCAGATGAAGCTAGACTCTATTCAGCCATCCCAGTTGTACATTAGTTCTGGGAAGCTTGACGCTGTTATGAAGATTCTGAGGGAATCCAAACAGAAACTTGTTGAACCTATCCCAGTAAGAAAACTTGGGAATCAAGTCGTTTTTGTTGATGGTCATACCAGAGCCTTTGCAGCATTCTTGCTTGGTTTTTCTGAAATTCCAGTCTACAGGGAAGATGAAGAGCTTGATTGGGACGAATACGAGATCTGTGTTGAATGGTGCAAGAAAGAAGGAATTCGCACTATATCAGACCTGAAGAACAGGGTTGTGCCTCACAAAGATTACCAAATTGTGTGGCTTGACAAATGCAGAGAAATGCAGGAGGATTTACAAGCAAGAAGAAAAGCCCAGAAGAGCTAAGAGACAGAGTAATGACAACATTAACACTGCTAGGGCAGACACTCTAACATACTTCATTCTGTTCTGAAGTCACAAAAATTCCAAAGAATTCATAAAAGAAAGGGCGGTAGTGTGATGCTACACCATCATGTTTAATAGCTGTATTCAATCAATAGGGACATTTCGTAGGCAAGGTCATTGAGCCATTCGTGAGCATAATCACTATAGCTCTGAACCACCACTTGCAGTGTGTTTATTCCTGGATGGATTGACTCAATCAAAGTGGAGTTCAGAATTGGGATGGAAAGGCAAGTTAAGGTTCTAAGGTCAGCTTCTGTGTTGCTTTCCGAGTACTCTGTTTGATTGTTTATCGTAACATAGAGTCTAGTGGTGTCCAAAGGTGAAACAGTGTCCTCTCTATTTGCAGATATCATGACCAGCAAGTAGACTGCTGTGATGTTGAAGGGTGTTCTTGCAGGATTAAGGCAGAATGCAAATTCAGAATTGCCTGACATCTTCACACCACCTTCGAGAGATTGTTCATAATACATAAATTCCGCATCAATAGATAGTATTGTTATTTCTTGAGTTGTGTTGTTTAAGTGTAGCGGATAGGGATAGGCAATCATGTTCGTTCTGAGGTTTCCGTTTTCATCTAGTGGCCAGTTTGTTACGTTAACGTTCTTTGTTGGGTCTCCTTCACTTCCAAATGATACTGCTCCAGGCACAATGTCAAAGATGTCTATGGTTCCATCTCCATTGTAATCTGCCCAAGGATTGTATTCACCAACACCAGATTGGCTCTTGCTTGTTGTTACCATGAACAGCGTTGCAGTAAGACAGAAAGTTGCTAGAACTGCTACTATCACATCTTTTCTTATCAAACTCTCACCCCCTTCTCCAAGAAATGTAAGAAACCATTAGCCCTGAGAGATTATTAGACTTGTGAAGAAAGATACTAGAAGAAAACTTTGTTCTAGAAATTTCATCCACAAATTATATCAATCGTTTAAACCATTCTACATTGAGGAGAGAGAGTGTTAGGGAAGCCTATTTCTTGTATCTTGTTCTTAATCTTGCTAACTTCCACAGTAGTTGCATTGAATACTAATCCGGTTAGTAGCCAAAGCACCATTACAGTTCCAGACGATTATCCAACTATTCAGGAAGCTATAAACAATGCAAATGAAGGAGACACAATCTTCGTCAAACGTGCCACATACTATGAGAATGTGGTTGTAAACAGGACTATTCTTCTAATTGGAGAGGAAAGGGAAACCACAATAATCGATGCAAGAGGCATTGGCATAACAATAGAACTAACAGTAGATGGGGTTCTTGTAAGCAACTTCACAATCAGTTATGGAGAGCATGGCATTCATTCAACAAGCTCTCATAATCACATAATAAGAAACAACATAATAAGGAAAAATACCAATGGAGCTACAGGCAACTATTATACAGGCACTATTTATGAGAACAATATTGTGAAGGAGAACACTTATGGATTGAATTTTGGGCATCTCTCAGGTCCATCTTCCATAAACAATACGGCAAAGAATAATGAAATCTATGACAATACTGTGGCTGGAGTATATGTGAGTGCTGCTTATGGAAAAAATACCTTAGTGGGAAACAATATACATGACAATGGAATCGGCATAGTTTTGGACCACACTGAAAACAACAACGTAATTGGCAATTCAATCAGAAATAACAACAAAGCAGGAGGCTATATGTATGGAATCTACATGAGAAATGCAGTCCAGAATAACATAAGTACGAATCTTTTCCAATACAACAATGTTGGAATACATTTTGAGAACAGCAACAACAACGAAATATGTCACAACAATTTTGTTGGAAATGGAAAACAAGAGGACGGTGCTTCCCTGAATATTTGGGATGATGGTTCCAAAGGAAACTATTGGAGTAATTATCTGACAAAATACCCAGACGCTGTGGCAAATCTCACTTCAGGAACGTGGAATACACCATATGCTGTTGATGGAGACAACATTGACCACTATCCTCTTGTTAACCAAGCAGAAATTCCAGAATTCTCTTCATTTGTTACTTCAACGCTTTTCATGATGCTGATATTGGCAGTATCAATTTTCAAACATAAGCAGAGGCTATTGAAATCTAAGAAGTGATAGGCACTCTCCCAAATGAATACTGGGTATTCAATGGACATTGCTTAGCCTTACTAATTCTTTTCAATAGGACCTGAAACAAGTTCTGATTAAGAGCACATATATTATGTTCTATCTTGTGGTATGCATCTTGTGGGTATGTGACCTACATGCTGTTAACACAATTTTTAGCAGTAATTCACTAAGGAAAAACCCTTATCAGGATATTTCTTGCTTATTAGGTTGGCACATATTTTTGTCATCAAAGGAAAGAACCTATCAATCTCAATCATGTCTTCGTTGGAAAGTTGAGTAATGCCAAGTGCATCTTTCCCAGTCTTTATGTGAGCACATCTATCCCTTAATCGAATAATATAGTTTGCAGGCTTCATGTGGATACCCAGATTTCTAAATTCATCTTCAAAGCTACTTACAAACTGCTCATATTCAGTTATCCATTTTCCTTTTTCCTTAAACTCCATCTCCATTAGCTTATACAATGAGAGATACCTGTACTGAAGAGGCAATCTCTTGTCCTGTGAATCGGATAAGAGTTTGATTTGAACCACTATTGGAAAAGTTGTTACAAAGACATTTCTAATGTTTTCAACGTGAGGATCAAAATCTGTTCTAATGATTTCACTCATTTTTACGTGCAAATCTGGTTCTTGTTCTTCCTTTATGAAATTCCATAGAGTGTGTGGAAATAGTGACACTTTGTGATCATATGTCAATCTGAGAACTGATAAAACATGCTCTTTTATAATTTGAACCATCTCCAGATCTGTTTCTAGGATGGTTTCATCAAGCACGTTGAGAATATCTATTCTTACCATATAGAGACGGTTGTGCGTTGTGAAAAATGAGACCTTATATTCTTTTGATTCAGTCTCTATGATTGCAAAAGAGGCAGGCTTTACGTTACCATCATCTTTATATTCATTAATGAGAGGCTCAACGATCATATAGTAATAGCAGGTATTCATGTATCTTGTTTAATATCTGAGTTTTGATATAAGCGATTCTAGGTATTATGATTGGCGAATGCAAAACAAGGCAGAAAGTTTGATATCAACTAGCATTCTAAGGCAATGAAAGCTCAGAATAGCTGGAATATGCTTTATCAATAGCGTATATCGCTTCTGTGCTGTTCACCTAGGGTGAACAGTGCGTTACTTTTTCTTTCCCAGTAAACTGCAATTAGATTTGATTATACTTGAAACATGCATAAATCGAATTACTGCTAACAATCACTAGCAAAATGGTCAAGTTTTCTGAGCATTTTTCAACTTCATCTGTTTCTTGAGTTCTACCCACTTATGAGGTGTGAATTTAGTTCTTGAGACGGACCTTCTGTTATATGTAGCAAAACCATGTTTGTAGAGTATTCGCAACAAAATAGAAGCTTGATGTCTTATTTGCTTCTTAGTGAACTTCTTATCTTGCCATGTTTCCCAAGTAGTGTAAAGTTTTCCATCTTTAATAGCAATTAAGGGCTTTCGTGGATACTGGTAACATATTGTTCCAGAATCTTCCCATATATCTGGGTCATCTAAAACATCTGTGTTTGCAATGGCTTTCACCAGTCTATCCATGTTAAGCCCTGTGATTTTGTAGCCATAGTATCTCACTATTCTCTTATTGTTGTATTCAACTGGCTCAATAGCCACTAACTCATCCAAGCAACCCACTAACCAATGAACTAAATAAACTATCCTAAGTACTGTACTAACATTATATAATATACTATATACTGGTCTAAGTGTAGATACACTTGATTATAAGCTGGAAATTCATGTTTTGATGGAGAATTGATGGAGTTCTATGAATAGGAGTAAGCCAACTTACTAATGCTTAGTAAATGCTGGAATGACCCACCTATCTAATTCTTCTGCTATCCGATTATGGGAATCATATCCACAGGCATGTGCTAGTCATTGCTCAGGCTGCAACAGAAAACGAAAGGGATAAATCATCATTTGTTTTTAGGAGTGCTTGAGATAGTTCATCTAAAGTGAGAAACTTGGATGAAGATCACAGAGGCTTGCTATATTTCGGATTGTTTATGCTAGGAGTGCTTATAGCAGTGGCATTGATCTTATGGAGGTTGGCTGAGCAAAACATTCTCAGCAATCCTGCGGTTGGGGTGTCTCTATTTTTTACTCTTGTAATTGTGTTCTTCACTGGGCTCGTATTTGCACTACTTTATTTTCTAAGGTATGATTAATTATTTCCGAAACTAGATTGTGTTTTAGGAGTCACACATAAGTGATGGGATTAAGCTGTTTTGTCTGGTTATAGAGTGGATTGTGTTCAGTTATTAGGGATTTGAAAAGCATGTTAAAGCATATTGCAGTCTCTGAGAGAGTATAAGGCATTTTACCGTTACAGTTCGCTCTTTAATGGTCTTTATATTCACTTATTGACCCAATGGGTCGGTCAAGCCTAAAAGAGGATGAGTAAGATGAAGATTGTTTGTGAAGTGTGTAGAGTAGAAGGTTATCTTCAGCACATCAGCCAGAACTACTATAGAGTCAGGCATTATGTTGGAGTGGAGAATGGTAAACCAAGGTTTGAGTATCATAAGCAGAGCTTTCAGTATGTGCAAAGATTTCTTAATCAGAAGCCAAGCGCTATTGACCCAATTGACCTAAAGACCATTGACCCAAAACTCTTAAACAATAGCTCCTTTAATGAATTTAGCAGCCGGGGTAGCCTAGCCTGGCCAGGGCGCCAGACTCATAATCTGGAGAACAAAAAGGGGCAACACGCCTATGGTCCAGAAGTCGCGGGCTCGAATCCCGCCCCACTAGTGGAGCATGCCTCCATTAGGGCGAACGGCACCAAACGAGTCCTGCTACCCCGGTGAAGAACTAGTCGGATCAATCAACTCCAAGACTTCTCGTGATACTATTTGTTGCCAATCCGGCTTAAAATCTGATTGAATAATATGGAGATTCATCGATCTAAAGAAGTCTCTTGCAGTTGACGTTATGACTTTTTTTTGAAACAAGTTTGAATGCATAACAACTATGCAGGTTGCATCCAACTGTCGTTTGGCGTTGAAGCATTGAAACGCTATTTTTCCCAAGATGTAATGTCTCAACCGCAATCTTTTGTCAGACCGATTCATGGTCGGATTGTACCGCGTAATGTGAAATGAATATAGCCTTCCGTTCTTTGAAACTAATAAATCCCCCATTTGATTATTGCAGGTAGTTCGTGCAGGATAAAGCTCGAAGCCGAGGTGCTTCAGGTTTTCAAAGAGTGTCTTTCCATCAGCATCCTCGATTGAACTTTCAAGAGGTAAGCCAAATTCATGAGGATCAATTGCGACTCTGACTTTTCTGTACCTATTCTCAGGCGTGACTAAGTTTCTTGGAAGATATTTAGTCACAGCTAAGCATACACCGTACCTGCTATCAGAAAATAATCTCGTTTTGGCTTTTTCAGGTTTTATTCGAATTTGTGTTACAGATTCGTTTGCAATTGCAATAGCTGAAATTTTCGAGCTGAGAATGAGCTGGTAAAAATCTTTACAACAAAAATTGAGAACAACCGTGCGATTATTGTTCATTAATCTAAGCCTGCCATCCAGAAATAAGATATTGGGCATTCCACTTCACCTGTAATCCGTTCTACAAATGACTTTGATGCCTTTTTAAAACTTTGACTACCATCGAAGATTCAGAATGCAATGTTCAAGAGTTGGTCATATTTTAGCTTGTGTAGAGTAATAGCAAGTGCTTATTGGTAAGATGGTTTATCCGAAATTGCGAAATTTAACTGGTAATATTTTATGCCGACATTTTTCGTCACAGAAAGAGGCATAATTAAGTCTCTTGTCTTCTTGATTTAGTACAATTATTCCTCGTGGTTCACTTGATTTTTCCTCTTTTATTGCGCCCATGTAACGCAGTATTTGACCAACCACTTTGTCGCTGTCTTTCCACCGTTTTACTTCTACCACCACAAATCTGTGTTTTGTATCCTCGCACAGGATGTCTATCTCACCAGCTTTGGTACGATATTTAGTTTGAATTAATTTCAAACCTTTTTCTACAGTTTCTATGTTTCTTGCAATGAACTCTCTCAGAGGAGCTTCCAACAAATCAGGTATTTCTTCTCTTTGAGTTTCACCGCTCTCGCCGTCCTTTTCTCCATCAGGAGGAAGAGAATCACGCATTCGCCATAGTAGATTTTGCACTTGCAGATATGATTCTAGATTTAGTACCTTTTTGATCTCTCTTAGAATTACGAAATACTTAAAGAAAACCAATGTTGAATCAAAATGCTTGTCTTGGACTATGCCGAATTCTGTAATTGCTTGTGTTTTTGCCTCTTCAAATTGTGTTTCTTCGAGCGAGAGAAACTCAAATACCTCACTCATGAAATCAGCGAAGAAAGGATATTCTTGGTGGTTAAACTTACATAGAAACTGCGACATCGTCATAATGCCTACGCGTTTCAGTTTTAAAAAATCATTTACTCTCTTGACCAAAGGAGATTGTCCAAACAATAGGTTCCTTAGGTGACTGTTGAAATCTTCAAGACTATTTGATTCAAATATAGATTTTTCTCCAGTAATTTGAAGTTGTCTGTTTCCGAGATTTTCCCTCAGAAGCCTAGCGATTTCGTACAGTTCAGCAAGTGATAAGTTTTTTCCATTCTCAAAAGCGGCCTTTCTCAAAATAAGCTTTATGTCTTCCGCATTTTTCTTTTGGTCCTCGTACCATTGGGAGTAGTTCTCATCACTCTGTGCAGTTGCCCATTTTTCTAGTTCTTGTGTCTGCTCAGCTGTCAGTTTGAACATTTTAGTTCAACAAGCCCTTTTGTCAGAAGATGTGTTTCAGATTTTTGATTTTAAGCCACGGAAAGAAAATTTAAACGGAAAGATACTTTCCGCCACCTGCTTCCTGCGTATCATTTCCTGTAGAAGTGTTGTTTGACTTGCTTGACAGGGCAAAATTGCGTGTGTCTGGCGCTCCCTCAGTTTCTTTATTTTGTTGGAAATCCCAATCCCGCCCCCGGCACCATCGCCAGTAGGATGCATTTTCTTAACCTTTCTGAAGGGTCTCGATCTGCACGAAAATCGAACAAGAATAAACGACGCTGAAGAAATATAGAGTATGGACAGTGGTAGTATGGGGCAAGGGACAATATGCTGTTCTGGAGAGAGTGTCGTAATTCGTAAGATTTAAATATCAAGCTACCTCTTAACATCTTGCGGGACTCCGTGAACCAAAGGGTTAGAATGGAAAAGAAATACAAAGCTGTAATCTACGTTGTCGCCTGTTTATCGGGATTGTCAATGGGAGTAGCGATAGCATTAACATCCTCAGGCTACATTGGCTTGTTCAACAACAGGTTAAATCCTCCAATAGGGGGCCTTGGAGGCTTAAGGGAGGAACTGGAATACACAGATTTCACGTGGGGACCTGGCAACGCATATTGCAATATCACTATCAGAAACACAGGATCTACGGATGTGACTATTGATAAAGTCGTGCAAGTCGAGATAGATAATACTAAAGAAACACTTGACGCGCCAGTCTTGCCTTACACGTTGACGAAAGACAGTTCAGTGACGATCAGAGTCGCTGGCACATTCAGCAGCGGGATGCAGTATTCCTTCATGGCCGTAACGCATAGGGGCAACCAATTCGGACCACTATCTCAGACCGCGCCCTGAACGAAATATGGATAACTCGCTCCAATGCAATCAGCCATCAAACACGCTAAAGTGAGAAGTCAGCAATTTGCAGATCTCTCGCGAAAAGGCATGGCTTGACAAAAAGCAAGCGGCAAATAGAGAAAATGGGAAGATGACATTCTAAGGTCGTTCGTCGGCATCATGAATATTGGACGAACGAATACCAGCTATTGCTTTGTCTGTCTGGTACTGGATAAGTCGCATGACAGTAATAGCCCACTTCGTCAACTCGATAGTCAATGGCACCGTTGCTCCAGTTGCCATTTGGGTCTCTCGTCCATATGTCATACCATGCGCATATTGTATAGCCTGACTGTCCGCTTGATGGTTGGTGGATTGATTCTATTGAAGATATCCAAACGCCTATCCATTGGTATGTATATGTATGACTGTCGAACCAATGCCAGTTGCCATCTTGAAGTTGAAAGCCGCCTTGCCAGACTCCAGGAGAAGTTTCTTTGACCATGAAGAAGAAGTACTTCCCCATGTCACCGTGGTCCAACGGGTAAGAATCCGTGTGAGCACTACCTCCGTTGTCAATGTAAGTGAAGAATGCGCGGTATTGATGGATAGTGTTGTCCTCATTGTAGAGGCAATACAGCCCGACCTCGGCAAGATTTATTAAACCTGGAGCTTTAATGCCGAATCCCGTCCAATAACGTCTATTCGACCATACCGGATCATTGTCAAAGTTGACGTGGTTGAGTTTTCCCCATCCTGCCGCTGCTGTGTCTGGACGCCAGACATCTCCGTCCATCCTGTTTACCCAAATGTAGAACTGAGCGCATGTCACGTAAATTGTACTGATGGTCATTAGAGTCATGCCTGATTCTTGTGGTCCTACAGGACCAATGCCGCCGTACACAAGAGCTATTCTGAAACTGTTTATGTCTTCATGAATCGAATATTGGGTGGATTGGCTGAAACAGTCAGAGACATTGAGTGAATACCCAGCATATGAAGAACTCTCCACAAAAATGATGCCAAGACGGTCTCTGGCACCATTAATACCACAGTACACGTCGAAACTGTTTTCAAAGCTGTCTACTTTTGCGTAGAAATATAGTGTTGCATTATCTAAGCCGTCTGGATAAACTCCACTACCTAAGTCGTCAAATGTGAAGTAACTTTCATTTTTTAGTAGTTGCGACCTCGTCGGTGTAGCGATATAATTAGCTGTGTCTATGTCTCTTAGATACGGCGAGTTACCAAATTCGCCCCAGAGTGTTTCTGTCGCAGTGAACCCGTCACAGAACAGAGTATAGGCATTATGTTGAAGTTTTCCCACATACGACATATGGGCTACCTCCGCACGCACAGGCCGGATGCCATCCAGTGTACCCAAAGCCATAGTTGCAATGAAGACACAACTTACCAAAAGCATTTTTCTATCCATGTTCTCTCACCTCCTCTCTTTTGAAAGTGACTTTAACTTAAGTTCTTCTCTGTGTCGAACGAGAGGGAAGTTGGAGACGACGTTTCGTAATAGGGAGACGTGGCTCGAAAATCAAGCGAGACAGAAGCAAACGGGCTGACAATCCTGACGAGAAAGTGCAGATCGCATGGCGACGGTCTAGACGACAGCGTCAAGCTAGCCCTTGGCACTGACTTCCAATTAACCTATCAACTGACATCACAAAAATATGTAAACTATGCGCGAGGGTTTGAACGAGTAATTGAAGCTAGCCCCCGGCACCACCATGGATTAGGTGTTTTACTCCAAGGGAGAGGTCGATTTCGCTTTCTTCCAACTAATCGACACTTGGATTGTGCTAAACCTTATTACCACATTGTCCCCAAGAAATTGCAACTGAATGTGTTGCATCTCCATTCAACACTAGATTCGCAGCATTCCTAGGAAGTTGGACAAAGTGATTCT
>Ga0315284_10009243_pt1 | contig 14056 bp, 16 predicted proteins | sample YL17G09_16_MG_FD_203696 | JGI IMG/M metagenome (GOLD analysis project Ga0315284, IMG submission 203696) | Sediment microbial communities from Yellowstone Lake, YNP, Wyoming, USA - YL17G09_16 | ecosystem: Environmental > Aquatic > Freshwater > Lake > Sediment | place: USA: Wyoming | collected... | reverse complement strand
AGCGTAAGAAGCTCCGCCAGCTGACGGGCCGACAATTAGGGTTATCTGGGGAACAACTCCTGATGCATGTATCATTGATCTGAAAACTCCTGCGTAGCCGTCCAAACTGGCTATTCCCTCCTGGATCCTGGCTCCACCGCTGTCAATTATGCCGACAACTGGACAACCGGTTTTTTGGGCCAGTTCCATCACCTTGATGATTTTCTTACCGTGCATCTCACCCAATGAACCGCCGATTTTGGAGAAATCCTGGCTGTAAACATAGGTCTGGCGGTTGTTGATCTTGCCGAATCCGGTAATTACGCTGTCACCGGGAAATTTCTTCTGATCCAAGCCGAAATAACTGAATCTGGTTTCAACAAAAGGATCAAGCTCAACGAAAGAATCAGGATCCAAAAGCATACCAATCCTTTCTCGGGCAGTAAGCTTACCTTTCTGATGTTGTTTCTCAATTAGTTCCGGCTGATCAAGCTCAGCTTTCAACTTATTCAGTTTTTCAATTTCTTTTTGAAAATCCATATAATCACTGGCTAATGGTTTTTAATTGATCTTTTAACCCTTTAATAATCTGATCCATAATCTTTTCATTGTCAACCTCTTTGCCTAATTCCATTTTAAGCGATGTAGTAATATTTTCCAGGTCTTTGGGAAAGGATTCGGCGTTGGTGTTTAGCCCAATACCTATGATTGAGGCCTTCAATTCCTTGCCGATAATGTTTTCAGTCAATATGCCTGCAACTTTTTTCTGATTAATTAAAACATCATTGGGCAATTTGATCAAGGGCTCTAAATTGAACTCATCTTTTAAGATCTTGGAAATGACAAAAGCAGCTAGAATGGTTAAGGTCTGGAGGTCTTCAATCTGGCTTTTAGGCAGAATAATGGAGAAATACAATCCTCCTTTTGGTGAAAACCAAACAGACTCATCTTTACCGTAGCCGGCTGTTTGCTCTTGGGCCGTTACAACGGTCCAGGGCTCTGCGCCAGAAAGAGCAAGTTCTTTTGCTTTCTGGCTGGTGGAATTGATTTTTTCAAATTTCTCAATCATTTTAATAAAATTAAGAGGTCGCCGCTGTTAATGAATTGATTCTCTTTAACTCTAATCTCCTTGACTGTGCCTGAAGTTTCAGCAATGATCTCATTTTCCATCTTCATGGCAATCAAGGTTAAAACTTTCTGGCCCGGCTTAACCTGATCGCCTTTCTGTACGCTGACATTGGAAATAACTCCAGCAATCGGGCTCCTGATTTCTTTTGCTGCCAGATCCGCGCTAAGGACCTGAAGTTCTTTGTCAGCCTGGCTGGTTTTTGTTTTCGGATCGACTAAAAACAATTCTTGGAATTCGTTCTGGCTGAATAAATATTCCTGACCGTCAAGAACAACCTTTATCAAATTAGCTTCAATCTCAGATATTTCAATCCGATAGCTTTTATCCTTAATGGTGATTTTAGTCTCCATATTGATCCTCAAGCAGCTTTATCCTTTCAAACATCTTCCATTTACTAACTTCTAAAGCAGCGGGTTTTTCTTTTTTTAGCTCGAGATAAAGGTGGGCAATGATCTTGGCCAGCTCTTCTTTTTTAATTTCTCCGTTATTATTGTTAAACGCAACTTTTATTTCTTCTTTTCTCCCTTTTAACAAATCAAGGATCTTCTCTGATTCGATGAAAGAAGTTGATAAAGAACCAGCAATAAACTTGGGGTTATCCAATAAAACCTGATAGAAAGGAATCAGAGTCGGAACACCTTCAATTAGATATTCCTCAAAAGCTCTTTTCGCCCTTTTGATACAACGCTGTCTGCTTTTAGCATAAACAACTAATTTAGAAATCAAACTATCAAAATAGGGAAAGATCCTTTGGTTCTGCTGGCAAAAGCTGTGGATCTCAATGCCTTTACCACCAGGAACAAAGTAATTGGTAATGATTCCTTCATGAGGCAAGAAATTATTTGCTGCATTTTCCGCATAGATCCTAAATTCCATTGCCCAGCCGGAGAACTTGATGTCTTTCTGGTTGAGGCCAATCCTTTCCCCGTTAGCAATCCTGATTTGCTTTTCAACCAGATCAATCCCGGTAGTCAGTTCTGTAACCGGATGCTCAACCTGAAGCCTGGGATTAACTTCCAAGAAATAGTATCTTTTATCCTGGCCGATTAAAAACTCAATCGTGCCCAAGCTTTCATATTTTAAGCGCTCTCCAAATCTTACGCAGAGCTTAGCCATCTTCTCCCTGGTCTTTTCGTCCAAGAAAGGCGAAGGAGATTCTTCAATCAGTTTCTGGTGCCTACGCTGGATAGAGCATTCTCTTTCCCCGAAATGCAAAACCTTACCTGTTCCGTCCCCTAAGATCTGAAATTCGATGTGGCGGGGATCCTTGAGGAACTTTTCAACGAAAATCTCATCGGAATCAAACGCGCTTTTGGTTTCTCTTTGTAATTGCCGAAAAATCTCTAGAATGTCTTTTTCATTTTCTTCGGTAATTTCCCTGATACCGACTCCGCCGCCTCCGTTGGCAGCCTTTAAGAGAAAGGGCGGCTTAAGCTGGTTGGCAATTCTTAAAAAGCTTTTTTCATCCTTAACCGCTATATCGCTGCCTGGCAGTAAGGGAAGGCCGATCGATTTGGCTATCTTTTTAGCCTCGATTTTGTTGCCCAGCATTCTTAAGATCCAACCGCTTGGTCCAATGAATTTGATGTCATTCTGTTTACATAGGTCAGAAAAATTGCCGTTCTCAGCCAAAAAACCGTAGCCGGGATGTATTGCTTGTGCTCCGGATCTTTTAGCGATCTGGATTATCTTCTTTTGATTAAGATAGCCGAAAACCCCGTTTTCCTCCAAGCAGTAGCTTTCATCGGCAAATCTAGTTTCCAAAAACTGGTCCTTTTCCTTTTCGGTCGGATAAAGGGCTACTGTCTTAATGCCCATTTCCTTGCAAGTCCTGATAATCCTTAAGGCTATTTCTCCCCTATTGGCAATGAGGATTTTGTTAATCATTTTAGAAGTTAATATTTTTTCTCGGACAAAATGGCAATCTCTTTCATTATCTGGTCAGTAACCTTACGTAAGTTTAAATCATCCAAACCTCCTTTAAAATACATTGGCTTGCCTATCCTAACGGAAACCGGCGGTCCGAATTTCTTTTTGTTTCTATATATCAGCCCCAAAGGAATCACCGGAACTTTGCTGCGCAGGGATAATTCCGCCACCCCGGTCTTTCCTAGCAAAAGCTGTTTCTTTTTATTCCTAGTTCCTTCTGGATAAATAATGATGATCTGGCCGTTATTCAAAGCCTCGACTGCTTTGTCTAAAACCTTTCTTTTATCTTTGGCTTTTCGGTCAACCGCAATGGTTTCAGCCAGCCAGTAGAACCAACCCCAGGCCAGCCGCTGGAAAATACTGTCCAGCTTGCCGATGAAGTGAATTTTACTCAATTGGTTTTTGGCCGGGTAAGGAACGAAAAAATGGTCAATTGAGGTCTGATGGCAAGCCGCCACGATGAAATTAATGTCTTTGGGTACGAACTCAAAGCCTTCTATATCTTGAATCAAACGCGTTTCGACAAAAGGAACAATATATCTGCTGACAAATGCAGAAAAGAAAGTTTTCATTATAGTTAAATATGCTTTTGTATTTCATTAGCTATTTCTTCAATGATTTCCTGACAGCTCTTGATTTCAGAAATCGATCCGGCGCAAAGGCCACAAAGCAGAGGAATCTGGTTGATGTCCCCGGTGGTTATTCTTGATCCGGCATAGCGGTCAGCTCTCATTTCCTCGGGAAAAGGATTCTTCTCCTCCATTTTCTTAATCTGCTCTGACATGGCATTCTTAATTACCCTGATCGGATGGCCAGTGAAGCGGCCGATCACAGTAATGCTTTCATCTGTGGCATCAAGTATCGCTTTCTTGTAATCCTCATGGATCTGGCATTCCTTGCTGGCTAAAAATCTGGTTCCCATCTGAACCCCGTCAGCGCCCAGAATAAAGGCAGCTGCTGCGGTCTTGCCATCATATATTCCACCAGCAGCGATCAGAGGTATTTTTTTAAGAAGCTCCTTAGCCTGGGGAATCAAAGTCATGGTTGTGGTTTCTCCGATGTGGCCGCCTGATTCCAAACCCTCAACCACTACTGCATCAGCTCCGTTGTCCTCCATCTTTTTAGCCAGTCTGGCCAAAGCAACCACAGGGATTATTTTGATACCTGCTGCTGAAAGATAGGGAAACACCTGTAAAGGATTACCGCCACCAGTAAAAACAATGGGTACTTGGTTGTTAATTATCACTTTAACCAGTTCGGGAACGGCCGGATTCTGCATCAACAGATTTACTGCGAACGGCTTGTCAGTCAGATTCTTGGTTTTCTTAATTTCTTCTTCCAACCAGGCAGGAGGCAAGAAACCAGAACCAATCACTCCCAGAGCGTCGGCATTAGAAACTGCTGAAACCAAATTAGCTTCGGAGATTCCAGCCATTCCGCCCTGGATTATCGGATACTTAATTCCCAGCAGTTTTACCAATTTGTTATTCTCGAACATAGCTTTTTTTGGTTTGGTTCAATTCTTCTTTATCTACTACTGCTACTACAAACCTAATCTCGCACTTCTTCTCATCATTAACAAAAGCCTCTCCTTTGAAATTGGCTATTTTATTCTCGTAAAATCCCAGCATCTCAACTTGGTATTTGATTCTGTCGCCCGGCCAAATGGGCTTGTAAAAAAGGGCGCTTCTAACCTGGTAAGCCAAAAGATGCTTGTTTTTGTGGCCTTCTCCAATTTTCTTTCTTAAAATAATCGTTCCGGCCTGGGCTATGCCTTCCACCACCAGCACACCGGGCATAATGGGAAAATCAACAAAATGGCCTTTAAAATAGGGGTCGCTAGGAGAGGTCTGCTTAAAAGCGACGATTGTATTGGGCTCAAGGCTTTCTACTTCATCAACCCAGAGAAAAGGATCATCGTAGGGAATAATTTCTTTAATTTGGTCCTTATTTAGAATCATATTGCCAAGCCTCCGTCAATGTTAATGACCGAACCGTTAACAAAACTTGATTCCTCCGAAGCCAGGAAGTAAACAACATTAGCAACCTCTTCCGGCTTTCCAAACCTGGAAAGCGAAGTAAGCCTTTTTACTATTGCTTTCATTTCTTCCTGAAGGGTTTCCGTAAGCTTGGTTTCAATAAAACCAGGGGCAACGGCATTAACTCTTACTCCGAACCTGCCCACTTCCTTACTTAATGACTTGGTAAAGCCGATCACTCCTGCTTTAGCGGCCGCGTAGTTAGCCTGGCCAAAGTTTCCTTTTTCGCCGACAACTGAAGAAATGTTAATGATGCTTCCTTGGTTCGGTATGATTAAAGGTAGTGCTGCTTTGCTGCAATTAAAAACTCCGGTTAAATCAATGTCAATCACCCTCTGCCATTCCTCTTTGGTCATTTTGGCCAGAGTGCGGTCCTGGATAATTCCGGCATTATTAACCAAAACATCAAGCCGGCCGAATTCCTTTTTAATGTCTTCCATCATTTTTTCCACTTCCTCGGTTTTGGAAACGTCAGCAATAAAATATTTACAGCTGGCTCCGTTCTTTTCAATTTCTTCTTTGGTTTGTTTAAGAGTTTCTTCCTGGGACAAAATGTCATTAAGACACACTTTTGATCCAGCCAAGGCAAATCTAAGCGCAATTGCCTTGCCAATACCTTGGGAAGAACCTGTAATTAAAACGACTTTGTCTTTCATATTATATATTGTTTTAGTATCTCAGACCTTTAAAGTCTTTCTTTACCTAATCATTTTTCTTTCTTTCTGACAAGCTAGACTTGGAACTGTTTTAAAATGACTTTATCCAACCTTTTGTCAAACAAATCGGGCAGGATCTTCTTTTTATTCGGCTTTTTAACCAAGCCTGCCACTGCTTTGGCTATTTTAACCTCTAATTTGATATTGATATTCTTTTGAGAATCAAGCATTGCTCTGAGGATCCTGGGAAAAACCAAGGCGTTGTTTATCTGGTTAGGCAAATCGGAACGGCCAGTAGCATAGAGATGATCTTTTTTTACCTTTTTGATTTCATTGGGTAAAATTTCTGGCACAGGATTGGAAAGGCTAAAAACTATTGGCCTTTCATTCATTAAAGAAACATGGCTGCTTTTTAAAAGCCCTGCCTGGCCGGTCAAACCGATAAAAACATCTGCGTCTTTGATTGCTTTTTCCAGTCCCCCTCTTAAATTGAAAGGATTACTGAATCTGGCTATCTCTTTAAAATATTTATTGTCTTGTTTTCTCCAACGGTAAATGATCCCGTGAACATCCAAAGCAACCAGATTTTTTACCTTCATTTCTTTTAGTATCTTGAAAGTGCCGTAACCGGCTGCTCCGGCTCCAGCCAGACAGATCTTTACCTTTTTAAGATCTTTTTTCATAACCTTCAAGGCGTTTAAAAGACCGGCCAGAACTACAACTGCTGCTCCCTGCTGGTCATCATGAAAAGCCATTATTTTCTTTCTCGCCAATTGTTCCATGATTTCAAAACATTTAGGCGATTCAATGTCTTCAATATTAAAAGCGCTGAAAGTGGGAGCCAAAATCTCTATTGTCCGGACAATCTCTTTAACTGACTTAGTTGAAAGGCATAAAGGATAGGCGTCAATACCGGCCAAGCATTTAAACAAAACTGACTTGCCCTCCATCACTGGCAGAGATGCTTCAGCAATGGTATTGCCAACCCCGATGGTCCGAGAGCCATTGGTAATAATGGCTACATTATTGGCTTTAGAGGTGTAATCCAAGCAGCTTTTGGGATTCTCGTCAATCTTTTGAGCGACTTTAGCCACCCCGGGAGTATAGGCCAGTTTTAGATTACTGTGATTCAATTTAAACTTAGGCCTGATTTCAATCTTACCCTTTAATCTTTTATGAAACTTCAAAGGGTCCATTACCACCTTTCAAATTCATATTGAACTTCTTTGATCTGTCGACCAATAACAGGAATGCTTTCAACGGGAATCTTCTTTAGATGATCAGGCATATTGTCTATCATGGCAATCTCGGCAAAAACCCGATCCAAATTAAAAGGATTAAAGCTGGCCAGAGTTAAACTGAGAAAAGTGGTATATCCGCCTTTCTTTTGAATAGCAATGCTGTCAGCTAGGTTAAGATAGCCGGGCAGCAGTGACTGGACTTTTTCTATTAGCTCTTGCTGGCTGGCTAAGTATTGAAGGGCCAAACACGATTCTTTTTTTAAAAACTTCAGGCTGTTCTCTGCTGCTCCTCTTACTCCTGATTTCTCATCAAGCTTCAAAATAGGCAGATTGATAATTAAATCAGAATTAAAAACCTCTTCTGATATTTCAAAAGACAGGCCGTCCTTTTCTTTCTTGATGAAATTTGATTTGGCCAGATCCAAAGGAGCAATCTGGTAACGCTGGCAAACCGCAAGCAGCTGCGATTTTTGAGCTGAAGCTTCAATGGGAATCTCGTCAAAACTCTGGGCTGCTACTTTAATATTATTCACATCAGCTCCTTTGCTCAATAAATACCTGATTGTTGCTTCTAAAAAACCGGGGTTAGTGTTAGTAGCAAAATAGGGATGCTTGGGTAAAACTAAAGTAGGAAGAATCATTATTTTATCAACAGCTTCCACTTTCAGCCCGCCTAAAAGCTCGATCGCTTTTTTAACAGCTTCTAAAACATCATATTTTACTCTCCAAATGACAACTGCTTCTTTGTCCTTGCTTGGTTCTAAAACAAAATCTTCCCCGATTTGATATTCTTTGACGGATTTTTGGATCCAGCGGTTTTTGTTTTCATCCTCTAAAACCAAAATGAAATAGGGGACTTTAGGATGCGTCAAGGATGTAATGCTGTTTTTGGAAACACCGATCACCTTGGCTTTTTCGGAATCAAGCTCTTTTAAATCAGTTAGACAATCCAAACATTTCTTAATCGGATACTGCCAGACTTTTTTACATGATGGGCATTGATAGAACATATATCAGGTTTTTCTTAAAATATGGACTGTAACGCTGCCTCCTGCTCCGCCGATATTATGGCAAAGCCCGATTTTAGCATCCTTTACCTGCCGGTCAGCGCATCTAGATCGAAGCTGGTTGGTGATTTCGTAAAGCTGGGCCAAACCGGTTGCTGAAATGGGATGACCTTTGGCTTTTAATCCGCCGGAAGTATTTATTGGCAGAGAACCGTCCAAATTAACCCTGCCTTCTCTGATCAGTTCCGCGCCCTTGCCAATTGGAGCAAAGCCCAAGTCTTCATATGAGATTAATTCTACTGAACTGAAAGCATCATGAAACTCAGCCACATTTACATCTTCTGGTTTGATCTTGGCCTGCTCAAAAGCCTGCTTGGCTGCCATCTGGCTGGCCTTAAAATGGGTGATATTTTCCCGGCCAAAGGTCAAGAGATAATCAGTGGCCATGCCAGAGCCGATAATTTCAACATCCGTTTCTTCCTGGGATAAAACAGCAGCTGCTCCTCCGTTTGTTGATAAAGCACAATCCAAAAACCTGAAAGGAGAAGCAACAATCGGTGACTTCTTTATTTCCTCTAAAGAAACAGGTCTCTTGTAGTAATATGCCTTGGGATTAAGTGTTGCATTATGGTGGTTTTTAAAAGATATGAGAGCCAGATCGTCCATATTGGCTCCGTATTTTTCCATGTACTGCTGCCAGATCAAAGCATTCTGGGCTGGAAAGTTCAGGCCTTCTGTCTGCTCAATCACTCTTTCTACTGCTGACATAATTAAATCAGTTGTATAATCGCTTAAGTTATCAACAACTTTTTCTCCGGCTAGAACCAAGATATTTTTATATCCCCTGCCTTTTGCCAAAGAACCGGCTGTCCAGAGGGCAACGCCCCCTCCTCCGCAAACAGAAGGAACCTCAATGATCGGAACATTAGTCTTAAAAAGATCGGAAAGAAGAGACACTTTATGGCTTTGATGCTCTCCGCTGCCAGCCACGCTGGAAATTGCAGACAAAACAATGGCCTCAATGTTTGAGACCTTTAATCCGGCATCCTCTAAAGCCTCGGCTGCTGCTTCGTAAGCAAGCTGCCACCAAGGCTTATCAGAATAATCAAATTTAGTCATTCCGACGCCCTTGATATACATATATGTTATATTGGCTGCCAAGCAACAATCAGCGTACCGGGCCCCACATGAGCTCCAATAACCGGAGGAGCTAAGGTAATGAAAGGAACCTCGGCATTAATCTCTTTAAGCCTTTTTCTTAAGCTTTCTGCTTCTTCCTGATTATCGGTCTGATTGATCAGCACCCTGATCTTTTTACCTGCCTTTCTGTATTTCTGACTGTCTTTAGCAATCTTTTTAAACATGGCTTCTATTTTATCCTGAGCCCAGACAACTTTTCCTTTAACAACTGATCCGTCCTTAATGATCATGAAAGGATAGAGATTTAGTCTTCTCATTCTTCTGATCCAATTAGCTTGGGCCTTGGTAATCCTTCCTCCAGCTTCCAGCCATTTAGGATCAGAAACAATGGTATCAAGATAGGTCAAAGGAATTAGCCTTCTAATCTCGTCTATAACCTCACGCATTTCCCTTTGCTCCTGGATAAGCTCCACTGCCCTTAAAACCAGCAAGGCTTGGCCAGCAGCTGCGTTTTTACTGTCTATTACAAAAACCTGGTAAGGCCTGGCCAGCATTTCTGCCGCCTGCCTGGCCGAATTAAAGCTTCCTGAAACCTTGGAAGATATGGTTAGACAAATTACTTTTTCAAACTTCTGAAGCTGCTTTTCAAAAGCCAAAAGATATGATCTGGGAGTCGCTTGCGCTGTTTTAAGCTTAGCCAGAACACCGGCTTTTTCTGCCTCTTTCATCTTTTGAAAAATGTTTTCTCCGGAAAAACGGTCGATGTCAGAACGATCGAGGTTTAAACTGACCGTTTCAATCTGATACCTTTCAATAACTTTTTCCGGCAAACTGGCAACGTCTTCAGTAACCAGACCAATTGTAACTTTTCTTACTGATTCTTCTCCCATTACCTCTTTAGCCATGTCTTCCACCCTTAAGCTCTTAACCTCTCCTATGCCTCTGATTATTTCTTGAACTTCATTAGTATAATCAGTATGGATATGGATCTTCATTTTGTTTCTGGCCTGTACAATATCCAGACAATTGCCCAGCTTTTTCAATTTTTCTCTTACAATCAGCTCATCCATTTTCGGATTTTCAACCAAAGAAACAACTTCGTATCTGTAGGCAAGGTTCTGAATAAATCTTTTCACTTTTTCCGAAGGCTTTTCTTCCGGCTTTTCAAATTTAACTGCAGCCGGTCCCTCTAAGGCCTCTAAATAGCTTTCCAAAATCAAGAGAAAACCCATGCCTCCGGCATCAACCACATTGGCTTTAATGAAGATATCCATTTTCTCCCTGGTGGCTAAAAGAGCTTCTCTGGCTTTTTCAGTTGCTTTTTTAAGGATTAAAAGAATGTCTTTTTCTGTTTCTGACTCATTTTTAAAAACTTCTGCTGTTGCGTCAATCACGTCTAAAATGGTTCCTTGTTTTGGATTCTGAATGGACTGCCTGGCTCTTACCGATCCTTTATCAAAAGCAGTAGCCAGCTTTTTGGCGTCAAGCGGCTCAACTAATTCCGCAAAGAACCCAGCTAAAAAACCGGTGTAAATGACACCGGCGTTGCCCTGAGCAGTAGTCAGGGCTCCATCTAGAGCAGCTTCCGCGATTTCAGTCAGGTTTTTAAACTCTTTGCCCTCAACCGCATCCTTAATGCCTGACAAGGTCTTGGCTAAATTATTACCCGTGTCTTGATCAGGCACGGGAAAAACGTTTATCTTATTAATCTGCTCCTTATTCTCCTCAATCTTTCTATATGAAAGGAGCATCATCTCCTTCAATTGTTCCTGATTGAGATTTTCCATATAGATCACTTAAACTTATCCTCCAATTCCTTTAGGAACCGAGAGGCCAAGTCTTTTCCTCCCAGACCAAAAGCAACTCCTAAAGCAATAGACATCGTTGCCACCATGCCGATAAAAACTGCCAGGATCAAAGAAGGAGTGATCCTAAGTTGATATAATATGGCTAAAATCGCAAAAAGCCAGATTATCCAGTTAACGGTCTTGCCCATAAAACGGGAGTAAGTAATTCTTTCCCGTTCTAAGGTACCGATTACAATTTTTTGGGAAAAATCAGAAAGAAAAGCAGCTACCATAAAAATCACGGCGGCAACGAATATGTTGGGGAAATAAACTATTACCTTTTCAAAGAAGGAGCTTAACTGCTTCAATCCGATTATATCAGAAGAAGCCATTAGGGTCAGGATCACGAAAAACCATTTGACTATCTCACTAAAGAATTTGGGTGCGTTCAAATTGGTGTCAATTTTTAAAAGCACGTCTTCTGCGCCCAGTCTTTTTAAAATGTTGTTGAGCTTGACTCTTCCCAAAAAAGAAGCGGTTAAATCGCCCATCCATTTGGCAAAAACCAGCCCGACAATCAAAACCACACCAGCCCAGAAAAACAGGGGCGAAGCATTAATTAGATCCTCTAGAATTGTTTGAAGGAATTGCTGCCACATATGATTACCATTTGTTCCTGTGTATTCCTAATAAATAGCCTGTTCTATTGGTTAATAAGTGTAAAAATGGGGTTAAGACAAAAAGTATAACCCAGATCATTCTATCAATTTTAAAAAAGGGGGTCAAGAAGAGCCAGCCTCCGATAACATAGTTAATCTGATCAAAAGGAATGAACATTGCGCCCGGCTTAAGCATCAATCTTCTCTTAATAAAAGCAAAAATAAGATCACCGAATACTACTCCGGCTGAAAGCAAAAACCCCAGAGCCAGAACATTGATGCTTTGATAATCAAAAATACTGATGCTTTTAGGACCATCAAATTGATACAGCCATTTCTGAATAAAAGCAGTGATAATCCCCAAAATCATGCTGATAATAACCCCTCTCCAGGTCTTATGGGATCCCAGAATGGGCTGATGATCAATGAACTTAGTTCCAAAATCAACCGGCTTGCCCAAGAAATCCAAAGCCTTAAACCTCTTTAAGGTAGGCGGGGTCATATTGGTGATATAGGCAGGCAGGAAGAAGTATAGGGCTGAAAGGATAATATGAATACTCATATTTAATCTAATACTATCCAGCTAATAACTAAGGCATCGGGCCCGACTAAAATACCCAAAACATCGTCAATAATATTAGTGAATTTGATCTCAACCTTCTCGTTGCTTTTTTCCACCATTTCCTTCAAACTATCGGCTCTTTCTGGATTATCAGCGTGAACAATCAATACTCTGATTTTTTTGTCTTTAAAATTCTTGGTTTTGGATTCAAACTCTTTAAACAAAGCAGTGGGAACGTCTTTGACCCCGGTTTTAATTCCAATTGCTTTAAGCACTCCCTCCTTAAATCCGATCAAGGGCCGGACATTAAGCTTTTTCATTTTCCTTATCCAATCAGCAATAGCGGGCTTTAATCTGCCTGATGTTTCCAGCCACTTGGGGTCTTCAATTAAAGCGCAGACTTTAACTAAAGGCACAAGCCTGTTTAATTCTTTAACGATTTCTTCCAGGCTTAATCCCTTGTTAATCAGGTCAAGGGCATTAAGAACCGTGATTGCTTCTCCAGCAGTAGCGCTAAGAGTATCAACAACCTCAATCTTTTTACCTTCTTCACCTAAGATGTTTTTGGCCTGAAGGGCTGAATTGTAAGTACCGGAAAGCTTTGAGGTAACAGTAATGACAATTATCTGGTCAAACTTCTCCAATTGCTTCTTGTAAGCATCCAAAAAGTCCTTGGGCGAGGGCTGCGAAGTCTTGCCAAAGCTTTTAATGCCTCTTTTTTCCGCTTCCCTCATTTTCTCTAGCGTATTTTGACCAGGCAAAGGATCCAGATCCGGCCATTCCATTTTTATTGGCACGGTGACTATCTGATTTTGCTCGATGAAACTTTTTGGCAAATCAGCTCCTTCGTCAACTACTAAACCAATTTTAAGCATGTGTTTTGATTAAGGTTTTTTAGCTAAATCGTCTTTTTCCCTGTAAACTTAGGCTCTGTACCCGCTTTAAGCCTTGCCAGGTTCTCCCTGTGCGCCCACCAGGCCAAAGCCATAAAAACAAACCCTAAAAGAACATAGGTTAAGGAATAAGTAAAGAACCAGATAACCATTGGCATAAAACTAGACATGGTTAAGCTGGAAAAACTTACTATTTTAGTGAGCCTTAAAGTTGTAAACCAGATGATAAAAAGAACTAAAAAGCCCTTCCAGCCAAGAAGAACTGCCAAGGCTCCGCCAATAGTAGAAATAGCTTTACCGCCTTTAAACTTGAGCCAGATTGGAAAAGCATGGCCTAAAGCCGGAGCTAATGCCACTAAGGCAATTTGCCATTCAACAGTCAAGTACTTGAGAGCCAAGTAAGTAGGAACAATTGCTTTGGAAATATCAAGAATACCGACCACTACTCCCCAGCCCAGACCAAAAGCTCTGGAAATATTAGTACCGCCGATATTGCCGCTTCCGACTTTTCTAATATCAAGCCCTTTGTTTTTAGAGAATAAATAACCAAAAGGAATGGAACCCAATAGATAACCAAAAAGAAAAAGTATCAGGACATTGTTCATATATAATGATCTTTTTTAAAAAAGTGGCTAATATATAATCCTAACAAATTCAAGAGCCCTGATCAAATCACATCTTGAAAATAAAAGGTTGGGGGAGCAAAAAGATGCTACCCCGCGGGCACTGCAATGCCCTTGCTTGTCATATCGCTGCGCTTCGTTCCGATAAGAGCCCAGAGCATTCCCTGGGGTACTTTCCCCCTGACATAGGCGATTTTATCGCCCTGTTCAGGCCGGACTTGATCGAGGATTGTTTTGGTCGGAACGATCTCAAGGCTTCCTTGTTCGACCTGGAGAACCCCACGATTTATGCAGTGGAACAGGATCTCTTTGCTGCCCTTTTCGGGGCTAATATATCCATAGAACCCTTTTCCAGTACTGCGTACGTCCGTCACATGACCGTAACAAACTGATTGTTTCATGTTATCACCCT
>Ga0315284_10009242_pt1 | contig 14056 bp, 14 predicted proteins | sample YL17G09_16_MG_FD_203696 | JGI IMG/M metagenome (GOLD analysis project Ga0315284, IMG submission 203696) | Sediment microbial communities from Yellowstone Lake, YNP, Wyoming, USA - YL17G09_16 | ecosystem: Environmental > Aquatic > Freshwater > Lake > Sediment | place: USA: Wyoming | collected... | reverse complement strand
GCTGACTAATTCCGTTTAATCCGTGCCAATCCGCGCAGCCCTGCGAAGCCCCCCGCGTCTCGTTTTGCGAGGCCCGTTTCGGACCGAGTGCAAAACGGCAGGGGGTGGTTAAAAAATCTTCGTGTTTCTTCGTGTCCCTCGTGGTAAAATTGAAAAACTAATAGCACCTAACATAATGAAAAGGACACGGATTTATACTGCTTATAATTCTTTTCTTTGTGTCCTCTGTGTGCTTTGTGGCTAAAAAACTCTGTGGCTAAACTTCTTTTGTTGAAAGTTCTAAGAATGCAAAAGGACTTCAAAATAGGGTTGGGTGTGGGGCTTTTATTTGTCGTTGCGGTGGCGGTCTGGCTTTCGACTCGGCCCAACCTCAGCACCGAGGCAAGGGCGCTGCAGAAAGCCCCAAATACCCCGCCCATCGCCGCGCGTGCTGAGGATGAACTCCGAGCCCCTAACATCGAACCACGAACAACGAACAATGAACCACGAACAATACCTGTCCCGAGCAACGTCGAGGGAATCGCCGAAAAAACGCTCAGAACACACGTCGTCGAAAAAGGCGAAACCCTTTCCGGCATTGCCGCAAAATACTACGGCTCCCCTCGCCAATGGCCCAAAATCGTCGCCGCCAACAAATCGAATCTTCCCGACCCCAACCGGCTCCTCCCCGGCGCCCGCCTCCTTATCCCCGAATAGATGAGCAAGCGGGGCCTAAAACTTAAAGTGTAAATCTCAAGGCCAAAACCCAAAACTTTCAACTATTAGTTTTCGTTTCGGGTTTTGAGCTTTAGCTTTTCAGCTATCGAGGACTGCCCGGAACACACCTCCTTATCCCGGAATAAAAAATCGAACACTGCCCGGGACAGGAGTCGAACCTGCATGAGCCGAAGCCCACCAGCCCCTCAAGCTGGCGCGTCTGCCAGTTCCGCCACCCGGGCGAGCTGATTTATGATTGATTATTGATGATTGATTGCTGAAAGTCAAACGGGAATTCTCAGGTAGCCGGCAATGGTCAGTTGCTAATCCGGCTGCGCCAAACTTTGAGGTAATGATTGTAGCGACGGTAATTTATGTGACGCCCGATATTATGAGATTGTCCGATAAAGAGCGGCCCAATCAGCAAAAAACCTTGAAAAGACGTTCCATAAACGGGTATAATCGACCTCAGACAACAACCCTGTAAATCGGGGCTTGCCAAGGCGTAGTTCGCCGTCACTGGATAACCAAAATGCTCGGCTTCGTGACATTAGTCGCTCCGCCGTAGCAGTCTTCGTTCTCCAAAAAGCGGCGAACGAAGACTGGAGACAGGGTTTTGGGTTTGAGGCGTTGGGTAATGAAGAGAGGGATTATTGCAGCGTTGATGGGGGTGTCTCTCGTAATCGGGGGGCAGGGATGCAGTCCGCCAATGCAACAATCCGCTGACCGGCAACAAGACCTTAGGTTGTTATCAGGCAAAATAGAAGCCGCAACCATAAATCTCGGATACCCGCAGCAAACGGCAGGTGAATTCGCGGGGATGGTTATTGGCTGGAAAGACGGCAGCGGTAATTCCGTTGTCGCTTCCCTTGACAGAAAACTTACCTTAGCAAGACAAGACCAAATCTCAAAATCCGGATTGGCCGGCATTGAGCAGGATATTGCAAGGCGATTAGTCGCCGAGGTTCGCAGGCAAATCCGGATTGACGACAGATATTTTGAATTGGCGGACGTGGTCAAATACCGCAAGGCCCAGTGCCTCGGCTACACACAGGTTTTCCACATACTGGCCCGGTCAATAGGCCTGTCGGTCAGGCCGATTAACGTCCTTGAACTGGATAAAAAAGGACCGCTGCCTGTTGGCTTCAGTCACGTTGCGGCAATAGTGGAGCTGGCAGACGGGAAAACGATAATGGCAAATCTTGTGCCGGGCGGGTTTATAAGCGGGCCGTTCACAATAGCGGATACCTTTGACAGGGCAGGCAACTATCAGCGATTGAAGGACAAAACCAACAAATCAGGCATATACCGAGAGATTCAGATACTGAATGGCCTGGGGCTGGCGGCATACGTGTACAGCAACCGGGCGAGCGTGAATAGATCGGCCGGCCGATTCGAGCAGGCAATAGCAGATAGCAGCAAGGCGATACAACTTTGCCCGGCTCTGGCCGAGGCGTGGAACAATCGGGGAATCGCATATCGCAACAGTGGACAAATCGAGCAGGCCATCAGCGATTACACGAAGGCCATCGAATTAAATCCAAACTACGCCGAGGCGTTAAATAACCGCGGGGCCGCGTATGCCAAGTCGGGGCGAACTGAGCAGGCCATCGCTGACTACACAAGGGCGATAGAGCTTAACCCGGCTTTTGGCCCAGGCATACAGTAATCGCGGCAACGTGTATGCATCCACCGGCCCGGTAAATTTCTACTTTCCCCTAACGCCATCATAAAGGAGGATTTGCAGACGATTGCAGAACGTCCAGCCGGTTTGTTTACACAGCTCGGCGACCATCGGAGCTTTTGTTATTAGCTCGTCGCGTGTCTTTGCCTGTGGCATAAGCATTATCCTGCCGGATTCGACTTTTCCCAGTTGCTGAATGGTGCGTTGAATTTCCGGCAAGTCATCGGGGGAGTCAACGACGAATTTAAGCTGGTATGGGTAGTTGCTTATGAGTTGTTTTACGGCCTGATTTTCCGTTTCTCGCCTCGGCGAAGCCCTTAGGCGAAGCCGGGTTTGCCCTGAGTTTGATAACTTGGGGCTGATGCTCATCAGGTCGCAGGCGAGGCCCTCGATGAAAGCGATGCCGGCGGTTTCAATTGTGATGTGCTTGCCGTGTTTTTTCAATTCGGCCGTCAGTTTGGGCAACTGGGGGTTTATCATTGGCTCACCGCCGGTGATGACAGCGAATCGACAACGCCATTGCTCGACCTTGTCGATTATGGCGGATATGCTCAAATCCTCGCCGGCGGATGGGTCGAGGGCGTATTTCGTATCGCACCACCTGCATCGAAGGGAGCAGCCGGCCAGACGGATGAAGACGCCGGGAACGCCGGCTAACAAACCCTCGCCCTGTAATGAATAGAAGATTTCGTTTATTACCATTTCAAAAAAGATTTTACCACGAAGCCACAGTTTAGTCATTAGTCGGTAGTCGTTAGTATTTAGCGGGTAGCGGACAGGTTGTATTTCGTCGTTCGTATATCGTATATCGTAGGGCAGATTCCGCCGAAGATGGATTTCAATAATAAGTTTGACGAAGGGTAAACGAGGATTTATAGTTGGTTTGGCAGGAGAATTTTGCCATTGAAAAAAAGTAGGAGATGGGTAAAATAGGAGCATTAAGAAAACGGCAACAATGACGAATAAAGAGCTTGATGCATGAAAGAGATAGGAGTATATTGAAGAAACTAAAGGGATAAATGATAACCATGCGTATCTTTTGGTAAAATTGTTCAAAGGAGAATATCATGAGAACAATGCTATTTCTTGGATTTGACCCGAATTTGGATAGGAATAAACAATTCCTAAGAGACCTTCGTAGTCTTATAATACTTGACGCTGATAAAAGGAGGAAATTGTTAGAAGCGGTGTTTGAGGTTCTTGATATAAAAAGTGATAATGCCCGAAAAGAACGTATCGAGAGATTAGCGAAAGAAACAAAGGTTTCATTGCCTGAAATATATAGTGCTTTAGAAAGTTGCAGCTTCCTTGTAGAGCATTTGGCAAAGGATGAATGCAAAGAAGATAAATCAACTGACTTAGGTGAAGACCTAAGAGAATTAACAGGTATAACTGAGGCAGAAACTAATAGATTTGTAGAAGTAGTGGAAAATATTAAACATGATGCGGTGGATAGATACAAAGTTCAAAGAATGAAGAAGGCGTTTGAAGCAGGTGTCCTTCCGTCATTACAAAGTTGCGGTGCAACGGTAGAAATCAGAGCCTTGATAGAGGATAGGTATCACTTTGGGATGGATCCTGACAAATACAAGCCCACAATAACAGGATATGCGCCGGTCATATCGATCAATTTAAGTGTCGACTCAGGGGTATTAAACGAGTTTATTTTCCAAGCTACTCCAGAGGAAGTACGTTTTTTGATTGGTAAACTTCGAGCGACATTAACTGAGGTCGAAGCATTTGAGAACTATATATCCAAAAAGAGAAAGAAAACATGATAGCGATCGAAAGCAAAATAATTGACAGAATCGAGAGAAAAAGGGGAAAGCGAGAGGATGAAATAAAACATGCAGAGTGGCGAGGGTTTCTTCGAGGATATGCTTATGCTAAACGCGAGCATACTTTGTCAAAAACTGCTGAAGCAGCGGGACTAATAGAAGAATTTCAGTTTGGCGCACATGCGAAAGCCGAACTAGGAGCAGAAATCGAGCAATTGGACTTTAAGAAAGGCGATAAATATCTTAAGCAGTACATCGCAGGCAAGTCAACATTCTCAGAAATGGATACATTAACAGAATCCCCAAAGAGACGTGAGGAAAATGTGGATTTACCGTTGTTGAATGCAAGAGTCGAATGCATTGGAGACAATCTCGCATGCTGTCTGGTTAATTTCCGCGGATTCCCGATGAAGGTGTCTTTCCCTAAAAGTGTTCTGGAAACACATGGTCTTCGTGAGAATGATATTTTTTTATGGCGACCCGCGATTGGAAAGGAGGTCTCGTCCTCCGATTGTATCCCTCTCCGTACTAATGGTAGTTTTAGCAAAAATGACATTGAATATATCTTAGAAGCCAAGTCGTATGAAAGCAGAGCAAAAACACAGTGAGCGTTTCTGGAAAGACATATCTATCTGGAAATGACGATGGAGAATATGGTCGTTCATGTTATCGGTGCAGGGTATGGAGAGTGTATAATAATAGAATTTCCAGATAGATCAGTAGGAATTATTGATCCTTACTCTGGAACAGGGCGGGGAGTCGATAATAATGAGCGGCCAGAGTTTCATCCAATTATACGATTATTAGAGAATGCAATAAAACCAACCGCAATTCGGTTTGTTGCGATTACGCACCCACACGCAGATCATTGTATGGGCGCAGCTTGCTTGCTTCGGCACTTCGAGGATGCTATTCAGAAGTTCTGGATTTGGCCGGGTTTTCCATTTGACGGGACAATGAAGTATTTATTGTGGCTAAAGAGCCAGAATCGCCAAGAGGATACAGAGGTAGAATTAAAATTGCCGCCAGGTACAATCTTGAAAGAGCTTCATGAGATTAAAGAATGGTTCGAAAATCACAAGGATAAAGTAGTGTACTTTGCACCCGGGAAGAATGTCGAGATACCAATGAACAGCAGTAAAGAAAGTGTGCATTTCTGTTTTCTTGCCCCAACAGATAGATTTCTCACCGACTTGTTTGATTGGCTAGGCCCATGGTCCAGAATCCGTTTTAGTGGGAACAAGTTTATTATACCGTGTGACCAGTTGCCTTCGGAACCGAATCTAAATCATTTGAGTGCGGTTATGATTCTGAGTTGGGAAAAAGCAAAGTTATTATTCTGCGGTGATGCCGAAACAAAGACTTGGGAGCAAATTCTCGGAGCAGGAACTGAAAATGATCATAGAAAAAATCTAGAGGCTGGTTGGGTAAAAATAAGCCACCACGGCTCGGATAGTGGATACAATAAACAGTTTCTTTCCTTAATCAAAATATCAAATCCTGTGGGTGTTTTGACTCCTTTTTATCGAGGACGAAAGGATAAACGCTTACCAACGGTTAAAGGTTTATCAGATATGTACCCCTGTTTCCGAGTGATCTGTTCAACTTGCCTTGATAAATGTAAACATATAGAGGGTTGGGAGAGGTTTAAAATTACGGGATCCACGGAAATGGAGAATCTTCCAGCAAGTTGGATGGCACAAATTACTCAACAGCCAGAACTTCTGAAGGCATTTGCCACATTTCCAGAAAAAGATCTTGATGGGTGGGATTCCGATGATTTTGAACTGCCAACGAAATGGTATTGTGATATCTTAAAAAATCCTAAGCTTATAGAACTATTCCGTCCACATGTGCGAGAAAAGGTCGAGTCTGCTGTAGATGTTTTACTGAGGGGCCCGGAGCATAAGTTTAGAGTCTCATATTCATTTGACGATAACGGCCAACCTGTCCCAATAAAACACAGAAATGGTGCAGGTGTTTATGCGCCTGCAAGTTAAGATATTATTCTGCAATGTAGACAATCCTGGGCCACCATACTAATTTATCCGCCGAAGATTGCCCGCCGCCCTGTCCTGCGTAGCCCTGAACCGCTTCTGGTTCAGGGCGAAGTGGGGTCCGCCGTTCGTTTTCTTGACAAAAGGTCAAGGATTTGGTATAAGTTAAGATTAGTGAGTAAGAAAAAAAGGGTGGTGTCCCCTTTATGGAGGAGCAGAAAATTAGCACATCGAAGAAACAGCCGACCAGAATCGCAACTATTGCCCTTATTGTCGCAGGGTTTTTGGCCGGCTGGCCCACCTTAGCGCAAGCATTGTATCCCTACCAGGATGCCAACCTGGCCGTTGAGGACAGGGTCAATGACCTTCTTCCCCGGATGGACATCAATGAAAAAGTCGGGCAAATGACACAAGCCCTGTCTTCTATTTCCCAAGCGTCCATTACGACTTACCGCATTGGCTCCATTTTGAGCGGCGGGAATGATGGTCCCGGCGGGAATAACAGTGCGGCGGAATGGGTGACCTTATACAATAGTCTTCAGGCGAGGGCATTGGCTACCCCGCTGAAGATTCCCATTATTTATGGCATCGATGCCGTTCACGGCTGCAGCAAGGTCCGTGACGCAGTTGTCTTCCCCCACAATATCGGCTTGGGCGCCGCCAATGACCCGAACCTAATGGAAAGAATCGGCGCCGTCACCGCCAACGAGGTAGCGGCTACGGGAGTGGACTGGACCTTTGGGCCTTCTGTGGCTGTCGCGCGCGATGAGCGATGGGGCAGGACTTATGAATCATTTGCCGAGGACCCGCAAATACATAATAATATCGTCGCCGCTTACGTCCGGGGATTTCAAGGGGTAGATGCGAATATGCAGGGCGAAAAAATAGTCGCCTGCGCCAAGCACTATATCGGCGATGGCGGCACCACCGGCGGCATAGACCGGGGCGTCACAGAATGCAACGAGGCAATTTTGAGGGCCATTCACCTGCCCGGCTATCAGAGGGCCATAGAGGCCAACGTGGGAACGGTTATGCCTTATTTCAGCACTTGGAATGGGACGAGATGTGTTTTCAACAAATGGCTTATCACGACCCTGCTCAAAAACGAGCTTGGCTTCAAGGGTTTTGTCATTTCCGACTGGGAGGATATCACAGGAACTGATTCAGCCGATGTAAACAGCGCGATAAACGCCGGCGTCGATATGTCGATGGCGCCTGACACCTGGAGCTCATTTATCACCAATCTGAAGACCCTCGTCAATAGCGGCCAGGTCCCTCAATCGAGGATTGACGACGCCGTAAGAAGGATACTTCGAATCAAGTTCAGGGCAGGTCTGTTTGAGCACCCCTACGCCGACAGTAACCTTTTAGCTTCATTCGGCTCTGCCGAGCACAGGGCGGTCGCCCGTGAGGCGGTGAGAAAATCCCTCGTATTGCTGAAAAATGAGAACGACGTTTTGCCGATTGCCAAAGACGCAGATGTATTTGTCGCCGGCCCCAACGCCACCAGCTTGAAAAACCAATGCGGCGGCTGGACGATTGGCTGGCAGGGAATGACGAGCGACAGCGATACGAATGGCACCACTATTCTCAAGGGTATTCAAAATGTTTGCCCCAGCGTTACCTTCGTTGCTAATGGTACCGGTGCGGCCGGACACGACGTCGCCATAGTGGTGGTTGGCGAAACACCCTACGCAGAGGGGGCCGGGTATAAAAGTGATTTAAACCTGTCATCGACGGACGTTAACACCATTAATCGCGTGCGTGATTCCGGCACCCCATACGTTATTATCCTGGTTTCCGGCAGGCCGAGGATTATGACCAGCCAGATTGCGGACGCGGACGCCTTTGTGGCTGCCTGGCTGCCGGGGACCGAGGGACAAGGTGTGGCGGAAGTTCTCTTCGGCGATTATGGCTTTACCGGCAAACTTTCCTTCTCCTGGCCAACACAGATGAGCCAGATTCCAATCAACGTCGGCGATGCTAATTATAATCCCCTCTTCCCCTTTGGTTATGGCATTGTTTCTACGGCCGACTTTGACCGGGATGGCGACGTGGATGTGGCGGATTTGGAGGTATTTTGTGGTTCCTGGTTAAAAGTGCCGGGCGACACGGGATATGATTCGCGGGCAAACCTTTATGAGAGCCCGTTGAACATAGTAAATTTCTATGATTATGCTGTCTTCGCCAATGAATGGCACCCGCCTCCTGACTAAGGTCACTAAATCTCTTCCGTAAAGTTCAACCTCCCAAACTCCCCGTGATATTTCTTCGCTGCCGCATCGTATGTCTTCGCCGCCTCAATTTCGTTGTCGAATCTGCCGAGCCAGATACGTTTGCCCTGATAAGTGATGCGGCTCTCCCAGCGGTTTTTGTTTTTGACGAACCAGACGCCGATGAACCGCGAAGTGGAGTTTTTTCTTTTTTGCCTGTTTTGCATATTCTGTGATTGGGTGGCAATTCGGAGGTTTGTCCTTCGATTATCCAGGCCATTGCCGTTTCTATGGTCAACGAGGAGACCATCGGGGGCCTCAATAATCTGGCGGTGCAAGCGGACGATTTTTATTTCGCCAATTTCGTCTTTGACGCCCCTTACCGCGTAGAATTTTTTTCCGTTTCCGCCGAGGGACCACTTGAAGTTTCCGAAGGTGTAATAATCCTGCTGGTCAAGAATCGCCCACTCCGATTCGCCGAGGTAAATTTTGCGATACGGGAAGCCAAACTTCCACAGGCGATACATCGTCACCGGCCAAGTGCAGATTTTGTCCAACCAAACTGGAATACCGATTGTTAAGTTGACTTTCATAATCCTCTCCTCGGAGCGTAGCGGAGATCCCCGAGAGTCCGCTCCGCTGACTTTGCAACAGGGGACCCATTTTTAATTAGATCCTTCGACGCCCCCCGCGTCTTCCTGTCGGAAGACAGGAGCGGGGGTTGCTCCCTTCGACTGCCGCTCAGGGCAGGCAGGATTCGCGCCTACTTATAGAGGCACAAGTCCCTCTATAAGTAGGCGCGAACTTGCGCGCTTTTGACGAAAACTAAGGGATTTCCTGATGGTAAAAAGGGGTGCAAAAAGTGCTTAAGTGCTTATGGGAAAAGGAATAGTAAATTTTTTGAAAAAGTTGGTTTCTAAGGGTTTTCGACTTGCGCGCTTTTGCCCAACAACTGTATGAAACAAACGTTTCAAACAAATGTATGAAACAGTTGTATGAATTTACCTATTTTAACAATTTTACCGCAGTCCTTGGGACTCCTTACGGAGGGCACGCTAAGTTTTGCCAGCAGCGGATTTGAACTCCGCGACGTATTCGATGGGGTCTTCGAGACCTGCTTCGCGGAAGCCCTTGAGGCGCAGTCGGCAGGAATCGCATCTGCCGCAGGAACGACCATCTTTGTCGGGGTCGTAACAACTGTGGGTCAGCGAATAATCCATGCCGAGTTTCATACCGGCAAGAATCGTCTGGGCCTTTGTCATATTTATCATAGGGGAATGAATTCTGAGCTTGTCCTTCTGCTGAGTGCCGGCGACGGTTGCGAGATTAGCGAGCTTCTCAAAGGCCTGTATATAGTCGTGCCGGCAGTCGGGATAGCCGCTGAAGTCGGTGGCATTGACGCCGATGAAGATATCGAAGGCGCCGAGGACCTCTGCCCAGGCGATTGCATAGCTGAGGAATATCGTATTTCGTGCGGGCACGTATGTCAGCGGGATTGACTCGGTGTTGTCGAGGTCAACCCTGTCTTTGGGCACATCGATTGTGAGGTCGGTAAGCGCAGAGCCGCCGATACTGCCCATATCGATGGGGATGATTTTGTGCTCGGCGACCCCCATCGCCCTTGCTATTTTCTTTGCGGCCTCAACCTCCCGCTGGTGCCGCTGGCCGTACCTGAACGTCAGGGCATAGAGTTCAAATCCTTCGCCTTTGGCAATGGCCAACGTCGTGGCCGAATCCAGTCCGCCGCTCAGCAGCATAACCGCTTTGTCCTTTTGCATCGACATTTTTGGTCCTTTCTTGTCCGGGTGGGATATGTATAGTATAATAAATCGCTGAATATTTGCGAGACTTAAGAAATGAAAGCACGAAGAGGCCCTTCTTCGCTGCGCTACGAAGGGCAGGCAAAGGGAGACAAGGTGAGATAAAAACCTTTGTGGTTTGGTGTTTTTTGTGAATAACGGAAAAAAGGTTTGTATTTTCGTATTTTAGCGGCAAGTAAAAAATGAGCAAGAAGCCCCGACTGGAATTGTTCGAGAACCCGTATCCCGCGCGAGAATACTGCATTACCATAAGATGCCCTGAATTTACGAGTGTCTGCCCGCGAACGGGTCAGCCGGACTTCGGGGAAATTGTCATTGAGTATCGCCCCGGCAAGCGGTGCATCGAGCTGAAGAGCTTGAAGTTTTATATGCAGAGCTACCGCAACAGGGGTATTTTCTACGAGGCGCTGACCAATGAGATACTGGAGGACTTAAGTTCGGCGTGCAAGCCGAGGTGGATGAAGGTAACATCGAGGTTCAGCCCGCGAGGGGGCATAACAACGGAAGTGGCGGCCGAATACCCATCCTCCGCGGCTAAGCCGCTGCGGAGGGCAGGCAATGCAGAAGGAAAAAGCGGTTCTGGTTGGAGGTGACGAATGAGCATTACTTTTCATTGTGAGCATTGCGGGAAAAAGATAGAGGCGCCTGATATCGCCGGGGGCAAATGGGGCAAATGTCCGGGCTGCCACAATAAGGTATATGTGCCCGGCGAGCAACCTACTGATGAGCTTCGGCTGGCGCCGTTAGACAATGAAGAGGAGCGTAAGCAAAAGGAGCTGATTGCCGAGACGGTTCGGCTCAGAGAGGACATACTCAAGGAGACCGAAGCGCCCGAAGATGGGAAGCCCCAGCCGGCGGCCAAGCCGGGCGCGCTGAGCGACGCGGAGCTGATGGCCAGCATAATCGGATATCTGCGACAAATGGCCGACGGCGAACTGGAGGAGGCGGAGCGAACGGCAAGGACGATAATACCCTACGGGGCCAAAGCCATGCGGATTCTTGAGCGCATTGCGCTTAGCGAGATACCCGAGCCCGAACTGGCCGACATCCCGCAGCAGGTCCTCTCGGGTCTGATAAAGAGCATTCGCGGCCGGCTCCGCTGAGGGTTTTTATTTTTTAAGAGTCCTGCAGAGCCCAATTTGTCCTATCACCAGCCATTCCCTATACTTTAACGTGGAGGGCGAGCAAATCCGATTCTGCTTTGAACCACAACAGGGAAAGGGACTTGTATGGGAACTAAGCCTATTCTTGTTCATGTTACGCACGAGGCGGCGGCGAAGATGGGGGGCATCGGGGCAGTTCTGGACGGACTGTTCACCTGCCGGTCATATCTCGCCGCGGTCGAGCGTTCCATTGTTATAGGCCCGCTTTTTTCGACTGAAGGTTCTGTTCTGGACCGGCTCGGTGAGGACGGCGAAGTTCTTTATTCATCTTTCGACGGGCTGGTGAACACCGGTTGTGCCTCCGCCTTCGGGAAAATTGAGAGTTACTACAACACAGGCATCATCTACGGGAGGCGAACATTCATCGACCAACAAACACAAGTGAGTAGTTCGCCGGAAGTAGTGCTGCTGGATGTAAGGCAGGCCGACGTCGGCGTCGTCAACGAATTCAAGGAGCAATTATTCGAAGAGTTCGGAATTCGCAGCGACCTGTATGAGCATCTGTGGGAATATGAGCAGTACGTGCGATTGGCGCCGGCGGCGCTGGCGGTGCTGAAGGCGATTGGCGCCGCTTCGAACAAGACGGTGATTGTCGCCCATGAGTATATGGGAATGCCCACGGCGCTTGCGGCGATTCTCGACCCGCACTGCGAATACAAGACGGCTTTTTACGCCCACGAGGCAGCCACGATGCGAAGAATCGTGGAGGAGCACCCTGGGCACGATACGATGTTTTATAACGTCATCAGGAAGGCGCATCAGCAAAAACTTTACGTCAATGACGTGTTCGGAGACCAGGGCCGTTACTTCAAGCATCCGCTGGTCGAGGCGTCGAGGCACTGCGACGCCATCCTCGCGGTGGGCAAGTCCGTGGCGGATGAGTTGAGGTTTCTCTCGCCGGAATTTGAAACAGAGGACATCAGCGTGGTTTATAACGGCATACCCGCCTACAGGATAACCGTTGACGAAAAGCTTGTCTCCAAACAGAAGCTACAACGGTACTGCGCAAACCTATTAGGGTATAGGCCGGATTTTATCTTCACGCACGTTACGCGATTAGTCCGCAGCAAGGGGCTTTGGCGTGACCTGCGGGTGCTGGAACACTTAGATGAGGCGTTTCAAAGAACAAGCAAAACTGCGGTAATGTTTTTGCTTTCCACGGAGGTCAGCCAGAGGCGGAGTTGCGATATCTACGAGATGGAAGCGAGATACAACTGGCCGGTGGCGCACCGCGAGGGGTGGCCCGACCTGTCGGGCGGGGAGGCGGCTTTCTATACCGCAATCCAGGAGTTCAACGCAAGAAGCACGAACGTAAAGGTCGTTTTCATAAACCAGTTCGGCTTCAGCAGGAAGCTGTGCGGCGGCAAGATGCCGGAAGATATGGAGTTGCTCGACATTCACAAAGGGACCGACGTTGAGTTCGGGCAGGCCATATACGAGCCGTTCGGGATTTCGCCGGTGGAGCCGATGACCTTCGGGGGACTTTGCGTTTTCAGCAGCGTCTGCGGGTGCAGCGGTTTTGTGAGCGACGCAATCGCAGGTCTTGCACCGGACGCAAACGATGGCACAAGAAATATCGTTATCGCCGACTACACCGCTGTCGACGGCGAATTCACCAGTATAGACGGCCTGCTTGGAATCGACAGAAGTATCCGCGACGAGATAGAGGCACGGGTAAGCAGCGAGGTCGCAGACGAAATAATTATGCTGCTGCCGAAGACGGAATTTGAGGTTGCCGCGATGATTGAAAACGGCTACCGCATTGCAAGGAATATGAGTTGGGAAGTGGTGGTGAGCAAGTATCTATTGCCCAGCCTGGAAAAGGTTTTGCGAAAATCGCCAGCCCACAAAGTACCGACCGCTGCTTGACGGACCCTCCTTCGCCAATGGCTACGGAGGGCGGGAGACCCGTCTTCGTTGTGCAACTACGCCGAGGCAAGCAGATTTTTTACCACGAAGGAAAAGAAGAAACACCCGCCATTTGGCGAGGTCTCGCCTTCGGCGGACGAAGGTTTTAGACAAGTATATAAGTATATGCGTATATACTTATGGACTGCTTTAAGCATTGAGGTTTTTGAATGAACCTTACTTCGCCCGTTGGGCTTCCGACTTCGTCCCGATAGACGACATTGGGACTACGCCGGACACGACGCAGGGGCGAGAAAAAAGCAATTTCAAGTCGCGGGGAGAAATGGTCTATGTTTCTTGAATGATACCTCCACATACAGTTTTTGTTTCGGACTATATTCTACAGTAATTTATAAACTTCAAGCTATCGCTATATCTTTTGCTGATGTTAGAATCGTAGCGATCTCGTCGTCTGGTTTAATCCCCCTCTCTACCATACGTTTCCCTACCTCTTGGCCAAGCGGCAATTTGAGAAACGCAAATCGCTCGCCAACATATCTCTCATGAACGAGCTTTCGTAACTGATTCTCGATAGGTTTGGACTCATCAATATCAAACTTACTTATCTGTTGCACGTTTTTGCGTAATTCATCTGGCAAATTTTTTAAGCAGATCTCGTTTATGACCTCGATTACAATCTCTTTGGGCAGGTATTCTTCAAAGTTGCCCTTTTGTAAAACATACACTATACCCCTACCCATTGTCAAGACAGAAAACAGGCGAATTTAAGATGGATTCACCGCCTATTGTTACAGCAGTTGGGACGGAGGGAGCCCGAAGGGCGACCGGAGTACCAA
>Ga0315284_10009241_pt1 | contig 14057 bp, 9 predicted proteins | sample YL17G09_16_MG_FD_203696 | JGI IMG/M metagenome (GOLD analysis project Ga0315284, IMG submission 203696) | Sediment microbial communities from Yellowstone Lake, YNP, Wyoming, USA - YL17G09_16 | ecosystem: Environmental > Aquatic > Freshwater > Lake > Sediment | place: USA: Wyoming | collected... | reverse complement strand
CTTTTCGCAATATTTTACTTGGCATAGCTATATCCCTGATTTTATCCGGCGTTACTCCAGGCGTTGAGCGTTTTCCACCACCCGATTTCGTCGAAACCGACCATGTCATACCAAGCCCGACTTCTCCGGGGCCGCGTCAGGATATTTACGAGTATATCGATGCTGGGGTGCTCTTAGCTGCGCTTGGATTGGCTTCGTATCTTGTTTTGAAGAAGCGCAGCCGGCGGGCAATATTCGCCCTGACAGTTTTTTCGCTGCTTTATTTCGGCTTTTGGCGAAAGGGCTGTGTCTGTTCGATAGGGGCTATTCAGAATATTGTTTTTTCGATTTTTGACCGTGACTACGCCGTACCGATTGTGGTTGTGGTATTTTTCCTGCTGCCGCTTGTCTTTACACTTTTTTTCGGAAGGGCATTCTGTGCGGCGGTTTGCCCTCTTGGCGCGATACAGGACATGGTTTTGTCGCGACCGGTCTCCTTGCCGAGCTGGCTCGAGAGTGGACTAAGGCTGCTTGCATACGTTTATTTAGCGGCGGCGGTCCTGTTCGCCGCTACCGGCAGTGCTTTCGTTATATGCAGATATGATCCGTTCGTTTCAATCTTTCGTTTGAGCGGAAGCCTCAACATTTTAATCCTCGGGGGATGCCTGTTGCTTATCGGCGTGTTCGTCGGCCGTCCTTATTGCCGGTTTCTTTGCCCGTATGGCGTTATCCTCAGGCAGCTCTCGCGGCTCTCGAAATGGCGCGTGACGATTACCCCGGATGAGTGTATCCGGTGCAGGCTCTGCGAAGATTCGTGTCCATTCGGGGCGATAAGAAAGCCGACAGCGCAGTGGCCGGCACAAGAGTATCACGTAGCCAAAAAAAGGCTGGTGTTTCTGCTCTTACTATTGCCCGTACTGGTTTTCCTGGGGGGATGGGCCGGTTCCAGCCTTAAAGGCGTAACATCACGCGCGCACGAAACGGTAAGATTGGCCGAGCAGATATACATGGAAGAGACCGGCAAAACCGAAGAGATTACAAATGCCGGCACAGCTTTCAGGGCGACGGGCCAGGAAATCAAGAAGCTTTATGAGCAAGCATCTAATATCCGGGCCAGGTTCGAACTTGGCGGCTGGATACTTGGAGGTTTCATCGGGCTGGTAATCGGACTGAAACTGATCGGACTTTCGATCTGGCGTCAAAGGACCGACTACGAAGCCGACCGGGCAAGCTGCCTGGCATGCGGTCGATGCTTTAACTACTGTCCCATGGAGCACGTCCGATTAAAGAAGGCGAAAGAGGTGGCTGGTAAATGGTAACAAACTCTCAGAATGATAGTGCTCCCGAGCAGGTTCAGGCGACAAGTTCATGGTACCGCTGTGCAGTCGCAACTGCTGTTCTTAGCGCCGTATTCTCAATTGTTGCCTGTGCGTTTATTCTCATGAATTATGGCCGGAGCAAAATGGTAGGCACTCCTGAAGAAACGGCGCTGGCGGATCTCAGGTTGGAAATACGCGGCAAGCCCGATGATGAGCAGCTTTTATCCCGGATTCGCCAATTCGATTTACAGGTCAGACAACAGCGGATCCTCGCGGTGGATCGCTCTCGCAAAGGCAGCCATCTGCTCCTGAGCGGAGTTGTGGTTTTCATGATTAGTCTCAGATTCGCGATTTCGTTTAAGAAGAAGCCTCCTGCTCCACAGCCCGGCGCCGATCAGCTCAAGGAACAGGTCGGCAACGCCAAGTTTGCCCGGTGGGCGGTGACCGGCGGTCTGTTGATATTATGCTCGGGCTCGCTGTTTCTGGCTACAAGACCGGAGATTGATTTTGCCAGGGCCGGCGCTGCCGGTACTACTTTATATACTATAGAAGATATCGCCAAAAACTGGGCGAGTTTTCGCGGTCCAAACGGAGCCGGAATCAGCACTCACGCCAATGTACCCGCTCGCTGGGACGGAAAAACGGGAGAAGGAATTCTCTGGAAAACCAGGATACCTCTGCCGGGGAACAATTCGCCTGTCGTCTGGGGCGACCGTGTTTTCCTCTCGGGGGCGGATCCCAACGGCAGGCAGGTCTTCTGTTTCGATACATCCACAGGGGGACTCCTGTGGAAGGGCGACGTTTTAGGCTTGCCCAAGAGCGATGAAAAGCCTCTGGAAGTCACGGAGGAGACCGGCTTAGCTGCGCCCACCGTTGCGACGGCCGGCCGGCGGGTTTACGCTATATTTCCGACCGGAGATATCGGCTGCTTCGACTTCAAAGGCAAAAAAGTCTGGGAGAAAAACCTGGGCAGGCCCGATAATTCCTATGGCTTTGCATCTTCGCTTGCCATGTATCAGAATCTGCTCCTGATTCAGTATGACCAGGGCGGTGTTGAGGATGAGAAATCCGAGCTAATCGCTTTGGATGGTTTTTCAGGCCGGGTTGTCTGGCAGACAAAAAGGCCGGTCGGAAATTCCTGGAGCTCGCCTATCGTCGCGAGAATCGGCGAGCAGTTTCAGATTATCACCTGCGCCGATCCCTGGGTGATTGCATACAACCCGGCCGACGGCGCGGAATTATGGCGGGCAAAATGCCTGACCGGTGATATTGCACCGTCTTCGATTTACGCAAACGGACTGGTATTTGTTATAGAACCGTATTCGAAGCTGGTCGCCATCAAAACGGACGGCAAAGGCGATGTGACAAAAACTCATATCGCCTGGATAAGCGAGGAAGGCGGACCGGACATCTGCTCGCCTGTCAGCAATGGTGAATCGATATTCCTGCTGGCAACCGAGGGATTGCTCGAGTGTTATAATGTCTCGGACGGCAAGAAGCTCTGGGATAAGGATCTGAAGGAATATTTCCTGGCCTCGCCCAGCCTGGTCGGCAATAACCTCTATCTGCTGAGTGAGAAGGGCGTCATGTTTATTGCCGAGGCCGAATCTGAATATAAGGAATTGGCTAAGTGCGAGCTGGGTGAGAAGTGTCATGCCTCGCCGGCCTTCGCCGACGGACGCATATATATCCGGGGAGTCGAGAACCTGTACTGCATCGGGAGCAGCAATTGATGGGTGATCTGGATTTGACATTTGTGGATCGAACCGTCGATGAAATCGGCACCGAACCAGAGAACGTGCTTAAGATATTGCACGCCGTACAGGGCCATTTCGGTTATTTACCCCGCGAAGCTCTTGAGCGGGTCTGCAAAATCACACAGATTACCCCGGCGTCGATTGAAGGTGTCTCCAGCTTCTACGACCACTTCAGGCATCGGCCGGTGGGCCGTCATATTATCCACGTTTGCGTCGGGACGGCCTGCCATGTCAAAGGAGCCGACCGTGTCCATGAAGCGTTTTATCGCCATCTCGGTATTCCTGCTGGGGAGGATACGGACGCCCAAAAGTTGTTTACGGTGGAAAAAATAGCATGCCTTGGATGCTGCACGCTGGCACCCGCCGTGCAGATCGATAAAGTGACATACGGTCACCTGACTCCCGACACCGTTTCAACGGTGATCGGCGATTTTCTCAGATACGAGCAAAGCCGGGCGGGCCGGAAGAAGAAAACGCAGAAACTTCAGGTTGACAAATCCGAATCCCGCGGCGAAGTCCGTCTCGGCCTGGGTTCATGCTGTGTGGCTCGCGGCAGCGGCAAACTGCGGGACGCTCTGGAAAAAGCCCTGGTCGATACCGGCATCAAACTACAGGTCAAACGTGTGGGATGTGTCGGTATGTGCCACCAGACACCTCTGCTGGAAGTGGTGCCGTCCAACGGCAAATCCTATCTCTATGCCCGTGTTCAGCCGGAGGATGCAAGAGCTGTTATCCTGCGGCATTTCAAGGTAAACGGAATACAAAAAAGAATCTCAACCTCAGTTTCGCAGATGCTTGAGACGATACTGTCCGATGAAAAGACCGAGCCTGTGACGCGCCATTCAATCGATGTCCGGGACAAGCCGATCGCCGATTTCCTCGGCAGGCAAAAACACATCGCTACTGAGAATCACGGTAACATCGACCCGGTGGATATCGATGAATATGTGGCCAGCGGCGGATTCAGCGCGATGCAGAAGTGTGTCATGGAAATGAGCCCTGAAGAAATTATCTCCGAGATCGAACACAGCGGTCTTCGTGGTAGAGGCGGGGCCGGCTACCCGACCGGCCGTAAATGGTCTGCTATCCGGAATCAGAAAACCGATAAGAAATTCATAGTATGCAATGGGGATGAGGGCGACCCCGGCGCATTTATGGACCGGATGCTCATGGAGTCGTATCCGTATCGCATCATCGAAGGCATGATAATCGCGGCCTGCGCGGTCGGCGCCGACGAAGGCTATCTCTATATTAGGGCGGAGTATCCGCTTGCTATCGAGCGGATAACTCAGGCGTTAAATAATTGCCGGCAGCGTGGTTTTATTGGCGGCGAGATTATCAAAAGCGGATTTTCGCTCGACCTGAAAATAATGCCCGGTGCCGGAGCCTTTGTCTGCGGCGAGGAAACCGCCCTGATCGCAAGTATCGAAGGACGCCGCGGGATGCCCCGTTTACGGCCACCATATCCCGCCCAAAGCGGCCTCTGGGGCAAACCGACACTAATCAACAACGTCGAAACTTATGCTGCTGTGCCGTGGATTATCCGAAACGGCGCAGAAGCCTTCGCTAAGCTTGGCACGGACAGCAGCAAGGGAACAAAAGTTTTTGCCCTGGCGGGAAAGGTAGACCGGGTGGGTCTGATCGAAGTACCGATGGGTATTTCCGTTCGCCAGATAATAGAAGATATCGGCGGGGGTATTGCCGGGGGATTACAATTAAAAGCGGTTCAGGTTGGAGGCCCGTCCGGCGGATGCGTGCCCGCGGAGCTGGCGCATATGCCTGTTGACTACGAGACGCTTAAAGAAATCGGAACGATGATGGGCTCCGGCGGTTTGGTCGCCCTGGATGAAACTGACTGCATGGTGGACATCGCCCGCTACTTTCTGGAATTTACGCAGAACCAGTCGTGCGGCAAGTGCACGTTTTGCAGGATCGGTACCCGGCGGATGCTGGATATCCTCGAACGGTTGTGCGCCGGGCAGGGCGTTAAAGCCGACATCGAAGAGCTGGAGCATTTGGCAAGAATGGTTAAGAAAACCAGTCTGTGCGGGCTCGGCACGACAGCTCCGAATCCGGTTCTTTCCACGATCAGATATTTCCGCGATGAGTATGAAGCCCACGTTGAGAAACGCTGTCCGGCCGGTAAGTGTAAGGCACTGATTGTCTATTCGGTAACGGATGATTGTATCGGCTGCACTCTGTGCGCTCAGCACTGCCCGGTCAATGCCATTGAAATGAAGCCGTATGAAAAGCACGAAATTGACGCCGGGAAATGCGTTCGCTGCGGGACGTGTAAGAATATATGTCCGGCAGACGCTGTTGAGGTTCACTAATCGATGCCAAAACTAACCATCGACAACCGTAAAATAGAAGTTCCAAACGGCGAGACCGTTCTTGACGCCGCCGGGAAACTCGGAATTGACATTCCCACAATGTGTTTTCTGAAAGGGTGTCAGCCCTTGACCAGTTGTATGGTCTGTGTGGTCAAAGTCGATGGCAGAGCCGTTCTGTTGCCGGCCTGCGGGACTCTTGCCCAGGACGGGATGCGCGTCGAAAGCGATTGTGAAGAAGTGCATCAGGCAAGAAAAACTGCCCTGGAGCTGCTTTTAAGCGACCACGTGGGCGACTGCATCGGGCCATGTCACACGATATGCCCCGCGCAGATGAACATTCCGCTGATGATTCGCCAGATTGCTGCCGGTAAGCTTCGCGACGCGATTGGGACTGTGAAGAAAGATATTGCTCTGCCCGCTGTGCTGGGACGAATCTGCCCCAAGCCCTGCGAGCGGGGGTGCAGAAGGGCGGTGATTGATGATGCGGTTTCTATCTGCCTCTTGAAGCGATACATCGCCGACACAGACTTGGAATCCGCCAAGCCATATTCGCCGGCCTGCAAGCCTGTTCAGGACAAGCGGGTCGCTATTGTCGGTGCCGGACCGGCGGGTCTGGCTGCCGCTTACTATCTACAGCAGGCCGGTTTCGGCTGTACTGTTTTTGACGACCACGAACAGCCCGGAGGAATGCTGCGCTATGGAGTTTCGGAAGAGGACCTGCCGAGAGATGTGCTTGATAAGGAAATCGCGCAGATTGAGAAGCTCGGCCTTACGTTCGAGGGCAAAACACCGATAGATGATTCGGCGTCACTCGAAAAACTACATAAGGATTTTGACGCCGTATTCATCGCGTTTGGTGCGCTGGACGCCATAGTTGCCGAGTCGATGGGCCTCAAGACGAGTGCGAACGGCGTTGCAACAGACGGCAAGACTTACCAGACGAATTTGCCCGGCGTATTTGCAGGTGGAGACGCCGTACGAAAGCGAAGGCTGACGGTTCGTGCCGTCGCGGACGGCAAGGAGGCTGCGGAATCCATCAGCCAGTATTTGTCCGGCGGCGAGGTAACGGGCCCGGCCAGGCCGTTTAACACCCGGATCGGCAAAATCGAGGACGGCGAGAAAGAGCGGTTTGCCGCCTGTGCGAGCAACGCCCCCCGCATTACGGTGTCTCGCAAAAGCGATGGTTTCACCGACGAGCAGGCCCGGCAGGAGGCCGCCCGCTGCCTGCATTGTGATTGCCGAAAGGCCGATAGCTGCAAACTCAGGCAATACGCTCACGAATATGGTGCCCTGCCTGCTCGATACAAAAGCGAGCGCCGGTTGTTCGTTCAACAGGCCCAGCACCCGAAGATAGTTTACGAATCCGGCAAGTGTATCGACTGCGGCCTCTGCGTTCAGATTGCCGCAAAGGCCGGTGAAGAGCTCGGCCTGACCTTTGTCGGCCGGGGCTTTGATGTCCGGGTGGCCGTACCATTCGAGCGTTCGATCGCCGATGGTCTCAAAATATCCGCAAACGAATGTGTGGCCGCATGCCCGACCGGGGCTTTGGCATTTACGGAATAACAAACAGGAATCTTGAATTATAGTGAGATTGACACTCAAGGGAAAATCCTGTATAAATCTGCATGTAAAATTTATTTATTGTTTTTTTTGGAGAAGTTGTATGGAATTGCGAAGAATGATGAAAAGTTATGTAAATGTAGTAATTTTTGGACTTAGTATTTCTGCGATTATTTTCAGTACCGCTCAGGCAGTGGACTGGCCCAACTACAGGGGGGCCAACTATGACGGAATATCAAGTGAAACCGGCTGGGCTGCAACCTGGCCCGAGGATGGCCCGAAGGTACTGTGGAAAGTTTCGCTGGGGACGGGTTTTGCGTCGATGGCCGTAAGCAACGGCAAGGTCTACGCCATGGGCAATATCGACGATAACGACATCCTTTATTGTCTGGACGCCGCCACGGGCAAGGAAAAATGGAAGACGTCCTATCCATGTCCTTTGTACAAGAAGGACCACGAAGGCGGCCCCTGCGCGACTCCGACTATAGACGGTGACGCAGTTTACACCTTCAGCAAAAACGGTGACGCTATCCGTTTCAAGTCGGCGACAGGAGAAATCGTCTGGCATAAGAATCTGAACAAGGAAATGGGTTTGAAGTACCCCACCTGGTACTTCGCAGGCTCTGCGTTTATAGCCGGAGACCTTGTTATCTACAACGCAGGCACCTATGGAACGGCACTTAAAAAAGCTGACGGCAGCCCGGCATGGGAAAGCGGAAAAGGCGCTTGTGGTTACACAACCGCCGTCCCGTTCGAAATCGGAGGCCAAAAGGGCGTGGCGATGGCTGTAAGCCAGGAAATCGTAGGTCTGAATCCTGCAACGGGCAAGGTAATGTGGAAATTCCCATGGAAAACCGCCTACGATATTAATGCCGCCGATGCCATTGTCTCGGGCGATACCGTCTTCATTTCGTCCGGATATAACAAAGGCTGTGCTCTCGTGAAAGTCAGCGGCGGCGAAGCTACTGAAATCTGGCAGAACAAGAATATGCGGAACCAGATCAACTGCTCGGTACTCTGGGAAGGGCACATATACGGCTTCGACGGACAGGTCGATGGAGGCGGCAAATTGACGTGCCTCGACCTTGCTACCGGCGAGAAGAAATGGTCGCAGGGCGGTATGGGCACCGGTTCGCTGATGATTGCCGATGGCAAGCTGGTTATCCTCGGCGAAAAGGGCAAGCTTGTCATTGCGGCCGCTTCGCCGGAAGGATTTAAGGAGCTTGCCTCGGCTGAGATTCTTACGGGCAAGTGCTGGACGGTTCCGGTCCTCGCCAATGGCAAAATTTACGCCCGCAATGCGGAAGGGCAGTTGGTATGTGTCGATGTCAGCGGCAAAAGCTGAGATTGTGCCGGAACAATTTGGTTGAAGTTACGGAGGCGGCACTAAGCAAATGCCTGCTCCGGATAAATAAGATCGAAATTTATTATGAAAAGGATTATGTGTATGTTGAGAATAATCAGAGAATGTCGATTCGTGCCGGTCATCGGACTGGTTATTTGTTTGGTTGTGCTTGGCTATAACAGTGCCGCGCAGGGAGCGGATTGGCCGCAGTGGCGCGGGCCCAATCGTGACGGTGTATGCAGTGAAACGGGATTGCTCAAGAGCTGGCCCGAGGATGGCCCCAAACTCCTCTGGGAGACCACGGGACTTGGCCAGGGCTATTCGAGTGTGGCAATCGTAGACGGCAAGCTCTATACGATGGGCGATATTTCCCTCGAATCCGAACAGACGCAGTGCGTTCTTGCCTACGACCTGGCTACGCATCAGCGCCTGTGGGCGGCAAAAGCAGGGCCTATACATAATGATGGCGGCCCACGGTGCACGCCAACCGTCGATAACGGATTTGTCTACGCAATCGGCACCTCGGGCGATCTGGTTTGTGTCGATGCGGGGACAGGAAATGTGCGTTGGAGCAGGAATTTTGAAAAGGACCTGGGCGGGAAGAATCCCGGCTGGAGATTCAGCGAATCGCCCCTTATTGACGGCGACAAGCTTCTTTGTACGCCCGGCGGCAGGGACGCTGTCATGGTAGCGCTTAATAAGAAGACCGGGGAGCTGATTTGGAAATGCTCGATGCCCGACATCGGACCAAAAGGTATGGATGAGGCGGGCTATTCGTCCATTGTTGTCAGCGAGGCGGGCGCCGTCAGGCAGTATGTCCAGTTGACGAACAAGGGCCTTATCGGCGTCGCCGCCAGTGACGGCAGGTTCCTCTGGGGATACAACAAAATAGCAAACGGCACCGCTAATATACCGACTCCAATCGTTTACGGAGATTACATATTCTGTTCGACCGCCTACAATACCGGCAGCGTGCTGCTCGATCTGACCGCGGCGGGCAACGGCGTCGAGACGAAGGAGATTTATTTTCTCAACGCCAATACCCTCCAGAACCATCACGGCGGCCTCGTCCGCGTTGGCGATTATATCTACGGCGGTCATGGCCACGGCCAGGGAAAGCCGACTTGCATCGAAGCTAAGACAGGCAAAGTCATGTGGCAAAAGGAGCAGCCGGGCGGCGGCTCGGCGGCCGTTCTTTACGCCGACGGCAACCTGTACTTTCGCTACGAGGACAATACTCTGGCCCTCATCCAGGCCGATCCTCAAAACTACAACCTTATAAGCACGTTCAAGCTGCCCAAGAGGCCGGGCATGAGCGGCCCGGGCTGGTCGCACCTGGTAATTGTCGACGGCAGGCTTTATGTTCGACATAGTGACGTCCTTATGGTCTATGATATAAAAGCAAAATAGGGATAGTCGTGCCGGCAGGACTTTCCCGGATTCCCGTGAAAGGAAGGACCAATGTCCAGACAAACGACCACGGGCAATAATGGCCAGGGCGGCGAGGCGATGCGGGAGTACTCGCCGGCCCAGGAGCTGATTAATAACACGGCATACATCGTCATGATCCTGCTGGGATCGGTCATTCTCGTTATGAGTTACGGCGGCTCGGCAGGGGGCTGGATCTCCGCATGTGCATATCTGGCATACGGCATCGCAGGGTCTGTCTGGATTATTGTTTTCGTCTGCCCGTACTGCAGGTATTGGAACACGCGGTCGTGTCCCTGCGGATACGGGCGCATCGCGGCAAGGTTTCGCGACAAAGAAACGGTCGAATGCTTCGACGAAAAGTTCAAGAAGCATATTCCGGTTATCGTCCCGCTCTGGTTCATCCCGATCGTGGCCGGCCTTGTCCCTCTAATACGCGGCTTCTCGTTGCCCCTGCTGGTTTTGCTTATCATATTCGCCATCAATGCCTTTATAATTCTGCCGCTGGTATCGACCAAACACGGCTGCAAAGAATGTCCCCAGAAAGATACTTGTCCCTGGATGAAATACACAGCCCGCCCGGCCGCTTAAGCCGACGTATGTGTTTGGCCGACTTCTTTCATTCTCGACCATCCCCAAAGCCTGCGGCTTTGAGGCTGCCGCCCATTTTCCATCAATTCTATTGTGTGGCAGCCTCATCCCGATTGTCGTTTGTGGCGAGGCCGTCCCGGCCTTGCGTCCCGCCGGCATCTTGCCGGCGGCAAAGAACAAGGGCAAGATGCCCTCGCCACATGGGGATGGCTTTCCCTTGGATAAACACATACAAGACTACTGGTTTGTATTTTCTTCAATAGCTCACTCCCTAATTTCTTTTGAAATGGAACATTACCGTCCGGCTGTCGGGAGCATCGAATGTGAAGCTGCCGGAAGCGGATTCGCTGAGGGTCTCTTCCTCTTTGCTGATTATGTCATAACGTTTAATTGTCCACGTACCTTCCGGCAGATTTGCAACAATGTTCCTGTGGGCCTTGTTTGTTCCGAGCACGTATTCATGTCCCGGCCACGCAAGGCCGCGAAAGTCCGGATGCAAATTCGAAAAGATGCCGGTCTCGGGCGCCATTTTCCAGAACGTGACGTTCTTGTCGATAGTCTCGCGCAGGTATTTCAGGTTGTCGGCGGCTGTGTGCTCTGCCGGATTGAAGCATCCAATGAAATACTGGCCCAGCTTGTTGCCCGGTTTTTCGCCGGTGGTGCCGTAGCCGGCGCCGAGAAAAGCTCCGAGATGAGATTCGATTGTGTCGTGCTCGGTGTGCTTGTCGCCTTTGCCCTCGTAACTCAATTCATCGTTTATAGTCGGCCTGTTTCGCGGGCCTTTTCCGTCAGGATTTCGCCAGGTATATTGAATCGCGTCCGCGGCATCTGGAAGATTGCGAATCTTCTTCTGGATAATCTGATGATCGTTCCAGTCTTCAAGTTCATCGAACTTATCGGGCCACAGCGTACTCGGCACCGTATGCACGCTCAGCGGCGTGGGGTAGGGCAGGTATTGTTTGATAATGCGTCCGAATGCGACCATTTGTTCTTCAGAGTACTTCGGTTCCTTGATATCGAATTCGTTGCAGAGGCATATCCAGATGTTGGGATAACTTCCGTAGCGGGCGGCGATGTACTTAAGGTAGGCCGTAGGATCGCCGCCGTTATTGCCTGCTCGCAGAACGGAACGAGATTCCTTAGTATCCGGGCCGCAGAGAATCAAATCGGCTATCAAATCGTGCTCCCACGCGGTTCGCACGGCCAGGTCGGCACGATTGTAGAACCACCGGGGATTCGGCCGATGAGAATTATCGCCGGAATCACTCAGATTTCCCTCATTGTCGAAAAACGGCTTTTCATTCGGGTTGGGATAGCGGTCACCGTACAAGCTGAAGCGAAGCTTCTTGAAATATTTCGCATTACCGGCGATGTCTTCGGCAATATCGTTTCCGCTGGGCTTGCCGCCGCTTTGGTAGCCGGATAGGAACGTATAATGGGTATTGCCGAAGATGTATTGATGCGAGCCGTCCGAACGCATATACCAGCGACAGCCCGGGCTGTCGGTATCGACAATCCAGAAACCAGGATGGTCTGAAGCAACGGCGGTCACATATTGGCCCTGCTTTTGGCCGTTCAGCTCAGTTTTGTTCGAATATACCTCAACCAGCTCCCAGCCTCCGGGTTTTGTCGGGCAGAAGCGGATTTTGAAAATGCTGCCGTTGGTGCCGCCTTTACCGTCGCCGTCCCAGAAGCCGTGCATTTTGTATTCGGGCGAGCCGCTTTCATGCCGGAAGCGGGCCCAGAAATCGATATCTCGCCCCGGCACGTCTTTCGGACTCTGCACTGGTCCATTAAAACTAAGCTCCACAACAGAATACGCAGCGCCTTTAGCAATTTCCGCCGCCCGGAGCAGTGGGGAAACAAAGATAAAGAGCAATAATATCGTGAGAAAGCACATTTTTTTGTTAATTTGCCATGCCATTGCGATATCCCTTTCATCAGCAAGGATTTTGAGACCAAATAGACATTATAAAACATGAAATGTTGTAGTCACACGTGCTTTGCAAAAATTGGCTTTGTTTTTTCAAATTGGGTTCTGTCATTTAACGACCATTCGTCTTGTTTCGGATTTCCGGCCAACGGCCGGCGATTGGCTTTGATTGGGTTTGTTTTTCATTGTCCAAAACCACTAAACAACACCAAAAACACCCATAAATCCTTGCTATCATTGAACTAACACTATATTGCCCATTTTAACATTGGCTTTGTTTTTTCAAATAGCCCTCGCCTGAATACTACCCGATTTACTGTTTTCTATTTATATTTGACTAACTGGTCATTGTCTTTTGTTCTATTCTGTCTCCTGTGTTCTGTATTCTGTGTACTGTATTTATTTTGTTAAGTATTATACGAACAAAAACACAAAAAGTCGAGCAAATTATAGATAAATCTCCATTACTTCTCACTCAAACCCGGATTCTCGATACAACCGCTCTAAATCTTGCGTTTTTTTTAATTTTCCATTTTTTTAGAAAATTACTGGTAACATTTTACCATTGAGAAACGCTATGTATAATGAGTAATCGTTGATTGCTGGAATGTACAATAGTCATACTTCCTTTTAAGGAGCAGACTTATGATACGAGTTCTATTAGTGTTAAGAAATACATGTATATTGTTTCTTTTAGTCGCAGCAATCATCTTTATAACGCTCGGTGGGTGTAAGAAAGAAAAAGTTGATTTTCAAGAAATGGTTGACCGTAGCCTTCATGACGCTCTCGCTTCATTGGCAAAGAAAACTACTCTACCGTCAGATATTATAAGCCGTGCCAAAACGGCTTTGGCAAAACTGGAAAATGGGATTCTTGACACCGAGCCAATCCTCTTGTTGGCAGTAATATCTTTGGTTGACCCTAACAATCAGCCTATTTTGGATTTTATTTTCTTCGATGAGAATAAGAATCTGCGTGGGCTGCGTATTAAGGAAAGCCACATTAACTCAAGTGGATCGATAACTACTTTGAAAGAGGATTATCCAGTGTTCGTTAATGAATTAGATACATTTGCTACATCGAGTGCCTTTTTCCCGATACATTTTCGTGACAAGAACCAATGTAAGGATAAACAATTATGGTTAGAGTACGTAAACCGAAATCTCGATGAATTAATCCGGCTTAATATAGACGAACGAAAACAAGACATCTCAAATAGACGCTTGAAAAATGTGAAGTTTGAAAAGACACCGCCTATCTATATTTCCATTCCCGATCCTAACAGAGTACAGGTTGAAATATCAATCTACGACAGAGAAGGAAATGAATCTGAGAGCATAGAATTACGCACCGGTTTGTCTATGGAATTTTATGAAAACCAGGGACAGTAAGGCTGTTTGAAACACACGAGATTGCCACGGTCCTTCGGACCTCGCAATGACAGGCTGTTATGGTTTTCTATAAAAGCACGTCTTAGGGTTTCGAAATCGTTCTGGGAGGTTCTTGCAAACATTTCTGAGTTCAAGTATAATCCTACACGGTATTGGTCCGTTATTAGGCTATTATCTGGAGGTATTTTATGGATCGTCGTGATTTTCTTAAAGCAAGCGCTGCTTCGGTGGCATTTTCGGCTCTCGGTGCATACGCCGCAGAACCGGCCCGGCAAAAACCCAGACGTGTCGGGCTCATTGGTACTGGCTGGTACGGCAAGAGCGCACACTTCCGTTTGCTTCAGATCGAACCGGTCGAAGTCGTAGCGCTGTGCGACGTCGATAAAAATATGGTGGCTGAGGCCGCCAAGATGGTCGCGG
>Ga0315284_10009240_pt1 | contig 14058 bp, 6 predicted proteins | sample YL17G09_16_MG_FD_203696 | JGI IMG/M metagenome (GOLD analysis project Ga0315284, IMG submission 203696) | Sediment microbial communities from Yellowstone Lake, YNP, Wyoming, USA - YL17G09_16 | ecosystem: Environmental > Aquatic > Freshwater > Lake > Sediment | place: USA: Wyoming | collected... | reverse complement strand
CACGGGGAGAAAAATCTCTGGTGTATCGTTATCGTGAGGATTAAGTTGTAACTTGAACTCAAAAATCATACCCTCAGCCCCGATTAAAAAGACTGCCTCTTGTCCCGAAGTATGATATTGAACCCCGTCTTGCATAAAAGCCGCCACCCATTCCCCGTCTTTATTTATTTTGTACCATAACCCGATTGAAGTTCCTGCTGGCATATCCTTAGTTCTTAAAACCACTGACTTCCAAAGTAGGGGTTTGACAAATTCTTTGGGGGCTACTAGGTCTAAACTATAATAAATACCTGTTCCCTTTATCGTGTCGTCTAGGCGTTTGATACCGTAGGTAGCTCCGTCTTTATAAGAGACAAGGATTTCGTCACCGACTACAGTCACTGCACAACTTGTCCACAACCAACCAGTATTGTTACTGACATTCGTACTATTCACCCCTGCGTGCCAAACCGCACCACCAGTTACATTTGAATCAGTTAATTGGAGATAATCACAACAAACTTGACTGCCACCTTTAGATAAATAGAATTGATCTCCCTCACTGTCGCTATGTAGCTTAATCATTCCCGCCCCAGGACTACCAAGAGCGATAAAACTATTGTTTATAATTGTGCCATATTCAGAACCGGCATAAAATTCAACCTCCGAGCCAGCATCTACTTGAAACGTGTTATATGTGTTTGTATCCGTACCATCAAAAACAACTCTTATTTTTGAGTTAATTTCTAGTATATTCCAACTTAACCCATAACCAGTCCATACGCCCCACGAATCATTATTAATATCTAGAATCGGGTGTTGGTCGTGAACAATTACCCTTGAATTTTCAAAAAAGGTTTGTGAACCCTCGAGGTCTGGAACAGATATCAACGAGTCATCAAAATCGTCGTATTCGAGGGATAACGCCGGTGAAATATCCCACCTCCCGTTGCCAAAGTAAATCGTTGGATTACCTCCAATAGTAGTATCCATATTTCTCAGTGTTTTAATGTTATAACTAGTTATATCCTTATCGTTGGCATCAAATGTTCCCCAAGTAAAAAATAGGGAGGCACAATTTAAGTCATCCATAAGTTGGTATGATGTAGAATAAACGAAGAAAAGGATGCCCAGGTTAAACATCTCACAGCCACCAGAGGTAATAGTATTCGTTTCTACTTGATTACCCCTCATTGCCAAGTTTTGATAATTACCATTAACCGTCCAGTGACTATTTATTGTCCAATCACCAAATACTGAATATTCATTATAAAGTTCTGCTTTGTTATTTAACATATCCCCATAGTCAATAAAAGAGAAAACCAGCGAAGGAGAATGGGTTGTTGCCGTAAAAGAGATATCTCTCCCCATCCTTGGTATGTCGACGGTTATCGTTTGACTATCAAGGGTAAAAGATCGATCATCAAAAATGACATTATCTTGAGGTAACGGTAGATCAGCACCCCCAGTACTACCACTTTCGTTTGACCAATGTGCAGTATCTGACCAGTTACCAGTATTACCTACCCAATATTTATTCATCGAAGCAACAGTTGTCAAACCAGTACAAAAACCACCATTACCTAAATTCGTACCAATAAAAGGAGAAGCCGCACCCACACAGTTTATGTTATAAAGGTCAGTGTACGACAAAGAAATATTTGCGGCACTAATCGTGGCAGGGGTTAAATTAGTATAATAAGAAGTCAAAAAGATCCTATTTACCATACTTTGTCCGTTACAAGAGAAAGTTCCACTGATTGTGTGAGTTCCATTAAAAACAACAACATTTCTCTTTGTTCCCACCGGATCTTCGATTGTGAAATTATTGTAAGTATTATCTCCTGACACCATCCCGACATGATCTTCTGGGTAAACATCGGTGAAATCAAATACGACATTATTATAAGTTTTTCCTCCACCCTCAAAAAGGGTCGTATAATTACTATAAGTAGAACTGTTGCCATTAACCATCCTGATTTCACTAGTTCCAGCGTTCATTGTCCCCCCCCCTCGAAACCATGTCTGTACTGTGATTGTGGAGTCGTTTAAATTATTTACCCCCCCACTTAGCCAACAATAGGGGTCTATCGTTGACCCATAATAGTTATTACCATCAACAATAGTCATGTCATAACCTCCCGTGTCGAAAGTAGAAGTGGTATTAGAATGTATAAAGTAACCATTAAAGGTAAGGTCGCTGGCAAGAGTAATAGAACCACTCTTTCCGAGGTTAACCCTAATCATATATGCCTGTATCGTGATTCCAGCAGTATTCCAAGTCGTTCCTGACCCATAAATATCCATGGAAGCAGTAGGATTATATTGCCAAATCATATTCGGAATCAAAGTTATATTTCCATGAATATCGAAATCGGCACCAAGTCGAAAAGTTGGTGTATATAAAGCTCCTGTCCAATCAAAATTATTACAAATTGGACGAGGAGATACAAAATTACAAGTTACAATCTGTCCCACATCAGTAAAAGATAAATTATCAAAATGAACATTAGTTGAACTACTAATTGGGGCAGATGCACCCCCACTCCCACCTGTTGAAGTCGACCAGTGAGCAGTATCACTCCAATTACCTGTTCCACCTACCCAATATCTATCCATTTTCCCTCCTTAGTAACTTAAACATACTGCTCCTATCTCATCACAATCTAAAGGATAATCTAAATTCAATACATAAGGGGCGTTCTTGCGTTTTCTACCTAGAGTGTAAACGCCTGGATTATCCCCACCAAACAAGCCAAATAAAGCCAAACCATCATCTTTATCAGTTCCGCCTGGATTAGTTTCACCTAAACTCGGCATTGCAGTAATAGCTACCGCATTTACCAAGTCGGAATAGAATATCCCACCCTTATCACCTGCCTGTGTCAAAGTCAATTCGGTATCAACCAAAGAATTAATCGCTCCTGAAGGTATTTCTTTTCTCTGAAGATAATTAAGTGACTCTTGATTCCAAGTATACAAAGTTCCTTTTTCCGAAGTGTTGTTCTTGTAAGTTCCTATCACTACTAAATTTTGTCTTTCAATAATACATTTCGCATATTCGTCTGGATAGAATTGTACCGCCTCGACCGTGTAAGACTCATCATACCCCACCATTGCCAGGTAAGGGCCGTTACAGATCATCAAGGCGCCTCCAGCGACACACATTGTATGCCATGCCACATTCTCTAGGTTTGTCTTAGGCCACAAGACCCCAGCGTCTGTATCTGTCCAATTTGCTAATCCTGGGAGTTCTTTTCTGTGTAAATTAGTACCAACTGCCCAATATAAATAATGTATTCCGCTATCATGTACCCACTCGGCCGCACCCGTTATTTTGCCGGTATCGGTATAAACAACTGTCCATACTTTAGTATCGTAATCTCTTTTGTAAATCTGACCTGTATCACCGAAGCCGTAAATATCACCATCTGAAGCGGGTACAAACCATAAAATTAAATCAACAATAACTCCTACGCCTTCGGCAGTCATACCACGCTGACAGGATATGGAATCGTTTTGCTTGCGAATATCCAACCCGCTACTATGCTTAAATGCACCTGCGATTCCTCTTGATGAGTAATCGGATATTCCCCCTACAACACTATCAATTGAAAAGCGTCTCATGATTCAATATTAAATGATGAAACTCTTTTAAGACAAGTATTATGAAGATAATCGGTGTCTATAAATCGTAGATCGTATTCTTTCACAAAAAAGACAAACATTTTCGGTTCTTCCATCTTTTCTAGTTCTGACTATACGACTTGCCATGTCGTGTCCCCTAATACAATATTTTTTGGGAGATGGCCCTCTTATGAGGTTTTTAGGTAAAGCAAATGCCTTCTCGATAGGCCACCCCAATTTTAATCTTGCCCTAACCAAATACCTACAACCACCTAGTCTTTTAGAAGCATCCGAACTTATCTCCTTTTCAAAAACAACATTATTCCTTTTATTTTTATTTTGATCTTTTCTTAATATCCACTTACAATTTTTTTTATTATATCCTATTAAATTGTCAATTCTTTCTATTGAATATTCTTTACTTGGGCGTTTACCCATGTCTTTTAAGAATTGTTTGAAACTATCATTCCATTCATCACAAACAGTAATTTTTCTACCTCCGTAATTTTTGTAACTAATATTTTTCGGGTTATAACATCGGTCTTTCATAGAATACCAAATACCATATTCAGTAGTAATCATATTAGAATTATACCCTATTTCTTTAAAGATGGCAACTATTTCCATGTTTTATACTTGTCTGTCCAAACTGTCGGTTTGGCTGAATACTTATCGGTAAAGGTAGTCGTCTTAGGTGAATACTTGCTGGTATAGACTGTCGGCTTGCCCGAATACTTATCGGTATAGGCACTATTCTTTTTTTCATACTTATCAACCCAATGGTCATACTTCTTCTGGTACTTATCTGTCCAAATAGGTGGTGAAGGTGAGGGGCTGACACTAATACTGGGTGAAACTGACGGGGAAACTGAAGGGGACAAACTAATACTTACACTGGGCGAGACAGAGGGACTAACGCTAACTGAGACTGACGGAGAGACTGATGGAGATAAACTAACAGACACGGAAGGAGAAAAGCTGGGCGACATAGACTTACTTGGACTCAAAGATAGGGAAAGGCTGATTGAAACGCTGGGCGACAACGAAATGCTGACTGATGGAGAAACTGACGGACTTAAAGAGATTGAGACACTGGGACTAACACTAGGTGAAAGTGAAACACTAACGGACTCCGATACCGAAGGGCTGACAGACGGACTAAGACTCTCGCTTACGGAAGGAGAGACACTTGGCGAGAGACTTATAGAAACACTGGGAGAGATGGAAACTGAGACTGACGGACTAAGGGATTCACTAACACTCGGACTGACTGAGGGTGATAAGCTGATGCTTATAGAAGGACTAATGGAGGGACTTAGGGAGATACTCACCGATGGGCTAACCGAGGGGCTGAGGGAAATCGAAACGGAGAGGGACACACTTGGCGATAGGGAGATACTAATACTAGGGGAAACAGAAGGCGATAGGCTTATAGATACTGATGGTGACACTGATGGTGAAAGTGAAACACTGACAGACGGAGACACACTAGGCGATAAAGACTCCGAAACACTGGGCGAGGCCGAAAGGGAAACCGAGGGACTAAGAGAGATGGAGACCGAGGGGCTAAGAGAAGCACTGGTGATTTCTTCCGAAAACCCCCAAAAGTTAGTTCGTAATGTTGTCGTCGTAATGGCTTGAAAAACCCGACAGGTAATTACCCCATCAACCGACCGATAATTTGACAAATCCGCAACTTCAGTAGACAAAGTAAAATCGGTATCGGCATCCGAGGCGTTATCAATATCCAACTGTACCCACAACGCCGTACTAACCTTGTAAATATCCAAACGGACTAACTTTGAAGAAGGGGCGACACTTGCCTGTCCTACCCAGGTAAAGGTTGCCGTATCGGAAGAAACATAATCTTTAAACTGATGGATGGCGTATTCACTGGTGGCGGTTTGGTCAACCCATGCAGTGTCAACCGTAGCGACATCGAGATAGTCTTGGTCGGAATAATCTACTTCTAAATCATTCTTGTTAGAGGGAAGGGAAGCGTAATCCCCTCTCGTATATCCTTGCCACCCAGGAGAAGGAGAAGGACTGGGTGATTTACTGACCGAGACCGAAGGACTTATTGAAGGAGACAAGGAAAGGCTAATAGACGGCGAAACGGACGGAGACAGGGATTCACTTACAGAAGGAGATAGTGATTCAGAAACTGAAGGCGAGAGACTCATACTCACGCTCGGACTTACACTAGGAGACAACGAAATAGAGACAGAGAGAGACACGCTGGGAGACAAACTGACGCTAACGCTGGGCGAAACCGAAGGGCTTAATGATTCCGACACCGAGGGAGAGACTGAGGGTGATAGACTAATTGAAACCGAGGGGGATAATGAAATAGAGACGCTGGGGCTTACTGAAGGTGATAACGAAATTGAGACGGATGGTGAAACGGATGGCGATAAAGAGATGGAGACACTAGGACTTACGCTGGGGGATAAAGAAATACTTACACTGGGTGAAACAGAGGGACTTAAGGATATTGAAACGGATGGACTAACACTAGGACTTAAACTCTCACTAATAGAAGGCGAGATGCTAGGAGAAAGTGAAACGCTAACTGATGGAGACAAGGAGACGGATAAACTTGGGCTAACAGAAGGACTCAGACTGACTGAGACGCTAGGACTAACGCTTGGACTCAGACTCTCTGAAACGCTAGGTGATATGGAAGGAGATAAGCTTTCGCTAACTGAGGAAGAAACACTGGGGGACAGGGACTCTGACACGCTAGGACTTAAAGATATAGACACACTTGGAGAAACAGATGGACTGAGCGAGATTGATACCGATGGGCTTACGCTTGGGGACAAAGAAATAGAGACGCTCGGACTTACGCTCGGCGATAAACTAATCGAAATCGATGGTGATACGGAAGGACTGAGACTCTCCGAAACCGAAGGGCTGATACTGGGAGACAGGGAGACGGAAACTGATGGTGAGACACTTGGAGATAAAGAAATAGACACCGAGGGTGAAATACTGGGAGAGAGACTAACGCTTACGGAAGGACTTACACTGGGTGAAAAAGATTCGCTCACCGAAGAAGATATGCTCGGACTCAACGAGATAGAAACTGAGGGGCTGATACTGAGTGAGAGACTTTCTGAAACTGAGGGACTTAGTGATACCGACACGCTGGGGGAGACGGAAGGCGATAAACTGATGCTCACACTAGGAGACACTGAAGGAGAAAGACTAATGCTCACACTTAGCGAGACCGAGGGGGAGAGACTTACACTAACTGATGGACTCAGACTCTCAGAGACACTCGGTGATACCGAAGGTGAAAGAGAGATTGAAACCGAGGGTGAAACTGAGGGAGACAGCGAAATAGATACACTGGGACTAACACTGGGGGACAGACTAATTGAAACTGAGGGAGAGATAGACGGAGAAAGTGAGACGGAAATACTCGGTGAGACACTTGGGGAGAGAGAGATTGACACCGACGGACTAATAGAGGGAGACAACGACTCGCTTACACTCGGACTTAACGAGATTGAGACGCTTGGAGAGACTGATGGACTGAGACTAATTGATACGCTCGGTGACACAGAGGGAGATAAACTAATACTTACACTTGGACTGACAGAAGGACTGAGGCTAATACTGACAGAGGGAGATAAACTTATAGACACAGATGGAGATACGCTTGGAGATAAAGAGACACTAACCGAAGGTGAGATACTGGGTGATAATGATTCAGAGATAGAAGGACTTAACGATACGCTTACCCCCACTGAAGCGGAAGGACTCACGGAAGGTGAAACGCTCGGAGATGGACTGGGAACACCAGTATAATCAACCAGCATCCATAAAGTAGAAATCTGAGCATCATTTGTATCTGCAGTTGAAAGAATTACCCCAATCTGGGCGGTATCTAGGGTTGCCTTTGTCCAAGGGCTACTCTCCGGGTCTTCATATAAAGTTAAAGTATAGTTTTTAGGCGCAACATTAGCATTAGTAACCCAAGTCGTGTCTGCGGGAGTAATTACCGGACTTACCGAAACCGTACCAGCAGAATCTTTTTTACATCTTAACCTGAAAGCCGAGTTAGCACTCGCACCTTCACCGTTATATCTAACTCCGACATGGACGACATTAATAGTATCTCCTGATTCAATCGCAACTGGAGTATCATCAACATTAACATCTTCAATTTGACCTAAAGTATTGGAATTTATAAAAGTAGTTACATCGTCAGGAGTTACTTCATCTATATCTGCATTTGTTCCTGTCCAATCACCATTATCCCCTGTCCCCGAAGGTCTTAAATGAACTATCCTTCCTTCCCCTGGCCAAGAGTTTTGGAAAGAACCAGTATTGGTGTTGATGGCGATGTCGTCAAAATACAAATCTCCACCAGTTCCACTTTCACAGCCTATTTCAATCGCCACCTGATCATGTAATCCATCCCAATTACTTTCACCACTCGCAAAAGTATTGCCGTTTAATTTTACTTCCATAGTTGAGGCGGTCAGTGTTGTAGTATCTACAGCAAGCTCAACTCTATACCAAGTTTCCAAATCTAATATGGCAGAGTCGCTTCCAACCTGCTCTTCAATTGAAAAGTCAATAAGTTGTAATTTGTTAGTAGAAGTTAACCTTATATTAACAAGTTGATCTCCTGTATCTCCCATAACAAGAAACATATCTTGAAAAGTGGTGGGGGAGGTTGCAATATATAAATAGAAACGGTAATAAACGACCTTTAATCCAGGAGAACTTGCAAATTTATATGTAGAATATTGTCCGTTTTGTGTCCTTAAAGAATAACTACCTGAACGTTTAATGCTGGAAGAAATCGTTGGTGAGCTAATATTTAAAGTTGTTTCAACCCCATTGACTACACTATTTAACTCAAACCCACACGACCAAAGACGGCCACCCGTATCTGGTGGGGCTGAAGGACTTGGTGAGGGACTCAAAGAGACTGAAACACTAGGAGAAAGAGAGACTGACACGGATGGTGATACCGAGGGGCTAAGGGAAACCGATACAGATGGCGACAACGAGACAGAAACGCTTGGGCTTACGGAGGGTGAAAGACTAAGACTGACGCTAGGACTGACCGATGGTGACAACGAAATACTAACGGAGGGAGATAACGAGGGAGAAAGCGAAACACTAATCGATGGGGAGATGCTCGGCGACAACGAAATTGAGACTGAAGGCGAAAGACTTTCTGATACGGAAGGACTTAGACTTATAGAAACACTTGGACTAACGCTCGGTGATAAACTTTTTGAAACCGATGGAGAAACCGAAGGGGAAAAACTTTCACTAATTGACGGACTTATGCTTGGGCTTAAGGAAACGGAAACGCTAGGAGAAACTGACGGTGAAATGCTGGGTGATAGACTCTCACTTACAGAGGGAGAAATCGAGGGCGATAAACTCTCACTTACAGATGGACTGACAGAAGGACTGAGACTTTTACTAACTGAAGGGCTGATTGACGGAGACAAACTAATACTTACTGAGGGCGAAACGGAAGGACTTAAACTAATACTGACTGAAGGTGATATAGATGGTGAGAGTGAAATACTTACACTTGGCGAAACCGACGGAGATAAACTTACAGATACCGATGGGCTTATAGAAGGTGAAAGACTTACCGAAACAGATAGGGATACACTCGGACTAAGAGATATCGAGACACTCGGACTTACAGACGGGGATAATGAAATGCTTACTGACGGGGATAGGCTTACAGATACAGATGGCGAGATTGATGGGGACAAACTAATACTTACTGACGGGCTAATACTAGGAGAAAGCGATAAACTTACACTTGGACTAATACTAGGAGAAAGACTAATAGAAACTGAAGGGCTAAGAGACACCGAAATAGATGGTGAAATTGAAGGAGACAACGAAATAGAAATGCTTGGACTAACGGAAGGACTCAAACTTATTGATACACTTGGGGACACCGAGGGACTAAGTGATTTAGACACGGATGGGGATACTGAAGGTGAAAGAGAAATACTCACGGATGGACTTAAAGATATACTGACACTAGGGCTAACAGAGGGCGACAATGAAATACTGACCGATGGTGATACGGATGGACTCAAAGATTCAGAAACTGAAGGCGACACTGAAGGACTTAAACTTTTTGAAACCGAAGGCGATATTGAGGGTGACAAAGAAATAGATACACTAGGGGAAACACTAGGTGAAAGTGAAATTGAAACTGAGGGAGATACTGATGGCGATAAGGAGATACTAACACTCGGGGACAAACTTATAGAAACAGAGGGTGAAAGAGAAGCTGACCCTGCCGCACTCTCTAAATGAAAATGGTCATACCCTAACGTACTATCCCCAGGACTCCACGCTCCCCAAGTATTACTTCCTAAAGGGTCAATAGCTCTTACTCTCCAGTAATAAGTAGTACCAGGAGAAGCAGAAGCGGTGAGGGCACTGGCTACGGGGATGGTATAGGTTATCTCATTTCCTGAAGGAAAAGGATTGGGTGCTCCTGTTCCTGTCCAGTTTCCATCATCATCGGTGGAGGAGAGGATGTCAAGGAGAGGGGAAGCAGTAACTTCAATTTCTACTTTATAAGCATTAGCTCCTGTTCCAGTGCTCCCAGTATCCTTAGTTGCTGTTCCCAGTAGTTCAGCCAGACTATCACTATAAATTGCCGCATACATTGTACTGCCTATGGTTCTGTTAAAATAAATCTTTACTTCTAATGCTTGGGTTTTAGCCCAAGTCCAACCGCCACTTGGAGGAGTTAAGGTTAAATAATCTCCCCATCCAGATGTATCACTATCACTTGCAAATATTCGTGCTCTTACTTGAGTTATAGTCTCATCAGTCCTAGAAGGAGCGTTTGTTCCCTCTGCCATAAGATAGTTTGAGGATGTAGAACCAGCTGTTGCGGAATTACTTGCATAAGTAGAAGGAGTAGAATCACTATCAAAAGCACTGGCATCATTTGTCCAAACACCATGCGAATCGGTTATTGTCCCTCCTGCATCTGAAGCATCAAAATAATAAGTATTTACTCCAAATCCACTACCCGTATCCACCTGTACCTCATATTCCACTTCATCTGCATTACCGTCTGTTCCTGTAAAGATTAAGGCTGGGGTGGTGTCGGTAATAGTATCGCCATCATTGGGAGTACCTGTCAGGGCGGTAGTGGGAGCAATATCAGGAGCAAGAGCCAAAGCAATAGAAGCACCAGTATTATTAGTCGCTGCCCAAGTAAACGCTCCTGTTACTCCTGCGGTGGTTTTAAGTGCTCCATTTAATTGAATTGAACAGTCAGTTCCAGTAGTGCTTTCACCATAAATTATAAGTGGCAAACTGGCAGGGTCAGTAGCAACCATACTGGTATAGTCTTCAATATCATTAGAAGTACAAAATAGAGCCAGTAAAACCTCTGAATTAGCCAAACCGACAGTTATTTGGGCTTGGGTTTCGTTTCCTGAGGCGTTAGCTTCGCTTACTGCTGTTGTATCGGCGAAAGGTCTAGTTAAAGAAACACCCCGAAAAGGCGTAACTGTGGCTCCACAGGAACCATACCCTGCGGGAGCGGTGACAGTAATGGTTTTACTAGCAGTAGCAGCAGTGGCAAATTTATACCAAATAGACCCCGCCCCATTAGTATCCGCATTTCGGTTGGTGAATTTCGCCCACGCATTATGAGTACCTGAATCATCATCATCAACTGTCGGGTCGGTGGTTGAATCACGAACAGTAACACACAAGATAAGTAAATCCCCAGCAAGGACATTGGCATTGATGACTAGTGTAGGTGCTGCACCTGCATTACCCGAAGTCGCTGTACTTGTGCCAACTGTTATTGCCATGTTAAATTATCTCCTTATTGGTCATAATTAAAGTTTATCAGAAGATTCTATTTTATCGGAAGTTAATTTTGCCCCAACCTGAATGAACAACTTATATCATTTTGGTATATCTTTAACCAAACCCCAACCCTCTATTTCTTCGTCTGGGCCTTTTTCCAACCAACCCTTAGTATTCTCTTGATTTCTAAACTGGTCTTTTGACCAGCGATTAGGAGTAAGATTACCGTTATGTCTAATATCTATAAGTGCTACTTTTGAACTCCAATTCCCTCTCTTTCCTTGAGGTTCAAAGTGTCTATCAAAACTATCTGCCTCAAGTTGTTTAATCTTTTCTTTACAAAAACTCAATGCCAATTCTCTGTAAACACACATTCCCGAAAGTTGCTCACACTTATCAACTTTCAACGCCCTCTTTGTTTCCCAATCAATCTTCCAAACATTCAAATTAAAATAAAACGTATCTTTTTCTAGTGGTGTAAAATCAAAATGTTCTTTTGGATAGAGGCAATCATGTTCACAAAAGAAAATAACATCGGCATCTGACGCTTCCAACGCCGCTAATTGTTGTTTAAACATGGTCAAGTAGCCCCGTTTTTCTTTAATCCAGATATTCTTGCCAAAAGACATTGGTTTTAAACTGGCACTAACTATCGGTAATCCCGCTTTTAAAAGTTGTTTTCGGCACATATTGGCCAATTTCATATTCAAGGCATTATCCGTATAGTAAATTATTCCTTTAGTTATGACTTCTTCCCCGTTTTGTCTCTTTAAATTGTTTAGGTCGTCTTGCGTCCAGTGAGGTACAGGCCAAAATTTCTCTATTAGCCAACTTAAGGGATGGATTGCTTTCTCAAACTTATTATTAAAAAATAAATCTTTTGCTTTCTTCTTGGCATCTTGGACTTGATTACCTGATAATTTATATGGAAACCCAAAATCACCGCCTTTAGTCCTAAACATGTGGGCGTACCAAGTTTTGTGATTACACACCACTCGCCCACCTGAAAGCCAACTCTTCACGGCTACTTCTATTCCCTGCGAACCCCATGAGCCAAAAGACTCGTCACAAATGTTTAAATCCCAATATTTTTGCCTAGTCATTAGAAAACATGAACCTTGTAGGGACATAGTTTCTGTTATGTCCTTGCAATAAAGTGGTTTTAGTGCTACACTTCCATTATGGAAACTATCCATAATTTCACTATAAACAAACTTCCCACCAAATACGCTGTTAAGTTTATCAAGAATATCAAAATCGACCCCATTTCTGGGTGTTGGAACTGGATTGGGGGAATTGATAGGAACGGTTATGGGTATTGTTGGTGTCTCGGAAGAAACGAAATGGCATACCGTCTCTTTTATGCGTGGTTCGTTGGAAGTATCCCCCGAGGAAGGGGAAAGAATGTTCCCGTTATTGACCACCTCTGTAAGAATCGGTTGTGTTGTAATCCCACCCACCTCGAACTCGTTTCTAATAGTGAAAATCTTCGAAGGTCTGATGCTCCCGCTATTGTCAACAGAAGAAAAACCCATTGTATCCACGGACACGTCCTCCCCGTTCCCAAAAGAGTAGGTACCACTGGGAAGATGATGAGAATTTGTAAGGTTTGTAAGAAGGCTTATGATGCTCGTGAGAGACGATGGTTGCGACCCTCCGAGCGGAGACGACATAACTTGCGTCAACGAATCCGTCGCAGTAAAACTAGGGTCAATCCATAAACCATATCCAACAATTACACCTCTTTGATATTCCTCCGTCTTTTTACGTCCAGAGTCATATTGAAAATGCGGTTCTGGGTCGAAACAATAAGAAACACTATTGGGACTCTTTTTAGCAATCCAGACAACATCCCTTTCAAAATCTGTTTTGTTATCACACTTCGGACAACTTGTAGGAGTATTATCTTGATAACGTCTATCCCCGCATTTTTTACAGACCCAATCAAAAGCATGCAGGTTTTTCATTAAAGGAACCATTGTCGTATTATCTCCCACCTCTTTAAACGCTTCCAGCATCTTGCGGTCAAAACCTTTGTCAAAAGCACAATGGGCATCCACTTTCATTACATATTTAGCATGAGATAGTTTCACACACTGGTTCGTCATAGCACGTTGTCCAATTGATTCAGGATAATAAATAATTGTTACATCTGGATGATCTTCTATAGGTGGATTACTCCACTGACCATCAAGACCAACAATAATTTCCGTTCCATCACTTTTATTTTTAATAAGATCATCAACCGTATTTTTAAGAAACATTTCGTTCCTGCTGGGGATAAGAATACTTAAATCCATATTATTTTTTATTTTTATCTAAGATTGTTAAATCCTGATTAGTTTTTAACCGATCATTACTTCTCAATACTTCTTCTAAAAATTCTGGTTTATAACCTGCCTGTTTCGAGGCATAAACAATGGCATTAACATCCTTGGGCAAACATTTACCTCCAAACCCTCTTTTATTCTTAAAAACTGCGGTAAACATTTTTCCTTGTCTTTCGTCTAAAACAAATCCCTCCCTCATTTGTGGATAAGATACACCAAAAGTCTTAGCAAGTTCAAAAAATTCGTTGCATAAAATAACCTTGGTAGCAATAGCACAATT
>Ga0315284_10009239_pt1 | contig 14058 bp, 11 predicted proteins | sample YL17G09_16_MG_FD_203696 | JGI IMG/M metagenome (GOLD analysis project Ga0315284, IMG submission 203696) | Sediment microbial communities from Yellowstone Lake, YNP, Wyoming, USA - YL17G09_16 | ecosystem: Environmental > Aquatic > Freshwater > Lake > Sediment | place: USA: Wyoming | collected... | reverse complement strand
CGCATAATCTTTCGGAAGCAGAACGCATCTGTGACACGGTCGCGCTGGTGAAAAACAGGACCGTAAAGGTTGGGAGCCCAAAAGAGTTAGCGCGAGGGTTGTTTGCGCGAACAATCAGTATTACGATGCAGAAGATCCCCCCTTCGTTACTCAAGGATATTTCGTCTCTGGATTTTGTCTCACAAGCACAGGTGAACGGGAATCAGTTGGTCTTGAATGTGAGAAACCCAGAAGAGGACAACCCACAGGTTATCTCCTGGTTGATGAAACAAGGCCTGCAAGTTCAATTTGTCACCGAGGAGGAACATTCTCTAGAAGATGTGTATCTGAAACTCATCGAGGAGGGTGGCCGGTAATGCGCTGGAGGAACGCATGGATCGTGATGCGCAAGGACCTTGATGAGTTCAAGAAACAGAAACTCGTGATCGGGTCGATCATCGCAATGCCAATCGTCCTAGGAGTTATCTTACCCCTTGCTATGTTCGTACCGATGGTGACCATGGTCCCGCTTGAGAGGCCATGGGATGTCGACGGACTTCTTGAAATTGGTACATTACCTGATGATGCTCGTGCGCCGTGGACAAATCAGACGATGGAAAATACATCGTTTAGTTCAACAGTCATCAGCCATAAAATTCTCAAAAACACTGATCTCAATAATTGTATCATATTGTCTTGTGTTCTTGATAACACAACAGTGGTAGATTCAACTATTCAAAATAGTTCTCTTTCCAGTTCATTTCTCAATAACGTAACGGTGATTCGCTCAGAGGGAACAGACCTGGATGGGAGAATTATCCTTGCTGTGCAATCAAATCTCGCGTTTACTAAAACAAAACCATCGGATATCGATCAAGTACTCCCAATGATGTTTAACATGGTGCTGATGATCTTTATTATCGTACCTGCGACCCTTCCGACGATTATCGCCACCTATAGCATTGTCGGAGAGAAGAATAACCGGAGTTTAGAGCCATTACTTGCGACACCGACAACCGATGGTGAGTTGCTCGCGGGGAAGATTTTTTCCGCGTTTATTCCCTCAATGGGATCGACACTCCTTGCGTTTAGTTTAGGTGTTCTATTACTTGATATTGTGCTGATCCCAAAGGTTGGATATCCATTGTTACCGAATCTTACTTGGATTCTATCGATGCTTTTATTGGCACCATCAGCCTGTCTCATGAGTGTTCTTACTTGCGTCTTGGTTTCCTCAAAAGTCAGTGATGTACGGGCAGCCCAACAACTCGGCGGGTTCATCGTCATGCCCGTAGTCGTGCTCATGCTTGGTGTTTTATCAGGGTTTATTTTTCTTTCACCAGTCATGATTTTTGTTTTTGCGGGGTTGTACGGGTGTATTGATCTTGGGTTGTTTTATTTTACCAGAGCAATATTCAATCGAGAAAGAATTCTTACTCAGTGGACGTAGAAAAGAAGATCCCCAGTCTTTATTGATTTGTCCGCCTTTCCGACCACCAGTCAACGCTCACTTCATTGTCTATAAACCGTTGGGATTCTTACTGATTATTTTTCAATTGGCTAGTACCTACAATTAACCCTAATTTCATCTCATTTATTAAATTATAAAATAATTAGTATAAAATTTAGATATTTTGTAAAAAAAATTATGGATCAAGTCCTTTACATATTTAAAAGAAATATTGATTTGGGATAAAATTGGGACAAAACTATTTATATAATCGCTGTATTTAATTAATGGGGAAAAATGCGATGTATGAAGGAAGACTATCGAAGTTAAAATGTCAGGCTAAATTTCGTACGGCGATTTTTTTCTCCATTTTTATATTAATTGGAGCATATTTTGTGCCACTTTCCTCGCCTCAATTGATGATACAAAATCTTCAGACGAATCAAGATCCCCAGGAATCTTCAATGTTAATCGATGGTCAAATATTATATTCACCGATGTATAGCACTACGACGTATTTAAGAGAGAACACAGGAACATTAAATCATACATGGTCAAGTAGCTATTTCCCCGGTGTGATGGTGCGGTGGTTGGGTAATGGAACGATTCTTCGGACAATAAGAGTTGGTGTAGGTCCCGGTGGTGGAGGTGCTGGTGGTGGTGTTCAGAAAGTAGAATGGGATGGGACAGTCTTATGGGATTACCGTTACAATACCAACGGGGTTTTGAGCCATCATGATGTCTGTTCATTACCAAATGGCAATGTGTTGTTGATCGCCTGGGAAACAAAAACACGTACGGAGGCTATTGCTGCAGGGAGAAACCCGAATTATGTGTCGTCTCAAGGATTATTGCCTGATCATATCATTGAAGTCCAACCGACTGGCCCAACAAGTGGAACAATCGTCTGGGAGTGGCATGTCTGGGATCACCTCATCCAGGACTATGATTCGTCGAAACCAAATTACGGTGTGGTAGCAAATCATCCTGAGTTAGTGGATGTGAATTATCTAACTTCGACACAAATAGATTGGATGCATACGAATTCCATTGATTATAACGAAAATTTTGATCAGATACTGATCAGTGTCCGTTATTTTAATGAAATTTGGGTCATCGATCATAGTACAACAACATCAGAAGCTACAGGCCATACTGGTGGTAATAGTGGAAAAGGCGGCGATCTCTTGTACCGCTGGGGGAATCCACAAGCATATGACAGAGGAACATCAAGTAATAGAAAATTGTATGAACAGCATGATACTAATTGGATAGACGAAGGGTGCCCAGGGGAAGGAAACATCCTTATCTTTAACAATGGGGTGGGCCGTCATTATTCTACTGTTGATGAAATCACTCCACCAGTAGACGAAAATGGGCAATACTACCTCGAATCAGGATCCGCGTATGGACCGACTACGCAAACATGGCTCTATAACCCACAACCGAGTTTTTATGAAAGTCATCTTTCTGGTGCTGATAGACTCCCCAGCGGTAATACCCTTATATGCAATGGGGAATCACCAGGAAAACTCTTCGAAGTCACCCCAGAAGGATCAACGGTTTGGCAATACAGTGGATTTGGAGAAGTGCTTAAAATAGATTACATACCTCCTGTGGTGGAAGAGCCAGAGCCACCAGAAAATAATACCCCTAATTTAGATTGTTCCGGAAGTCTCTCTTGGACAGACATCCAACCTGGTGCAACAATAAATGGGACATTCGAGATACAAAACATCGGAGATAATAATTCATTGCTGAACTGGACCATAGATACGTCATCAATCAGCTGGGGAACGTGGTCGTATATCCCTGAGAGCGGAGAAAATCTCACACCAGAGGATGGACTTCTGACCGTGCATGTATCAGTCGTTGCTCCAAACGAAGGAGAGACAGAATTCCAAGGAGGTATACGAGTGGAAAACCAAAATGATCCCAACGATTTCGATGTCATTCCTGTCTATTTAAAAACTCCAGCAAATGTTCATTCTTCTCAGACAATCATCCATTCACTTCTTGTTAAATTGAAACAACGACATTTTTTGTTTGAAAAAATATGGAATATACTCTAAAAAGAATAATAAATTGAACAACCCTACAATCTGATTTTTAACATAGATATATGTACATAACCAAAAGAAATGCTGATTTTGGATAAAATTAGGAAAAAATATTTATATTATTAATCTATTAAATAATATTACTGGTGAAAATATTATAGACAACAGTAGATTATCTTACTTCTTCAAGTTAAAATATTACACTAAATTTCGGATAACAATTTTTTTCATCATTTTTTTATTGATAGGCACATATTTTATAACGCTTTCATCGTCTCAGTTGGTGAATCAAAATCCTCAACCAAACCCAAAGATAATCGATGGTCAAATTTTATTTGCCCCCATGTATTCCACAACAACATATTTAATTGATAATACAGGAGTAGTGAATCATACCTGGCCAAGTTCTTATATGCCTGGTGAAGCTGTTTGTTGGTTGGGAGATGGCACCATTCTTCGTACAATTAAAACAGGGGCGATGGGAGGTGGAGCAGGTGGTGGTGTTCAGAGGATGCAGTGGGATGGGACGGTGATATGGGATTTTCGATACGATACAAATGAGTACCTAAGTCATCATGATATTAAACCTTTACCCAATGGTAATGTATTGATGATCGCATGGGAGACGAAAACTCTTGATCAAGCTGTCAATGCGGGGCGCGATCCAAATACCGTACTAGGGAATACATTTCTACCTGACCACGTTATTGAAGTCCAACCGACTGGCCCAACAAGTGGAACAATCGTCTGGGAGTGGCATGTCTGGGATCATCTCATCCAGGATTATGATGCCGCCAAAGAAAATTATGGAGTGGTAGAAGATTATCCTGAATTAATTGATATTAATTTTGGAGTAGGCGAGCTGGGAAGAGATTGGCTTCATACAAATTCGATTGACTATAATGAAATCTATGACCAGATATTGTTGAGTGTCCTTAATTTTAATGAAATCTGGGTTATCGATCATAGCACGACAACAGAGGAAGCTGCAGGACATAACGGTGGTAACAGTGGAAAGGGGGGCGATATTCTCTACCGCTGGGGCAATCCGCAAGCATATCGAGCAGGAACCCCAAGTGATCAAAAGCTATTTGGTCAACATGATACTTCATGGATAGCATCTGGTCATCCTGGAGAAGGAGATATACTCGTGTTTAACAATGGAGTTGGTCGTGGGTATTCTTCTGTTGATGAAATTGTACTCCCAGTAGATAACAATGGACTGTACTATTTAGAACCTAATTCATCCTATGGGCCAACATATCCAATATGGATGTATAACGGTAATCCTCTCCCTAGTTTTTATGCAACTCAATTTTCTGGTACGGAGCGACTTGCGGATGGCAATACTCTCATTTGCAATGGAATGACAGGTAAGTTCTTTGAAGTAACTCCTGATAAAGTGACTGTTTGGCAATACATAAACTCGTATCCAACACAATTTACGAACTACGTGTTTAAAATCGAATACATACCACCTGAAGAACCACCGCAACCTGAAATTCCTGACTTAGATTGCATAGGAAGCCTCTCTTGGACCAATGTTCAACCCGGAGAGACCGTCAATGGTACCTTCGAGATACAGAACATCGGAGGTCCTGATTCATTGCTGAACTGGACAATCAACGTTACGTCTATTGAGTGGGGGAATTGGTCATTTACTCCAGAGTCGGGGGAAAATCTCACCCCGGATGAGGGACAAATAACGATTAACATATCTGTGATAGCCCCCTCTGAAAAAAATTCAGACTTTGAAGGATATATTCGAGTAGAAAACCAAAACGATCCCAACGATTTCGATGTGATCCCTGTTACTCTTACGACACCGACAAATATCAATGTTGTTCATAAGGCATTGCAACATCAATTCCTGTTACAGTTTTTACAAAGACATCTGTTGATTGAAACACTATGGAATTTGTTATCCCGATGGCATGAACCCCTTTCGAAATAAAAGAAGTAAGACTTTTTACTAAATCTCTAGCCAGATATTTCTTGCTATGTTCTTATATTTATGAATTCGATGATGAAATTGGAATAGAATTGGGAAGAATATTTATAAAGAAAGTAAAAATATCGGATTGGACCCAGTTGATATCGTTACGGAGGTAGAAGTATTCCCCCCTCAAAGTCAGACAATCAGGGAAGATACGTATTTGAGTCTAGCAAAGACTATGAAAGAAATTTTCCGGGGGACATACAGGTTCAATCGGTAAAAAACAAAACGGATTTTAAAATTTTTTATCAGGTTCCTTTTCAGATATACAAGAGCAATCCCTATTGGGTTGCTCCTTTTTGGAATGACATGAAAGGTTTCTTTAAAAAAAAGAATCCTTTTTGGTCACATGCAGAGTGTACATTATTTATCGCTCGGAAAAATAACGAAGTTATCGGTCGAATTGCCGCGATAATCGATTCAACTTACTGCGAAACTGTTAGGGAAAAAATAGGATTTTTCGGTTTTTTTGAATGTGCTGATGACTACGAATGTGCTCAGACTTTATTGACCACCGCTCAGGAATGGCTTACTGCAAAGCAGATGAATAAGATGCGTGGTCCTATCGATGGCCGTATCGACGTTGGTTGTGGTTTGTTATATACCGGTTTTGACTCCCGCCCAAGCTTACTTTCTACGTATACACCAGCATATTATGTTTCATATGCTGAGATCTTTGGGTTGAAAAAATCCCGCGATCTGCTGCTGTATCATATTGATTTGACCAAAACACTCCCTAAGCAATTAGAAGAAAAAGCACGACAGTGCGCTGCATCAGGCATACGGATTCGTCCATTTAACCGCTTACGTACCCGGAAGGAATTGACGTGGTGGATTGAGTTTTTTTTAGGAACATTTTCAGATCACTGGGGGTATGTTCCCGTTTCTTCGGATGAGGTCAAAACACGGTTTGGTATTAAGCAATTACGATGGTTTGTGGATTCATCGTTGTTTCTGATTGCTGAATTCAAAGGCGTACCAGTTGCCTACATCTGGTCAACACCGGATTATAACCAAATTTTTCAGAAGATGCATGGACGTTTAGGACCTTTTGAACTTTTTCGTTTCATTTGTACAAAACGAAAGATAAATTCAGGGAAACTACATTTAATCGGTATCAAAAAAGAATTTCGCAACCAAAATATAGGATCTTATTTGAATCATGCCATATTAGTGGAGATGAAAAACCGAGGATATGTAAGTGCTGAGGTTGGATGGATCGATGAACAGAACGCAGTCGCTCATACAACGATTGCATTAACTGGGGCAACAGTATATAAAAAACACCGCGTTTTTGAAAAAGACCTTATCACATATACTATTGATGACAAAAGGAGAGCAAATGAAATCGAAAGTTAAACAGCAAACACATGGACACCATGGTTCATTACAGCATCCGCTGTTTGGTATCTCAACACGATACTGGATTCAACTAGTAAAAAGAAATGGAGGTATTGATAGGGAGTATCTTGATAGAGCACTCTTTATCATGATAACATCAATATTTACAGCACCGATACGAATCCTCTTTAAATTAAAATACGACAGGAAAATCAACAATATGATGGTACAAAATCCTCCAGTTTTTATCATCGGTCACTGGCGTAGTGGGACAACGTATCTCCATGAACTCCTCAGCAAAGATCCGCAATTCTGTTATGTCTCATTATGGAATACACTTCTACCGGATAGTGGTTTAATCCTTGAGCCGATAAAGAGGTTCCTCTCAAGGTTTCTCCCCTCTGAAAGACCGATGGACGCAATAAAGGTCGATATGGATGGCCCCTATGAAGATGAAGCAGCATTGGCGGTGTTGTACCCATGGTCATTTTTCCATTGTTTGCATTTCCCAAAAAATGCAGAAGAACAATACCTTAAATCCATTCATTTTCAGGGCATGTCTGCTGAAGAAAAAAATCAATGGAAAACAGCGTATCTGCATTTCATAAAAATGGTTATGTTTGCGAATAAAGGAAAACAATTACTCTCAAAGAACCCTCCGAATACCGCTCGTATCACAACCTTGCTCGAACTGTTCCCGGAAGCAAAATTCATCCATATCTACCGCAGTCCCTATCTGGTCTACCTCTCAACAAAAAAAATGAGGCGAAACGTATTAGATAAACTCGCCTTACAAAATGCCTCCCAAGAAGATATCGAACATCAAGTAATACAAAATTATATTCGACTATTGAACAGCTATTTTGATCAAAAAGAGCAAATCCCAAATGATAATCTTGTTGAAATAAAATATGAAGATCTTATCTCAGACCCCCTAGGGCAAGTCAAACACATTTATTCAACGTTGAAAATACCGGGGTTTAAATATGCAGAACCTGAGATGCGAACGTATCTCGACAACCAATCAGAGTATAAGACCAATGTCTATGCGATTGATGATGAAATTATTCACCATGTTGATGAGAACTGGAAATTTACGGTTGAGCGCTGGAAATACACTCCACCGAAGTGAACGATATGTCATTTGAGTTGAATAGTTGGGAAAATAAAAATTCTGAAAAAAAAAATGAAGACCATATAATACGAGTAGCGATACTCGCAGATGAGCCATTGGGGTGGGGGTCAGGGAAGCATTTTTTCCCTGCAATACTACAAAATTATGTCTGGACAATCGAAAGAAAAACGTATACGATTAGGACGCAATATATTTATGATGAAGACATAATCAAAGGACGATTGAACACATCTGAGTTCGACGTTCTCCTTGTCCCGGGAGGAGGAGTCGGTGATGGCCAAGCAGTGATGAAAGGATTTGTTTTTTCAAGAAAGGTGAGGAGATGGAAAAAAAATATCTCCACATTTATCAAAAACGGTGGTGGATATGTTGGGATATGCGGTGGAGCCGCACTTATAACAGATTTAAAAACAGGGGATAAAAAACCTCGCACATTTTTAGAGAGACAATATAATAAAAGCGCTCTTGGTGTTTCCTGTGTTTCATCATATTACAAATCGATAGCATTTCCGCTTTTTTATCCATTTCAAAAAAATTATCCTGAGAAAATCGGTGCGATTGCGTACGTATTCTCTTTTGCCCCTGGAGAAACGGTTGATGGTGTTCGGATTCATGCAGGAGGAACCCCGTTAGATTTTCAACTCTGTAGGGATCATCCAATATTTTCAGATTTTGCTAAGGACTCTGAACGGATTCGATGGTGGGGTGGACCAGCACTCGTAGTTCCAGAAAAACCGGATCGAGATGTAAAGATACTTGCAAAATATCTTCCTCAGGAGCGAGCAAATGATAAAGACATAAGAATCCACGCATGGAACTATACTGGAGGTATTCGTGGTCTTTTTGTTGCTTTCCTAAAAGCCCTGCTATATATTAAAAAAGAGAATGATACGTTGAAAAATGTGTTGTTATACACATTTTATATGGCTGGAGATTGGAAGGTAACTGATAGGATTATTGAATTAGATTATTCCAACAAGCCGAGTATTACTGCAGAGGTGTATCCTAATGACAACAAGGGAAGAATACTTCTTTGTACAGCACATCCAGAATACATGGTTTGGTGGAACGGTCATATCACAGAACAGAAGAATACGAATTTCACCTGTCTTGGTACGGGTCTTTATAAATGGGAGGATATCGCACCATTGAGCCAGAACGCGAATGATGAATTGACTCATACTTGGTGGATGGTTCGAAGATTTGTTGCCTGGGCAGCTAAAGTGCCAGATGATCATCTCCCCCCTATTCAAAAGGAAGAACTCACGAAAAAAGATAAATCCATACTTTTAAAAAACGTTTTTTGGGATGGTACTCTTCTCAATCAGATGGAAAATATTTAAGACTTTTAATGCTTCGAAATGGAATGAAATATCTGGTAAAGATGGTCGATAAATAAAAGAAGTTCAAAAACAGAATAACGATTTATGGAAATCTCTATAAAGCGCTCTTTATCTTTTTTTGAATGAAAAAGTACCGCAGGAGGGGGTACCGACCTAGAGTTAGAAGCCCTAAACGGACATAAACGATTAAGCACCGATCAAAAACACGTCTCCTACTTAGGAAAACCACCGTTAAAACGAATAAATGAAGAAACACAACCGAAGACTCTACAGCACAGACTCAGACAACAAATCGAAGAGAATAAAACACTAAAATCACTTGTTACACAGAAGAACAAGGACGGGTCCGTCAACAATGAGAAGGTTATACGTCAAGGAACAGAACAAGGTAACAAAAAATTATCGATTTAATCAAAGAAATACGACTACAAAGGGAAGATTTCAATATGTTCAGTGAATATATTAAAGAAATGATAGACCAAAAGGATACACCCAGACCAATCGAAACTGCTGAAAAACCATCTACTCCGTCTCTACATACACCAATACCGGAGACAAGCCTAGATTAAACGGTTGCACCTCCCCAGGACCCCGAAGGGGATAGTTTTGATAAGTCACCTTATATAGCTAAGGAGGCTGTTGAAGTGATACCTGACGCAATAGACGTAGGCAAGGCATTTATTAATTTGTTACAAACAGGCCTATATACATATACTCGGCCGCTTGATAAAGCAGACGAAAGAATAAGGAAGAATGAGACTAAGGTCAAAAAGACGATTTTACGTAATGAACTCATTCCTTATCTAATACCTTTCCCAAATCCTCCTTTTCCAAAGAAAGAACCAGATAAAGAACCTTATAACAATTCAGATTCAGACCCTCACAGAGATTCGGAACTACCACCTGACGCGAAACAGAGAAAAGACGTTATCGGGGAATCCTTGGAACACCTACCCCCTTCATCGAAGAAAAAGGATACACCATCAGACCATTGAAAGAAAAAAAAGGTTACTCCGAAAAAAAGGAAGAAAACCAGGGGAAACTACGTGCGGACTCCGATCACAATGAAAAACAGTTTAAACCCCCGAGCGGTTTGTGTCACCGATTCACCCGGGAATGCCTCCACCGTGACCGTGATCTCCAGACGACCCAGCCCCAGGGGGATTCGATCCGTTATGACCGTGGTCCCCGATTGCATCGACAAAGTATTAATGGTGCCAGTGGAACGGAGATCAATCCGTTTAAGAATCCCTCCCTCGACAGAGATACTCCAATTGACGGATCTGACGTCTTGATCCCCGATGTTTCTGATATCCGCAGATATCTTATTGAATCGCCCCCTAATGTTCTCAATCACCAGCCTAGGGGCTCCTTCAGGTTCAGCGGTGTTATTGGACTGCGCCGTGCTATGGTTCAGGGTAAATGTTGGTAGGTAATCACGGAACGTAAGATAGCCTACCCAATAGAGCCCACCCATTAGGAGCAGGATACCTATGATGAGGACGGCAACTATGACTCGTTTTTTCATACTCGATAAGCACTACTCCTACTATATTTTAATTAGAAATACATATATTTAAACCTGTCCAAGGTCTATAAAGGAGAAGAAATCGGGAAGAAAAACAACGTTAGAGCGACACTATACACATAGGATGCAACGGCGGACAAGTAAATGAGGAGTTACAGTTCTCTGCATAAAAAAGGGTTTACAGCGTGTTTAGAATCCCAAAACAGTAATGGTTGTACAACCGTATCTAAGAAGCATTAGTAATATTTCTAACTCATGTTTTTGTGTGAATCAATGATAAAAAAAAGAAAAATAGGGGATTTTTCTTAGTAGCCCCATTGGTGTCGTAGGATCGGGAACATATGCGGGTATCGCTCGAAGAGGTGCTGCAGTAAGACGTTCAAGGAGAATTGATAGTCAGTTGGACAGACTATCTCTAGATACGTCCAGTTGCTTTCCGCGCCGAATTCATCCGTTGCTTTTGCTCTAACACTGTAGGTTCCCTTTTTCGCCCAGGAATGGGTTAATTCGAATGTTTCACCGGAAAGATACGGACCGAGCCCTGCGAGCCCGTTCCCATCACCCCAGTCAATGTCAAACGTAACGTCATGATCAAACTCGTCTGTCGCATTGAATGTGAAGGTGTACGTGACTTTAGGCTTTATCTGCCCTGGACCGGTGATCGTCGGATCAAACGGGGGTGTATTGTCCGTCACGACTACGGCCAATGGCGCCGACACAGGGCTACCTGCTCCATTGATGTCCCGGGCTTTTACCGTGACATTATAGGTCCCTAGTTCAGTCCACACATGGGATGCTGTCCCGGTTTGCCCTGAGTTGTAAGGTCCTACCCACCCACTGCTGTTTCCATCACCCCAGTCAAATCGATAGTAGATTTGTTCATCATCTGGCTCTGTGGTCGTACTACTATAGGTGTACTCTCTATACCAAACTGCAAGTGTTGGACCAACTGGTTTTGTTGGTTGTGCAGGTGGATTACTGGTCACCCAGAGCGATAGATAATCCCCCGTGCCTTCAGGATATTCTCCGTACTGTGGGCTTTCTGATGCGGTATCATGGGATTCCGCATAGATGAATGCTTCATCCATCGTCACAAGGCCATCGTCATTCGTATCGGCGTCAACCGGATTCCCATATGCATCTTCTCCTTTTATCGCAGCTGTCCAATAAAATACATATTCATCGTACACATAATTGGGGGCCATCGCCCAGGAGGATTCATCATAACGACAGGCGGATGACGCGACAATCGGTCCTGGGGGGACGACGACGTCATCTAAAAACCCACCGGAGAAACATGGTTCAAATGTGCAGATTTTTTCACCCTCAGGTAATGCTGCTAACAATGATGCGAAATGATCGTCAGTGAGTTCCTCGTGATTCCAGAGGTTCTCGACAACATCCCAGCCGCCTTGAGTGTTCCCATGGTCTGTTGTAAACACAAACAATTTTTCAGTCCCCGTGAAATTATCAGCAAGGCCTGAAAACACCAGATCAACATTACTAAGGACACAGGAATACATGATGTCGTCATCACCATCACCATCTAAATCCGGGTCTGAATTCAGTCCGTTGGATTGATCAGCAGCTGGGTTTAATCCATCAGAGCAAAGCACAATGATGTTCTCATCAGGGAACTCATACACATAATTTAAGGTGATGTAGATGTTGGACAAATCGTTCCAATACCGTACATGATTATTACCTGAGTCATATCCACCGTTCATCAACACCGCCCAGCGACTATCTTCTCTAGTTGTGCTCAGAACTGGTGCGGTTTTGCTAGGGATAGGGGCTCGTCTGTTTTCTACGGAGTAAAAGAAGTGTGAAAACGGTGTCTCTATTAGGATATAATCTTGAAAATTTAATGGAGGGCTTTTTGCGTCAAATACTATGAGTTCTTTTGTTTGTTGTGCAAGAAATACATATTGTACAGGGTGGAACAAGTTTGCCGCAGGATAGAGATCAATGTACATCACGTGCCCTTGGCATGGGATTTCGAAAAGAGTTCCTTGTGTCGTCAGAATGAAATCACCCTGTGAGACCGGGCCCCAAACATAGTAGAGAAGTTTTTGGTTCTCGCTATAGGAGAGTTGGTCTAGGATATACTGTGCGATCTCATCGTTCTCTGCCTTTGGTTCAGTTGCAGTAATCATGGTCGAACAGGTTACAGCAACCAAAATACCAGTAATTATACAAGTTTTTATGATTGTCTTTCTTTTATTCTTCAATTTTAGTATCCCCCTTCATGGTTGATTATATAATACTAACACTGGTTTTTAACTGTATCGTTTAAGGTATTTCGTTCTTACATCATGATTTTGTATTCGTAGACGTTCATGTTTTCTGCGAAGCAAGGACAAAAAGAAAGGATTTAATTTTTTCTTCTTTTGATAGGGAGGTACAATCTTATATTTGTTAATAAATTTGATTTGAGGAGGGACTTTTAACCTTTACATATAAAGCCGCATTCGGTTATTCATTTTTCAGAGAAGGAGAAAAACATAAAAAGTGCCGCAGGAGGGGGTACCGACCTAGAGTTAGAAGCCCAGGAAAAAAATGATTAAAATTCTATCGCAGGTTACTGTACTCTTCTATGTGGAAATAAATGTATCGATGAACATCGCACAAGAAAGGAGATACGTAATCATATTTATTGATAAATTTGATGGTATTGTCGTATATGCCGCGGCGGACATGTAGCCAAGGGCAGGAAGGAATTGGGAATAAGTATTTATAGGATAACCTTCTCTACCTATTATTGGGGATATATTTCATGTATGAAGGACTATGGAAGATAAAATATCATGCTAAATTTCGCATGACGATTCTTTTTATCATTTTTTTATTGATAGGAGCATATTTTATACCAATTTCAACTTCTGAACGAGTAAATCAAGATACTCAACAACTCCTGATGATAACTGAAGGTCAAATTTTATACTCACCGATGTGGTCTACCTCGACGTATCTGAGGGAAAGTGCTGGATCGCTAAATCATACATGGTCAAGTAGTTATTTTCCTGGTGTAATGACGCGATGGCTCGGCGATGGGAAAATTCTTCGTACGATACGGGTTGGTGTAGGTCCTGGTAGTGGTGGGGCTGGTGGTGGTGTTCAGATAGTACAATGGGATGGGACAGTCGTATGGGATTTTCGATACAATTCCAATGAACATCTCAGCCATCATGATGTTAGATCGTTACCCAATGGTAATGTGCTGTTG
>Ga0315284_10009238_pt1 | contig 14058 bp, 13 predicted proteins | sample YL17G09_16_MG_FD_203696 | JGI IMG/M metagenome (GOLD analysis project Ga0315284, IMG submission 203696) | Sediment microbial communities from Yellowstone Lake, YNP, Wyoming, USA - YL17G09_16 | ecosystem: Environmental > Aquatic > Freshwater > Lake > Sediment | place: USA: Wyoming | collected... | reverse complement strand
ATTCTCTGTCAAAAATCAATATTTCAATTCTCTGTCAAAAATCAATATTTCAATTCTCTGTCAAAAATCAATATTTCAATTCTCTGTCAAAAATCAATATTTCAATTCTCTGTCAAAAATCAATATTTCAATTCTCTGTCAAAAATCAATATTTCAATTCTCTGTCAAAAATTGCCCACCACAATGTCTCATCACAAATAGATCTATTTGTAATTCTCTCTAATTCGCCCCCACCATAGGATGCTATACAAATAACCCCATTTGTAATTCCCTCCAAATCGGCCCCACTATATGATGCTTTCCAATATATCAATAACAAATAATCCCATTTGTGATTCCTTCTAAATCGCCCCACCATAGGATACATTCCAATATCTCTAACAAATAGATCCTTTTGTGATTCTCTCTAAATCGGCCCACCATAGGATGCATTCCAATATCCCTTCACAAATAGATCCATTTGTGATTCCTTCCAATCGGCCCCATTATATGATGCTTTCCAATATCTCATCACAAATAGATCCTTTTGTTAATCTCTACAAATCGGCTCCACTATATGATACATTACAATATCTCATTACAAATAATCCCATTTGTAATTCCTTCCAATCGGCCCCCACTATATGATGCATTCCAATATCTCATAACAAATAGATTCATTTGTAATTATCTACAAATCGCCCCCACTATATGATGCATTCCAACATCTCTTACAAATAATCCCATTTGTATTTCTTTCCAATAGCCCCCACTATATGATGCTTTCTAATATCTCATAACAAATAGATCCTTTTGTATTTCATTTTCTTAGAAACTACATCATACTGATTTGTTCTTGCTATACAAAAACAAATCATTATTTCTTCCCTGTCTTGATTGTCAATTTTAGATTTGCTATTTCTAAATCTTTTCTCAATAATTCGATATCTTTCATTGCCAATTCGGTGTTCTTCATTGCGATTTCCTTCAAACATCGTTCTTGTACCAATTTAATCTCATTATCTTTTTCTGCAAGTTTATGAGTAAGATCGCCAATATGACCTCTATATTTCGATGAAATTAGTTCATATTGTTCCTTGATAAATTTCAGTTTCGTTTTTGGTAATACGGCTAATTCCTCATATTTTTCATGCTCTAATACAGAATCCATTCCGTGAAATAGATTTTTTACTTTCGTTTCTGCATTGGAGATGTATTGTTGATCTATCAATCCAAATAGGACTAATTCTAATTGTGATCCTTTTAGTTTTCCATAAGTCACTTCATGTTCTCCGGTTCTTCTTTCTAGATCTATTGTCATACCCCATTTATACACATATAAATCATCATTATAACTAGCATCTATGTTTAATGTTTTTCTTAGATCTTTAACTAATCCTACTGAAAATAGATATATACACGGCAATGTATATGCCGTTTTATTGAACACTTCTTTGACAGCTTTTGGTGATACTCCTAATAATTTGCTGGCTAGGACACGCTTCTGTTTGGGTGTTCCCAATTGCGCGGTAAATAGCGTTTTTGATGCCCAGCTTACGAATTTGTCTGTAGTTTGATTACGAGATGCGAATAATACTCTCAAAAATCCTGTATATGTTAGGTATAATTCTTTATTTTTATTCGTCCCGGCAATGCCGGGGACATCATAATAAAAAAATTTATAATGGGTTCCTTCTATATATCCATTGCGTCTAGTATCTGTGATCGTATCATTTAATCGATTGATATCAAATCCCTTCATGATACATTTCACTCTAAAATAACTTCCTTCATGTGTCCGTTTACCACGTACAATAATGTCCACTATATTTCCATCATTGTCAACAAACTTTTCATTATCTTCCAATACAATAATTTCTGGTAATGGGTCCATTGGTTCTTTATCTTTCTCTTGTTCATCTACATATGTCTTATTAAACCAATCTTTTAATACAAATAATTTATCGAATTTCAGACTTTTTCCATCAGAAACTATCCAAATTCCACTTATTAATTTTGCAAACAATTGCTTATTCATTGGTACGTGTTTTTTCGCAAAAGTACGACCATTATTACAGCCTTTGAATATGCTTGGATTTTCTGTCTGGATATCATTTACCAAATAGTATCTCTTATTATTTATTTTATACGTTTTCATTCTTGTTATTTTATTAATGGTGACTTGTTTTTATATCTCTTTTTTAATTATGATAATGTATTTTCCATAACGGGCAAATACAAAATATCCAATCGACCCATCTATGAAGCTATCAACAAATAGGTCCATTTGTGATTATCTACAAATTGCTCCCACTATATGATACATTCCAATATCTCATCACAAATAGATCCTTTTGTGATTCTCTCTAAATCGGCCCCCACTATATGATGCTTTCCAATATCCCTTTCACAAATAGATCCATTTGTAATTCATTTTCCCAGAAACTTCAAATCCAGCAAATAGACACGCTTATTATGTGCATATATTTTTACGAGGGACCAATTCACGGGTCCCTTATTAACTATAATTATGGAATTTTCATCCGAAATTGTCTCTAGTGAAGTATTATCATTGGGAAAAATAAATAAAATTTGCAGTAATAGCCAATCACTCAAAAAATGATATTTTTTTTATGATATTATTAATACCATAAAAAACTACAATGTCGGACTATATACAATACGTGTCGGTTTGATAATATCTTGTTCGGTCATTATAAATTTGATTTCTTTAAATTCATCGATATCTTGATACTGATTCTTGTCATCAGAAGTTACTTTCGCATTATAGCATGCAATTTCAACATTGTCACATGAAAATAAATTGGAAATTAATTCTAGACTTCCCATAGAATCTATTTTTGCGAAAAAATTGTCATTACCAACAATAATTCGGTTGTTATCAAAAACACATTCGCTATTTCTATCAACACACAACAATTTTTTTCCATTGAATTTAATTATATTATTAGTCATAAACAATGTAGTAGTATAATCAGCATGAATATTTTCATATTCGGTAGTAAGATTGTTGAATATATTTCTATTCATGTGAATAGATCCACAATCGAATAATTTAATCTGTGTTGCATCCGACATAGTATTCGAATAGAATGTCCCATTGCATTTGCGTATTTCAAGATGGGCTGAATTAAACGTATTTTGTTGAAATAAAATAGTCCCGCAATTAGAGAAGTTAACATGGCACTCATCAAATACACACTGTGATATAATGCATTTCGTAGCATCCTTATTAATATCAAATACGTTAGTTCTATTACATTTTCCACTGAATTTACAATTTGTAATCGTTACATGATCTAAATTATTAGTGGTAACTAACCCAGCAAAGGTAAATAATTTTTTATTTTCTAAATACACATCATCATTTTCGCCAGTGATACATAAGTGAATATTATCCAGAACGATATTTTTTGTTGCAACTTGGATAATCTTTGGCAACGTAATCATGGGTTTAATTGTATCATTGAAACTTTTGATATGTAAATTATCTACGCCAAAGTCATTATCTAATGAATAATTTCCATGATCCAATATAATTAATACATAATGACCTTTTAATTTTAGTAAGACATTGGTTAATGTATCGTAAGATATGAACAGCGATGATCTTGTTGCAAATTTATTAAAAGGTTCTTGTAATTCATCAAATAATTCGGTCTTTGTTACCCATAAGCTTTTTATCATATCTTCATCAATCGGATCATTGATACCAGATTGCCGAATGATTACTTTTGTGAAATATACAAATTGCATGTTGTTAGTAACTATACTACATTTTGAAAATAATGTTTCTGCGAATATTATTTTCAATTTTTTTCAAAAAAAATGATATTTCAAAGATACTTATCTAAGTTCTCCTATAAATACCCACATTATCATGGAACCAAAAGAACGACTCGTTAAAGACTGCATTTACGGCCATATCAAAATCCCAGTTTTATGTGGTGCATTCATTGATAATCCTAAATTCCAGAGACTCCGGCGAATTAAACAGCTAGGTAATGTGCACCGGGTCTATCCCTCAGCTACCCATACTAGATTTGAACACAGTATCGGTGTTATGCATCTAGCTGGTGTGCTAGCCAGAGTGCTTGATATAAATAACATCAGGACGATCCATTTAATCCAACTGGCTGGATTGTATCATGATGTTGGTCATCTACCATATTCCCATTTATTTGATAAAATATTGGAAGTTCTTAAACCAGATACTATCTCACATCATCATGAAGATCGTTCTATTACAACATTTTTACAGGTCTCTAAAGAACTGCAACTCTTGACACCAGATGAAGAAAGCTTTGTATGTGCTTGTATTAAAGGTGAGGTTTTAGATGGCTATGATAAGTATTTGTTTCAAATCATCAGTTCCGAAGTGGATGTTGATAAAATGGATTATTTATGTCGCGATGCGTATCATACTGGCATGTCATCTTTCCAGGTAAATTATATTATTATGAATGCCAGGGTTGATACGCAGGGTAAGATTGTGTTTCGAACCAAAGCAAGAGAAGATATTCGGGATTTATTCGAAACACGACGTAGAATGCATGAATTGGTATATCAACATCCAGTAAGTCTACAATATGATACAATGTATATGTGTATGTTATTGCGTATTGGAAATAATATTACATTCGATGAATTATGTGATTACAAGTTGGATACACTATTGATGAGTCATCCTATGGCCAAGGATATTTATCTGCAATTAGAGTGTAGAAAAAAAGATCATAATAAGTTATGTGGTGATGTGTCGCATCCAATATTAACTAAATGTATTATGGAATCTGGTAGTTTGGATGATATTGTGTTTGTGTAGAGAATTTGATATTGTATAATAGATGATTATATGATGTGAAATGGTGATGATATGCTATTTATATGGATACAATAAAATGCATCATATATTATAGTTATCATTGTATCAACCATTTGTTAGGTCCCAACAGGGACCTAACAAAAATCTATCCTAATAATATAAAAATGAATATTTATAAGAATTTAGATAATCACTATATAAAATATAGGAAATATATAATACATGTTTTGTTTGATAAATATAATAAAGTATGGTTTAATGCGATCGATACTGCATTAGCGCTTGGATATACAAATACTAGAAAAGCAATTCGTAGTAATGTGAATAAAAAAGATCGAAAACAGCTGAAAAAAATAACCGCGATTGGAAAAGTTGGACATTCTAATTATTTATCAGGGTATGAAAAGTATACAAAAGTATACAAAAATCATAAAAACTATGATATATTATTATAGTTTTTATGAAGGCAAAAGACGTCCTAAAACTATTACGAATAACTCGTAATACACTCTATAATTATGTTAAACGAAAAATTATAAAAGTGCATAAACTTCCTAATGGATATTTTAATTATGAGGGTATGTTAATATGAGTGATTGGTAAAGACATCTTTGATAGATAATAATAATAGTATATGATTATCTATAAGGATCTTTATTTTTCATTTTTTTAGATAGCATTCAATAAGCCATTCATATGTTTCACAACATCCAAAGTACTTGGATTGTTCTAACGTATCTTCATGATATGGGCAACCATTTTCAAGCACCCATTGGAGGGTCTTTAAATCAGTAACTGCACTAAATGATGTATATTTATCCCACGGACATCCTTGTGCTCTAGCCCATTGAATGATTTCTAGATATCCATTGTCTGCTGCATTAGTACATATGTATTCATTCCAGGGACATCCATTTGCCCTAGCCCATTTGATAATATTAATATTACCACAACCAGCAGCCACACTACACGTAGTTCCATTCCAAGGACAACCATGGGATCGAAGCCATTTGAGCATTTCTAAATTATCTGTTATAGCGGCCGCAGCACATGTTGTTTCGTCCCAAGGACAATCATGTGATCGGAGCCATTTGAGCATTTCTAAATTATCACCTTCTACGGCAGATTTGCAACTTTGCGCATCCCAAACAAATCCATTATCCCTAGCCCATTGCAAAATGTGTAAATGTGATCCGGCTGCATTGGAACAGATTTCTGCCTTATCTGAATAATCATAGCCATGATGGTAAAACCATCGAATAATATCTAAATTTCCATGCATTGCGGCGAATTTCGAGATGGACAGTCCTAGTGAAAATTTATCTTTCTTGTAAAAATATTTGATCAAATCTAATTCATGATAAATGGGATCTGTCATAGTTTCTGGAATAAAAACTATGTCAACTACCCATTGTGCAAGTTCTGGATGTGTGAATATAAATTGTGCCATATCATCTGTCCATGGAAATCCTTGATAGGTTAGCCATTGGAGCATTTCCAAGTTACCATTTATAGCAGCTCCGCGACATGAAGCACGCCCCCTGGGACAACCATTATCGATTACCCATTTTAAAATATTCATATTATTGGAATCGATTGCTGCATTCATTGTGTAACTATCCCATGGGCATCCGTTGTCGTATATCCATTGTAATATTTTAAGATTACAAGATAATACGGCATTTTCAAATGTTAATGTATCCCAAGCATATTCATGAACTCTGAGATATTTGAGGATTGATAAATGCCCATATTTGGCGGCAATTTGGAATGTTCTATCGTCCCATGGAACATAATGTTTACATGCCCATTTTATGATATCTAAATTTCCACATTTTGCAGCACCCGCATAGATATTGTGATCCCACGGATAATTGTTCTTTTTCAACCATTTTATTATATGTAAGTGACCAGCTGCTGCAGCATGTGCAGAAATAGTTTTATCTATAGGACATCGATCAATAAACATCTTTAGTTTATCCAAATTACCATGCATGGCAAGGCCGTCCATAATACGACTAAAAAATACTTTTTTACATTGCATCAAAATATTAATACAATCTATATTCCCTTTTTTTGCGACATTGTAATATATCTCACCGTGTTCTTGAAATAATGCATGATTATATGATTTGAAATAATGAACTGGTAATAAATTAGCACATTCATCGAATAATATTTCTAATGTATATTTGCTTAATTTACTAAGTAGGTGTGGACCAATGATAAATTCATCACGGATCATTGTTTGTAAATTAGATATTTCATGAGGCTTGATTGTTTTTTCAAAACGATGATAATATGTTTTGCATGTTCGGATAAATCCACGTTTTCCAGTCATACATAGGGTATCAAATATTACACCAATAATATCAGCATTTAGTGATTCCATCTTTACTATAATGAATTACATTGAATATAGTATGTCAGTTTAAAAATCATTTTTTTAAAATATCATCGTTATGGACATGTTGATCAATTTTGCTATCAGGTGTTATTTTTTCTGATGGTAAAATAATTGCAGGAAGTACAATGTTATGATCATCCAGATAGATATACATGTGTGCATTTTCATGGGTGATTCTAGTAATATCAACTGTTTGTGGATATAACGATGCTAAATCATAATTTGTAAAATCTATTCGATGTTGTTTATGAACAGATTCATGTTGATTGGGAACAGAAACAAATGGATTGATGCGTTTCATGGTGTTGTTTCATAGAAGATAATATATATCTTTGGATAATATTATTTCAATTTTTTGTATTTATCTAGATCATATATTACATTTAAACATTAATTATGATACAATTGCCAATATAATGTCCTCTACAAAAACCGAGGACTTGATCGAGATTATCAATAAAAAATATGATTTATCCCCATCGCATGGGTTCTTACCAGAACATCCAATGCAAATGTCGATTAGATCACCATATAATAAGTTCCATACCATTTGTCTTATATTACCCCAATTAATAGAATCACATCAAATTCAATATATTGTAGATACGATGGATGTAGTGACGATTGATCAAGAAACGACTGACATTGAATATAAAATGTTGTATTGTATGCTTTGTGTAATTCAAACTGGGTATATTTGGCATAATGGAGAAGGATTGCATAATAAATTTATTCCAAAACAACTCTCTATCCCATTAGATATTGTTTCACGTTATCTTCGCATTCCACCAATTCTTACTCATGCATCATTGGATTTGTATAATTGGAATTTAATTGATAAAAATGCCCCATTCACATTATCTAATTTGGTATCCATATTTCCAATCACGGGTGATAAGTCGGAAGCTGCTTTTTCGTTAATTATCGTGGTACTAGAACATCTGGGACGGGATTCATTAACAGAAATTATTCGGTTGTATGTTGGTCTTCCAAATGAAGAACAAATAATGGCTGGATTCAAAATTATCAGTCATGGGTTATCCATTATGATTGATGTTATGAATCAAATGTATGAACTATGTGATGCAGGGTTCTTTTATAATAAATTTCGAATTTTTTTAGCTGGCTGGACCAATGAAACATTGTTTCCAGATGGGATGCAATTGGAAGATATCGGTCAAAATATTCGATATAATGGGGGAAGTGCTGCACAATTTTCAATGATCCAAGTATTTGATATTTTCTTTGGTGTCCAACACAAAAATAATTTCCTACGTAATATGCGAGAATACATGCCAGGTGCGCATCGAGATTTTTTAGTCTGGTTGGAGTCTATGCCAAATTGTAATAGATTATTAACAAATTCTACAATCATAGAATTGCATACAGAATGTATAACAAAATTATCCACTTTCCGATCAGTTCATATGGGATTTATTCATCATTACATCATCGGACAAGCCAGTAAAGCTACTACCAATTCGGCGATTGCTACAGAAGGTACTGGTGGATCTAATTTGATTACCATGCTGAAGGAATTTCGTCAAGAAACAGATGACGTCAAACGATGATAATATAATATGATGATACTATATTATGATCATTTTCAATTGCCTCTAATAAGATGGCTGCTTTTTGTAGACAATCTTCGTAGTATGATATACTGTGGATAATCATTCAGATGCTGCTGGGTATTTTTTTCATGTATCTATTGGAATATAGGAAATGATTTATGGAGGCATTTATATTCAATCATATCATCAACACGAATATGTTGTGTTTCTACATAATCAAAAAACATTTCGTCTGGTAAGTTGATGATAATCTCTGGTCTATTTGGGTCTCTATGAAAATAATATTAGTAGGGAATAATGCATGAACTATAATATGATTTGCTGGAAATAATTAAATTATTTTTTAGGCTTTTTCGAGGATTTTTTACTTGTTCTTTCCTCAAAATCAATAATATATTCATCTGCGGGTTTTTTAACTATATTTGATCCATAATATCGAATTTCGTTTTCTGATTCAGTTGGTATTGATGAGATTTTTTTTTCGAATGTCTTCGATGGTTTACGTTTCGATATCCTATTATTTTTAGTTATTTGATTATCGTTATCATTGGATTCATCTTCCATATCATATTCGATACTTTCCGATGATGAGGTTAATTCTGTACAGTTTTTATATTCGTCTATTAATATTTTGATCCGATTAACCATTTTTTTGAATAATATGCGCAATTTTTTATTAGGATTTTGTTTGATATATCCAATAATTTGTTGATTTATGTCGAATAAATCTTTATCAAAATTAATCCCCATTTTATCCATTTCTACTAAATAGTTTTCTACTTCATCCCAAGTAAATGTTTTTGATAAATGATGCCAAATTGGATCATTTTTTGGAGGGATATTTTTTTCTGTAATATTCGGATATTTTTTGGGATCTATTTTGTTATTTAAATGGCATAATATTTCCGACGTTAACGATTTATATTCTTTCGTACAGCATGGCAACCCAGTGTATAGATGATATAATTGATAACGATGATACCGGATACCTAAAAAAATTCTAAATCTATTAAATATGGAACATAAAAGCGTTCTCCCAGTATCAATAATGCTTTCCATCGCAAAATATACTACTTCGTTAATCCACATTTTTCCATCGTACATACGCAACTCTTTTTTTCCATATGGTCGAATGTTGTGATATTGCGGTTTATCGGGATGAAAATTTAAATTATCCAATATATTTCTATATGGAACTACTCCATATGCGAGTGATAAATATTGTTCTAATATAGTTAGATCGTTTATGTTCACATATTGATAGCTATGTATTCCATATTTATCTGTGTTAATAATAATATTTCCAATATTATTATTGGAAATATATGTATTGCCATTATATGCATTGTTTTCAACATGTATTGGTCCATCGATAGTCCTCAATAAATTTATATTACCATTATTCGTGTCATTCGAAATATTATTAGAATCATGTGAGTTAATATGATAATTATTATTGTGTCGTTTTAATGATGCTTTATTCGAAAAAGTTTTATTACATACATCACATCTGGATTCTTGTAAGGGTTTTATATTCTTATGCATATTATCAGCTGAACATGGAAAAATTCGATTCACGTGATCATCGTAGTGTGATTTACTATTTGTTATATATGGACAATTATCACAATAATATTTCACCATTGTTATACTATTCTAGATATTTTGTTTATTTTAATTCATCACAATGTGATATATCATTTTTCTATTATAAAACCACCAACACCGGGAAGAAAAAGATCGTTAACACATGTTGGCGGTTAAAGAAAGTAACCTGATATGTAAATATGAATGAATAAATAAAAATATGATAATATAAGGATTATTTTCAGGTGATTTTCGGTAACAAAATTCGTATATAATTATTTTTTTCATATTTTTTTAAAAATCAGATCAGGTCTCTAAAAAATCTGGGTTGGCCTTTAAAAAATATGAAAAAAATAATTGTATACGAATTTTGTTACCGAAATCACCGGAAAAAAGTCCTTATATTATCATATTTTATTTATTCATTCATATTTACATATCAGGTTACTTTCTTTAACCGCCAACATGTGTTAACGATCTTTTTCTTCCCGGTGTTGGTGGTTTTATAACAGAAAAATGAATGTATTTTATATATATTATAGAGCTGTATTATCTAGACGAAATAACATCACACATTTGCGTTCCCTAAAAATAAGCAGATGTATATATAAAATTCATCGATAAAGATTCGTTACATTTTTTAATAAAAATTGATTAATTAAATGATAGGAATACTTTATGAATAAATAGTTATTATAGTTGCCCATCACGAACAATCGAATGGATCCCAAACCGCCAGCCATTGATATGCCACGTGTCCACAAGGTCCACTGTAAGTTCAACGACTTGCCAGCTGTGTCTGAAAAATTATTCACAGATCCTGCCATCAAAAAATTATATTGGTACATGACGATTGTCAATAATAAAAAACTGCACATGTTATCTACAATTCGTCCGAAATTATCCCGTGGTAATGACTACATTCCGACATGTCATAAAATTTACCCCGCTTCATCCCCAAAACATGGCACCATCGTAATTTATAGTCAAATATTAATTAGATTTGCTGTTTATTATGCACCCTATGCTGATTTTAAACCGACATATCTTGATACAAAAGTAAATATAGAAATGCCGTTACAAACCCTAATCAAAAAAGGATGCTATGCATATACCAACTATGATCATCCAATATATATCACCTTAGTAAATGGTTTTAATACTCCAGCAAATCAAAAGCTCTTAGATGATTATATTAGATGGTTGGATATTGAACATGATTATGAATATGGTGGTTGTACTGCATCTACATCTAGCGAAGATGATGTTGCACCGGTTCCAGAAATAATCGGATACATTCGTTTGACAAATGGAAAAAGACACCCATTATATGCAGATTAATCAAATATTAATTTAATTAATCTGTCATCTAATATTATAATGAATTCCATATTCACATTCAAAAAAGAATTCGGTTTAATACTTGTTGGTGCAATTATCTTTACAGCATCCTTTTTATGGAAAGATTTTATATTGGATATTGAAGATTTGTATTTTCCTAAAAACCGTGGATTATGGAATCGTTTCTTTTTTGTATTAATAGTTACCATTATGTTAGTGGTTATATCAATATCGGTAAAAGGTATCTTTGGGATAAATGGTACGGTGCAAAATAATACATTTTCATATGATGAGCCAATAGATGATGATACACCAGACACGATTGAATAATTTTTATAATCAAATGAATCTCATTTATTTGATTATAAAAGGAACTGGTGGAGTCCCATCTAAGATACATATTCATTATCAATCTTACAAGGGTCGCGACGACACAGAATCACAGATGGATATGTATTGTGGGTATTAGTTGCAGCATATGATATCGATTGATTTGTACTGGCACATGAGATATCACAACATTCGGTCATACAACAACTGGAAATTACTTTGAATGATTTGATAATCATCATGATGAGTGCCATAACTGCAACTATTTTCACTTCATCTAAACATTGTCTATATTGATGTACCAGTTCGTTAATACCAATTCCAATCATAACAATCGTAAATACACCATAAATTAACACAGACGCCACAAATAATTCGCATGATAACAATGAATTATTACATGAAATAATGTTTCGCTGACACATAAAAAATATTAATATTGTGATCATTAATCCCATACTAATTGATGAAAATATAATCAAATAATTTGCTAATGTAATAATGTCGACTTCATTAAAACATGGAGATTCTCCATATATAATTCCGATAGCAAGAGCTACACTATCAAACAAAAAAAAGCTGATCGCGACAGCAAATATTGTCCACATAGAATAACAGCAATTCTGTTGTTTGGGTATAGTATACCCAGTGGTTAATGTTCCATAAGTAGTTTTTTCCATGTTGTATTTGATAAATTACTTACATTGTCTATACGATTTATTAATTCAATTTTTTCCAAATGTCTTAAAATTAATATCAACCCATTATAGTATAATATCATGCATAAGACAAATGGGGATAATTATATGGCCCAGGCAATTGATACAGAATCACGAATCGGTTTTTTTTACACCATACTCAGAAAAAAAGAGGATATCCTAGATGATGCGGCTGAATTATATATTCTCAGTGCGAATCAATATAAGCTAGCAAAGGAATGGGAATTAGCTGGAAAAACGTTTTATGCAGCAGCTGCTTTGTATGAACAAACTAAATCACATGGAACCAAACATATTTGTCTAGAAGGATTTCGATGCTATTTGAATTTACCACAGACTATCGAAAATCTACCCCTTATTCAGGATGCATGTTTGACAGCCATTGCACAATCTGATAGTGATTTCCAAAAAATCGGCATATTATATGAAACGTTAGCAGATTATGAATATAGACTAGGTGATGAAACAAATGCATTAGTGTCATATCAGAATGCAATTAAATACTTGGAAGCAGATAGTCATTCAGAAAGTGCCACGAAAAAATGTATTTTGAAATTAGCTAAATTGTATGTTATCATTAAAGATTATTCTCAAGCAGGTATTCTATTCCAGAAAAATTTGGAAGATAACATTCATTCAACATATATACTAAACAAGTCTCAATTTCTGTATGCATTCATATGTGAATTAGCAGAAAATGATATTGTATCCATCAAAAAACTATTAGATAAATATATCTTGATGACGAGTTTAATTACAAAAACAGATGAATATTGTTTTATGATGGCATTATGTGATGCCATCGAAAAAACTAACGAAAAAAGATTCAATAACGCCATTGTTATTTATACCAGATCTAATACACTGGATACCTGGTGCCAGGAGATTTTGCGTAGTGTTGTTTCTAAGTTTGATATGGATGAAAATGATTTTTCTTGATGTCAACAATTTATTTTTGACTGTCATTGCTATCTAATTTATCTACCCTATAAATAAATGTATCATACACCATATATTGGATCAAAAAATGCGATCATCAATTATCTCGGCAAAAAATACGATTTAAAAAGTGTACTAGAAATAAGTTCGACGATAACAGGCCATGAACATTTCGGTATTAGTACGGAAATATTCCAAATTAAGAAATTACTCCTATATTTACCCCCAAATATAGTAATCAAACAATCTCGACGGGATACAAATATTACTCCCCTATCATACGAGACAGGTATCGCTACACTACAAGGACAGAAATTTGATATCGTCTTTCTCGAT
>Ga0315284_10009237_pt1 | contig 14059 bp, 8 predicted proteins | sample YL17G09_16_MG_FD_203696 | JGI IMG/M metagenome (GOLD analysis project Ga0315284, IMG submission 203696) | Sediment microbial communities from Yellowstone Lake, YNP, Wyoming, USA - YL17G09_16 | ecosystem: Environmental > Aquatic > Freshwater > Lake > Sediment | place: USA: Wyoming | collected... | reverse complement strand
ACATTTATTTTTGATATATCTTCACCGGGCAAGGGCCAGTACACGAGTTTTCCATTAGTCCTGTCGAGATACCATTGTCCCGGCTCGTGCATACCTTCCTTTACATTCCAGATAATATATGTCTGACCTTTTTTCCAGTAACAAAAAGAGCCGTCAATCATTTCAATATGTGTAAATGATCCCGGGGGATACATTGCAGGTATTGAGAAAGTTAACGTCTGTTTTTCATCATCCATGCTTTTCAATCCGACAAGTGAAGCTGACCAACTCTCATATGTGGTTAATTCCGCATTATTGAGATCAAGCCACGGACCGATATCCTTTCTATTGTACTTCATAGTTGTGAGTTGTTCTTCCGAGGGTTGTACTTCCCACATACCACCGGAACCGGACATACAACGCACTCTAAAAGTTTTACTGAGATGTTCGAATGCACCCGTTTTCGGCAGACGAGCCCGTGGTCTCATCTCGTTATTCACTACCAGAAGACGGAAATCCCATGTTCTTTCCTTTACTCCCTCAAGCTTTGCGGAATAAAATTTCCCGTCCTTTTCCCAGTTTGTAATAGGCCGTCCGCCATAAAGGATGGGGTTTTCACCAGGATACGCCGCTATTGTTAACCCGGAATCCTCGGGTCCCAAAGCCAATTCCACTTCGTAGTATATGCCTCCATGCACAATTATTTTTTTAGTTTCTTCGGCTTTTGACTTTCTTGCACCATCACGGGCTTTCAAGAGAGTTTTGAAAGGCTTGTTTTCTGTTCCGTTATTTTTATCGCTGCCGTCCGGTGCGACATAGAATGTAGAGGCATCATTTGCGGCATGAATAATTCCGCAATTGAAAAAAATGAATAACGTTGCAAATATGAGACAACTTTTTACCCGATACATTACTTTTCCATTCATTTTATACCCTTAGATTTAAAAAGTATCAATAAAAGCATCATAGACTAAACAAAATAAGCTCTCAACTATTAAACAATTTACTTAGCTTTTTCTTACCTCAATTTTCTCCCCTTTACTAGTCCTGAATTTAAATAGTTGCCCTGTAAGTTGCTCCGCCTTTTTGCCGTTCCGATAAAGTGTCGCTTTCGATCCCGGCCAGGGATTCACCAACTGGCACAAGACATTTCGCCGTGATTCAATCAAAATATAGGTTGTTTTGCCTTCAATCCGTTCTGCTGTGACCGCAAAACCGCCTCGCGCCTGTAAACGCTTGAAGCCTACTGTACATTTTTCAGGAACACATGGAAAAAGATGAATCCGACCGCTACGTGAATTCAGTAAACGCTCAGGTTCACTGTACACGACCTTCATCAGATCCTCTTGATTTTTGACCGGCTTCGGTTTGCCGCCATCGTGCCACTTGAGATCAGGATCAGGCTCCCTGCCTAATAAATGAAAGACGAGATTATTGTTCCACCCTCTGGAAAGACGAGCGCTGCGAAGTATGATTTCAATTTCTTCGGGATTAGAATCCAGATTGATTTCATCAGCCAGAACTGTTGGATAAACACCTGCAAACCAGTTGTAACTTACACCTATCGGGTTTACACCGACTACATCGGTGAACATTGTCCCTTCGTCTGACTCGTAAGTCGGATAGGGGGCCATCTTATCGGCAATCTTAAGCCAATTATCACGTAAATCGGCATCAACACCAAGAATCTCCGATGCCTCGGCAGCCCGTTTAAAAGTCCATCTGAACATCGAAAGCGCCGAAGTTGAATCACGGTTCTTCTCGAATTGATATGTCCAGCCCCAGTGTTCCGCCGACATTGTCGGAATGACATGATAATAGCCGTCATCATGTTTCTCGGCGTATGCGGCATAGAAAATCGCCAAATCCCGAAGTGCCGGATAGATAGTGTCCGCAAGGTATTTTTCATCGCCGCCGTAATCGAAATTATCCCATACCATCTTCATTACCTGGGCAGGTATTTCCATACAGAATTCCCATGTGTTAATCGTATGGGGATACACATTATCAGCTTTTATTGGAGGTAAATAGCCATGTGCAAGAAACATACCAGGCAAGTTAAAAGTCTGTCGTGCATTCAGCCTGCAAGTTTCCAGCCAGTAATTAACCAGTTTGGGATAGTATTCCATTACGTCCTGACGATTTAAAACGTTTACATGTGTATAAAAAAGCTCGTTATAGCAGGGGAGACTTTGCCATGGTATGGTATCGCCAATAATCCCGTACCGTGGATCCGCTTCAAATCGTGTCGGATCCGGTTTGCAGTTTTGAAAATGCGTCTCGACCCAGCTTTTGAAAATACCCGGGATTTGTTTTTGTGCGAAGCCGGGAGTCCCGTCGAAAATTCTCCCGTTTTCACGGAGAGTGTAAAGATCCCTGTACCAGCCGGTATTTTCTGTAATCAAGCCGTCCATGCCCTTATTTTCAGCTTCCACTAACTTGCGCCGTGCTATGCCAATCAAATCATCCCCGTCGTTACTTGTCACAACTGTAATCAAAGCAGTAAAATTAACATTTTTGCGGTCATTGAAATTTGCAGTCGCTGCTGAACCGGTCGCACTACGGATACGATCCAACTGCTTAAGATTCCACCAGGGTTGAAGTCCAGTTTCCGGGCCCGGTATTAATAAAGGGTCTCTGTCTTCGTATGGAGAATACATCTTTGTTCCAAGGTTTCGCTCTTTATCTATTGTATCTATAACAGGCGTATCGCCTGATATTATGCCCATTAACACATATTTGAATCCATTTGGGAAAGTCTTTTCCGGGGGCATTTTTTGACTAATCCAGAAAAACCTGCCGTCTTTGCCGGATTCGGGAGGGTCAAGAGGACGGTTCCATGGAGCATCCCATTCCCATGGGTCGGTGTCGCGATGACGGTAAAGACGTAAAAAGACCGGTGAATTGAGATTTTTACAATCGACATTTATAGCTATGATGTTTCCGGTCATCATTGTCATATATGTAAGGTTCGTCTCGGACAGATCTTTTTTCACATGAACTTGGGTTGTTCCGTCTTTGCAGTTAAGTATTGCTTCGGGCTGTTCTACTCCTTCAAAATCCGGTAAACTGAGAATTACCTGTCCGACAGACTTACACATGGGAAAGTTATAAGCATAGATTCCATATACTTCTGCACGGCCGCCGTTTGGTGATAAGTATCCAAGTTTACCGCGCTCGGGTTCGTAATCAGCGTACTCGCCCGGAACATCCTTGTTGCGCTCGTCAAATGCACCCTTTCTTATATCCTGGATAGTTACAACAGGGTCATATGAGATGCGCCTGTCCCAGACATCGGTTTTTCTCAAATCCAGTGTCAGTCGTTCGGGCGGGCCAAATAATAAAACCCTCATCTGCTGATTGCTCAAATTGACTGTTCCGTTTTCTTGAGGTTGTTGGTCAGGTATTTTCGTCCGGTCGGTAGTTTTCTGAGCGGCTTCCCAGAGCGAAGACTCCCTGTCAAACAAATGAGACTCACTCCATACAGACTTTGCAGCGATGCAACAATAAATCATCGTAAAAACTACAATTGCTTCTACAAGCTTTTTGTTCCTTCCCATGATAGTTCTCCTCAGATAGAAATTTAAAAAAGCAAGTACAATTTTTTTTTATTACAGTTAAGAATGATACCATATTAACAACGACGAGTACTGCTCTATATCGCTCTTCATCTTCGAGTGAACAAGCAGCGCGCTGGTCACGAGCATCCTGCGTACCGGGAAACGTCCCAACGGAAAAGAAACACGTTCCATCATCAAGCGGGTTGTTCAACGCATACGGAAAACCTTGCCAGCCGTAGGCATCCTCATCCAGGGCGATTCACACTATGCAACACCGGAGTTGTCCAACTGGTGCGACAACCATAACGTTCATTACATCATATGATTGTCAAGCAACTCAATTCTTAACACATACGCGCACGCAGCACTCTCAGCGGCGCGCCAGAACAATGAACGGTCCGGTAAAAAAGCCCGTGATTTAAGACAGATACAGTATCAGGCCGGTTCCTGGTATCGACCGTTGCGAGTAGTGATCACGACCGAAGTCTCCGACAGGGGCTACAACATCCGGTTCATCGTCACCAGCCTCGAAAGCTCCCGTCCCTCCTTCCTGTACGAAACCGTCTACTGCGGCCGCGGTCAGATGGAAAACTTCATCAAAGACCATAAAACAGCCCTCAAGAGCGGCCGGACATCATGTCACAGCTTCTCGGCGAACTTCGTCAGGCTGATGCTCCACAGCTCGGCCTCTGTCCTCCTTCATACCCTCCGAAAGAAAGCCCTCGCCGGCACCGACTTCGCCGCCGCACAGTTCGACACCATCCGGCTTCGCCTCCTGAAAATCGGCGCCGAAGTCTATGAATTGAAAACCAAGCTTCACTTTGTCTTGCCCTCATCGTATCCGTTAAAAGACGTATTTGCCATGATGTATAGGAAAATCGCTTTACTTGCGTGACGGGGTGCCCCCTGATTGATTATCATGATGAAATTGTGGCAGCTAAGGAGTTAGTGCGCACATAGTAACCCTATCCCCGTTTCATAAGTTGACTCTTGTACTTTGAAAAAGAGGTTCATCCGGTTAAAGTGTACCTGGCCTCATGAATGAAGTAGATACGGAGTAAGAAATACTCCATATCTCTATAGCCATATGCTTTTCGTTTGAGCACTTTTATTATGTTATTGATGCCTTCAACCATTCCTGTTGTGATGTGATGGTCAAAATAATTCAAAACACCTACACGATGATCTGCGAGTTTGTTAGCAAACTTGATTACCAGTCGGATGCTACTTGTCCATGTTTTTTTCAGCCACTCTGCTTCACGTGAGGTGCTCCCCGTTTTAGGTCCACCCTTAATGAGAGCCAACCAGGATGCCTTCGTTCGGGCAACCCTGAGGCCGGAGTGGAGCGAAGGCCTCAGGGGCAGGTCAATAACCAATCCAAGTTTTTACAATAATAAATGTTAGTTAACAATTCTTTTACATGATTCTCTCAATATTAATTTTGGTTTCAATTTAACAATTTTAGTTTTTATTTTTTTCCCACGAAAAATTTTTATAAGTGTTTGCATCCCTTTGATTCCAAATTCACTGACAGGTTGGGCAATCGTTGTAAGTGGAGGGTTCAGCAAATCAGCAAAATAATGTTCATCGAATCCGATAATCGAAATATCATTCGGAATTTTCAAACCAAGTTTCCGTATAGCTTTTAATGCTCCGATTGTAGTCGGTCCGTTCATTGGGAAAATGGCTGTTGGTTTGTCTTCCATTGTCAATAACTTTAATGTTTCTTCATAACTACTTTCAGGTGAAAGGTCGGAATCAGAAAATTTAATTAACCGTTCGTCAATTTTAAGTTTGTTTTTTATAAGGGCATTTTTATATCCATTAAATCGTCCGAAACCTGTCGTCATAAATAATGGTAAATTAATTACGCCAATTTTTTTATGTCCCAATCCAATTAAATACTCCATTCCAAGGGTAACACCCCATTCATTATCCAGGAGAATACTTATCTCATTAGAAATCATGGGACTTCTATCGACAAATACAACCTTTTCATCTTTAATAAAGTCGTAAGTTTTTATTTCATCAGTGTTAGATGGAATGAAAATATATCCGTCGATAAGTTTTTCTTTTAGAATCTCTATATACAATTTTTCCTTTTCAGGATTATTTTCAGTAATACATAAGATTACATTGTAACCATATCTATGAGCAACATCCTCAGCACTACTGACAAGTGTTCCAAAAAAAGAATCTTTAATGTCGGGACAGATTATTCCAATTGTTTTTAAACTTTTTATTCTTAAACTACGGGCGATTAAATTTGGTTTATAATTAAGTTCATTTATTGCTTTCTGAATTTTTTCAGATGTTTCCGGACGGATATAACCAACATTATTAATAAAGCGCGATACTGTAGCGACTGAAACTTCAGCTTTTATTGCAACATCTTTCAGTTTAACCTTGATATTCATATTTCATCATTATTATTAGAGACTTTTGAATAATTTCTTATTTGTTGAACCACATTGATATTTCGTGTAATATGCAAATCATGCGACAAACGAATCGTCAAATTTGAGTATTTTTATCGATAATGTTCTCCAATTTTATATAGTTTAACGTACTGGAAGGCTCTGAAGAACCCATTTCAGGGCATTTTTCACCTACTAACCGCAGTGAGGGTAATCAATCGTCTTATATTGTGAATCATGCAAAGGAATCCGAAGTGAAATTCATTCCGTTTCAGCGTAACATATCGGACACATCGGTATCCGAGGTGACGTTTGAAATAGGCGAACGGACGCTCGACGGCATTTCGTATTGTTGCTATCACTAAATTTTTCCTCCGCTGACCGGAAGAGAGCCGTGGTCGCCCCGTTTCCCGTTTTCCATGATATTATAATAGACACCACGAGCACGGAAGTCGCGCTTGACCGCAGCCTCTACATAAGCTTTGTCTCCGAATACTTCCCGTTCATCGCCACTTATCAGGTCGGCAAAACACGGGAATCATGGACATTCGCTGGTGTGAACCATATCCAGTGTATGATATTCGACTTCTCGACGACGCCAATGTGTCCCTTGGAGACGAAGTACTGTTTCCCGCCCTTCTGGGTTCCACGCGCATTGCGGTCCCGCTGGGGCGAATCCGTTCCATCATCTTCCGACTTCTTCCATCCAGCCTGACGATCGTCGCATCAACCAGGGTTCCACGACGGAGAATAAACCGACACTTGTCAAATTCCACAAGGATATCGTCAAACAGTTGTTTGAGTACTCCAGTCTTGACGAGACGCTCCCTAAACCGCAAGATCGTTGTAAAATTGGGTATTTCGTCATTGAGCACCAACTCGACGAATCGCTGAAAGCTCAGTCGATTAATTAGCGTATCTTACATTTCAGGATCGCTAAAATCGTACATATATTGGAGTACAAGGCACTTTACTATGACAGTAGCGGTTACGCTCGGCCGTCCACGACCGGAATCCTTATACACCTGTTCGCACCGGGATACCAACCGTTCCCAATCAATAAGCTCATTCATACGGGTCAACAGCGTATTGGATTTGTTTCGTTTCCTTCGTCCGCTCAACGCGCCGTCTAACAGAGAAAGCTGAGAATCCTTTTTGCCATTCAAATAATACGCTACATCAGTTGTTTACGATAAATAGAATAATAAGAACCACAACAGCTACATGAAACAAAAAAGCCGATATTCTTATACATTTGAAAAATTATAAAAAAAACCTTGACAAATTTTTCTTATATTTTTATAATTTGACAACATGAAATCGATTATGTAATCGTTTACACAAATACACTAATAAAATAAAATCCTTTTGTCAATAAAATTTTAATGATATTTGTTAATATTTATTTTTTCATCATATTTGTTTAGGTAAATATTATGAGGAAAATTCTCCAAGTTACCTTTATTATTATAGTTCTTCTATTTGTTTTCGGTGATGTTTCCGCTCAAGATATTAATGAATTACGTAAATATACCGATGAAGATTGGCTTGGACTTTCAACAGAAAAGAGATTACAAGCACTGAATATATCTAACAACCATGCCAGAAATCAAACCTTTTATGGTAAATTCGGCAGGAATCAGGATTTATACACCAAATGGGGATACGATTACTACGAGATGAACGACTATTACGAAAACTACGCATTCAGGGGATTTGAGAACTATAATATTATTGAAGACCGCCGCCTTAAATGGTATTACAATCAGTTTGGCGACAGGCTTACTAAAATGACAGTAAATGCCCAAATCTGGTCTGAAACTATCAATGATGATGGTACTACGAATGCTTCCAATCCTTCGGGATATATAAATGCATTGGGTAGTGTTGACGGAATCTGGGTTGCACGGGAATCCACTGATGACTGGGCAATATCAGCAGTTGGTGCAGGCGCTTTAAGAGCCAAGCTTACCCCGCTTACTATGAGCATACCCAATTTAAATGGTATGCAGGTTGATTTTCAATCGTCAAATTATTCGGCACGAATGGTCAATTCTGTCATTTATAAAAATCCTCTAACTCAAAATGCTGCTATGTTGAGGGGTTTGCAATTCCGCAGAAAATTTGGCGCTTTGACTCTAGGGACAACATTTTCAAATATGTATGGTAGTCAAGAAAGCCGTGAAAAAGGAAATGATCTTAGGGGTCATATATCCAACTATTCTCCGACTCCTATAATGTATGCTGTGAGGGTTGTGGATGACTCTCCTCAGGATGGCGATGGACCGATAGTTTATGATGTAAAACTCAAGGTGAATGGTGTTTATCGTCCGGATATCAAACCCCAGGTTATTATTGATGATTTAAGAAATGAACTGATAACTGCTATAACAAATGAAAACGAGATACGATATTTACAACCGGAAACAAGTACTCACGTACCTATAACATTCGACATGTTATCACTGGATGAACGACTGCCAAAATATCTTGATTATATTTATATGAATGAATATATGCGTGGTTGGGATACAAAAACCATGTTATCTAATTTTAATATTGAAAATGCAAAAAAATATTATAAAGTAATCGATCCGGGAGGAAATCCTATCAGGGTAAATGGAAATGAATACGTTGTATATATATTTGATCTTGCCAGCATTACGGATAAGGTAAATCGAGTTGAGGCTGAGGTAACAGTTGCAAATGACTATAGAATACAGGTTTCCCAGATAATCACTAAGAAAACAATAGGGGGACATGATTCAATCGGTGAAAATTATAGGCACTATTCCGCCCAATACTGGGTTACAATGGCGCAAGCTAATGGAAATATTAAAGATGGTTCAAATTTAAGAACTATAAGAGTAGATTTTGGTTATGAAGTGGGAAACATGATTTACGGTTTCGATGCGCACTATAATTACCTTGGTTTTAAGGTAAACGGTGAGTTTGTTACCAATAACCACTATTACATGTTTTCTGATGGAAAACCCGGTACTGGTTTACCGGCTTTTACTCCTCTTGATATTACAGCCAAGGAAGGACATCGTTCTTACCTTACCGATACTGCATATTATCTTACCGTTGAGAAAGACTGGCGCCATGTGGGTTTCGGAGGTGAATTGTTCAAAATGGGAAAATTTTATCGTCCTTATATGAATTATTATCTTGCTTCCGAAAATATATCTATATCCTGGACTGGGACTAGCACCCGTAATGACATTATAAGAATGCCAATGATAGAGGACAATGACGACAATGATCAATATCCTGATACACAGTTTGACAGTACAACCATGACTTATTCAGTAAATTCATTGACGGATCCTGATGGTGTTTTTCCCGGCAATGATAATGACCATGACGGTTTACCGGATAACGAGAAGAATAATAATAATATCCCCGATTATGATGAGCCGTTTTTGATGTTTGATGTTGATCCGGATGAATTTATTTTCGGTGATGACTTCAATAACAATTCAATTCCCGATTTCCGTGAAGATGACATGAAATATGATACGCCATACGAACTTGATCGTAAGGGACATCATTTATATGTTAGATTTTCTCCTCATGATAATGTTAATATGATGCTGGGTACCTTTCGCACAAGAGGTGTAGGTCTGGATAACCGAACTGATGATAATTATTTTAAATTGAATTTTAAATATAATATTCTTTCTATTGGTAATATTTTTGCGGAATACCGGTATGAAAGAATACAAGACAATATTCAGGATAAATATGTCGTTGTACCAACATACTCTAATCTTAGAGAAGTGGGAGGATGGCTTCAATATGGGATATATAGTCGGGATTTATTCTACGATGAGGTTGAGTACAGAAATTCGAATGTAAATAAGCTCTTTCTTGAATCCAAAATAAGGGCTGTTCCCTCAATAACACTGGAAAATAATGTTAAATACGAGAGAAACGGACAAATTGAAGGCACAATGTATGATAATATATTCCAGAGTAAAGATATACTCACTACATTTGCGATGGTAAACAAGATTGCTTACACCAAGCAGTTGGGGAACTGGACATTTTCACCGGGTTTGAAATTCCGTTTATATAAAAAAGGACGCTCGGAATCTCTCAATCCCCTTGATCACTATCTGATGCGTATTCCTGTCATCTACCTGATATACCGTATCTCGGATAACACGAATATCACTTATGGTATGCAGGGATTCAAGGGATTTGAAATGAGCTTCAAAGATTATATCCAGAGTCATAATGATTACCATCAGGTTAACCATATGATACAGATCGAGAACAGAACAAAATATTTCGGTTTTGACATCTGGGGCGGATTCGGATTCCAGCTCGAACAGATATCGTTTGACGAAGAGTATAGAAAATTCGAGGAATTCAAGAGGTCCTTATTTTTCTTAAAGATGTATATCGGCTACTGATCTGAAAATAATCACGCGGAGGTTCGCAAGCCGCGGGATTCCGGCATATTAACACTATTCATGGAAAAGTAAGGTGAGTGCCATGAAAGAAGAAAGAGTTTCGCAACGATTCAGGGGTGCATCCGATGCGATCGATATGGATAAACTTGAAAGGGAGACACAGAAACTTCTGTTTTTAGGTCTTATTGTCGCTGTTTCCTTTCACGCAGCGCTCGGGTCTTATTTCATGTTCAAGAAGACCGAGGTGAATGTCGTAAAACCCCCGACAATGGAACTGGTCATCCGTCGTCCGCGGATGACAAAGCCGTTTGAGTTCAAAAAAAAGCGTATCAAACAGCGCGAGTACAAGAAAAAAGAGATTGTACAGCGTAAACCCTCTGCGGATATTAAAACGAAATCAATTCAGCAAAATCTCCTCGGCACTGTGGCATCCTACGAATTATCGACAAAAATGGAAATCGATACAGGCGCCGGTGTGGTCATGCCTGAGGGACTGTCAATTGAAATGGTCACCACACGTGAACCTGAAAAACAGATTTCCATGAAAGAAGAGATGATTTCACTCAATGATCTCGATACCGGTCAGTTCAAAGCGATGGTTATTCAGGACCCAAATGACAAGCAGAGTGTCAAGGGATTCATATATATCGCCACACTCTGGGGCGCCCAACTCGAACCGGCATATAAACGCGCTGTTATCACACTCTCGGACGCGGTGAACAGGTATACAAATATCAGATCGAAAGTTGACAAGCATCTCTTTATTGATTCGCGAAAACTGTTCGATACACCGTTTGTTTTCCTTTGTGTTGATGGACAATTTGAATTAACTGAAATTGAATCAAGGAATTTTGGTGAATACCTCAGAAAAGGTGGGTTTGCCGTATTAGACAATGGTACACCTGCAAATGAATATGGTGCTGCTGAAGCTTCATTACGTCAGATGTTAAGGGATGCTCTCGGTAATGACGCAAAATTTTTACCTATTCCCCTTAATCATCCTTTCTATCATTGTTTCTTTGATTTTGATGACGGACCGCCTCAGGGTGAAGAAGTTAATTATGCACATAACTCGTCGGTTGTAGACAACAAAAATCAGTTTACAATGTACAAACCAGTTCTTTACCTGGAAGGGATAACGATTAATGATAGGCTTGTAGCAATATATTCTAATAAGTGTTATGCTAAAAAATGGGCTGCTACAAGTAACAATGAACCGCAGTTAAAAATAGGTGTGAATATGGTTGTATTTGCTTTGACCCAGGAAGGCAGCATCGCCCAGCAGAAGATGGATATCTACTCCTCAGCTCAGTAGGAATATTTCCCAAAAGAATATAGAAATATATGGAAATATTATTAAAAATAATTTCTTAATCATCAAAAAATTATAAGGTAATTGAGGTGATTTAGATAAAAATCATAACTTAGACTGAAAAGGAGGTGAAAAGATTAGTAATTAATATTTTGGTGTGTCTATCTCGAATTTCTTATCTATTTTTAAAACATAAAATTGCAATAAAGGAGGTGGTTAACAAAAGTTTGCGTAAAAGACATAAAAGAATTAATTATTGGATGAAAAATTTAAAAAACGGTGATTACTATGAAGACATTATTTATTACTTCTGTAATTGTGTTAATCGCGGCATGGTCATATGCAGCTGTATTTTCACCGACGGTTATGACCATTACCAATCAGGCGCAAATCCAGTATGACTTCGACGGAAACTCTCTTACAATACCTTTCACCGTCAACGGTACGCCCGCCGCGGTGTGGCTGGTCATCAACACTCATGGTCAGGGCAATACTATTGGCGTAGTCCGGAACGGTTATCTTGGCTGGCACTATGTCAGTAATATTGACACAACCGTTTATATCTCTCCCAGATACGAAAAAAGTATCGGCTCAACTAATATTGTCTGGGACGGTACTGACAAGGATGGTAACCCTGTGCCTCTGGGCACATACGACTATTATTTGTGGGGATACGATGATAAAACCTCGAGATTGCGCGCCTGCGATTTTATACAAGGTGGAAGGACCTGGAATTCGGATGCCACTTTTGTAATTAACGAAGGTACTGACGGAATGCCTCTTGCCGTGCCATTTCTTTGGGGATGTTATGAGTCTTATGATTATGGTTATTATTCGGGAGATTTAGGGGGTGACCCGTTTTGGTCGGAGTCTGGTATGCATTTTAAATGGTTATTAGGCGGGGACCCGCATGATATTACCAATCTGCAGACAACTCATTGCAATATTTTCACTCCTTATGCACAACAAAATGATATAGACGCTTTGGATCAGGGCGGTCCTGCTTTAAATCCATACGATTACAGTATATTCTACAATTGCTGTAGAAACGCTACCGCCAAGAACAGCACAATGCTCAAATGGCAATGGGTTGCAGATGGTGAAGCTGTCCTTGACGAAGACTGGCTCGGATGGGATGAATTAGAATGGGAAGAAGGGGGAGTAGCTATTGGGGTATGGTCGATGAAACCAACATGTTGGGGCGACCGCAACTATATTTATGTTAATTCAATTGGAGACAATCAGATTTTAAGTGAGTGGAACAAGCTGCGCTGCGTGAGCTTCGACGGTGAGGTGGTATTTGACAAAGCGATGCATGAACAGTTCTTCCCGAATGATAATAACCTGCACAGTATGATAAACAACGCGCCCAATCATTTGTGCTTTGGCAAAGATCCAAACCAACTGGTATTAGTAAGCTGTTTCGGCTGCTTTATAGAGATGATTGATACATCGCGGATTATTGAAGCTCCGGATGCAGATTATGAGGAATACAATATATGGACTAACAGAAATGGTGATTTCTTTCTTGATAATAATTTTGAGCCAGACAGTAGTTATCCATTTTCATGTTTGACTGATGACAATGCATCTCATGGTAATGAGTTCAAACGTGACACCGTGGATGTTGATGCAAATGGTTTCACAATTATGGGAATAAGTTATTCCGGATTAAATTCTATTGCGGTGATGACACAAGATGGTTCCGGAATAGCATACGGGGCGTTTGCTGATAATACAATCTCTGATGATGTAAATACTAATCTTGGTGGTCGTGTTATTGATTATGGCTCCAACTTTGACGGCTTATACTGGTCTGGTCCTATTACAGAAGGGATGATACCTTCGGGTGGTGGTGGTGGAATTGGGCAGCATAATATAAATTTCATTGCCTTTGATTCAGTCCATGGTATCATTTCAAACGAACCGGTTGCGGTCGAGGATGAAAATGCCACTGCTTTCTCAGTCACTCAGAATGCACCAAATCCATTCAACCCCACGACCTCTATCTACTTCACGATCCCGACAAGCGGCCATGTGACAGTCGATGTGTACAATGTTGCCGGCCAGAAAGTCGACACACTCGTCAACGATGTCATGTCTGCCGGGCAACATTCACTTGTCTGGGATGCTTCCGGATTCTCCGCCGGAATTTATTTCTATACCGTTAAATCAGGAAATTTCAGCAAGACCATGAAGATGACACTCCTGAAGTAAAAGCCCTTTCCTAAGGTGTGTATATCTGAGAAAAGCCCTGTTGTAAAACAGGGCTTTTTTTATGCAAAAATATAACTTGAATACCCCGTTTTGTAAACGGGGATGAAAAGTTATCCTTATGAGAAAGAGGTTTCATATAATATACTTGAAGTG
>Ga0315284_10009236_pt1 | contig 14059 bp, 6 predicted proteins | sample YL17G09_16_MG_FD_203696 | JGI IMG/M metagenome (GOLD analysis project Ga0315284, IMG submission 203696) | Sediment microbial communities from Yellowstone Lake, YNP, Wyoming, USA - YL17G09_16 | ecosystem: Environmental > Aquatic > Freshwater > Lake > Sediment | place: USA: Wyoming | collected... | reverse complement strand
TGGCCCTCCTGGACGCCCGCAGCGAGGCCAGCCACGCACTGACCGACCGCGCACGGCGGGCGGCAGCGGCGGCTGCCTCTGCCTGGGCCTCCCCCGCTGGTGTGGTCGCCTTGACTCCCGGCGATGGCGCCTGGGGCTCACCCACCGACCCTGCAACCGTGGGTTCCGAGTCCGTCCGGGCTGCGGGAACGACCGTCCCCGAGGCCGCGGACGAGGAGGGCGAATTCCTGGAGCGGTCCCTCCCCACCGAGGCGCTGAGCGCGGAGGAGCGCCTGCGCTCGGCTGCACGGGCGCGCCGGGTGGGCGCGACGCCCCCGCCCGCCCCGCCCCTCCGGGGCACCCTGTCCGGGATGGCGGGCCGTGAGCTAGCATGCAAAGCTGCGTACACCCTGTGCCAGGCCTTGGCGGCTGCCCAGGCGGGCGCGGACGCGGTGGAGGCAGATGCCGAAGACTCGATGGCGGTGGATGGAGAGGCGCCTGGGAACGGCACTGGTGGCGCCGCCGCCGCCGCCAACACCCAGACCACGCAGGCGGGCAATCATGCCGTCCTCGACCCGCTCGGTCGGCGGCGCGCTGCGACGGCAGCCCGGGATGCGGCCGCGACGGCCCTGTTTGGCGTGGCCGCGGTCGCAGCTGCCTTGGCCTGTGAGCTCGGGTCGGGCGGCGGGGCTGCTGCCAGCCCCTTTGGGCCGGGGTCCCCGCTCCTGGCCGCCGCGGGGTCCGCTATTTCCCGGGCGGGGCCGGCCATCGTGGAGGTCGCCCAGCGGGTGGGCGCCCCCGGAGGGGGTGACCGGGCGATGGCCAGTGCGGACCCGGTCGTGGACGGGGCGGGCGGCCGCCCCCTCGACCGGTGGGCTGGGCTGTGCGCTGTGTTGGGTGCGGCCGCCCGTGGTGGGGGCGACAACCCGGATGTCGTTGGGGCCCTGTCTGCCGCGGCTGCCGCGCCTTTTGGGGCGGCTGCCCGGGAGCTGGGCCGCCTCTTTGCTGACGCGGACGCCGCCGTCGGTGGGACCGCCGCCGCCTGCGCGGCGGCCTCCCTCCCAACCACCGCCCCGGGCGCCGCCCCAGGCGACGCCGCCGCCGAGGCGGCCGCCCTGTATGATGAGGACCTGGACGCCAGTGCGGCCGCCTCATCCTCCTCCCGCTCCCCTGCCGTGCGCGCTACCGCCCGCCGGGCGGCCTGCCTGCGCGCCCTGGCGGCCCTGGCGACGGGGCCCGACCCTGAGACCGCGGGCTCCCACCTCAAAGTTGCAGTCGACATGGTGGCCGGCACGGAGGACGGGTCGATCCGGGGCGCCCACCCCCCACCGCCGACCACCCTGTGGATTGCCATTGCGGGTGCCCTGGTCGACGCGGCCGCCGCGGGCTCCACGTCCGCCCGGGCGGGCGCCTTGGAGCTGGCCACCACCCAGACGGGCGACCTGCTCTCCCGCGGGCGGGCGATGAGTGGCGGCCTCGCCGCCGCCGTCGCCACGGTGTCCGCCCTGGCCGATGCCTGGCCCCGCCCGCCCATCTCAGCGGGCGCGCCAGCCGTCCAGGCCGCCAAGGCCGTCGCGGCGGGCCACCTGGGCGCCCCGCTGCTGGCCTGCCTGGAAATCGCGCGCCAGGCCAGCCCGTGCGGCGACCTCAACTGCGCGGCGTCCCCGCCCCATGACAAGGGGCCCCAGTCGCTGCCTGGTCGCCTGCGGGCGGCCTTGGCCGGCGCTGCGGCGGCTGTGCTAGTCGCGGGCGGGGCGGGCGGGTGGGTCGACGGCGAACCCGCCCACGACGCGGCCATCACGGCCACGATGCGCGGCCTGGGCGACGTCAGCTACGCCGCCCGCCTGGCGTCTGCCCCTGCCGCCGCCCGCATGCTGCCCATGTACGCCCGCCGGGCGAATGTGTACGCGTTCATCCTGGACATGCTTGTCCTGCCGACCGCGGGTGACGGAGGCGGCGGTGACGGCCCCACCCCCTTTGGCCACCCGCAGCGGGTCGAGACCGCGCTCGCCACGCTCGCCCTGACCGCCCCGGTGGACGACGGCGCCGAGGTGCGGGGGCTGCACGCCCTGCTGATGGCGGCCGCCCAGGCAGTGGGCGTCGCCGCGGCGGCGCCTGCCGCTGCTGAAGCCGCTGCAGCCGGGCCGGGCACGGCAAAAGACGTGCGTAAGGCAGTCAGCACGGCGGCGGGGGCGGGCCGGTCGGCCGAGGGCGTTCGGCGTGCAGCGGCGGCGGCCCTGCGCTCCGCCGCCGCGGCCCTAGGCTATCCGTCCCGCTCGGCCCACCTAGCCTGGCGCTTGCCAGACATTGGCCACGCCCTGGCGGGCGTGAAAACGGCGGAGATGGAAGCGCCGGGTAGCGGCAGCCCGCTGTCGGCGAGCGCGCTCGCGGCCGCCGTGGTGGGTGCGGTGGGCGGGCGCCTGGCCCGGTCGCCCTCTCCCAGCAGCACCCCGCCCGCCCGGGCGGCGGCGTTCTTGCGGGTGGCCGCCCATGCGCTGGTCGCCCCGTACGCCCTGGCTGGCAGAGAGGCCGACCTGGTGGCCCTGGCGAATGCGGCGGTGGACGGAGAGGACGAGGCAACACCGGGCGGCCGCCCAACCTCTTCACCCCTCGGCCGCCTGTTCTCGACACATTGGGGCGCCCTGGTCGCCGCCGTCGTCCCCGCCTCCGCCATGTACGGCCTGTCCACCAACCTGGCCGCGGATGGCGAGGTCGTCGGGGCCGTCCTGAATGGCGGGGCCGCCCTGGCGGCCGTCCCGGACGTGGACGACCGGGACGAAATGTTCCACGACGCGCTGCCGGGGGCTGTGGTCGGGATCCTCGCCCGCGCGCGGGCAGGCGTGCCCGGGGATGACGGCCCGCGCGACGGGCTGCGGATTGGAGCGGCGGCGGTGACGCAACTGCCCCCCCCTCCCCTGCCCCAGCCCTGGATGCCGCCCGCCGCGGCGGCCGCCGCCGCCCGGAAGCTGGTCTCCCAGGTCGCCCTGAACAATGAGGAGATGGGCGGCACGGCGGACGGCGCGCCCAGCCCGGCGACCGGGGCCGCCGCGGACGGCGTCGTGGCGCGGGGGTTGGGGGGGCTGGTGCCGCTGCGGGCACTGACCATCGCGGAGGCGCGCCTGCGGGCTGCCCGGGCCCCTCGCCACCGGGCGGCCGCCCTCGGCCCCGTCCGTGCGACGCTCGCCCTCCTGGGCCCGGCCGCGGGCGGGGCCGCCCAGGCGGGCGCGGCCCTCGCGCTCCTCTGCCGGGCCGCGACGGCCGGCGGGGCGGACCTGGCCGGGCCCGTTGCGGCGCTGGCGGGCTTCATCGCCTCCCAGGCCCGCGCCGGTGATGGTGATGCGGGCGCCCACGCCGCCGCGGAGGCGGCCCTTTTCGCGGCCCTGCCCCGCCTGGTCGCGGCGACAGTCCAGGTCGCTGGCGCGGTGGCCGCCGCGTCCGCCGCCTCTTCCTCACACGCGCACGCCCCGTCTCTCCTGTCCTTCCTGCCCCCTGCCTGGACGGCCACGACCTCCACCACCAACGACGCGGCGTTCAGCCCGGCGGCCCAGGCGGCGGGGTTGGCGGACCTGGCGGCGTTTGCGGCCTCCCTGGTCGAAGCCGCGGCGGCGGGTGCTGGGTGTGGGGTGGCAGCCCTGGCGGCGGTGGACCCCCTGCCGCCCGGGATGCCTGCCCTTGAGGGCGTGCGGGCCGCGCTCGCCGCCGCCCTGGCCGGCCGTGGTGGCGCCGAACCCTGGGCCCGCCGCCTCACCCGCTTCGCGGGCCGGGCGGGCGGGGTGCCCCCACCCGCGCGGGCAGAGGCCGCCCGCCTGCTGCGGGCCGAGCTGGGCACGGCGGTCGGGGCGGCAGCGTCAACGGCCGGCCACCCCTGGAGCCGGGCCGAGGATGGCGCGGTCCGGGGGGCAGCCTGGGAGCTGGTGAGGGTGGCGGCGGCCGGGCGGGCCGGGCGGGCCGGCGGCGGGGGTGGAGACGGAGGAGAGGCCGCCGCGGAAGAGGTCGCGGCGCTTGCTGCGGCCGTCCTTGCGGAGGCCGGCCCCTTTGCCACCCCTAAGTCCACGCCCGCCACGGCGCCTGGTGTCGACCCGGTCGCAACCACCATGCTGCCGGGTGCGGATCTAGAGGACGGCATCATTTTAGCCGCGTCGACGACGGCCGCAGCGGCGCTTGGCAGTAGCCCCGGCCCGCCCCGCTCGACCCCACCCTTGGCGTCCCGGCGGGACCCGGCCACGCCAGCCCTGGCGGGGGGGGCCGTCCTGCCCGCCCTGACCGCGTTGCTGCCCATGCTCGCCTCCAGGGTCACCGGCGGCCGGCCCGCCATCGCTCTGCCCGCCCAGGCCACGCTGGAAGTACTGCTCTCCCTGCCCCGGGGCGCGGCCGCCCTGGCCGCGTGCGACGCCGCGACAGCCGCCGCGCTGGCGCCCTTCACGCCCGACCTGACCACCATCAACGACCTGCGGCGGGGCCAGTACCCGGGCCCCGTGCCGCCGGCGGATGTGGCGGCGGCCATGCTGGGCGAGGCCGGCCTGTGGGCGCCTCCGTCGTCCGCGGCGGTGGCTGCCGGGAGCCCGGGCGCGGTCGGGCGGTGGGTGCGCCGCCTGGCGGCCACCCTGCTCCACATGGCGGCCGCGCCGGAGCTGCGGGCGGTCGCGTCCGCGGCGGCCGCGTCGGCCGCGGCGGCTGAGCTCCTCCTACCCCTCGCCTTCGCCGACGCGGCCCGGGGTGACCCGACGGGGCGGGCGGGCCGGCGGGCGGCGCTGAGCGGGGCGGTTGCGTCCCACCTGCTGCCCAGCTCAGGCGCCCTGATGGCGTCCTCCTTCCGCAACCCCACCACCACGCCCGCCCCGGCCGCTGTCCGCATTCTGCTGGCCACCTTGGACCACCTGCGCAGCGTGCGCGCGGACGCCATCCTGGCCCGGGGCCCCCCACGCCACCCGGACGCGGCGGGCGAGGGAGAGGGCGGCGAGGAGGACGGGGTCGACGCGTGCGCCGTCGACTGGGCGTCTGCCTTTTGGCTGGACCTGCCGTACCTGGGCGTCGCGGCCGCGGCATTGGGGGCCGGCTGCCCGACGGCGGCGCTTCTGTACGCGGAGCTAGAGGCGGAGGCGCGGGGTGGGGTGCCGCTGCTGGGTGGTGGCGGCGGCCGGAGCGGGAGCGGGGCGGCAGCTGGCGCGGCGGCAGCGCCGCCCCTCACCTTTTCCACCCCGACCACCGCCACCCGCACCCGCCGCCTGGGCGCGGATTTAGGGTCCGTCCTGCTGGCCGCCCATCGGGCGTCCCCCGATCCGGACGGCGTCTACTTTGCCGCCGCCGCGGCGGGCGGGGCCGACGCCAGCCTGGCCCTGTTCCAGCTGGCTGGTGATTGGGCGGCCGTGGCCGCGGTGACCGACGCGGCCGCGGTGGGCGCGCGCGCGCGGGGAGGGGTCGGCGGCGGGCCGGCCCTGGCTGCCCGTGCGGCCGGCTTGCCCGCGGCCCTGGCCCACATGGGCTGCCGGGCGGCTGTCGCGGCAGTGTCTGGTGGCGGCGCGCTGATGGACGCCCGGGCGGAGGCGGCCTGGCGGATGGGCCAGTGGCGGGAGGTCGGGGGGGCTGCGCCTGCGTCGCCTGCTGCTACGCTGCCGGCTGCGCCTGCCTCCTCTCAATCCTCTGCTTCCTCCTTCCACGCCTCCGTCTGCGCGTGCTTAACGGCCTTGGAAGATGGCGACCTGGAAGGCGCGGGCTCCACGCTGGCCGCCGCCCGCGCCGGCGTGGTGGCGGGCCTGGCCGAATCCGCGCCCGTCGCGGCCGGCCGCCTGGTGCGAGGTGAGGGTGGGGCGGCGGGTGGGGCGCCCTACGACGCGCCCACGATCGCCGCCGACCCGGCCATCGTCCGCCTCCAGATGCTGGCTAACCTGGACGATGCGCTGGGGCTGTTGGCGTCCGCCGCGGGTTCCTTAGGCCAGACGCCGGGGCGGTCGGAAGCGGCGCTCGCGGCCGTGGAGGCCGCCTGGGTCCGGCGGGAAGCCTCCGCGCTGGGCCCCAGCCCCCGGGATGGGTCCGCCTACGAGGCGGCGGAACCGATGCTGGCCTTGCGCCGGGCGGTGTCCCGGGCGCTGGGCGCCCCGGGCGCGGAGCGGCGGGCCCTGACGGCGGCCGCGCACGCCGCCCGGCGGGCGGGCGCGGGGCCGCCTGCTTTGGCCGCCCTCGCCGACCTTCGGTCGCCGATCGAGGCCGCCATGGCGAGCGTCGGCGGCACGTCCATCCCGGCCTGGCTGGCCCCTGACACTACCCCGACTGCCCCCTGGCGGGTGGAGGAGGCCAAGCTGCTGTGGGCGCGCGGCCAGGCCGGGGCGGCCGTCCGCACGCTGCGCTCCCTCCTGGATGAAGAGAAAGAAAATGGAGCTGACGCCGCCGGGTCTCCTCCCGCCGACCCGCTGTGGCGCCCCGTCACGACCGCCCTGCTGGGCAAGTGGCTGGGCGTCACCCGCGCGGCTGGCGCGGGGGCCGCCCTGGCGACGCTGACGGAAGCTGCCAATGCGGCGGACGAGTTGCTGGAGGCCGACCGGGCGGGTGGCGGTGGTGGTGCCCCCACCTCGTCCGCCACCGCCCGCGTCGCCTGCCGGGCCTCCTTTCGCCTGGCCGACTTTGCAGACGGCCTGGCCCGGGCCGCCGCCGCCCGCCGCGCCACCCCGGACTGGCAGGCCGCCCGGGCGGTGGTGGAGGCCAAGGCGATACAGGCGGCAGAGATTGCGGCCCGCCTGAGCGCGCGCGCGGCCGGCAGGGCCGGCGACGATGCGGACGGGCGCAACCTGGCCCAACAGCACCGCATGCTCATGCGCGTCATTGAAGCCGACACGGAGGACCAGGCCCGCCTGGGCCAGCAGCAGGCCGCCTGGACAGGGGCCGCCCTGGAACATTACCGGCGCGCGCTGGAGGCGGGCGGGGACTACGACCTGCGCGCTGTGGCCCGCCTGGTGTCTGTTTTTTTGGAGGCGGGGCCGGCCGACCCGGCCGTCGTGGCCGCGGCCGCCCCCGCCTTTGCGTCCGTGCCCTCCTACAAGTTTGTGCCCCTGGTGTACCAGGTCGCCTCCCGCCTGGGCGGGGCCGCGAGCGGTGGTGGGGGAGGGGGGGCTCAACCCCCTGCCCCCTCCTCGCAAGCTTTCGGCCACGTCGTCGCCCGCCTCATGGCCCGCCTGGCGACGGACCACCCGCACCACACCCTGTGGCAGCTGTACGCGCTGTCTAATGGTGGGCGCGGGCGGGGTGGGCCGGGAGCGGGGGCGGGCGGGCCGGCGGCCGCGGCCGCGGCAGCCGCCGCCGCCGCGACTGCTGCCGCCCCGACGGCCGCCGCCAGTGCTGGGGCGGCCTCGGGCGCTGGCAGTTCCCGGGCCCGGGCCCGGGCATCCACCCGTGTCGCGGCCGCCACCCGGGCCGCCGCCGCCGTGCCGGGCCTGGAAGCCGCGGTGGATGAGGACAAGGCGGCCGCGGCGGCGGCCGTATCGGCCGCCGTCGCGCGCGCCTCTCCCCACCTCGCCCGCCTGGTCGCCCAGACGGAAACGCTGGGCGAGGCCTACATGGACATCTCCGCTTTAGGCGCCGCCCGGGAGGCCAGCCGGGTGGGCGTGCCGTCCGCCACCCGGCGGGCCGCGGCCACCTGCACTGATTTGCCCCCCACCTCCCGGGCACTGCCCGTCCGCCCGGACGCCGACTACGCCGACGCCCCGCGCTTCGCCGGCTTCGGCCCGGCCGCCCGCTTCGTGGGTGGCATCAACCGGCCCAAGCTGGTCACCGTCGCCGACTCGGCGGGCGCCACGCACAAGGAGCTGGTCAAGGCCGGCCAGGACGACCCCCGCCAGGACGCGGTCATGCAACAGGCCTGGTGCCTGGTGACGGCCCTGCTGGCGGCCGACCCGGCCTCCCGGGCGCGGCGCCTGCGGGTGCGGACGTACCGGGTTGTGCCCCTGTCGCCCGGGGTGGGGGTCATGCAGTGGGTGGAGGATACGGCGACGCTGTTTGACATTCTGGTGGGCCACCACGCGACGGCCGGGGCGGGCGGCGTGCACGCGCGCCACGCGCCACGCGCGGTGGCCGTCTCCGCGGCGGGGGCGTCGCCGGCTGACAACAGCGGTGGCGGCGGGAGCGGCGGGGGCGCGCCGGCGGTCACCACCATGAAGCCCCCGCTCTCCTACATGGACGCCCTGCGCAAGATGCAGTCAGCGGCGACGCCTTCGACCGCCCGGCCGGCCTTTGACGCGGTCTGCGCCCGCTTCCCGCCCGCCCTGCGCCACTGGTTTGCGGAGGCCTTCCGCTCCCCGCCCGCCTGGCACGCCGCCCGGACGGCGTACACCCGGTCCACCGCGGCCGCCTCGATGGCCGGGTACGTCATCGGCCTGGGCGACCGGCACGCCCACAACATCCTGGTCGACGCGCGGACTGCGGACGTCATCCACATTGACCTGGGGATCGCGTTCGAGCAGGGCCGCTTCCTCAACGTGCCGGAGGTCGTCCCCTTCCGCCTGACCCGGGACGTGGTGGACGGAATGGGGCCGGCAGGGGTGGAGGGCCCCTTCAGGCGGTGCTGCGAGGCGGCCCTGGCCGTGCTGCGGGGCGGGCGGGAGGCCGTCACGACCGTGGTGGGCGTCCTCGTCCACGACCCGCTCTACCGGTGGCAGCTGACGCCCGTGGGCGCCCGCCGGCGGCAAGCACTAGAGGGCGAGGAAGCGGAGGGGACGGTGGCGGGTGGAGGTGGTCGCAGCGGTGCGTCGGACGGCCCGCAGCCCCCGTCCCCCCCGGCCAACGCGGACGCGGCGCGTGCGCTGCTGCGGGTGCGCCAAAAGCTGGCGGGCCTGGACGCGTCGGGCGGGGACGGCGCGCCCCTGAGCGTGGAGGCCCAGGTCCGGGTCCTGCTGCACGAGGCGGCGGACCCGGGGCGGCTGTGCCGGATGTACGTGGGATGGGCGCCGTGGTTGTGAGATGATAGGGAAGGATGATGACGATGGGTGCGGATGGGTGCGGATGGATGAGAGAGTGTTTTCCGGTAGTGTTTTGCTTCTGCTTCTGCGTCTGTGTGTGTGTTTTAACGAAATCCTGCCTAGTGCTTTTGCTCATTCCGCGGTGGCAGCGCGGGCCCGTGCGCTCTCCTCCTCAAACGCCGCCGTCAGCGCGGCCTCGACCTCCCCGCACCGAGCCTCGAGGTCCGCCATGGCAGCGCCCAACCCCGCCACTTCAGCCGCCGCGGCTTGTACTGCAACCGCCGCGCTTTGGGCTGCCCTCAACCGGGCCAGCGTCGTGGTCGCCGCGGCGTCGGCGGCCACGACGCGGGCCGTGACGAGGCCTTGGCGCTCGGCGGCGAGGGCCGTGCGGGCAGCAGCCCAGCCGCCCAGGCGCGCCAGGGCGGCGGCCGCCGCGTCCGAGGCGGCGGACAGGGAGGCGGCTGCTGGGCTGGCTGACGGCGCGCCCGCCAGGGCGAGGACGGACGCCCAGTCGCCTGGCGTCGTTGTCGCCGCCGCCGCCGTCCCCAGGCCCAGCAAGGGCGGGGGGTGGTAGAGCGCGGCGAGCGACGCCATTGCCGCGCCGTCGGCGACCGCGGCGCCTCCTCCTGCTCCTTGCGCCGCAGGGCGTGCCGCGACAGCGCTGACGACGGTGAGGATACCGTTGGAGCCATCATCGGCGGCGGCAGCCGGGCGGCTGTCTGCGGCGCCCATCAAAGTTGACGGAAAAGATGAAAAGATGAGAAGGAAAAGTTCTTGGAGGACAATGACTCTCCGCATTCAACGATTTTTTTTTTTTACCGGGGCCCCCAAAAGCACGCACGAGAGCGTGCCTCCCACAGTTGTCTCTCCCCTGATGGCCGGCCCGGATGGGGATGGGGATGACCCGCCGTCGCCTTCCCGCCAGGCCAGCGCGGGGTTGCTGCCGCCCTCCTCGCCGATACCAATGCTGTCGCCCCGCCTGGGGAGCACCGGCGCGCTCCTGCCGTCCACTTGGTCTCCGGGAATGCCACCCCAGGTACGTGGCCAGAGAGAGCAAGAGAGAGAGAGAGAGAGAAGGGAGTGCTTGCGCGCGTGTGAAGATGGTCAACAACGCCCTCATATTCACTATCCATCAAAAAAAAAAAAAACTAGGCGTGGGCTCACAGCGTTGAGACCCTCCCCGGTGGGGGTGAGGCCACGGTCGCGCGAGCCCGGTCGATGGCCCGCCTCGCCGGCCAACCAGGTGTGGTGGTGAGACCACCACACCTGGTTGACGATGATGCAGGGGAAGTTGATGGGGGCCTGGCGGCGCCCCTGCTCACCGCCGCGGGAGGGGGAGGCAGGGCGGGCGGGGGAGGCACGAGGAGGTACGACCCGCCGACCCTGCCCATCATCCCGCCCCCGCGGCGCCCAGCCTCCGCGTCCGGCGGGGAGGGCGCGTCCCGGGCGGCCCTAGCGGCCAGAGTGTCCCTGGTCGTCAACATCGCGCTCCTCGCTGCAAAGGTGGGCGCCTTTATCGTCAGCCGCTCGCGCGCCGTCCAGGCGTCCGCCACCGACTCGCTCGTTGACCTGGCCTCCCAAGTCATCTTGTTTTGGGCGGCGGCCGCGGCCGCGCCCCGGCGGGACGCCCGCTACCCGGTCGGCAAGGCCCGGGTGTCCACGCTCGGCGTCGCCGGGGCGGCCGCCATCATGATCGTGGCCACCGTCGCCGTGTGCGCCAGTGCCGTGGAGGACTTGTACGAGGGCCTGGTCCGGCACAACCCGCCCGCCCTGGCCGTCGGGCCAGCCCTGTTTGCGGTGCTGCTGGGCGGGACGGCGGTCAAGGCCGGCCTGTTCCTGTTGTGCGAGCGGGCGGCCAAGACCGCCCCGCCCGGCGCGGGCGACACGCTCTCCGCCCTGGCAGAGGACCACCGGACGGACGCGCTGACAAACGTGGTGGCCGCGGCCGCCTCGGCGGGTGTCGCGTTCGGGGGGCCGCCCGCCTGGCCGGCCGACCCGGTCGCGGCCCTGGCGCTGTCCGCCTACATCTTGGTCGTCTGGTCCCGCATCTTCGCGCGCACGGTCGCCAAAATCGTGGGCCGGGCCGCGCCGGCGAGCGTCATGGCCGCCCTGGAGGCTGTCATCGTGGCGTCCTCCGCCGCCGCCGCCACCTCCTCGCCCGAAGACGGCGGCGGTGGAGGAGGGGGGGGCGGCCGCGCGCCCTCCTCCACCGCCTTCACCGTCGACGTCCTCAAGGCCTGGTTTTCCGGGGACGCCCTCCTGTGCGAGTGCGAGATCGTCATGCCGCCCGACACGCCGCTCCGTGTCACGCATGACGTGGCCCTTGGTTTGCAGCACGCCCTGGAAGCCGTGCGGGTGGGGGACGTGGGCGTGGAGCGGGCGTACGTGCATGTTGACTACGCCCGCCGTGAGGAGCCGGAGCACGCGCCCGACCGGGCGGCCGCGGCGGCGGGGTAGGGGGTGTGGTAGAGTAGACGGGAGAGCGAATTTGTAGAAGAATAAATGGGGATGGACGAGGTCGAGGTTGAGAGTTGCTCGCGTCACTCTAGGTTGTTCTGTGCGAAGGAGCCACAGCCTGACGCACATACGCACACACTCCACACCCATACCTTGCCCACGCGGGCGCACCCTCTCTTCTGCATGCCGCGCGGGCGGGTGTGCCGGGCGAGCGCTGCCCCTGCTCAATCGGCGGGCGTCGCTGCACTCTCGGCTGCCTTGCTGTTGTGCTCGCTCTTCGCCCCGTCCACCGCCTACATTCTGCCGGGGACATACCCGACGAGCTACAAGCGGGGTCAGGTGCTGTACGGTGCGTGAGGAGGTTGAGATGAAGAAGGAAGAGGAGAGGAGAAGAAAATTCACGCACACACACAAAAAAAAGACGGTCGCACGCTCAACCCCTCTCTCGCTCTCCCTTTCACAGCTGACGCCTCGTCCCTCATCTCGGCCGATACCGACCTCCAATACCCGTACCACGCCCTCCCCATCTGCCACGCTCCCCCTCTCGAAGATGAAGAGGATGAAGAAGACGAGGATGGTGGTCGCCGGCGTCGCACCACCCGTCGTCGCCCGGCGTCCGCGGGGCCGTACGCGTTTTCGGTCATGACGGACGCGCGCACCGTGGCCGCCTGCCCGCCAGGTAGGACGCCAGGCGCCGCCCGCCCGGCCGCGCCGCCGCTCACCCCCGCCCAGGCGCACGACCTGGCCTCCAAGATTAAAGCGCACTACCGGGTGCGCCTGTCCCTGGACGGCCTGCCCGCCCTGGTCGCGGGCGGCGGCAGCAACGCCGACCCGCGCGCTGCCGCGGCCGCCGGCCCCGCCCGCCCGGGCTTCGACCTGGGCTTCTACCGCAATGGGACGGCGTTCATCAACAACCACCTCCTGTTTCGGGTGCGGGCGTACCGGATCACGGGGGGGGCGCCGGCCAAGGGCGCGGCCGCCCTCCTGGGCGGCGGGCGCAAGGGCGGGCCGCCGCCTCCCGGGGGAGGTGGTGGGGGTGGTGGCGACCGCCCCCCAACCCCTCCCCCGCCCGACGCCTGGCTGGTCGTCGGCTTCGACGTCCTGGCCTGCTCCATCGCCCGCCCGCCGGGGGAGGCCTGGGCGGACACGCCCTGCGCGGTGGGGGCCGCGGGCGCGCCGCCGCCCCCCCAGGCCGTGGCGGCGGGGCAAGGGATCCCGTTCACGTACGACGTCTTTTGGGAGGCCAGCCCGGCCGGCCCCTCCGCCCGGTGGGCCGCCTACCTGGGGCCGGGCGGCGGCGGGGCGTCCTCCCTGCTCCGGCGCGCGCACTGGCTGGCCCTGGCCAACGCGGCGGGCGCGCTGGCGGCCCTGGGCGCGGCGGCGGGCGGGGTGCTCGCCCGGACGGTCCGGCGGGACGTCGCCCGCGCCCGTGGCGGCGGCAGCGGCGGGGGCGGGTCCCTCCCCGGCCTCCCCTCCCCCGGCGGCGGCGGCGGCGGCGGGCGCGGTAGCAGTGCCAGCTTTTTTGACGCGGGCGGGCTGGGCGGGGGCGGGGCCGGCAAGGACGACGACGGCGGCGGGCCCCACGGCGGCGGCGGCCCCCACGACGGCGGGGGGTGGCGGGCCGCCGCGGGCGACGTGTTCCGGGCGCCCCCCGCCGCGGCCGCCCTCGCCGCCCGCTTCGGGGCGGGCGTCCAGGTGGGCCTGACCATGGCCGCCATCCTGGCCCTCGCCGCCGCGGGCGCGGTCCTCCCCGCCGCCCGGGCTGCCGCGCCCGCGGTGGCGGCCGGCGCGCTTCTCGCCGGCTCGGCGGCCGCCGGCGCGGCCGCGGTCTGGCTGTGGGGCGCCGCCACCCGCTCCCACGCCGGCTGGGCGGGCGTGGCCTGGCGGGCGGGCGCCCACTTCCCGGTCCCCGCCCTGGCCGCCCTCGCCGCCCTCAATTTTGTCCTGCACCGGGCGGCCGCGGACGGCGCGGTGCCGCCCGCCACGCTCGCAGCCCTGGCGGCGGGCTGGGCGGCGACCGGCCCGCCCCTCGCCCTCCTGGGCGGCGCCGCCGCCGCCCGCCGCCCGCCCCTTGTCCCGCCCACCCGCACCAACCAGATCCCGCGCCACGTCCCCCCCCCACCCTGGGGCGCCCGCCCGGCCTTACTGGCCGCGACGGCCGGCCTCCTGCCCTTTGGCGCCTGCCTGCTGGAGGCCCGCCACGCCGCCCTCGCCGCCTGGCAGGGCTACCCGTACGCGGCGTTCGCCTTTGCGGCCGCGACGGGGGTGGCCGCGGCCTTCATCATCGCCCTGGCGGCGGTCGTGACCGCGTACGCCCAGCTGTGCGCGGAGGATCACCGGTGGTGGTGGGCCGCCCACGCGCGGGGCGGGGCGGGCGCCCTCTTCGGGGCGGCCTACTGCGCCGTCGCCGGCGCGCTCGCGCTGCCCGCCTTCCTGGCCGCCGTGGGCGGGGCGGGGGCGGGCGCAGGCGCGGCGGTGGCGGGCGTGGCCGTGTACGCCACCTACTGCGGGCTGGGGCTGTGGGCGGCCCACCTGGCGGGCGGGGCGGTCGGCCTGGGGGCCGCCCTCGCCTTTGTGCGGGCGCTCTTTGCGGCGGTCAAGGCCGAGTGATGATCCGCCGCCGGGGGGGGGGGGGGGGCGGCGGCGGCCGGCGGGGGGGGGCGCGCGGGGCCCCGGGC
>Ga0315284_10009235_pt1 | contig 14060 bp, 14 predicted proteins | sample YL17G09_16_MG_FD_203696 | JGI IMG/M metagenome (GOLD analysis project Ga0315284, IMG submission 203696) | Sediment microbial communities from Yellowstone Lake, YNP, Wyoming, USA - YL17G09_16 | ecosystem: Environmental > Aquatic > Freshwater > Lake > Sediment | place: USA: Wyoming | collected... | reverse complement strand
TGGCGATGGCAAGGATAATGCTCTCAGTGACCTTCGCCATAGTCATAGGATTGATAATAAGCAGCCTCTTCAAAGACGAAGAAAAAGCAGAGGACAAAAAAGTCGAAAAGACCGGGAACAAAGAACCGGGAAGACAAGAACAATCCACAAGAAAAAGCATCAAAGAAAAACTGATAGCCTACAGGCTCCCCCTGTTCTTCTTCACCCTCGTAGCGATACTCCTAACAGGCGCCTCCAAGATAGACCCTAGCATAAAGATGGGAACACTCGCGGGCCTGATAGCTATACTGCCGATGCAGCTTAGGATAGGTTTTGAGAAAGAAGAAGTCAGGCACTGGCTTTCAGAGACCTACCTGTTTTTCAGGATTATATTCCCACTGCTGCTTGCAGGCATATTCATCGCAGGAGCCCTTTCAGCAGTCATACCCAAGAATGCTCTCACGGCCTACGTGGGGGGCAACAGCATCCCTGCAAACCTTTTAGCGGTGCTTTTTGGCGTGTTCATGTACTTCCCCACGCTCGTAGAGGTGCCCATGGCCAACATGTTCCTAAGCCTTGGAATGGGCAAAGGACCGCTGCTCGCTTATCTACTGGCCGACCCAGTAATCTCGCTCCCCAGCATACTGGTGGTTAGGAGGCTTATGGGTGCTAAGATGACCTTGACATATATCTTTTTGATAATAATATTCTGCACCCTTTCAGGACTCATATACGGGATGTTCGCAGGATAAAAACGAGGTCGCATATGAAAATAGAAGTGCTTGGTACAGGATGCCCTAAGTGCAAGATGCTTCACAGGAACGTGGAGAAGGCGACGGAAGAACTTGGCATAAAACAGGAGATAGAGCATGTGACGGACATAAAGAAGATAATGGAATACGGAGTCATGATGACTCCTGCCCTAGTGGTGGACGGCGTAATAAAATGCGAGGGCAGGGTTCCCGAAGCAAAGGAGATAACGGGGTGGCTTAGATGAGGAACAAAGTCATTACATTTCTGTTGCTTACAGTCATGTTAACGGCTGGCTGCACTACGGAAGAAAAAACAAGCGATGAAAAGACACTTGTTGTTTCAACAACGACAACTTTGACCACGTCCACGAGCACTCAGGAAAAAACCCTGCCCGAAACACTGAACAATTCACCCGATAACACCTACGTAAACTCGCTCGACAGGCAGAGCATGGAGAACACAGTAGAAAGGGTTGAAGTATACCATTTCCACGGAAACCAGCAGTGCTATTCGTGTAAGACCGTCGGACAGTATGCCGAGGATACCGTCAACACTTATTTTTCAAATGAGATGAAATCCGGAAAACTGGTCTACGCCCACATAAACAGGGAGCTTCCTGAAAACAAGGACCTCGTGGAAAAGTACAAGGTTACAGGCGCTTCATTGCAGATAGGGGTCTACACCAAAAATGGCTTCAGTCATGAAGAGAACGTGAACGTCTGGTACAAGATAGAAAACAAGGACGCCTATATGAGCTATCTCAAAGGAGTCATAGAGAAAAGACTTAAAGGCGATATGAGTAATTAGTCATGGACCTTATGTCTTTCATGGAGGCTATGGGTACAAGCAATATATCCATCGTAGCGGCCTTCTTCATAGGCCTGATGACGGCGATAAGCCCGTGCCCGATGGCGACCAACATCACCGCGATAGCCTACGTATCAAAGAGGATAGACAACAGTAGGCATACGTTAACCCTAGGCCTGCTGTACGCTTTAGGGAGGATGACAAGTTACGTTTTCCTCGCCTCGGTCATAGTCTGGATAGGTCTCTCAAGCCAAGCTGTCTCCTTTCTGCTCCAAGACTACGGAGAAAAGATCCTCGGACCATTCCTTATAATCCTGGGAGTGCTGATGCTTGATATAGTGAAGATAAAATTCCTGGAAGAGGGCGAAAAAATAAGCAGACTGAAGAAAAGCCTTGCAGAGAAAGGCTATGCGGGAAGCTTCATCCTCGGAGTGCTCTTCGCCCTCGCATTCTGCCCCTTCAGCGCTGTCCTCTTCTTCGGAATGCTCATACCATTATGCCTTAAAGCAAGAGACGGAGTAATACTTCCCGCAGTGTTCGCTCTGGCAACAGGTCTCCCAGTCATCGTCTTATCGGCCATGCTCGTCTACGGCCTTTCAAAGATAGGTTCCCTTATGGATGAGATAGGCGCCTTTGAGGCTTTGATGAGGAAGACGGCTGCAGTAGTCTTCATACTAGCCGGTCTATACTATATCTACATCATGTATTTCGGCGGGCAGCGGCTATGAAAAACCCAATAAGCTATTCAACGTTTTTCGCTTTAATCCTTCTCTCCTCGGAAGCATTCGCCATAATGGTCAGCCTCACAACCGACAAGAACGGCATTATAGTGAACGAAAATACTACAAGGATAAACGTTCTTACGGATGAGATGATCATCTTCAGGATAGTTGTGCGCGACGGCGGCTATTCATCCGGCGGGTTCACAATAAGCAGGGAAACAGAACCCAATGTTTATAAGATGGTCGGTAAACCCCATTTTACTTCAGACTGCGGATGCATGGGATCGGGGAGCAAGATGGCGGACATAAACGAGGAATACCACTACACCCCAACTGAAGCCGGGAAATACATGGCTGAGGCTGTCTATGGGAGTGTGGTGAAGAGAATAGACGTTTTAGTGAACGCCCGCGTAATGGAGACGACATCAACCATTAGTATTCCGATAACGACCTCCACGACAATTAAACCGACACTCGAACCCACCACCACAAGGACTTTCACGTCATCGACATTGACAGAGCCAACAACAACGCCAACATACACACAAAAAACAGTCGATACGATAAACCAGGCGACGGAAAAAGAAAACAAAAAAAGCGGCGCAAGCCAGCTTGACATAGGCATCGCCGCCGTTGTTTTGATCGTATTCCTCCTAGCCACGTTCATCCTCTATAAAAGCACGCGGAGGACAGAGTAAAAGTGACAGACCCTAAACAAAAAAAGCTTTCGCTTCTGGACAGGTATTTGACTTTATGGATCTTCCTTGCCATGTTCCTGGGAGTAGGGATAGGCTTCTTCATGCCCTCAGTTACGGCCTTGATTTCAAGCATGCAGTCAGGCACTACGTCAATACCCATAGCAGTGGGGCTTATATTGATGATGTATCCGCCTCTTGCGAAGGTCAGATATGAAGAAATCGGGAAGGTCTTCAGAGATACTAAAGTCCTTGTACTCTCGCTCATACAGAACTGGGTCATAGGCCCTATCCTCATGTTCATCCTTGCGGTGTTGTTCCTCAGGGATTTCCCTCACCTCATGTACGGAGTCATCCTGATCGGCCTTGCAAGGTGCATAGCTATGGTCATCGTATGGAACGACCTGGCACAGGGCGATACGGAGTATTGCGCGGCCCTTGTCGGGTTGAACTCGCTGTTCCAGATATTCTTCTACTCGCTTTATGCGTTCATATTCATAACGCTGCTCCCGGGCCTTTTAGGCATCGGCGGAAATGTTTCCGTCAATATCACGATAGAGGAGATAGCAAAGAGCGTCTTCATATACCTTGGCATACCTTTCATCGGAGGGATAGTTACTCGTTTCGCTCTGATCAAGGCAAAGAACAGGACATGGTATGAGGAAAAGTTCATACCAAAGATCTCGCCGGTAACGCTTGTCGCGCTATTATTCACCATAACAGTCATGTTCTCGCTTAAAGGAAACTATATAGTGGAGCTCCCTTTCGACGTAGTCAGAGTGGCGGTCCCGCTGGCAATATACTTCCTGCTCATGTTCTTTACCAGCTTCTACATGTCCTATAAAATGGGGGTAGGATACAAAAAGACTGCAACCCTCTCATTCACCGCGGCAAGCAACAACTTCGAGCTCGCGATCGCTGTCGCTGTTGCGGTATTCGGCATAAACTCGCAGGAAGCCTTCGCAGCAGTCATAGGCCCCTTGCTGGAAGTGCCTGTCCTGATAAGCCTGGTTGACGTATCAATAAAACTGAAAGAGAAGCTGTTTTAAGGAATCCCCGGATGTTCTTGATTTAATATCCCTATTTCCTAAATTTTTACCATGAAACTTTCAGGCAAGGCTCACAGATTCGGGGACGACATAAATACAGACCTCATCATCTCCGGCAAGTACAAGTTTAAAAGCCTTGACATCAAAGACATGTCCAAGCACCTGATGGAGGACCTGGATCCCGACTTCCCTAAAAAGATCTCCGTAGGTGATTACATCGTCGCTGGAAGGAACTTCGGGTGCGGCTCGTCGAGAGAGCAGGCGCCGCTAGTCATAAAGGCTGCAGGCATATCCGCAGTGATAGCGCAATCGTTTGCAAGAATCTTTTTCAGGAACGCGATCAATATCGGCCTCCCAGTCATAGAATGCGAGGACGCTGGCAGGATAGAGGCCGGAGACGTTCTGGAAGTGGATCTGGACAATGGACTTGTGTTTGACAAGACAAAGAACCTGAAACTCAAAGTAAAGCCTCTGCCTAAGGTGATGATAAAGATCCTTCAGGACGGGGGCCTTGCGGCTCATTTCAGGAAGCACGGCGGCTTTGCGCTGGAGGAATGAAGAAAAAAATGGCTCATAAGGTCACACTGATTCCCGGAGACGGCATAGGCCCCGAGGTCACGGGCTCGGCAGTGAAGATAATTGAGGCAAGCGGTGTCGCGATAGATTTCGAGATCGCGGAAGCGGGCGAGACAGTGATGAAAAAGGAGGGGACGCCGCTTCCGGATTACGTCCTTGAGAGCGTCAGGAAGAACGGGACCGCGCTGAAGGGGCCCATCACCACGCCTGTAGGCTCTGGTTTTAGGAGCGTGAACGTGGCGCTGAGGCAGGCGCTTGACCTGTATGCTTGCGTTCGGCCCGCGCGTCTTTTCGAGGGCGTGCCTTCGAGGTATGAGAAAGTAGATCTCGTAATCGTCAGAGAGAACACGGAGGACCTGTATGCGGGGATAGAATTTTCCAAAGGCACTCCGGAAGTAAAGGAACTTATTTCAAAGATCGAGGAGCTCTGCGATAAGAAGAAAAAGATCAGGGAGGACTCGGCTATCAGCATCAAGCCTATATCAGAGTTCGCATCAAACAGGATATTCAAATACGCCTTCGACTACGCAGTCAAGAACAAGAGAAAGAAGGTTACGGCAGTCCATAAGGCGAACATCATGAAGGCTACCGACGGCCTGTTCCTTGAATGCGGCAGAAAGATTGCAGGGAAGTACCCAAAGATTGCCTTCAACGATTGCATAGTCGACAATCTCTGCATGCAGCTTGTGAAAAAGCCCGAAAACTTCGATGTCCTGGCCGCGCCAAACCTCTACGGAGACATCATATCAGACCTATGCGCAGGACTTGTTGGAGGCCTTGGCGTCGCTCCCGGAGCAAATATCGGGGACAAATACGCAGTCTTCGAGCCGGTCCACGGCTCGGCACCGAAGTATACCGGAATGGACAAAGTCAATCCTGCGGCAACCATTAGCTCTGGCATACTGATGCTCAGGCACCTGAAAGAAGACAAAGCGGCAGACAGTATAGAGAAGGCCTTGACCGACGTCTTCAGGGAAGGAAAGGTCCTGACATACGACCTGGGCGGAAAAGCCAAAGGCTCGGAGTTCACGGAGTACGTGATCTCTAAGATGGAGTAAAAAATGGTTTTCATCATCCCTAAACGGGTTCGAGAGGATCTTCCCTTCGCAAGGTTTGTGGAAAATGATCTAAGCCTTGAAAGGGGAAGGGAGCTTGAATGGCTTCTGACAAACGGTTTGGGTGGCTATTCTTCTTCCACGATACTTGGCCTGAACACGAGGAAGTATCATGGCCTGCTAGTTTCTTCGGACGAGAATCTTTCAAGATACGTCTACCTCCAAAAGCTTGAGGAGGAAGTGGTTTCAGGGAACAATGTGAGGCGTCTTTCGGTCAACGAATACGGCGACAGGAGTGCCACAGACGGATGGAGGGAACTTTCGGCCTTTGAACAGAACTATGAATCCGTGACGTTCCATTACAACACATGGTCTGCGGATGTCGTAAAAACGATTAACATGGTGCAGGGGAAGAACGCGATAGTCGTGTCCTACAAGGTCAGGAACAAAATGAGGGAAGGCATAAAATTCAACGTCAACCTGCTCGTCAATTCGAGAAGCATATACGAGCTGACAAAAGCGGGAAATCTCTCTTTCGATCTTAAGGTATTCAGCCCGAAAATCCTTGCAGTAAAATCGGCAAGAGGCTATCTGACGGTTTACTCTGACAAGGCGGCGTGCAGCGTAAGCCCGCTGAACTCTAAATGGATGAGGAACGTCTTTTACTCTACCGACTATGAAAGAGGCGATGACTGCCTTGAAGACCTGTATTTCCCGGCGTCTTTCTCCGTCGGTTTGGCACCGGCCGAATCAGAGGATTTCTCGCTTGTGGCATTAGGCTACGCGGACGAGAACAGGACCACAGAAGCCATAAAAGACATGCAGAAAGGTTTTAAGGAGAACGGCAGGGTCATGGGAACCGGCCTCGCGTCATCGATATTGAAACTGCTATCAAGCGGCGACTCCTTCATAGTAGGAAGAGGCAACGCAAAGACGGCTTTGGCAGGCTATCACTGGTTCGGCGAATGGGGCAGGGACGCTATGATATCTCTTCCCGGCATCTCCTTCATAAACGAAAGATTCGAGAATGCCGAAAGCGTGTTCTCTCACTTCCTTGACAACACAAGCGTGCAGGGCATAGCGAACAGGTTCGTAGACGGAAAGCCTGAGTACGGCGACTACGACAGCTCCCTATGGCTCATAGACCGGCTGTACCAGTACATGAAATACATAGGGCCGGAAAAGATGCTGCCTTTGCTCAGCAAAAACTGGCCTAAATTAAAGGAGATCGTCAATACGTATTCAGTACTGGAAAAAGACGGCCTTCTGATGCACAGATCAGGCACCTGGATGGACACCCTCGAAAGGGATGCCGCAGTAGAGGTGCAGGCCCTGTGGCATAACGCGCTCAAGATAATGCAGGCGTTTGCCGAAGTCTTGGGCGACGGAAGGTTTTCCACTGAGGAATTATGCAAGAGGTTCGAATCCGGTTTCCATGAAAGATACTGGAACGGGAAATACCTGAAAGACTGCCTCAGTGACGACTCCATGAGACCAAACCAGGTCATAGCGATATCCCTGGACCACTTTATAATAGACGCAAACGACGCAAGAAAGGTTCTCGAATGCGTAAGGGAAGAACTTCTTACGCCGTACGGCCTGCGGACGCTGAGCCCGAAAGATGGGAGATACAAGGGCGAATACAGGGGAAGTATCTCGGAAAGAGAGGCGGCTTACCATAACGGCACGGTCTGGCCCTGGCTCCTCGGACCATACGTAAAGGCCTACGCAAAATACTACGGCGACAAAAGCCATATACAGAAGATATTTGAGCCCTTGTTCGATAAACACATAAACGAGGCCGGGATCGGGACTATTTCGGAGATATTCGACGGAGACCCGCCGCATAAGCCCGGCGGATGCATATCCCAGGCATGGTCCGTGGCCGAACCGCTCAGGGCGTATTACGAAGACGTAATGGGTAAGAAACCGCCTTATTCTACTTTGTTCCTTTAGAAATGTTTCTTTGTTCGGACAGCTTGATAGTTTCGTTGAAAGAGGGATAGCCCAGAGAACCATAATCCATTGTGCTAAGAGCCGCTGCAGCGCCCGCGAACCTGCCTATGTCCCTCATATTCCAGCCCTTCGAGTGCCCGTAAACAAAAGCCGCATCAAAGACATCGCCTGCGCCAGTTGTATCGACGACTTTGACCTTGTAGGCCGGGAACTTTATCCTATTCCTGCAGGCACATACATAACTCCCCTCCTTCCCCATCTTTAAAGCAACAACACCCGGACCCATATCCATCAATGAATCGCATAACTCGTCCAGATCAACAAGCCCCGTGATAGCCCTAGCCTCGGCAAGATTAGGAAAAAAGATGTCAACATCCGCGAGGGTCTTTCGTACCAGAGAAACGTCGGCCCTAGACCAACCCCGGGGATCAAAGCCGGTGTCAAAGCTCACGGTCATGCCTCTTTCATGGGCGTAGTCCAGGAGTTTCTTCGTGTCTTTCCTCAGGCCCTGCAGAAAGAAGCTTGCGACATGAAGGTATCTCCCCCGGATAAGGCCGAGGTCTATGTCCTTCATGCATAGCTGCGAATTCGCACCCGGAAACGTCAGAAAAGAACGCGTAAAGTCTTTGAACGCCACCGCGATAGTCGCACCAGTCCGTCCTCCCTTTACGAACCGCATGTCCAGATTAGGTATCGCGGAGAGGTTTTTTTTCACGAAACCGCCGAAGAAATCGTTCCCTAATTTCCCGATGAACCGCGTATCCATGCCGAGCAGCGCCGCCGCCTTAGCGAAATTTGCGGAACAGCCCCCTGTGCTCACATATATCCCATCCACTATCTCCTGCTCATCCCTGCCAGGATACTCTTTGATCGCGGAAGTGAGGACATCGACGTTTATGTCGCCTACGGAAGTAACGTCCATCTTCGATAACTACTTTAGCATTAAAGCTTTTATACCTGTTTCGATTAAATCAAATACTCCATCCCTGCCGGTGCAACAACACGCCGGGATGGTCAGGGACCTGCTCCGTAAAGAAGCCTTTGGGCTGGCCAAGCGCCTGCTGGCACGTTTCGCGCTATGCGTGCATCGACAGCTGCCGGGCTTCTGTTTCTAAGCTTCCAGACTCGGAGAATTGTATAAAGAAGGAAAAATATACAAAAAAAGAGAAAATAAAAATAAAAAAAATTATGCGGATGCGCATCCGCCGCTCGACGTCGTTGTCCCGGTCGAGTTCGTGAACCCGAAACCAGCCGAAGGAGCGTCTGTGGACAGCTTCTGGCTGCATGCCGCGGGCTTTTCCTTGAAGCCGTTGCATATCGCATCAAGCAGGCTCTGCGGATCCCTGCCTTGCCCGGGTATCACGACGCCGTTCAATACAAAGGTCGGTGAACCCTGGACTGCGTATTTCTTGTTGTCGTCTTCGTTTACCTTAAACGGCGGGTAGGTGCTGCCAGCCCACTTGGACTTGTCGTTAAAAGTCGCAGTCACCTGATACTTGGCGTCTGTCTCATTCACGCACGCATTCAGTTTGGCAGTATCCAGGCCGACTTGCTTCACGCATTCAGCTGACTTGCTGGCCGCAAGGAAGCACTCGAGATAAGCCGGATACTTGTCTTTGAAGTCCTTCTCTATGCAGTACTGGAGCAGATTCTCGTCAATTTCCTTCTTGTCATGCATCGCATAGTCGCAGAACTTGACTGAAAAGTCCGCGGAGCCGTCGAGAAGCTTCATCACAGGCAGTATACCCTTCTCTATCTGAGTACCGTAAGGACAGTAAGACATCACGAACACCTCGACCAGGGGTTTGTCTTGCTTTGCCAGGCAGGAAAGATCCTTGGCGCATGCCGAATTGTTGCAGTCAATTGACCCGTCATCCTTGTAACATGTAGGGTCGTACTTTGAACCAATGGAAAGCATCAGGTAGCTGCCTACGGGATGCACGAACTGCTCGATGTTAGAGTAGCCGTCTACATTCGCTACCGACGCGTCAAACAGCACAGCAGGAAGCACCTTAAGGTTGAGATCGGTGTAAAGCTTCTTGCCCTCGGGAGTGCCGTAATCCAGCGTCGTATACGCAATACCCGGGAATATCCCTTTAAGCTGCTCCACAAGCATCGTTGTATCGCAGTTCTTGCAGCGTTTGTCATTGACGATTAGGATATCCACTTTCTGGGGCTCGCTCGCATTTATTATTATGACATCAAATATCAGCGTCTTGTTTGCCAGCGGGCCTGTTGCGTATCCTTCAGACGGTGATATCGTTAGGGTCTTTTGTTCTCCGACCCTCATCCCGATGACTCCTCTGTCAAAGCCGTCTATGACCTGCCCTGAGCCCGCGGCGAAGGTGAAGGGTTCATACGCTCTTGCCTGACTATAGAGGCCTGCTTTACGCGCTTCGGTTTCTATGGATGTATCAAAGACCGTGCCATTCTCGAATTTTCCGATGTAGTCCAGCTTCACGACCATCCCGGCAGCTACAACCTTTCCGCTGCCGACCGGGATCGTTGAGTTGGTAACTCCTGTTATCTGGTCTGGCGTGGTCGTTTTCTTGCTATTCAGGTCGTTTATCTGTATGATGAAATAAATGTTTGCTATAAGGGATGCCAGCAGTAGCAGGGCAAGGACAATCTGGACGCCGTTCTGCTGCGCCTTCTGCTCCTTCACAGGAGATTTCTCGCTGGCTGTCTTCTCGGCTTTCTTCATTTCGTATGAAGAATCTTGGCTCTGTTCGGAATTTTCGTTATTTTTTGCGCCCTTCTTACGTGCAGATTTGTCGACCATTTTGTCCCCACCGTAATGAGTTAGTTAAAAACCTTTACGTATATGGATTGAAAGGATATATAATAACACATAATAACAACAGCAGAAGCAGGTTTCTACATCTTTGAAAGCGTTATCTCGATGGAGGAGACACGCAGATTCCCATCTTCGCGCTGCATCTCCTCGGTCCCTATCGATATGTCTTTGACTTCTATATCCTTCAGGAACCGCTGCCTGGATATCTCGGCGACGTCCACCGCAGTCGATATCGCACGACCTCTTGCCTTTATGACCACCTCGGACTCGCCCTTGTTGAACTGAGTGACGACGGCCATGACATAGCACATCACTCCCTTTTTACCTATAAAGACAAAATTATCCCTTTTCTCGTCCATAGGATGTCGCCTCCGGTATTTACCGTCCCTTTTGATTTAAAATATTTTGGAGGACTTGCATAAAAGACGCTTCAAAAATTAAACGCCACAACCCCTCCACGGAGAAGGTAAAGTTTTATATATCCTGCCTCGCATAATTAAACAAGAATACAAACAAATTCAATCAAGATGAAAAAACTCGTGAACACAGGAATCAGCGGTCTGGACGAACTCTTGGGCGGAGGCCTGCCAGAAGGTTCCGTGATAGTGATATCAGGACCACCCGGCGTGGGGAAAAGCACGATTGCCATGCAATACATAAACTACGGCGCCATAAACGGGGAGAGCGGGATATACCTTTCCATCGAGAACAACACCTCAGACGTCATAGAATACGCAAAAAGCTTTGGATGGGATTTCCCCAAACACATGGAGGAAAAAAAGCTCCTGCTTCTCGACCGGACCATATTCGATGATTCCGAGATGCAGCTTTCCCGGGATTTCGGAGCCCTGAAAGACATAATGGACGAGATGAAGCCCAAGAGGCTCGCAGTCGATTCCGTGACCCTGTTCGACTTCCTCTACAGAGACGACGTCTCCAAGAAGATGAACATGATGAAGTTCGTAGACCTGATGAAGAAACACAACTGCACCGTCTTGATGACCCTGAAACAGGGCGAAGACTTCCCGATACTAAAATACAATGAATGGCATTTCCTCGCAGACGGCCTCGTAGTCATGTTCTGGAACAGGAACCGGGCCGAGAACGAGCGATGCATCTGGACCGTGAAGCTTCGAGGCCGCAGCATAGACACCAACATCCGGCCTATGAAGGTAACAGACAAAGGCGTCGTCATCTACACGAACGACATACCATCCATCCCGCAAAGATAGAGGATTTTATACGTAAACAATCTCCAAGCCGCTTCCCTTCAACAGGTCAAGCACCCTTGCTTTCTCTTTGCCCAGGCCCTTCTTTTCAACGAGCGCAAAAGCCGGATGAGGAACTGTTTTTTCTATCATCTGTGAGAGCATCGGTTCATCCAGACACGAAAGAGCGTGCTTGGCGCATATATGCCCAAGTGCATAATCGCTTACGGCGGAAAATTTCCTGCAGTAATGCCCCCCGCCTAAACCGATAGCCACAGGCATCTCCTCAACATCCTCCTCGAACAAAGACTTTGCGGCCAGCGCCGCCTTCCTGCATGCCGCAAGGTCGCCCCATTCCTTCTCGGTACTTCCCACTTCCACGAACATCATCGGATGCCTTAAAGCCGTCGGGCCATGATGCGTAGCCTCAAGGCACACCTCAAAACCCTCAAGCCTTCCATCCTGTAAAGATTTCAGGGCCTTACGCAGATACAACGCAGGAGCAAACCCAAGCTCCCTGTCGCTGCCGCCTGCCCCGGCTATGCCGTAATTGCCCGGCGAATGAACCGTCAGAGAAGGAGTCCCGGATTCAGACCTATGCCTCGAAGCAACGATGCAAACGTCACCCTCCAAAAGAGAATCCCGGATAAATGACAAGTCTTCAAGCTTCATGTAAGGGATCCTTTTTTCATATGCAATAGACGCTATGCCATAATCTCTTTCAAGGATTTTCGCTATATTGCTCCCGGCCGTATCACTTTCCGAATACAAAACAACTCCTGACATCCTCTAAAAGCCGCTCTATCCCGATCTCTTTCTCTATCTCCAATATGACATCCTCGCCCGCGCGCGTCGAAGGTTTTTCTGGAACAAACCTGCACTTCACGCCCTTCTTCGCAAGCTCGTACGTGCCTATCTTCCTGGCCGCATCGATTATCCCTTCCTTATCCATCGCAACAAGCGGCCTGTAAACCGGCATCCTTAAACAGTCTATCAACAAAAGGTTCTCAAGCGTCTGGCTCGCAACCTGGCCGATGTTCTCGCCCGAAACTATCCCCGATGCCTCCTCTAACCCGGCGAGCATCTCAGCAGCCCGGTGCATGAACCTCTTGCAGACGACGCACGTGTATTTACCCGCATGTCCTGATATCTTTTCAAGAATCGGATCGTATGGAACACAGCATACCTTCAGCTTCTCGTCGGCGAAATACTCAAGCCTCTTCACGACGGGCTCGATCTCTTCATAACAGCCATAGTGCAGGAAAGAAAGAGTGCAACCCCGTCTCATCATCATCCAGGCGGCGACAGGGGAGTCTATGCCGGTAGACAACAATGCAATAAGCCGTCCCTGGCTCCCGTAAGGCAGACCCCCCACTGCATCCACCCTTATATCGAAGACGAACGCCTCATCATCCCGGACCTCCACGTATACCGTCTTCTCCGGATCTTCAAGATCGACAACCGCATCCACCTCTTCAAGAATCCTCGCGCCCACCGCCACCTCAACGTCTTTACTGGAGAATGAATGCTTCCCGGACCTCTGCGCCCGGACCGCGAACCGAACACCTTCACCCAACACTTTTTTTGCAAGGCTTACGGCGCATTCCGTAATCTCTCCAAGCCCGGCCCTGACTTTTACTGCAGGGCTTAGGGAAACTATGCCGCAGACGGTCTTAAGGCTCTCGCAGACATCCTGCGCCCGGTCTGTGTTTATATAGATCCTGTGACGCCGCCTGTATATGGAGCCGTCGAGAGACGCATTCGCAAGCCTCCTCCTGATGTTTCCGACAAGTATGTCCTCAAAACTCCTCCGGACGTACTCGCTCTTGAGGAATATCTCGCCATACCTCACGATTACGGTGTCATAAGCCATTCTGGAGATTAGAAACGTTTTTATATTCTAGGATTCATATAAAGAATATATAGTACTATTTGTGATTACAAAAGCAAAAAACGACAAATGAACATCATAGAAATAACAGAAGCCGTGATGAACGGGGTCACATTCTTCCTCCAGACCATCGTCAAAGTAATAAAGCTCTTGAACCCGTCATACATAGAGCAGGTATTCAAGAACATAAAACCGGCAAGCCTGGGATCTCTCAGGTTCTACCTCGCCATAACGGCACTACCGGTATTCTTCGGCTACTACGCTCACATGGCCTACTTCCAGGACAACCCCTACTCCATAGAAAACTCCCTAAAAATAGCGTTCAGGTACTACGCCATGGCCATCATCGTCCCCATGGTCATGGCCTACGTCCTATACCTCTTCAACACGCGCCTGCTCAAAGCCAAGATAACGCATGCAGAAGCCCTCACCCTCTTCGCCTATGCGATAAGCCCGGGCCTGCTCTCAGGCATCTTCAGGGTATACATGGAGACATGGATACTCCACCTCTTGATAGTAATGTACAGCGTGTACCTCCTCTACGCATCACTGGGAGTAAGATACGGCTACGA
>Ga0315284_10009234_pt1 | contig 14061 bp, 20 predicted proteins | sample YL17G09_16_MG_FD_203696 | JGI IMG/M metagenome (GOLD analysis project Ga0315284, IMG submission 203696) | Sediment microbial communities from Yellowstone Lake, YNP, Wyoming, USA - YL17G09_16 | ecosystem: Environmental > Aquatic > Freshwater > Lake > Sediment | place: USA: Wyoming | collected... | reverse complement strand
AAAGTTTCGCGCAAAAAAAGTACGAACCCTCAAGATTTGAACCGCGAAGATCCACCTGGCAAAGATTTGCACCCTCGAGATTCGCACTCCGAAGTTGCGCATTTCGAAGTTCCGCACCGCGAAGATTTGCACCCTCGAGGTTTGCATTTTCGAGGTTTGCACCCTCGAGATCCGCGCCTTTCAAATTCCCTTTGTTCTTCTCTACGAACTCCTTAAACGTTTCAGCCTCTCCTTGGTGGAGGATCGAGCCATTGACGTGGTAGATTGTGTGTTGTGTCATAGCTAGTTTTTGATTAATTGTTAATATTAAGTACAAATTACCGTAATTGAAATTTACAGTCAAGAACTATTTTCAATATAATTAAGAATTATTATCAATTGATTTTAATAGTTCTTCGACTTTCTGTAATCTATTAGAATTGTCGGTTTTTTCTTTGACTAGAGGCAATAGATCGGAAGGAGTAGGGAAAAGGCTATTGTTACTCATCCACTTTACTATAGCATAATTTACGGCCCAAACTGGATAGCCATGAAAGAACTCGAAGAAGATTTTTGATTGCTCAAGTTTAAAATTATCATCCTTTTTAGCAAAAGTTTGTAGTGCTGATATCATTTTGCCTATTAGCATCTTAAAAATTCCTATTTCATCTAAGCAATATTTTCTACTAGACATTGGTAGATAATCCTCTGTCAAAATGGTTTTGATTTTCTCTAAATCTCGCTTTGTATCTGATGATAATTTGGGGGGTTTTACAGCAAATGAGGAATCGCTCTTGATTGCATCCCATTTCCATAGGTGACAATCTATAAATTCAGTTATTGACTCAAAACTTTTAGCTCTTTGATATGGGGACCTTTTAAAATATGGATCATCAAAATTTAACTTTGCAGGATTGTCTTTGATGATCTCTTTAAGCTTGCCATCAATTTCTATATTCTTGCCGTAAAAAATTGAATTTGCCTTTTCTTCAATAGCTTTTAAATCCAAAATCTGATTTTTGTTTTTTTTGACAACAATGTTTTGTTCAGGCTGTTTTTCTATAATAATAATATCTTTATTATTATTATTTATATTTTGATTTTGATTGGTATCGTTTCGTATGTTTTTCGATACGAAATCATACGGCTCGTATACTTTCGTATCGTTTCGTATAACTTCCTTTTTTTTCCTCTCCCACCTTGCATTTATTGCATCGCGACCTTGTTTGCATTTTTTTTGATACTTAATTTTGCACTCTTCAACTTTTTTTAGAACCTCGGTGTTTTTCCAAAAACCATTTTCTAAAATAAATAATCTTTCTAAAATTGAATCAGTGCATTGTTTTTGTTTTTCAGTCACAGAGCCAGCTATCTTGTGCCTTAACTCGTTATCTATACCCTCAGGATTAGCTAAATGATACATGTACAATCTAGTATATTTAGCGAGTTGTAAATCTGAATAAAGCGCAGTGATTCTTAAAAATTCACTTGGATATTCAATATATCCAGGTGGTAATTGTGATTCTTTACTCATTATTGCTCCTTAAAATTATTTGAGGATTAAGATATGGCGCTATATATCTAATTGATTTTTCTAGCTCTATAGCATCATCCATATCGCTGGTGTTAAATGTAATTGTAACTTTTATGTTATCAAATCGCTGGTTAACTTTGGCAGTTGCTTCGTAAGTAACTTGACGAAAAAAATCCTCGTGTAATTTACTGACTAACCAAGTCATGTATTTTTTCGGCTCTTTGTTATCAAATGATAACACAACGCTAGCTAATAATTGATCTGATGTGGTGGTAAGTTTGGTACGTTGGAAAAAATTAAAATTAAACATGATATTAAAATTTGGTTAATAATTTTTTTAATCATTGAGATGGGGGGAAAAAAACCAAGAAAATATTTGCGATGTGTAAAAAAAGTCTTGGAAGTGTATCAAAATGAAGCACTTTAAATCGCTGCCTTTTTGTTGGCGTCAACAAAAAGGCTTTAATGGGCTTTTCCTGAGCCATAAACTAACCGCTTGCGATTGTTTATCACCACTAGAGATGATAAATTTGATAAAATGTTGAAATAGTTGTTGAAATAGTTGTTGACATAAGGAATTAATCATTTATATTAGGAGTAACTAATGTTGATTTAGCGACTAAAAATAATTTAAAAAACAAATTTATAACCAACATGAAAAAAAATATTGCATGCGACTTAAGAGCATTATTTGGCACAAATGAACAGCAGGTTCGCGAAGTTCTTGAAAAGCATAAAACGGGATGTGATGCGGTAAGCATTTTGCAACTAACTCTTAAATTAGCTAAAGAATTAGCTGAATTAGAGGTTTAAAATTCTAAATTAGACATGAAAACTTATAGCGTTTACTTAGCTCCCGCAATTAAAACAGAAAAAGGAATTTGTGCTAATGGCGCTAAACATACAACCGACGAGTACTTAGAGAAACAACAACAAACAATAATCAGACATGAATAATTGCGAAAACTTAAATATTATAGAGCTTGTCAAAGAGTTGGATAAGGTAAATGTCTTTTTAGAAGATATTTTTTCAACTCTTCTGAGCTATTATAAGAAAAAATCTATTTATGATAAAGATAAAGAGTGTGAAGAAAAGCTAAAGATATTTAGTAAGAAATCTTTAGAGGGCAAGATTTATGAGATAAAAAAAATAATAGCAGAGGGGAATGCTAAAGATATTCTTGATAAAATCAGGAAACAAGAAGAAGCACTGAGAAAAGTAAGAATAGATCAACTTGAATCGTTTTCGCAAAGAGAAGAAGAACTATTAAACGCATGGAATAATTTTAAAAATTGGAAATCCGAACAATCAAAAAATTTGATCAAAAATTTCAATTTAAGATTTAAAAAAATGTCAGAAAAATAAAATGTCAAAAATAACAAACAATAAGTAGATTTATGAAATACCTAACAACGGAAGAATTAAGCCATTTTACCTCATTTATATTAAGAAACCGTATATCTAACGCTAAGATTGCGCGAGTAGTATCTTTAACCCCCTTCGGAGAGAGAACGCAGTCGTGCGTTAGTAAATGGTTTGACTCGCAAAAGTTCCCATATAATGCAGCATGCGAGATAATTAAAGAGATGAGAAAGACAAATCAGGAATATGCTGAACAATTAGACGAAATATTGTTGAAAATAGATAACAAAAATAAAAATCTAAATGTCTTACTCTAAATTGGAGAAATTAAAAATACTCCAAGATTTAGCTGCAGAAAAGGAAATAAAATATCTGCATTTAGCAAGAATTCTAAGCAAAAAGATAAAATCACTATCTCCTTTGGCTATAGTGCGTCAATTATATTCAGGTAATATGAATGAGTTGACAATAGATAAGGCTATAGAGGAGCTATTAAATTATTTTAGTTCAGCCAGAGAATCATTGCAGTCTATAAATATGATTGAAGGAAGTGAAACGGATCGCGTTAGCAAGGAGACAATAGAGAAAATTAGAGCATTCCAAGCTAGTTACAATCTTACTGATGAAAAGATAACTCGCTTAATGGCCAGATATCTAGGATTTGCGACTAAAAAAAGAGTTAAAATAGGCGGACTAACTAAACAAATGAACGGGCTTAGATTAAAAAAAGAAACTGCCATAGTGATAAAAATGGCGCTCGAAGATTATTTTACTATTAAAAGTGAAGATGCCCTAAAATAGGGTATTGGCACGGTGGACAAAAAGCATCCATGTGCGGATTTGTTGGTTGCATTAAAAACCGGGACTAAGATTATAGCTATAAAAATGCTCGAAGCCCTAAAATAGGGGATCAGCACGATAGAAGGAATTGCCTTTTACTACTTTTACTACCTTTAATAACTTAACTAAAAACTAAACTAACTATGAAAATTACAAAGATTCTACTACCAATCATCACAACATTATTAATTACCTCTAATGCTAACGCGTGTTATATCAGTGGTAACGAGATGCAAGATTACAGCCAAGCGCCTATTTTCTGCAATTATCCACAACAGAAAGCGATAGTGACAAGATGCGATCAGATGTGTAACTGCAAAAAAGTGTTTGTTTGTTCAAATTAAAAATGAAGAAATCAATGACGAATGGAAAAAAATTTATGAGTTTGGAAAAGTTTTAATGAAAAATAAGCAATAATATGAAAGATAAAATAAAGGCCCTCTTCTTGACAATAATTTTTATTTGTTTTACTAACTTGTAATTTAATTATTGATAGGCCACAATTATTATGGAACAATCAAAATCTAAGGTTATAACAAGGGCTACCGACCCGTTTCTCTCAAACAAAACTTCTATTGTTAAGGGAGACAAAAGAGCAATGAGCGGTCGCCCCAAGGGAGTGCCTAATAAATACAATCGCGACATGCGCAAAACTTGGCTTCAAGTATTTGAAGAGCTTGGGGGCACAGATAGGATGATCGCTTGGGCAAATGCTGATCCGAAACATTTAAGCATTTTTTACAAAGGCTGTTTGATGTTATTACCAAAAACAATAGTGGGCGATGAAGACAACCCAATTACTTTTTTAATGAAAGATGCAGCCAATAGTGCACGAGAAAAGTTTGATGCAATCCTTAACGCCTCAGCAGCTAAAATCATTGAAGGACAAATTAAATGAACAAGAGCTAGCAGCATTAAAATATGATTGGACAAAGTGGGCAAGACCAAAACAATTAGCTCCACCAGGTGATTGGCTTGGATGGTTAATCCTAGCAGGTCGCGGATTTGGGAAAACTAGAATCGGTTCTGAATATGTCAGAAATTATGCCGAAAATAACCCTAAAGCAAGGATTGGTCTTATTGGTTCTACCGCCAAAGACTGTAGAGAGGTTATAATAGAAGGAGATAGTGGGTTATTATCAGTGTGTCCGCCCTGGAATATGCCGACTTATCAATCTTCTAGGGGAGTGTTAATCTGGCCAAATGGAGCTACTGCCTATCTTTATCAAGCTGAAAAACCAGATCAGCTTCGCGGTCCTCAATTCAATTTAATTTGGATGGATGAGCTTGCCAAATATCGTTATGCAGATAAGGTATTTGATCAAATAATGATGATCAATAGATTGCCTGGTGCAATAACTCGATGGATTGCTACAACTACCCCAAGACCAACAAAACTCATCAAAAGTTTAATACAAGATCCATCGGTAGTTACTACAACTGCGAGCTCCTTAGAAAATTTAGATAATTTATCTGAATCATTTAAAAAAAATGTTATTGATCGATACAAAGGCACTAGACTAGGACGTCAAGAAATTGAAGCAGAAATATTAGGCGATATTCCTGGCGCTTTATGGCGTAGAATAATACTAGATGAAAACAGAGTTTCTCAAGTCCCGCAATTAAAACGAATTGTAGTCGGTGTTGATCCAGCTATTACTAATGACGACTCCTCTAACGAAACTGGCATTATTGTTGCTGGAATTGATAAGGATAATCAGGGCTATATCTTAGACGATTTCACAACAAAAGGCAGACCAGATGAATGGGCTGGAAAAGCAATTGCAGCTTATCATAAATATAGTGCCGATTGTATTGTGGCAGAAGTTAATCAGGGTGGGCTTATGGTAGAATCAACGTTGAGATCAATTTCTCCTTACATTAACTTCAAAGCAGTGCATGCTACTAGAGGAAAATACATTAGAGCAGAGCCTATATCTTCTCTTTATGAGCAAGGCAGAATCCATCACCATGGTATATTTCCAGAGCTAGAGGATCAGATGGTCACTTTTACCCCTGACACAATAATAAATAATCGCAACAAAAATGTTTCACCTGATAGAGTCGATGCGCTAGTTTGGGTATTGACAGAATTATTTTTATCCATGATAATGCCCGCGCAAACCTATCAAGAAGATTGGCATTATGGTTTAGATAATCAATCTCATCGTATTAACAGCGTCACTGGTTATTAAACATGTCTGATTTAATTAAATACATCTTCACAAAAAAAAATGGTAAATATATCGACAATGTAGCTGATATCCTAACCGAAGATCAATTAAACAAAATAAGCGCTAGAGTCTCCGAGCAATACTTAAGAGATGAGGAAAGTTGTAGAGACAAATTAACAAGAATATCAGAAGCGCTGCGTCTGGCAAATATGACAGCCCTACAGAGAAACCAGCCCTGGAGCGGTTCTTCTAATGTGGTTTACCCTATTTTATCTTCGGCTGCTATCAATATTGCTGCTAATCTATACCCCGATCTTGTAAGAGATAAAGATATAGTTAAACCCGAAATAATAGGTAACGATGATGGTAAAATATCAAAGTTCAATGGCGCCTATAAGATGGACGATGATGGTAAATATATCAAACAGGGTGCTGGTGATAAACTAGCCAGAGGCAATAGAGCCTGCACAATGTTAAATTGGCAATTATCTAATCAGATATCATGGTGGAAACAGGACGAAGATAGAAAAGCGACTGCCCTTCCGATAGTGGGAACTATGTATAAAAAGGTTTATTATTCTTCCTTATTGAAACAGCCTGTATCGGAGCTAATTTTCCCCGATAAGATCATAGTAAATAACAATTGTCGCGATCTTGACTCAGCAACTGTAAGTGAAATAATCTTATTATATCCCCAAGAAGTAATGCAGAGGATTAGATCGGGTTATTTTATTGAGTATAATTTTGATCCCGAGGCACAAGAGGGTCAAGTATCAAATTCAGGGCTTTCAATCAAAAGCGACGAAACAGATAACACCGAACATAAAGACAATACACATAGATTTATTGAGCAACATACTTGGCTAGATTTAGACGAAGATGGATTTTTAGAGCCATGGATCATTACTGCAACTGCTGATCAATTTAAAGTAGTTAGAGTTGTCCCGCGCTTTTCTCAAGAAGGAATCAAATATAATGCCAAGAGCCAAATTGAATTTATCGAAGCCAAGCAATTCTATGTAGCGATTAAATTCATGCCTTCATTTGACGGTAGTTTTTTTGGCACATCATTGGCTGATTTATTATTAAATCTCAATCTAAGTGTTAATACCACATTAAATCAGATGTTCGATGCTGGTAGCCTAAGCATTACAGGATGCGGCTTAATTAGCTCCAATATTAAATTTCCGAGAGGCAAATTTACAGTAAGTCCGAATGAATGGCTACCCGTGCAAAATATTGGGATTAACATAGCTAATGAGATTTATAAAATGCCTACACCAGAGCCATCACAGACATTATTTGCGCTGCTTGGATTCTTAACAAATGCAGGCGAAAGATTGGGCATGATTAATAATGTCCTACAGGGGGAAAATGTATCTAATATGGCCGCAACTACTTTCTTGGGATTAGTAGATCAAGGAACAAAGCAATTTAGGTCCATATTTCTACGAATCTCTGAAAGTTTGAAGCAAGAATTTAAATTGTTATATAATTTAAATTGCGAATATTTAACCAAAAAAGAATACGCAAAAGTAATTGATGATGTCCCAGAAGAGCTTCTAAGTGTAAAACATGATTTTGCGCCTGGTAATTATCAGATTGTGCCAGTAGCAGATGTTAACTCGATTGTGTCATTGCAAAAGTACGCAAACGCCAACTTCTTAATGCAATTCATGAACGATCCTTATGTGGATGGCTTAAAACTTCGTCAAAGAATATTTGAAACTGCAAGAATACAGGATTCAAAAGAGTTATTAATACAGCCTCAGCCGCAACCTAATCCAGCCATTGAGATTGAGCAAATGCGTCTACAAGCTAAAATGGCGGAGATAGATAGCAGAATGCAGCTTAATAACCAGAAAGTATTGATTGATACAGAGAAGGCAAAAGCTGATATCGAAAAAACTCACACAGCCTCTCTAGTAGATCTTGCAACAGTTGCAGAGAAAACAAAAAAGACTGATTTAGCTGAACAAAGTGAGCAGGTCAAAATCTATGATAATATTATCAATGCAGAAGTTGCAGCCGCGGAAATTCAAGATCGTAGAGAGCATAGAGAATTGCAGACAAAGCTTAAGTTAATGGATATGATACATGATGGTAAAGGTAAATTAGCAGATCATGAGCATAAAAAAGAAATGCTTGATTTACAAAATAATTATGTTAAAAATAACACCCCCGATACTTCTAATGAAGAAACTGAATTGAATAAAAATGAAAATTGATCCTATATTACAAGACGAAATCAAAGTTTGGGCGCAAAGTCGCCTAACTAAGCTTTTCTTTGCATATCTTAATAAAAAGATAGATGATAATTTTTCCTTAGCCTCTAAAGCTTCCTATAATACTTTCCTTAAACCAGAAAAAAGCGAGCAAATATCAGCTTTGTATGCCCAGATATTTGGTATTCAGCATGTAATTTCAGAGTACGAAAAACTGTGCGAGATAAATCCCGAAGATCAAGACGGGGTTTCCCATGAATATCAAGAGTTTCTAAAAGAATATGGTAACAAATATTAAAGATTATAATGGAAAACACTAATCACAGTAGGCATAGGCCTTTGGGAAGTAAAATTATAGTACATATCCACAAAGTCCTTCCCCCCAAAACTAAAGGCGGGATTATTCTTCATGAAGAAGCTAGAAACAAGATGGCATATATGGAGACGTGCGGGGCTTTAGAGGCATTGGGGCCAACGGCTTTTAAAGATGTAGAAGATAAACCAAAATTAGGGGATGTATTAACTTTTAGGTCTTATGCAGGGATTCACATAGAACATCCAGGGCCAGATGGAGAAATATATTATTACCGCGCGTTAGAAGATCACGAGATCCATTCAGTTTATGAGTAAATGTAAAGCCTGCGAGGATAAAAGAGCAATTGAGATTTATATATAGGAATTATGAGCAACGAAGAAATACAGAACATTGACAGTCCTGAATTAGAAGCTAACGAGATTGAGAATCATGCTAAATTTGACTCAGTCTCTTATGACGACCTAGAAGAAGGCATAGTAAAAATTGATGAATTGCCTACAAATGTAAGGCATAATCTAGTAAAAGAAGCTAGAGAAAAAATAACTGATAAAGATGAGGCCTTGGCATGGGAAATGGGATGGAGGCCAAAAAACTTATTTCTTGGTAAGAATAGAGATGGTTCACAGAAAGAATGGGTAGACCATAAAACATTTCTTGAAAAGATAGAGAAGTCACCATTTGCAAATGTTGAAAGAGTCAAAACATTGGCAACAAAAACAGAAGAAAAAAACAAAGAAATTGAGTCTCTTCGTGAACAAATAAAAAATCTAACTAAGTTACAGAAAATCCAAGTTAGTAAATCATTAGATCAAAATGAAAAACAATTGCGTGATGAAATTAATCAAGCCAAGGAAGAATTAGATTTTGATAGGTTCAGTTCTGCTAATGACGCATTAAGAAAATTAAATGCAGAAAAAGAGGAATTGGATAAATTCAATCCAGAGCCTGAAATTATACATGAACAGCCTCAGAAACAATTCTATGAGATTGAGTTTGAAACCAGAAACAAAAGTTGGTATGGTTCAGATCCAAAAATGACGGCCTACGCTTCTTATGTTGATCAGAATGTGCGTTTATTTGGTCAACCAAAAGATATATCTGAACATCTTGCAATTGTTGAAAGGGAGGTCAAGTCAACCTTCGCCAATCATTTTCAAGAAGAAAATTATGATAGATATATTCCTAATGTTGAGTCAGCAAAGAATGCTACTGCATTTGCCCCTAAACCTAAAGAAAAATCATTTGAAGATTTGAACAAAAAGGATCAGGAATTAGGACATGATTTAATTAGAGAAGGTCAATTTAAATCTAAAATGGAATTAATGACGTTTTTAAATAAAAAATAATAATAATTATGGAATTAGAAAACATGAATAAGCCTTTAACAGAAGTCAAAATTGATGGTAGAAGAGGTAGAAGAGGTAGAAAAGCTAATAATCTACGAGAAACATTGATTCCTAAATCTCATACAGATTTGGAAGAAACGCCAAACTCTATAAAGCATGTTTCAGATAATGATGACTATATCATTGATCCTCGCGATTCTAGTAAAAAATATCTAGTCCCTAAAGGGAAATCTGATTACATAATTGATAACAGAAGTCTTTTGCCAACTTTGCGCCGGGAAGGATTTGAAATAATGTGGGAAATAGACGATGGTGGCCCGGAAATGCAAAGAAGATTTAACGAAGGATGGCGATTTGTTGATGAAAATTATCCTGGTTGCGAAGGGGCAAGAGTTACAGTTAAAACCACAACTAGATTAGGTATTGGACTTTATAGAGCCCTTTGGATTCCAAAAGATAAATATGAGTTTATTTTAAGAAAGAAAAATGAATTCTCAAATAATCAATATTATAGCATGATGGAAGAAAATGAGAATGATTTTGCTAAATCTGTAAATAAAGACAAAGTATTTAGACCGATCAAAAATAATAATCATGTATTCTAAAAAAACATTGCATAATAAATAATTAGATTTAACATTATGCCGAATGTACTTACAGTCCTCTGAAAATTAAACACTCTCAGTGAAGTACATTCGTTGTTACCTGAATTAATTTGAATTGAATATGCCCCATCTAAAGGGGATAAATTGAATGATGCTTTCAACTTTGAAGAAAGCGGTTTTATATCAGTTTAATTCAATTAATTTAATTTATGGCTAACGTTTCTCCTTATGGCATCAAGCCCATTATAAATCAGTACGAATCAGTACAGATTAATCCTTATTACATTCCTGCCAACTTAGCATATGCTTTAACTGCTGGCACTCCTGTTGTTCTTACTGTTGGATCATCAAATCCTAATTCCACAATAAACTCAATGAGTTATCCTGTTGGTACTTTGCCTGCAATTGCACGCGCTACCGGTGGTGATGGAAATAAATTGCTAGGCGCAATTGTTGGATTTGGTTTAAGACCAACTGATATCTTAGGTAATAACATTACCAATCCTGCTAATACTGAAAATGTTGCTTGGGTCGCCGATTTCGTAGGACAAGAATTTAGTGGCGTTATGAATGGTGTTTTGAACCTTGCTGATCTTGGCAAGAATTTCAATTTAACTATTGGAACCGTCAATACTTTTATGGATAGAGATTCAACTTCTATCAATATTACTCCTTCTGCATCAGCTACAGCCCAGATAAGAGTTAAAGAAGTTTCCAATAGTCCATTAAATAGCGCAACCGTAACTGGTCCCGAAGTAGTTTTTTCAATCAACAATCATTCATATTCTCCAAATACATAATTTAGAGATAATTTAATAATAATTTTTAGTAGTTAAGATGTCAGCAAGTCCAATCATTACCTTAGGTAATTTTAATAGTTTTATAATTGAGAAACAGATTAAAGGCGTATTCAACCAGTTTGAAATGCCTAAGTTGAACTACAATATAATGTTTGATTCTACCAAGATGGATCAAGGGTTAGAAGTAGAAAAAGCGCTTGATAATTTCACCGTTTTAGTACCAAAACCCCAAGGCCAACAAACTAAATATGTAAGCGCTTCACAAAGATTTACAAAAATCTATGAGCCACAGACTTTTAGTCTTGGCTACGAGGTTACTATGGAGGCGAAGCAAGATTTATCAAGAAATGCCCTTTTAAGTTTGATTGGTCGTTATAGTGGACAACTTGTCAAAGCTGGTCTTCGTAATCGTGAGATTAGAGCTGCGTTTGTTTATACTAACGCTAATGATGCAGCTTATATTGGACCAGATGGCAAGCCATTAATCGCTACCGATCACCCAATTGATACTGGTGTTCAATCTAATACTTTGCCAAACCAATCCCCTTTTTCAGAACCGGCACTTGAAGCACTATGTATTGCAGCTAAGACAGCTTTGGATCTTAATGGCAATCTTATCAATCTCGAGACTGAATTATTGGTTATCCATCCAAATCTTGAGATGGAAGCTGAAAGACTTCTGAACTCAGTAGCTAGAGTTGCGACTGCTAATAATGATCTAAACGCCTTGAGAGCTAGAGGTAAATTTCCTAAAGGATTTATTAGTAATCCTTATTTGGGCAATCCTAATAGTTATTTCATTAAAACTGATGCTCAAGATGGCTTGAAGCATAAAGAAAGAATGCCAATCACTATTGCAGAAGATTCTGCTTTTGATTCCAAAGTTGATAAATATACCGCTACTTTCCGGGATGTATTTGGATGGTCAAATTATCTTGGTTTATTCGGCGCGGGTTTTTATTAAATCTCATGAGAGGGGAGTATTAGCTCCCCTCCCTTAACATATTATTTATAGTTTTATGACTACTAATTTTACCACTGGATTAACCAATAAGTTATCTACTGATGTAACTGGAAGCATGATTTTGCCAGACCCTTTTACTATGCACAGTTATTCGGAAGATTTTGATTATTATGATTCTAACCAATGGACTGGTCAACAATTACCTGGAGTACTCCTAGCCGCAACAAATGAAAAATATGGCGTATTATCAATCTCATCATCGGTTGGCGGAATTGGAAATTATGGTTCTATAATTAAGAAATTTAGAACATTTATTCCAGAAGCAAATAAAAAATTATATTTTGAAGCTCGTTTCAAAGTTTCGGATATAATTAACGGCAATATTCTTATTGGCCTCACTGATCAACAGGGCAATCCTTTTACTGTTAATGATGGAATATATTTTTATGGGGTTCCTTCCGCTGCTGGAATTAATATTGCATATGTTGTAAATGGAGTGTCAATAACAAAAAGTGTTATAGCAAATCCTGCTAATGATGTCTATTTATCCGTAGGATTCTCATTTGATGGAGTAAATAAAATAAAATATCAAGCAAAAGCTGATAATGATACTTCGACAATTTACGGAGAATTTATTGTATCAAGCACTTTAACTACCGTTTTATTAGCTCCAAAAATTGCAATTCAAAATGATAATGCAGTTAATAATGTTGCAAGAGTAGATTATATTTTAGCAGCTCAAGAGAGGTAATATGATACCATTAGTCCAAAATTATAAATATTCCACCTTAGTCCCTGCATATTTTGGAACTGTTAGCGGTCCAGTTTGGAATATATCAACAGTACCAGATATTGCAGATGGAGTAGGGCATAAAATAACAATATCTAATGCTACTGCTACAGATTATAGCGCTCTTAGTGCTGTAATAGTAGGTAAAGATCAAGATGGGGTGCAAATATTAGAAATTGTGAGTTTGCCTGGCCCAAATTCAGGTATTGAAACACAATTTTATTATAAAAATTTGACTTCAGTAATTCCTAGTGCATCTACTGGCAATCTTACTATTGGTTTTGGCAACAAGACAGCAAGTCAGACCTTTGGAATCGAATGGAGGGGAGGGGTTGGATTTGCTGCGGTTGTAGTATCGGGCACCGTTAATTACACTTTTCAATATTCACCTGATAAGGTTCTCGATCCAGCCACCCTTAGACCATATAATTGGCTACAAGATGCTGGACCTTTAAATAATAATAGTACTAGCGCATCCGATGTTATAGAAGCGCAACCATTTGCGGTTAGAATTACTACGAATTCATATTCAACTGGAGCTGCTATACAATTTACTTATTCAGAAATGAGTTGTAATAGATAATAATTATGGCCAAACCCCATCCTTTTGATTACAGGGTAATATGCGACAGAACAGGTTTCAAAATGTGGTCGAGTGAAACTGTAATGCAATGGGATGGGACTAGAGTAGGTAAAAAATACTTAGATGAGAAACCTTTAATATTGCAGGTGCCTAACGTAGTTGAGGATTTAAATGTTCCAAATGCTAGACCTATGCAAGCAGATGTATTGGAAACGAATGCTTATAAAACTTTAACAGATTGGTTGAAAATTCATGACTCTTAAGAAAGGTAAAAGCAAGAAAGTTATATCAAGCAATATTAAAACAGAAATGAAGGCTGGTAAACCACAAAAACAGGCTATAGCAATTGCTTTGTCAAAAGCTGGCAAATCTTTAAAAAATAAGAAGAAATAATTATGCAGAATGGTACAAAGAAGACTTTAGATAGCAGATATGCAAGTCTTTATAAAACAGGAAAAGTAGATAGTTATAGCGGGAAACAATTATCTGCCGAAGTTACTAGAACTCCACCCAATAATATAAAAGTTGAGTATAGTAATGAA